>Ga0073928_10002239_pt1 | contig 34009 bp, 34 predicted proteins | sample PaiPotPPA55metaG_FD_76969 | JGI IMG/M metagenome (GOLD analysis project Ga0073928, IMG submission 76969) | Iron sulfur acid spring bacterial and archeal communities from Banff, Canada, to study Microbial Dark Matter (Phase II) - Paint Pots PPA... ...
CGCTGGAGATCACGAAAGTCGACAAAGACATCAAGCGTCGTCGTGCCTGGGCGCGTTCGTTTGCGTTTGGCGAGCGTGCAAGCGTGCCGGGCAATTTCCAGGAGTCGATCGGCGTTGCGACGACTCCATTCTTCAAAGACATCTTCGTAAAGCAGCATGATGTATTTGGCGATCTGCGCTTCGCGTGAGAGCTGTTTGTCCTCATCACTGCTGACGCCGGCGATCTTGGCGACAAGCGCCATCGCGGATGCGAGTTGCTCGGCTGTGAGCGGCAGACCGTGCGTGTCGAGATAATTGATCGTTAGATCGCCATCAGGCTGAATGATGATCGGTCGCGCGGTAGGTTCTACGGTCCGCGTATAAATTTCGTACGAGAGTCCTTCCTCAATTATGACGGTGTAGTCGTAGAGCGCTTCGGTCTGTGAAAGCAGATCGCAGACGGTGACGCTCTTCCCGGCGCCGCTCATGCCTAACAAGACCGCATGTTGCGGCGTTTCACTTCCACCGGAGCCGGCGAACGTGGTCACGCCGACGAGGTTTCGTTGCGTCCCCTCATAGAACGCCTCTGCCTGGTCGAGGTGACCAGTGAACGTCGCGCTAAACGGCAGCACGTCGGCTAAGTAACGGGTCTCCGCGTAGATTTTGCGATACCGATAGCGGCCCCACGGATAACCGGGCCAGCTGTGGTACAACAGTTTCCTGGCTGTCGTGGGCAATGCGCATTCAAGATATTGCGCGCCATTCATTCCATTGATCGCGTTCTTGATGGCCGCCATTTTCACGGCGAGTCCTTCGCGCGTTTGGTCCCATGCGCGAATGATGTATTCGATGTTGAATGGCCGCGCGTGTCCGTGCATCAAGGCGGCGATTTTCTTCTGCTTTTTCTCCATCGCCGTGAGGAGCGAAAGACGCTTCTCGCTTGCGAAATCGCCAGCGAGGCGGTCGTGCGCTTTCTCTTCGCGGCTGATCTCGGCGCGAGCTGATAGTGATTCAATGTTGACCGTGATGTTGTAGTCGAGCAGCGGCAGCCCGGTGAGGCGGTGAACCAAGCCAGGATGGGTAATCTTGGGCCAGCGATTAAGAACCAGCACGGAATGGTAAAAACCATCCATCCAAAATCCGGAACCATCATGCAGGCCCTGCGCTTCGCTGTTCCAGCAGTTTTCTTGAATGGAGAGTTGCGGATTGAATGTCGCCAGTGCGTCATAATCAAACCGCGCGCCGAGCGATGGGTTGAGGAAAGTCGTGCAATTACGGAAATGATCGGCGTCTTTCATCGGCGAGATCCGAGCGCCAGGGAAAATATTGGCGAGCATCTGTCGAACTAGCTCAAACTCTGTTGTCATTTCCTGAACTAGCGCGTCGTAGTGCGCGTGTTGCCGTGCGCCCGTTGCCATCAACGCGGGTGAAGTGTCGATCTGTCGCGAAAAATAAAGTACGAGTCGCTGACGGCGCAGTCGCCGGTCGACCATCGCCTGCCAATAACGAGCGAAGCGCTCGTTACGGCAGCGTCGCGTCCAAACATTCGTTGCGCGCTCGGTTCGCTCTCGGTAGCGCAGTAATTCAGAGCGATAATCGGAGTCGCAGAACCATTGCACCTGCAAGCGCAACTTATCGTGTAAACACGACAGCAATAATGCGAGCTGATCCTGAAACGCATTCAGATGCTCGGGCGCCGCAGCGCTGAGGTCGGCCGGCTCGATGACGAAACCTTTTGAAACATAGCAACCTTTGCGCAGCCCGTGAAAGACGACGAGATCGCGAACGAAATAACCGTTGGGAGAAGATTCAAACATAATTGGAAGAAGAGGATCGTGGCGTTGTCTCACGGGGAGATTCGGGACCGAAGCCGGGGCCTTTAAGCCACAATTCAAAGAGATCTATGTCGTAGCCGGGCGGTTTACCCTGTCGTAGCGCGAGCGCATAGAGCAACGCGAGGCCTAACGGAATTAACGCGGGAACGGCTGCGCTGAGCAGAGTCCATCTCCAGACACTGAAGAGTAAGAGGAGCGTTATCACTGCGGCGAATGCTCCTCCCGCGACGAACCAAAATAGGTTGCCTTCCAGGCCCCACGTCTTCCCGGCGGAGTCGTCTGCGCTGTTCGTTTCAGTGAAGCGCAGTTCGTGTTTGGCGTTTGCGCTGCTGCTCATTGAAACGAGCCAACATCAACGGTGGAACTGTCTAGACCGAAAGCGGCGAATAGCGCCTTTACGATCACCGGCGCTGCGGCAATGATCAGCCCGCCGATAATGGAAAGCTTTCCGGCATCGGTGTCGCCGCGTCGGATCGCGAATCCTCCGCCAATAACGCAAACGGTGCCGAAGATGAAGCCGATGAGCATAACGATCCCCATCGCCTTGCTCGCGCCTTGGGTGAGGCCGCCAGATGATTGAGCCAAAATAGGAACGAGGTGATTTAGAAGGAGAGTGCTTTTCATGTGCACGACGTTCTACCGCGCTGCGAAATGGATGCTGCTCCAGCATCAGAGCGACTTGGTGGCGCGTGTGCTGGCATGCTGCAGTGATGAACACACCGTCGATTTCATCCGAGCGACTCGAACATCTGCGACACCTTGAAGCTTATTTGCATGAGCAGATTCGCGGACAGGATTACGTCATTCCACGCGTCGTCTCCGCGCTTCATCGCGGCGAGCTTGGTTTAACGAGCGTTGGGCGTCCGCGTAGCAGCTTTCTTTTGTTAGGTCCTACTGGTGTCGGAAAAACAGAACTGACGATCGCGTTTACGCGTTACCTGTTTGGCGATGACAAACTATTTCGTTTCGACATGTCCGAGTATCAGACGCAGCAAAGCCTCGGCGTTTTGCTCGGCGCTTCCGTTGGTGAAGTCGGTCTCCTCGGAATGGCGCGCGCCAAGTCTGCAACCGGGACGCTGCTGTTCGATGAAATCGAGAAGGCGCATCCGCGCGTGCTGGATTTGTTCCTGCAAATCCTGGATGCAGCGCGTGTGACCATGGCGAGCGGCGAAACGCTTGACCTCAGCGGCTTCTATGTCGTGTTCACGTCAAACATTGCCGCATCGGAGATTCTCAATCTTCAGCACTCTTCGTTCACGACGATGGAGCGCCATGTCTTGGCGAAGGCGCAACAATCTTTGCGGCCGGAACTCTACGCGCGCGTCGCGGAAAAGCTGGTCTTCAATCGTTTGAGCTACGACGTGCAGATGGAAATCGCGGCTTCACATCGGGCGTGAACTTTCATTTCTTCACGACAAAGGTTATCATCTAACCGCTGGCCACGCAGTTGTCTCGTTCCTGATGCAACGCGGTTTTCATCCACGATTGGGTGCGCGTCCATTGCGCGACACGATTGAAAAGCATCTGCGCGGCGCGGTCGCCGATGCCACACTGGCGGGAGTTAGTTCGCGTACATTGGAATTCGTTGTGTCTGCAAACGAACTCTTATTGCGGCCGGTCTAGCCGCTCTCGCGATCAGCTATCTATGTGATGATCTGCGCACCCGCAGCAGCGCGTCCGGCTTTGCGCACGGGAGTATGGGGCGGAACGGCTGGGAGCGCAGCGAGGACGGCGCAGATGATCACGCCTGCTCACAAACTCGGAGTCTGCGCGAGGGCCGAAGCGCAGTCTCCCGCGAAGCCGCACGGCGCAGCAAAATCTTAGAGGGGCAGGCTTAGGCTCGAGACTTTAGAGCCGTCCATTGGAAAGCATTTACTACCGAACTCGACGAGCGGCCCCTATTGTGTTAATGGAATAGTCTAATGATCGGCAAGGTGACTGCATCTGTTGCTGTTGGACTCGCGCTCTTTGGAGCGACAGCTCGATTGCCAGCGACGCCCTGTTTTGTAACAAACACGCCGAGCGAAAAGGCGTGTGAGCCGGGGTGCTGCGCAAACAAGACGTGCTGTCTGACCTCGCATGAGCGTACCGGACCGCCCGTTCAACCGCTGACAAAGTCGAATGCTGATCAACATAACATCGTCGCCGCACCTGCAGTAGTTGGTGTCGGATTACTTTTTCAATGTGCGAGAGAGTCGCACGTCGTTTCCAGCGCAGAGTGGACCCGGCATTCGCCACCTCTTCTCGCGCTGATCTGTATTCGTCTCATCTGATCCAAAGAGCCTGAGGCCGGAGGTGTGCCCATACGTCGGCACGCCTGCACTTCAATTCAGCTCTTGGATCAATGAAAACAACATACCTTTTACTATTTAATTTAATCTTAGCTTTAACTTTTCGGACTGCGCAGGCCGGAGATAATAACCGAGCAGTTCGAGAGCGCGGCCTTTCGCTCGATGAGGTGACCAACGTCGTCCTCGCAAATAATCCGGCAATCAAAGCGGCGCAGGAGAAATGGCAGGCAATGAAGGCGCGCGTGCCGCAAGCCGCCGCATGGGAGGATTTGAGAGCGCAGGCGAGGTCGCGGGTTGCGCGCTACGTCTCGATCCCGCCGAATGCGTTCACGGATCAAAGCTTCATGCTCCAGCAGGAAGTTCCGATTTCAGGAAAAAATCTGAGCCGCGCCCGAGCAGCGACGGCCGAAGCCGGCGCAGCCTTCGAGGATTTTCGGCGGATACAGCTCGATATAATTTCACGCGCCCGCGCGGCTTTTCATCGGCTGGCGAACGAATATGCGCAGCTCGAAGTAAACCAACGCAACGTCGATCTGCTCAATCAATTCGCCGAAGTAAACCGCCAGCGCTACGAAGTTGGCAACGCCAGTCAGGCCGATGTGCTCACTGCGCAAACCGACGCGGCCAAGCTGCTCGAAGCACAGTCCGATATTTTCCGCCGCATTTCAGACGCGCAATCGCAGCTCAACGTGCTGATGAATCGGGCAGCGCAGTTGCCGCTCGCTCAGCCATCGCAGATTCCGTTTCAATCACCGCACTTTTCATTGCAAGCGTTGCAAGCTGTCGCCTTGAGCGCGCGACCGGAAATGCAGCGAGCTCAAAACCGGGTCGAAGCCGAAAGATTCCGCGTTGAGCTCGCGAATCGTCAGCGGTTACCCGATCCGACACTCGATGTTCAAGCGCAGCGATACAACGAAGCGGGGCAAGCAGTGAGTGAGCTCGATATCGGCGTTTCGATCGGCCTGCCATTTCTCAATCCAAGAAAATATTCCGCGGCAGTAACCGAGGCCCGGCGGAATTTCGAAAGCGCGCAGCACGAGCTCGAGGCTACGCGTACCGAAACGCTCGGCCTGGTCCGCGATCAGCTCACGAAAATCGAAACAGCGGCTCATCACTACGAGCTTTATAGCGACAAAATTTTGCCGCTGGCGCGGCAGGCGGTGCAATCGAATCGAGTCGCGTACGAAACAAGCAGTGCGAATTTTCTCGAGCTAATTACTGCGCAGCGCGTCCTGCAAGACGTTGAATCGGCCCACGTAAATCATCTCGCCGACTACCAAGTCGCGGTCGCGGAGCTCGACGCCATCGTTGGCATCGAGGAGTGGCTTCCCGCGAAAAATTCTGCGGAGAGGAGGAAATCAAAATGAGGCATCTATTCCAGAACGCCATTTTTCGCTTGGCAATTGCTGCATTGCTGCTTGCGATCACGCCCGCGTGCTCGAAACGCGACGGCGCAAGCGGCAGAGATAGTAACGTCGATTATTGGACATGTACGATGCACCCTTCGGTGCACGCGAAAGATCCCGGAAAGTGCCCCATCTGCTCGATGGACCTCGTGCCGGTGATGAAAAGAGCCGGCGGCGCCTCCTCGCCTACTCCGGCCGCGACGCCGACCAATCAGTCAACCGCCAAGGGCGACGAGATGAAAGGAATGCAAGGCATGCGGAATATGCCGGGCATGCCCGGAATGAAAGCCACCGAAATGAAAGGCGCGGAAGAAAAGCCTGGCGAATTCGTTGTGCCGGTCGAGCGGCAGCAACAGATCGGCGTGAGTTTCGCCACTGTCGAAATGAAACCGCTCAGTCACAGCATCCGTGCGGTTGGCCGTGTCGTGCCGGAAACACAACGAATCTGGCGCGTCGTCTCTCGAACGGCCGCCTACGTGCAAGAACTCGGCGTCAATGCTCCAGGCGAGCTTGTTAAAAAAAATCAGGTACTGATGAAGCTTTACAGTCCCGAGTTGCTAACCACACAGCGCGAATTGATCGATTTGCTGCGTTCGCGCGACGGCACGGCGAAGAGTATGCACTCGGCGCGCGGAGATTTCCAGCGTCTGATCGAGTCAGCGGAACGGCGGCTCAAGCTCTGGAACGTCACTGACGAACAGATCGCGAAGATTGAACAAACACGGCAAGCGGAAGAATCGCTCCCGATCCTTTCGAAAGTTGATGGCGTCGTTCAGAACCTTCCAGTGACGCAAGGGGCGAGCGTGGCAATGGGCAATCCGCTTGTAGAGGTGGCTGATCTCTCCGTGGTGTGGGTTTGGGGCGAGTTTTATCAGGACGAATTACCGATGCTTCAACTTGGCCAGGAGGTGACGGTAAGCTCCTCCTCATATCCCGGCGAAAAGTTTCGGGGACAAATCACGCTTATTGATCCCTTCATTGACAACGCGAAACGGACCGGCCGGGTGCGACTCGACATTCAGAACCCGGAATTAAAGCTCAAACCCGACATGTATGTCGATCTTGTGCTCGACATGGACATGGGAAGATCGCTCGTCGTACCGGTGAGCGCGATTATCCCGACGGGCAAGCGCAACATCGCCTTTGTCGATAAAGGCGACGGCAAACTCGAGCCGCGCGTTCTCGATCTCGGCGGAAAGTTTGGCGATGTTTACGCGGTCAAGAACGGTTTAAAAGAAGGCGAACGCGTGGTGGCGAGCGCGAATTTTCTGATCGACGCCGAATCAAAAATTCAAGGAGCGCTCAAAGATTTTGAGCAGCAATAAGCGGAGGCAACCGTGATCGAGCGACTGATCGAGGCGAGTGCGCGGAACAAATTTCTCGTCTTCATTTTCGTCATCTTTGGCGTCGCGGCCGGCGTTTATGGACTAATTCACACCCCGCTCGACGCCATTCCAGATCTCAGTGACGTGCAGGTGATTGTTTACACGGATTGGGAGGGACGTTCGCCCGATCTGGTCGAGGACCAAATCACTTATCCAATTTCCACCGTCTTCATCGCCGCGCCCAAAGTAAAGTTCGTGCGCGGGGAATCGATGTTCGGCAAATCGTTCGTTTACGTCATCTTCGAAGACGGTACCGATATTTACTGGGCGCGATCGCGCGTCATTGAATACTTGAATTCGGTGCGCGGCTCGCTGCCGGAGGGTGTAAACCCGGTCATTGGTCCCGACGCCACGGGCGTTGGCTGGGTGTATGAATACGCACTCGTTGACGACAGCGGAAAACATGATCTTGCCGAGCTGCGCTCAATTCAGGATTGGAATTTGCGCTACGCGCTTGCCTCCGTGAAAGGCGTCGCGGAAGTCGCGCCGGTCGGCGGCTTCGTAAAGCAATATCAGGTCGATCTCGATCCAAACGCGCTCGTCGCTTACAACATCCCGCTCAGCGATGTCGTCAGTGCGATCAAAACAAGCAACGCCGACGTAGGCGGCAAGACCTTCGAGATCGCGACCACGGAATATTTCGTGCGTGGCCGCGGCTACATCAAAAGCGTCGCCGACATCGAAAACATTGTGCTGAAAGTGGATAAAGGCACGCCGATTTACGTGAAGAACGTCGGCACCGTGCATCTCGGCGGCGATATCCGGCGCGGGATTGCGGAATTGGACGGCAAAGGCGAAACCGTTGGCGGGATCGTAGTGATGCGTTACGGCGAGAACGCGCTCAACGTCATCGATGGTGTCAAAAAGAAAATCGAGGAGATCAAATCGTCTCTGCCAGCCGGTGTGCGGATCGTGCCGACTTACGACCGGAGTGAGTTGATCCGGCGCGCCATTGCGACGCTGCGCGAAAAGCTGATTGAAGAAAGCATCGTGGTCGCGCTTGTCTGCATTGTTTTTCTCTGGCACGTGCGTTCGTCACTGGTCGCGATCATCACGCTGCCTGTCGCGATCATCCTGGCGTTCATCCCGATGTGGTGGATGAATCTGACCTCGAACATCATGTCGCTTAGCGGCATCGCGATTGCCATCGGCGCGATGGTCGATTCAGCGATCATCATGATCGAGAACGCGCACAAAGCGCTTGAGGATTTCCGAGAAAAACACAAACGCGAGCCGAACACGGTCGAGCGCGCGGGGGTGATCGTCGTCGCAGCGAAAAGTGTCGGTCGCTCACTCTTTTTCGCGCTGCTGGTTATCACCGTCAGCTTCATCCCGGTCTTCACGCTCACCGCGCAGGAAGGCCGTCTCTTTAAGCCGCTCGCTTTCACAAAGACCTTTTCGATGTTCTTCGCCGCTTTTCTCGGCGTGACACTCGTTCCCGTGCTGATGCTGCTCTTGATCCGCGGCAAAATCACACCCGAGATCAAAAATCCGGTCAATCGATTCTTGATTTGGGCGTATCAACCGCTCGCAAATTTCGTGCTGCGCTATCGCCTGTTTACGCTCGCCTGTGCCGCGCTCCTTCTCGCGCTCACGATTTTTCCGTTCAAGAAACTTGGCAGCGAATTCATGCCGCCGCTCAACGAAGGCACCCTGCTTTACATGCCGACGGCGGTTCCGGGGATGTCGATTGCCGAGGCCGCGAAAATTTTGCAGATCCAGGATCGCCAGCTCAAAAAAATTCCCGAAGCGGTAACCATATTCGGCAAAGCGGGCCAGGCCGATACGCCAACCGATCCCGCGCCGCTGTCGATGTTCGAAACGGTTGTCACGCTTAAGCCGCCCGATCAATGGCGCAAGGGAATGACCTGGGACAAGCTGCTCGCGGAGCTGAACGCCAATATCAAAACGCCCGGCATGGCGAACATCTTTTGGATGCCGATCCAGACGCGCACCGAAATGCTTACCACCGGGTTCCGCAGCGTGCTCGGTATAAAAGTTTTCGGCCCCGATCTCGGCGAAATTCAAAAGATTGCGGTGCAGATTGAAAAGGAGCTCGCGGATCTTCCAAACACGCGTAGCGCGTTTGCCGAGCGCACCGTGGGCGGCTATTTCCTCGACTTCACCGTTAACCGCGAAGCGGCGGCGCGGTACGGTTTAAAAGTTGGCGACGTGAATGATATCGTCGAGTCAGCCATCGGCGGCAAAAACATTACCACCACCGTTGAGGGGCGCGAGCGTTACCCGGTCAACGCGCGTTACGCCCGCGATTTTCGGCAGGACATCGACGCACTCAAACGCGTGCTTGTCGCCACGCCCACCGGTGCGCAGGTGCCGATCGACTTGCTCGCTGACATTCGCTACAAGACCGGTCCTCCCTCCGTGCGCAGTGAGAACGGAAAATTGGTCGGGTTCGTTTTTGTGGACATCACCACAAGCGATATCGAGGGCTATGTGCGCAAGGCGTCGCAACAGCTCGGCCAGCACATTCAATATCCGCCCGGTTACTACATCGAATGGGCCGGCCAGTTTCAATATCTGCAGGCGGCCAAGGAGCGGCTCAAGATCGTGATCCCTCTGACACTGCTGATCATTTTCGTGCTCCTCTACATGAACACGAAATCGTTGGTGAAAACTGCAATTGTGTTGCTCGCCGTGCCGTTCTCGTTGATCGGCGCTTTCTGGCTGCTTTTTATCCTCGGCTACAATATGAGCGTCGCGGTTTGGGTTGGACTCATTGCCCTTGCTGGACTCGACGCCGAGACAGGTGTCGTCATGCTGCTCTACCTCGACCACGCGTGGGAAAAATTCAAAGCCGAAGGGCGAATGACTTCGATGCGCGATTTGGATGACGCAGTGATCGAAGGCGCGGTGGGCCGCGTGAGGCCAAAAATCATGACCGTGTCCGCGATTCTCTTCGGTTTGTTGCCAATCATGTGGTCGCCCGTTACGCAAGCTGGCGCTGACGTCATGAAGCGCATCGCCGCGCCGATGATCGGCGGCGTTGTTACCTCCGCAATCCTGGAGTTGCTCATTTATCCCGTGATCTACGTCATCTGGCGGCGCCGCGAACTGCCGGACAGGACTGAAGAAGAGCCTAGGCCAATTGTGCCGGCGGCACTGGTACCATCTCACCGCGTCCGGCGTCATTTGCCAAGAATCATCGCCACCACCCTCATCGCGATTGGGCTGATTTACGGCGTGAGTTTCGTCTGGCACAAAGCCTCTGCGACAAAAATTACTAGTCCGCCTTTTGCCACTCAAACCGCCAACGATCTGACGGTGAATTTGGTGAATCGCGAGGGTGGACTTCGTCAAGGCGACAACGAAGTGATGATCGAGTTTCGCGACTCCGACGGGCAACTTGTCGATGTTGGCGGCGTCAAAATGGAGGCAAATATGAACATGCCTGGCATGCAGATGCACGCAGGGGCGACGGTGCAACGCTCAGGGAGCCCCGGCCATTACCGCGCCAAGATTAAGCCAGATATGGCGGGCGATTGGATCGCAAAGCTGTCATTCAATGGTCCGCACGGAAGCGGGCAAACCAGTTTCAACCTCAACGTTAAACAATGAGAGAACACAGATCCGAATATTTGAACTTCGTGGCCCGATGTGCGTCTATTAAGTCAATGCTTGAGACACGCAGCCGACACGTTTTTCAGGCGACCGTTTCCATTCTCGCGATCGTGGCGTGGTTTGGAATCACCAATCATTGCGCGTTAGGCGAAATGGTCGCGGCCAAGACGCCGCCACAGATGGCGCAAATGCATTGCCACGGCAATCAGCCATCGCCATCAAAGAAGACTGGCGATGAGGAGATGCCGTGCTGCAAGGTGCTTCGTGCGACGCTCGCTGGCCAAGGAAAGATTGTTCAGGTTGCGAGCAAGGATTTTCTTCCAATCCAACGCTGGATTGTAGCCGAGATACTTTTCGCTGATGAAGTGCAGCTGCATCGAGCGACGCAAGAGCTCGATACTGGACCACCCTTTGCGGGGACATTCGCGGAATCTGTTTTGCAGCGGAGCATACTCGCTCACGCCCCGCCTCTTTCTCTGAGCTAACGCGCCGCGCCCGTTCCAGGGCTTTTGCGTGCGTTCGCTCCTTTCTAGCACAGCGTTGCTGCGCCGTGCCTGCGCCCCTCGGCTGTGCATTGCACCGCCGTTTCATCAACAAACGTAATTCAACCACAAAACAACAAATGAAGATAAAAACAAAGAAACTCACAACGCTGTTCTGCGCGACGATTGCCTTCGCAGCGATGCAATCTCTCGCACAGTCGGCGAATCTTTTAGATCAGGACAAGAAATTCCTAACGAGCTACGAAGAAATCCACGCCGCTTTAGCCGCAGATGATTTGGCAAGTGCGAAAGCGGCTGCAACGGAGCTGGGCGATTCGGGAAGCGATATCGCCAAGGCAAATTCGTTAAAGGACGCGCGGGCTGGATTCGGAAAAATCAGCGCGCACGCCAAGACAATAGCAGCCGGTCAAAGCGGTTACCACGTCGCTCACTGCCCAATGCTGAACAAGGATTGGGTGCAAACATCGACAACTATCTCGAATCCCTATGGGGGCAAAGGGATGGTCGGATGCGGAGAAATTCAAAAATAATATGAAGAGCAAAACGAATAATATTATGCCCCTGATCGCGGCGTTCACCCTAATGACGGCAGCGGGCGCGTTCGGGCACAATCCGAACGGAAAAGCTGACCCAATGAATGCTTCGCTCGAAGCGCTGAAAGGTGCGGAGTTCGAGCAGAATTTCCTGCAGCAGATGATTCAACATCATCGCAGCGGAATTGAGATGGCAAAGCTCGCTAACGATCACACAAAACGCCCCGAGCTTCGTGAGTTTGCGGAAAAGATGATCGCGACGCAGCAGCAGGAAATCGACCAAATGACCAAGTGGTTGAACGACTGGTTCAAGGCTTCGCCGAAGGAAGTCGCGAACGAAGCTGCTGACAAAGAGATGAAGATGCACATGTCGATGTTGAGCGGAAAACACGACGCAGACTTCGACAAGGCATTCCTGGAGATGATGCCGAAGCATCATCACGCGGCAGTCGAGATGGCGGAGCAAGCCGAGAAGAAGGCGACGCATCCTGAGTTGAAGGAATTCGCCGCGAAAATGGCGAAGGACCAAGAACAGGAAATCAAGCAGATGAAGAACTGGGCACAGTCCTGGTTCGGACCTGCCTAATAAACGAACTAAATGAATTGGATGACTCTTGTTCGGCAGCATCTGAGCGATCCCGAGTACGTCCATATTCTGATCAATCCGCTGCCGGTCTACGGATTGGCAATTGCGACGCTGGCATTGGTGCTCGCGTTGGTTCTTCGCAATCAACGCGTCACCATCGCCGCGCTGGTGCTCGTATTCGTGAGCGCGCTCTCAGCGTGGCCGACTTATCACTACGGCGAAGCCGCATACGATCGCGTGAAGTCGATGTCCGATTCTGCAGGAGAACAATGGCTCGATGAACACATGGCGCGCGGCGAGAAGTTGATTTGGGCGTTCTACGTTCTCGCCGGCGTTTCAGCAATTGGCATTGGTGTTGTCGCTAAATTGCCGCGTTACTCGTTAGCGGTGTGCACAACAGCGCTTGTGCTTGCAAGCGGCACGTTGGGCATCGGCGGTTACATCGCATACGCAGGCGGTCACGTGCGACATCGTGAATTCCGATTTGAGCCTCCACCGGTGGCGCGTGCTGAAGACCATCATCACGGCGAAGAACCTCAGCATGGAGCGGAACAGAAACTGCAAGGTTCGCCACTTGGTCAAATGGAACACGCCGACCATGAGGGAATGCCACAGCAAGTCGGTAGCGCAGCGCCAAAGTCGGAAGGGGATAAAAAGCAACTCGAAGCAAGTCGGTTGCAATTGGAAGCGAGCCGGATGCAACTCGAAGCGAGTCGTAAACAATTGGAGGCCGCGGATGCGGCAGAGAAACAATCGCCTTCTCCTAGCGCGCAACGATCTCAGCCATCGCCCAGCGCGGCGGCGGATCACCAACACAAAGATGACCATGATCACGAGGATTGATCTGACATTGCGGTGAAATCCCTCCTATTAATTTCGTTCTGCGCTGCGCTGTTTGGCGGATGCGTCACTGCCCCTCCATTAACAACAAACCTCTCGACTCTCGATCCAAGCGATCCGGCGGCGCCGCAAGCATCCACGCGACCACTACGCCCGCGCCTTGTGGCCACAACAAAAGTTTATCTCGATCCTTCGCTCGGACAGGAGGCGCAAAAAATGGAGCACGGAAATATGCAAGGAATGGCGGGAATGCAGGGAATGGATCATTCGAAGATGCCGGGCATGGAGAAGCAGCAACAGCCCGCCGAGGCATCGGGTCACCAGCCGGGCCACATGCAGGCAATGGATCACTCCCAAACGAAAGGGATGCAAAATATGGACCATTCCAAGATGCAAGGAACGGATCATTCCAAAATGTCTGGTATGGAAGCCCAGCAGCAGGGCTCACCTGGGCCGACTCAACAACCGGGTACCATGGAAGGAATGGATCATTCGAAGATGCCGGCAATGAGCTCTCCACCGCCGAACAAACGGGCCCTCGGGAAGGAAATGAAAAAAACGTCCGACGAGATGAAGAAACTTTCCGATGAATTGAAAGAGAGAGTCGACGAGGCGTCGCAAGAGCGACCTTCGCCTTCACCATAAGATGATCATGCTAAAATCGCTGACCATTCGGGTTTCGGCTGGTGCGGGCGCAGTGCTAATGGCTGGTTGCCACGTCAGTCCGCGAGGCGCATTCAGTGATGTGGAGAGCACGGTCGGCCGCGCCAGCGGCAAGCGGGTGAGCTGGATTCGCAGCGGGCAAGAAGCAGCCGCAGCGCACGGCGCCGTGCAAACATTATTGAGCAGACCGCTGACCGCAGATTCGTCAGCGCAGATCGCGTTGCTGAACAATCGCGACCTGCAAGCTCAATTTGAAGAGATTGGTATTTCCTACGCCGATTATATCCAGGCCGGTTTACCGAGAAATCCATCAATTACGGCCGACTATCTTTTTTCCCGCCAAGGACCAACAACAACCGCTTCCGTGGCAGAAGATATCATCAGCCTCTTGCTTTTACCGGCACGCAAGAAAGTCGCGGCCGCGCAATTGGAAACAACCAAGAAACGCATCGCCAGCGAGGTGCTCGGCCTGGTGGCGGAAACCAAAACCGCTTTTTACATGTTGCAAGCGAGACAGCAGTTGCTTGGACGTCTCAAGCTCATCGTCGAGACCAATCAAGCGGGCGCGGAGATCGCCAAACGGCAGCACGATGCCGGCAACAACACCGATCTCGATCTTGCAAACCAAGCGGCACTTTACGACCAATCGCGCATCGATGTGGCGCAGGCCGAGGCGCAAATCCGTTCCGAACGCGAACGGCTCAATCGTCTCATGGGCGTCTGGGGCCAGGACACGAAATGGACAATCGGTGATTCGCTTCCGCCGATTCCCGGACAGGAAATTTCGACCAATAAACTGGAGCAGATTGCGGTGACACAGCGCCTCGATCTGGCAATGGCGCGGGCAAATGTCGATGCGATAGGCCGGGAGCTGGCGCTCAAGAGCGCCACGCGATTTACTCCCGTGCGAATCGATCTCGGCCCGGAGCACGACAAAGAGCCGGGCAGCGCGCATCGTCACGGTCCCACTGTCACTCTTGAATTGCCTGTGTTCGATTTTCAGCAGGCGGCCATCGCACGATCAGAAGCGCAATGGCGGCAAGCGGTGAACGAACTTCAAGCGCTTGCAGTCAATGCGCGGTCTGAGATTCGCGAAGCGCGCGATCTGGTTCTGGCCAATCGTGAGCTGGCCAATTACTACGGAAAGATTCTTCTTCCGCAGCGACTGCAGATCGTCAATCAAACCCAACTGCAACTTAACGCCATGCAAGTAGGTCCGCTCGATCTCCTCCAGGCCAAGGAACGCGAGCTCGATACCGAACGTTCTTATATCGACACATGGCGTGATTATTGGATCGCGCACACGGAATTGGAGCGTGCTCTCTGGGGTGGCACCGGCGGGGGCGCGCGTGCGCCGGAGGGCTCAGTCAGTTTGCGCCAGCGCACTCGCGCCGCGCGTGGCGGCGTTCAAACCGGGCAAACACAAAATCCTTGAGCGAAGATCGACAACGGAATCTTAAATTATGATTACAAGACGCAAATTCCTTACTGGCGCTGGAACCCTTGCTGGCAGCGCAGCTCTTTTAACAAAGCTACACGCAACAGGAAAAGTGGAGACACGCGCTCCAGATAAACCGCGTGAAAGCACGGCCGCGGCGCGCAAGAATCTGCCGCTGAGGGATCGGATCGATCCCAAGCCGACCGATCCGCTTGGCCAAGCCGGTCGCGATTACAATCCGGTGATCACCCCGAATAGTTTTTCGTTGCCGTGGAAAATCGTCGATGGCGTGAAAGTATTTCATCTCGTTGCTGAGCCAGTTGAACACGAGTTCGCGCCAAATCTGAAAGCCCATTGTTGGGGATATAACGGGCATGTGCACGGTCCGACAATCGAAGCCGTGGAAGGGGACCGTGTCCGTATTTACGTGACAAACCACCTGCCCGCCGGAACCAGCGCTCACTGGCACGGCATTCTTCTCCCCAATGGTATGGACGGTGTAGCCGGGCTTACCCAAAAAATCATCCAGCCGGGCGAAACGTTTAAGTACGAATTCACTCTTCGGCAGCATGGCACGCAGATGTACCATTCGCATCATGATGAAATGACGCAGATGGCGCTCGGCACCGTCGGGCCATTCATAATTCATCCGCGCAATCCGAAAGGCCCGCGGCCCGACCGCGACTTCGTATTCATGACGCACGAATGGCAATTGATCGTTGGGACGCAGCGGCCCAATCCAAATCAGATGACCGATTTCAACATTTTCACTTTCAACGCGAAAGCGTTTCCAGCGACGGAACCGATGGTGGCAAAACTAGGTGACCGCGTCCGCATCCGGCTAATTAATCTCGGCGCCATGAGCCATCACCCGATTCATCTTCACGGTTATCAGTTTCAAGTCACCGAGACCGACGGCGGACAAATCCAAGAGTCAGCGCGACAGGTGGAGACTAGTGTGCTTACCGCTGTGGGACAATCGCGCACGTTCGACTTTGTGGCGGACGAACCCGGCGATTGGGCGATGCACTGCCACATGACCCATCACACGATGACGCAGATGGGCGATAATTTCCCGAACATGATTGGAGTCGATCCAGGCGACTTGGATGAAAAAATCCGAAAGAGTTTGCTGCCCGGCTACATGACCATGGGCACCAACGGCATGGGAGACATGGCCGAAATGGGAATGGCCGTCCCGAGAAACAGCACACCGATGGTAGGCGGCCCGGGGCCCTTTGATTACATCACCATGGGCGGCCTTTTCACTGTTCTGAAAGTGCGTGAAGGAATCACCAGCTATGAAGACCCCGGTTGGTATCAACATCCACAGGGAACTGTCGCGACGGTCGCCAGCGGGGATCAGCTTTCGCGAGATGGCATAGAGGTCAACGTCTCACCTACGAAGGAGCGCCCCCCGGAGCATCAACACTCCGGTTAAGAAGAAGATTGCGTGAAGCGAAAATCGTCCAACTGGTCAGTGCAAGGAGCTCTCTCGGAGTCACAGATTTATCGTGATTTCGAGCGCGCGTTTACGCGCGGCACCGGCTTGCCGCTTAGTTTGCATGCTCCACAGATGCTGAACGTGGTTAAGTATGCGCGCCGGCAGGAAGACCCGTTTTGCGCGTTGCTGGCGAAGACGAACAGGAGTGGCGCTGCGTGTTGCGCGTTGCAACAGAAGCTCGAAGAGGAAGCGCATCTCCAGCCGAAGACGCTGAAATGTTTTGCCGGCCTGTGCGAAACGGCGGTGCCGGTGCGCGTCGGCGATAAGTTAATCGCCTTTCTCCAGACCGGACAGGTTCTGTTGCACCATCCCAATAAACCAGAGTTTAACCGTATCGCCGAAATGCTCATTAAATGGGGCGCGAAGGTTGATCTCAAAAAGCTGGAAGAAGTTTACTTTAACACGCGCGTTCTCTCGCTGGCACAATATGAATCACTCATCCGGCTACTCGCGATTTTCGCCGAGCATCTTGCGTCTTGCGCCAATCAGCTAGCGTTGCAACATCGGCAGACTGAGCCCGAAGCTGTCTCGCATGCGCGCCGCCACATTGCTCAAAAATACCGCGAAGAACTCTTGCTGCCGGATGTAGCGCGCGTCGTAAATATGAGCGCGAATTATTTCAGCGAAAAATTCAAGGAGGCCACGGGACTGAATTTCGTTGAATATGTCGCGCGCACACGCATCGAGAAAGCGCGCAATCTTTTGCAGAATCCAAGACTGCGCATCAGCGAAGTCGCATTTGAAGTCGGTTTTCAATCCCTCTCACAGTTCAACCGCGCATTCAAAAAAATCGATGGTCAGTCGCCGAGCGATTTTCGAGCAAAGTTGTCCAACACGGGTAATGCTGCGTTTTATCTAACTCCGCCCACGCTTAGCGCGCGCCAGAAAAACGCCCAGCTTTTCCGTAACGATGCGTAGTCGGCTTTTCCTTCTGCTGCGATGCTGGTTTCGCAACAACGGCAATGAAACACAAAATCGGAACCGTCAGTAGAGCAGCTCGCCGGTCGAACAGCGTCTTTGTCGAGCTCATGACTCCGAAAGGGAAAGTCTTTTCGGGGCGCGCTGCTGCCGTAAGATTTTCGCTGGGCAACACAGTCGTTCAGTTCGAACCTGGCACCGAATCGTATTTTGGACTGATCAATTCCGGCGAGCTGGTTTTGCGTATCGGCAACAAGTTTCAATTTTTCGCTCTCTTCCGCGGTAGCGCGAGCATCCGTGAGCGCCGGCTGACTGTCCTGGCGGAAACCATCACGCCTGTCACTGCGCCTTTCGAAAACTGCGGAAATCCGACGTGTGATTGCGATTACACAATCCTGGATCACCCCAACGCGATTCCACGCTCAAACGTTTCGTCGATATTTCGCCCTCGGCGTGGGCGTCAACGGAAGTCATTCCCCGAGATCTCTACGCCCGCGAAGCGGCAGAAGAAGAGAAAGAAATAATGAAATCGGAAGACGCACCTTTAACTAAGATGCGAAGCCTTATCTGCGTCGGACGCGCACTTGCGGTGCGTATTCATACGGCACGCATTGTTTGCGCATCGTCCATCCGAACGATTACAAATGAGCGACGACATTCGTCACTTTAGCAGACGTAAGTTCGTGAAAGGCGCGGCTGCTGCCGGTCTCCTCGCGGGGCTCGGCGGCATCGTGCCAACGTATGCGCGGGCGGGCAGGCAGAGTTATTTGAGCGGCAATTCGATCGACCTCTCGATTGGCGAGCAGGAAATCGAGATCGGCGGGCGGCGCGCTTCAGCTATTGCGCTCAACGGCACGTTGCCAGGTCCGCTGATCCGTTTGCGCGAAGGGCAGAACGTTGTCATCCGCGCGACAAATCAATTGCGCGAAAGCACGTCGATCCACTGGCACGGCTTGATCCTGCCGTTCCGCATGGATGGCGTGCCGGGCGTGAGCTATCCCGGCATCGGGGTCGGCGAGACGTTCACCTATCGTTTTCCGGTGCGGCAGAACGGCACCTATTGGTATCACAGTCACACGGCTGCGCAGGAGCAACTCGGACTTTACGGGCCGTTGATCATCGACCCGCCGGGCCGCGAACCGTTTCGTTTCGATCGCGAATACGTGGTCATGCTAGGCGATTGGCTCTGGGCCGATCCGGCGGTGATGCTGGCCAAGCTCAAGAAGGACAACAGCTACTCGAACTATCAGCGGCGCACCGTCGGCGAGTTCATCAGCGACGCGGGAAAAAGCGGCTTGGGCGCGGCGCTCGCCGATCGCTGGGAATGGGGCAAGATGCGAATGGACCCGACCGACCTGGCCGACATCACTGGGTATCACTACACCTTTTTGATGAACGGCCTCGCGGCGGAGTCGAACTGGACGGGAATTTTTCGGCCAGGCGAGCGCGTGCGGCTGCGCTTTATAAATGCCGCAGCGGTGACGTTCTTCGACGTGCGCATCCCCGGTCTGCGGATGACGGTCGTCGCGGCCGACGGCCAATATGTGAAGCCGGTGATGGTGGATGAATTTCGCATCGGTATCGCGGAAACCTACGACGTGATCATCGAGCCTGACGAGAGCAGCGCCTACACGATTTTCGCGGAATCGCTTGACCGCAGCGGCTTCGCGCGCGGGACACTCGCGCCGCGCGAAGGAATGACAGCCGCGGTGCCCGAGCGGCGGAACCGTGCGGTGCGCACCATGGCTGACATGGGAATGGGCGGCATGGCCGGGATGGGCAGCGGCGCGGCTTCAGAGGCGGGCATGTCCGGCGAACAAACGAAGCCGGGCATGTCTGGCATGTTAGGTGGTGGAAATGTGATGTCAGGCATGTCAGATAGCGGCGGCGCGATGCACGGCCCGGACAAACATGGCCCCGGCAATTCCAGCGTCGCGATGGCGCCGAAAAACCGTCTCGGCGAGCCGGGCACTGGCCTCGATGGCATGCCGTGGCGCGTCCTGGTTTACAACGATCTGCAAAGCCTCGAGCCCGGCTACGATCGCCGGCCGCCGGAGCGCGAGATCGAACTGCACGCTACCGGCAACATGCAGCGCTACATATGGTCCTTCGACGGCAAGGAATACACGAAAGACATGGAGCCGATCCGCTTTAACTACGGCGAGCGCCTCCGCTTCACCTGGGTGAACGACACCATGATGGAGCATCCGCTGCATTTGCACGGCATGTTCATGGAACTCGATAACGGCCAGGGCGCCCACAAACCGCGCAAGCACACGATCATCCTCAAGCCCGGCGAAAGGCTCTCATCGGAAATTACTGTGGACGCACCCGGTCTCTGGGCGTTTCACTGTCACGTCCTTTATCATATGGAAGTGGGAATGTTCCGCGTCGTCTCGGTCGCGAAAGCCTAACGAGTCAAACGATATGAGACTCAACAAATCCATCGCACGAGTCGACCTCGGGACTGCATTAATCGTGGCCGCGTTTTATCTCCGGCTCGGCGAAGCATCCGCGCAAACCGACATGACGGGAATGCCGGGAATGACACCGGCCGCGACGCCGAGCCCCACTCCAGTGGCGAAGTCAACTGCATCTCCAACTCCTTCGCAGAAGCCCGCCATAAAAGACATGAGCGGCATGCAAGGAATGCCGGGGATGAAGGCCGACGGTCAATCGCAGAAAAAGGGAATGAGTGGCATGCCCGGAATGGGTTCGACGGACGGCGGATCGCAAATGAAAGGCATGGCGGGAATGTCCGACGGCGCATCCGCGCCGGCGCGCATGAGCGCTCCCGGCGTTTTTGTTCTGCGGCCGCCGCAGAAATGGACACCGCCGCCGGGTGACGACCGCTCCGGCGAGTTGCTCTCGCGCGAGGAACTGAAGCAGTACATGCAACCGCTTCCCGATCCAATTGAAGAGTCGCAGCTTTATTCCTTCTCGCTCTTCGACCTGCTCGAATACCGTTACAACAGTTCCGGACCGGACACGTTTGTCTGGGATTTCGTCGGCTGGTACGGCGGCAATTACAATCGCCTCTGGGTAAAAACGGAAGGCCGTCAGGCGCTCTCGCAAGGCAGCCGTGGCGAAGGCGACCTCCAGCTGCTTTACGGCCGGCTGATTTCGCCATTCTGGGATTTCCAAATCGGCGCACGCGCCCTCACGAACCTCGGGAACGGCGGTCTTCAGCACAACGCGCGCACTTACGCGGTCATCGGCTTCCAAGGACTCGCGCCCGGCAACTTCGATGTCGAGCCCGCCATTTACATCAGCGACCGCGGCGAAGTCTCGGGCGAAATAACGGTAAGCGCCGATCTCTACCTCACGCAGCGCGTCATCCTGCAGCCTCGCTTCCAAGGCGAGGTCACGATTCAAGGCGACCCACGTTTTCAAACCGGCGAAGGCGGCACGCAAATTGATTTGGGCGTGCGCCTGCGCTACGACATACGGCGCGAGATTCAACCCTACATCGGCGTCTCCTGGCTGCGCAGCTTTGGCGCAAACGCACGTCTCGCCCGCGAAGCAGGCGACACCTACGACACGATCGCTCTAGTCGCCGGCCTCCAGCTTTGGTGGTAGCGATGCCGCGATTTTAAACCCAACCCAAGTAGAACAACCAACACCATGAAAATACCGATAAAAATCCTCGCAGTAGCAATCCTGAGCCTGTCCTTCGTGAGCACCGGCTTCAGCGCCGATGATAAAGAGATGATGAAGGATCACATCATGATGAAAGCCGGAAAGGTGATGATGATAAAGGAAGGCAAGAGCACGCCGCTCGATAAGGAACTCACCCTCGGTAACGGCGCCAAAGTTACAGTCGATGGCGCCGTGACGATGCAGGACGGCAACAAGGTGATGATGAAAGAGGGCGACATGATGAGCATGGACGGCGAAATGATAAAGCACAACGCGCAGGAACACGGTCACTAAGACCCGTCGTTTGAGAATCTTCTTAGCCACGGATTGCCACAGATAAAACACGGATAAGGAGCTTGTCGCGGCTTTCTCTTCATCCGTGGACAATCCGTTTTTATCTGTGGCGCTCTATCATTGGCGGAATTCTTAGACGGCATCTAAGACTGGAAATATTCTGTCCGCGCGAAAAAGCGTGCTCCCGCGCGGCTCGCCCGCGTGGCGATGAAGTTAAGCACCGGAAGAAATGCGCAGTCTTTCCGCGGGAATGCGTAGCGGGATTCTGCGGTGGAGCGATGCTGAACCAGACCCAAACAAATATGAAATCAAACATCGACTCTCACTTCTTCACTAAAACTGCGCTGGCCATGATGCTGGCGAGCGCCGCCGTTTACACCGCGAACGTCAACGCCGCCGACCCGGCGAAGCCCGATCCGGCGGTGGCACAGCAGCTTTCCGACGCGCAGATGAAGGCTGCGCAGCTCCAAGGCACGCTTGCTCAGAACGCTCCGCGCGCCACGGCCACGGCAGCTCCCGCGGCTTCCTCTATGCCCGGAATGGGCGCGCCGGCTGCATCACCGATGGCTGGCATGGGCGCCGCGCCCGGCACGATGAAACCGGGCGGCATGGGCGACGATAAGATGATGATGGGCAAGATGGATCAGATGATGAGCAAAATGGATAAAATGATGCCCATGATGGAGAAAATGATGGGCGGCCGCATGGGTGGCGGCGGTGCAATGCCCGCCGCGGCACGAGCAGCGGGGATGAGCGGGGGCATGGGCGACGATAAAATGGAAATGGCCGGGATGATGGGCATGGACGCAATGGGTGGCGGCGCAACGGCCGCGATGCCGGACTCCGCACTGCCCGGTTTTCCCGGCGCATCGCATATCTATCACATCGGCGCGACCGACTTCTTCCTCGATCACCCGGAGCACATCACACTGACCACCGAGCAGCAGGTGCGTTCAACAAAATCAAAGACCAGGCGCTGCTTGCCAAGAGCGCAGCGGATCGCGCGATCGAGCAAGCCGAGCAAGAGCTGGGGACCCTGACCGAAGCCGACCAGCCCGACCTCAAGAAAATCGAAGCCAAAGTGCGCGATATCGCCAAGCTCGGCACCGATCAGCGCATCGCCTTCATCAAAGCAGTCGGAGAAGCGGCCAAGCTTTTGACGGCGGATCAGCGCAAGAGCCTCACCGGCTTCGCGCCGCTCGCTCCGGCCATGCCAATGGCAGCACCCGCTGCTTCCGCCACACCCATGCCGATGAACGACATGTAAAACAGGCAACGCACTCTCAACCAAAAACATAGGAACCAACAAATGAAAACTATAGAACTCGATCCAGCATCCAAACCGGCAGAAAAGCCTCAGCGGGCTGCAAATCGGCACTCAGTCATGGAAGCCGTCAATCCCGCGACTCGTGTCTTGATCGGGACGGTTCCCAAAGAAAGCGAAGCTCGAAGAGATAAACCAAGTGCTCGCGAATCTGAAAGCGGGCAAAGTTAAAGGCCGCGTCGTGATTGATTTTGCATGATAAGCCTGAAGAGTTGCGCTGCTAGTCAGGCAAGAAGAAACTCAATACAGTCAAAGGACGTTGCTTAAAGATGTTACCGGTCCCTCGGTGCTCTGTTCGCGACGCTGTGCGCGCAGCGTCTTTCGTAGTGAGCGTGTGTACCTTGCTCGCACTCAGCGAAGCGCGTGCACAGACGGCTGAAGAACACGCGAGCCATCACCCCGATCAGGCGGCCGGCGCTTCGCCAGCCGCAGCCGCGATGCCCGCTGGTGAAATGCCCGGTGGTGAGAAACCGGCTGGGGCCGGCATGGGAGACATGGGCAAAATGATGGAGGGAATGGGCAAGCCGCCGCCGAAGGAACTCTATCCATCGCTCATGGCGCTGCCGGAATTGACTCCGGAAAAACGGCGGGAAGTCGAGCAGCAATCGGCCGAGCGAATGCACGCGGGAACCGCGATAATCGTGCAGTCACTCGATACGTTAAACAGCGGCGCGCAGTCCGGCGACTACGCTGCGATGCAGGACGCGGCCACGCATCTGCGCGAAGGCATCGCACAATTGGAGAGCGGCATCGCCGCGCGCCGCGCTCTGGCGGAAGGGCGCGCCCCGCGCGAGGTCGCGCTCGCGTGGTTCAGACGCGAGATGAACCTCTCGTTAGGCACTGCGCCAGGGGCGGACCAGCGGGTCACGCCGTTTCACCTCTTCACCATGGTACTGCTCGTCGCCTTCGCGCTGGCGATGCTCGCAATGTACATTTTCAAGATGCGCCGCGCAGCAGCGCTCTTCGGGCGGATCGAGGCAGAGAAGGGCCCCCCGCCCCCCGGATCGGCGCCGGAACTGGCAGGCGGAAAACCTCCACCAAATGATAGGCCAACGTCAGGCGACAAACGCCCGCCCAACAACAAGCCACCACCAGGAGGGCCGCCACCGCCCGGAGAGAAGCCGGCACGCGGAGGTTCATCCGCGGCTCTCGTTTCGGAAGTGACCTCGCGGCCGCCTTTGACTGCGAATTGGCGAGGGCAGCTTCGCGTGGGGAACATCATCACGGAAACGCCGAGTGTGAAAACGCTGCGCCTGCTGGCTTCGTCAAACGGCCGGCTGCTCCCTTTCACATTTGTGCCCGGTCAGTTCCTCAACATCGCGTTCTGGATTGGCGGCGCGCGAATGAACCGCTCCTATTCCATCTCGTCTTCTCCCACACAGCGCGAATACGTCGAGATCACCGTGCGACGTGAGCCACGCGGCGCGGTCTCTCGTCACATTGATGATCTGCTCAAGGTGGGCGACAAGATTGAAGCCGGCGGGCCGGTCGGAAAATTCACTTTTTCCGGAACGGAGGCGGACAGCATCGTTCTCATGTCGGGCGGTGTCGGCATCACTCCGATGATGAGCATCGCTCGTTATCTCACGGAGCGGTCATGGCCTGGCGACATCTTCTTTATTCATACGTGCCGCACTCGGGCCGATTTCATTTTCGCAGAAGAAATCGCCACGCTGGAGCGCCGCAATCCCAAGTTACACGTTGCCGTCACGATTTCGAAAGCTGAGGAAACAGACTGGAAGAGCCATCGCGGACGCATCACCAGGGAATGGCTCACGGAGGTCGTGCCCAATCTCGCTTCGCGGCGAATTCACATCTGCGGGCCGCCGTCGATGATGGAGGCGACAAAGGCGATCCTGACAGAGCTGGGAGTTCCTCGAGAGCAAGTGAACACGGAAATGTTCGGCACACCCAGACCCGCCCCGACCGCGGCAGGGACCACTGCCAAACCGATTACGCCTGCAACTGGCGCGCTGGTCACGTTTTCGAAGAGCAACAAGGCGGCCAAAATTCGTGAAGATCTCACGAGTGGAGATAGCCCTCCGAAGCAGAGCATTCTAGAGCTCTCAGAGCAGCTCGGCATCGGAATCCAATTCTCTTGCCGCGTCGGCACCTGTGGCGTGTGCAAAGTAAAGATGACTTCCGGCGAGGTCGAGATGGCGGTGCAGGACGCGCTTGACGCTGACGACAAGATCAACGGCATCATTCTCGCCTGCCAGGCGAAGCCGACAACTGACGTGGTCGTAGAGGCCTAACGAATCGATGAAAGAACAGGCTGACACAGTCATTACCGCGTCGTCCTCCTCTTCGTTAGGCTTCACAAATGATCGAGGACAGGGACGACGGGGATAACCAACATCGATGAAGGAGCGTGAAGGCATCATCGTCGGCGGCGGTGTCTGCCTCTTGCTGGTGGCCTGGCTCGGCTTCTTCGTTCACCGCTCGCCGCGTTTTGCGGGCAGCGGAGTCGGGGCAGCGTTTGGGATCGCGGGGGCCGTGCTCATGCTCCTCCCGCTCGCGTATCCAATCGCAAAGCGTATTCCGTTTCTCCACGACCGAATCACAGCGCACATTTCGTTGCAGTCGTTGCTTACCCTGCACGTCTATTCCGGCATTCTCGGCCCTTTGCTCGCGATCATTCATACGGGCCACAAGTTCGATAGCTGGCTCGGAATTACGCTCACGGCGGTGATGCTGATTGTCGTCGTGAGTGGGTTTGCTGTGCGTTATCTGCTCACCTACGTCACCCATGACATCAAAGACAAATTGCTCCTGCTGCAGACCGCCCGGGGAGATCTAGACCATGCGTGGGGAGTGCTCGAGAACTCCCCACCTGAAATGAGAGTCCTTCCGAAGGCTCCACTGCTAGTGGCCGGCCTGGCATCGCTCGGAATCGAGCTCTCGCCGGGCGGCCCGGCCGGAGAGGTTACCCGCATCGCCGAATCCGTCGCGGACCTGGAGTATGCCGTCCGCACGGACGAGGTCTTCAGGCGCTGGTTCGCCCGGGCTCTGAAGCTGCACATTGTTCTCTCCGTGCTCCTGTACGTGCTGCTCGGTCTGCACATCTGGGCGGGGCTCCATTTCGGACTGAGGTGGCTTTCATGACGCTGCGAAAGGCGTTCCTCCTTGCGGCCCTCATTTTCGCGCTCCTCGCGTTCGCTTTCTTTGCGTTCTCTTCTCGTCATCGGGAGAAAACAATGGACGCGATCCTCTCGCCCGCCTCCTGGCAGCACACGGTCATTCCCGGCAAATTGTCGCAGGCGCACGCTTTCCTCGACAACAATTGCGCCGCCTGCCACACGCCCGTGAAGGGTGTCGTGGTGCAGAACTGCATTGTCTGCCATGCCAACAACGAAGCGATCCTCCAACGCCAGCCGACTGCCTTTCACGCCAACATCACTGATTGCGCTGCCTGCCATCTCGAACACCAGGGGCGTGTCGCGCGCACGACGAAAATGGATCATGTCGCGCTCGCGCGTATCGGCCTCAAGGAGCTCGAACGCCAGCCGTCCCAAGCTGGAGTGGACGTGCCTGCAATCAAGCGCTGGCTCGAAGAAACCCGCGCCGCGCCGCAACAATCGGCGCACGCCAATCTTCGCCCGGAAGAAGCGCTCTTGGATTGCGCGGCGTGCCACCAAACCAAGGATCGGCACGTCGGTCTGTTCGGAACCGACTGCGCCTCATGCCACACGACTGCCAAGTGGACGATCGCCGAGTTCCGTCACCCTTCGGCCGCGTCGCAATCTTGCGCGCAATGTCATCAAGCGCCTCCGAGCCATTACATGGAGCACTTCAACATGATTTCGAAAAAAATCGCCAGACAAGAAGATTCGCAGGTCGCCGGATGCTGCGGCCCCGTTCAGGTGAATCAGTGTTATCGCTGCCATCAGACCACGTCCTGGAACGACATCAAAGGGGTCGGATGGTACAAACACCATTAAATAAAACAGAAGCCCGTCGCATACACTCATGGAACGTTTTCGCTCGCTTGTAGAAATCCTCGGTACAGGTCTTGACGCCGCTGGCGTGCTCATTGTTGCCGGAGGCGCGGTCGTTGCGACGACTAGACTCCTATTTCATCGCCTCAGCGGCGTTGGCGAATACTACCGTGGTTATCGACAGGACCTGGGGCGCGCGATTTTGCTCGGCCTCGAGTTTCTCATCGCTGGTGATATCATCCGTACAGTCGTTGTGGCGCCAACACTGCAAAACGTGCTGGTGCTGGGGCTAATCGTTCTCATCCGCACATTCCTCAGTTTGTCATTACAACTGGAGATTGAAGGAAAATTGCCATGGCAGCGCGAAGGTCTGCCTGCGAATAAGGGGCCATCCTAATTACCAAGAACCCGAGCGATCCTGTTGGATCGCCCACCTAAAACAAACCACGAATGGAGATAGCAAAATGAAATTAACAAACATATCGGCAATCCTAATTGCGGCCGCGCTTGGAAGCGCAGCCTTACTAGCCCAGGAGCCAGGTGCCATGCAAGGCATGGATAAGCAGAAGCATCGCGAGATGATGCCAATGCACGAAAAGATGATGGACGAGCAAAAGAAGCAGGATGCCGAGATCGACAAACTCGTAGCGGAGATGAACGCTGCCACGGGAGAAAAGCGTGTGGACGCTATCGTCGCAGTCGTGAACAAACTAATCGAGCAACGCAAGGCAATGCACCAAGAGATGGCAGCGCATCTGGACAAATGAAGTAGCGACTCGATCGAGCTATGGCGATCGGGCTTATGAGCTTGCTGCTAAAACTTGGAACGCAAGTGTGAGTGGACTGCCCCTTTGATCTTTCTACACGTTTGAAATTCCTTTGATTGACGAAAGAGGTGATGACATGAGGAACTCATTGATACGCACCGGGCTAATCCTGGCAATATTGGCCGCGACTCCATTTGATGCTGAGACAATCGCTCAATCCGTTCCAAGTGATAAGGACAGCATTGCGGCAGCCGTGGTAAGTTTTCACGGCGCTCTCGCTCAGGGAGACCGCGCGGCTGTTCTTTCAATTCTCGCCCCGGACACAATCATTCTCGAGAGCGGCGGTTCGCAGACACGCGCGGAATACGAGCGCGAACATTTGGGAGAAGACATTGCCTTTGCGCGGGCGACAACAACGACGCGTTCGCCTCTGGTAATCCGGCAAGAAGGCAATTGTTCCTGGACAACAACAGCGACTCACACGACGGGCGCGTTCAACGGTCGCAAGATCGACAGCATCGGCGCGGAGTTGATCGTGCTGACGCGAAGCGAATCGGGCTGGCGCATCCGCGCGATTCACTGGTCGAACAAAGACAGTAAGAAAAGTGGATAAGCGCGAGCAAACGAACGCGATCTACACCTGCCCGATGCATCCGCAGATCGAGCAGGATCATCCAGGTAATTGCCCCATCTGCGGAATGGCACTTGAACCGAAGATCCCGGTCGCCGGTGGCGAGGAAGATACGACTGAGCTACGCGACATGACGCAGCGCTTCTGGATCAGCGCGGTCTTAAGCGTGCCGGTTTTCATTCTGGCCATGGTGCATGTTTTTCCGAATGCACCCGCCTGGGTCGCAAGCGATTGGTCGCGCTGGGTACAGTTTCTCTTGAGCACGCCGGTTGTGCTTTGGGCGGGTGCTCCATTTTTTCAGCGCGGTTGGCAATCGATCCACAACCGCTCACTCAACATGTTTACGCTCATCGCCATGGGCGTAGGCGTTGCCTACATCTATAGCGCAATCGTCATGCTCGCGCCCGGCATCTTCCCGCCGTCTTTTCAGGAACACGGAAAGATCGGCGTTTATTTCGAAGCGGCGGCGGTGATCACCGTGCTGGTCTTGCTCGGCCAAGTGCTGGAACTCCGCGCGCGGAGTCGCACAGGCAGCGCCATTCGCGCGCTTCTCCGTCTAGCTCCGAGAACGGCGCGCGTCGTGCGTGACAATGAGGAACGCGACGTTGCTTTGGACCAAGTGCATGCCAGCGACACATTGCGTGTGCGACCCGGCGAGAAAATTCCAGTCGACGGGAAAATCACCGACGGAAAAACCAGCGTCGATGAATCCATGATCACGGGCGAGCCGATGCCAGTGGAAAAAACGAACGGCGATCGCGTGACTGGAGGAACAATCAACCAAACGGGGAGCGTCTTAATGATCGCGGAGAAGGTTGGCGCCGACACGGTCCTGTCGCGGATTGTGGAAATGGTCGCACAAGCGCAACGAAGTCGCGCGCCGATTCAGGGACTCGCCGATAAAGTCGCGAGCTGGTTTGTGCCCGCAGTTATCGCCGCAGCCGCGCTCACGTTCATCGTCTGGTCGACAATTGGGCCTGAGCCACGCTTTGCGCACGCAATCGTCAACGCCGTGGCGGTGTTGATTATCGCTTGCCCATGCGCGCTCGGACTCGCCACACCGATGTCGATCATGGTTGGCGTCGGTCGCGGCGCGCAGGCCGGAGTTTTGATCAAACAGGCTGAAGCGATGGAACGCCTGGAGAGGGTCGATACGTTGGTGGTGGACAAAACCGGCACGCTTACCGAAGGCAAACCGCGTCTAACGACGATCGTTTCTTTCGATTCGCTCAACGAAAACGATTTGCTTGCGGCCGCTGCCTCAGTCGAACACCAAAGCGAACATCCGCTCGCCTCCGCGATTGTCCGCGGCGCGCAAGATCGACATGTAACGCTCACGAAGATCACAAATTTTCAATCGAGCACCGGCGGCGGCGTCAGTGCGGAGGTCGATGGAAGGAGCGTTCTCGTCGGTAAGCCGCAATTTTTGAAAGCCCAGAAAATAGGTGATGTCGAAAAGCTCGAATCAAAAGCGCTTGAGCTTCAAGCGCAGGGGCAAACGGCAATTTTTGTTGGTATCGACGGACGCGCCGCTGGTGTTCTTGCCGTTTCCGATCCGATCAAGGAATCTTCGCCCACTGCGATCAAACATCTTCACGAGCTTGGCATCAAAGTGATCATGCTCACCGGCGACAATGAAAGGACGGCGAAAGCCGTGTCGCAAAAACTCGGAATTGACGAAGTAGAGGCCGGCGTCGAGCCGCAACGAAAAAACGAGCGCGTGCGGCAATTACAGGAGCAAGGCCGAATCGTCGCCATGGCGGGTGACGGCATCAACGACGCGCCCGCCCTTGCCGCGGCCGATGTCGGTATCGCGATGGGAACCGGCACGGATGTCGCAATGGAAAGCGCCGGAGTTACTTTGGTAAAAGGTGTTTGCGCGGTATCGAGAAAGCGATCCGGCTCAGTCGCGCGATGATGCGTAACATTCGCCAGAATCTTTTCTTCGCTTTTATTTACAACGCGCTTGGCGTTCCGATTGCTGCCGGCGCACTCTATCCGTTCTTCGGCTGGCTTCTCAGTCCGATGATCGCCGGGGCCGCAATGAGCCTGAGTTCCGTCTCAGTCATTGCGAACGCACTTCGACTGCGTGCGGCAAGGTTGTGACGGCTCAGCCGCGCGCGATTGTCAATCCTGCGAAACGTTCGATTTACTTGGGCTTACTTGGAGCCTTGCAATCGCACGACTTCCCGCAAGTGCACTCCTTGTTATCGTTCATCGGGCAGTTCTTGCCGCTCTTTTTGCAACCGGCCGGCTTGTCCGCGGCAAACGAGACCGTGCACATGGCTGCAACCAGGATCGAAAACAGGATTTTGCTGTAGTGTTTCATAAGCTCAGTTTCGTGCGCGAGGGTTACTGATACCAGTCGAAAATAGACAAATTTCCCAGCGATCTTTGGATTTGATAAGCTCTTGGGTTCATAACTAAATCTGTGAAACCTGGTAACGCTCTCGGAGTTGTCGGCGTTTTGGGCGCGATCTTCGCGGCCGCAGCGTCACCTTGTTGTTTGCCGGCGCTGGCTATCGCCGGCGGTGCGCTGGGTCTCGGGTTCCTCGCGCCCTACGAAACGGCGATCAATTACGCGATCCAAATTCTCGTGGCACTTGCTGTGGTCGGCACGCTGTTAACCTATCGCGGGCATCGTAAGATCGCGCCTCCTCTGCTCTCCACGCTCAGCGCAGCGGTTATCTTTTTCAGTTATCACATTTATTTTGCGGCTCCCTTGGTTTATTTGGGACTAATCGGATTAGCGATCGGCACTGTTTGGGGTCTGACCGCAAGCCGCAACGCAATTAGAGTTCCGCGCCTAAAGTCGGTCATTACCTGCCGAAAGTGTCGATATCGTGCGGAGGAGACAATGCCGACAAATGCCTGTCTATTTTTCTACGATTGCCCGGCGTGCGGCGCGAAGTTGAAACCAAAGCCAGGAGACTGCTGTGTGTTCTGTAGCTACGGATCCATGCCGTGCCCGCCAATTCAGGTCGGTCCAGCCTGTTGCGGATAGACGTGAATTCGCGCCGATCTCACGGATGTCTGCAAAAGAAACTAGACCCGACGACAGTGGCCGGCCTGAATTTTGGGATGTGCGATATGCTGCGGATGAGACACCGTGGGATTTTCACGGCGTGCCTGCGGCGCTGAAAGAGTTCCTTAAGGATTCACAGCTCGGAAGAGTTCTGATCCCGGGATGCGGAGCTGCTTATGAAGTCCGCGCATTTCGCGGGGCTGGCTGGAAAGTAACAGCGATCGATTTCTCGCCGGTCGCAATAGAACGCGCGCGATCTGAACTCGGCGTGCTCGGGAACTGCGTCGTGCAAGGCGATTTCTTCACGCACGATTTCGGTTCTCAACGATTCGACGTGATTTACGAACGGACGTTTCTGTGCGCGCTGCCGCCAGATTTATGGCCGGCTTACGTTAAACGCATGACGCAACTGCTTCGGCAGGGCGGAAAACTCGTGGGCATTTTCCTTTATGGTAAGGAACACGATCCCCCACCGTATCCCTTAAGTCCGGAGAAGGCGGATCACTTGTTCAATGAGAAGTTTTCGCTGGTGAAGACTTTGCCAGTTTCGGACTCACTACCAATGTTCGCTGGTAGTGAACGTTGGCAGGAATGGGTGCCAATCTGATCAATCGCCTGCCGCGATATGTCAGGTACGACAAGCTATTCAACGTAGCGTTCCAAAACGGTGAGTAGGTCGCGGAGCTTCTTCTTCGCGTGGGCCTGATCGCGGGCGTTTTCAATGCAGTGGTGGACGTGGGAGTGAATCAATTTTTCAGCAAGCGATTTCAAGCCGCGTCGGGCAGAGACGATCTGGGTAAGAATTTCTGCACAGTCCCGGTCCTCCTTCAGCATACGTTCCACGGAATTGAGCTGGCCGACGACTTTGCGAACGCGCACAACGAGAGCGCGTTGTTCTTCTTGTGGATGGTGATGCACAGCGGGAACATAAGCAACGCAGGGCGCAGCGTAAAGAATCGGATGACGAATAAGGGGCATGGGGGTATACGGTAGCTTCTGTGACCGACGCGGTATTTACCACCATCATTGTTACTGGCTTCACAGTAGCCTTTCTCCACGCCGCTATTCCCACGCATTGGTTACCGTTCGTCCTCACCGCCCGCGTGCAAAAATGGAGTCGGGCGAAAACGCTTGTCATCACCGCATTGGCAGGCAGCGGGCACGTTCTCTTTACCGCGATTCTTGGTTTCCTCGTCGCCTGGTGCGGCATCGTCCTCAGCGACAAAATCGGAAGGCGCTTCCCATTGATCGCCGGCGGTGCGCTGTTGATCTTTGGACTCTACTACGTCATCCAGCAGCTGCGCGGAAGAGGTCACGGCCACTCTCACGTCTTCGGACATTCGCACGGCAGCAAGGATCACGGCCACAGTCATCCGCATACTGCCATCGAAGCAGAATACGGATTACACGATGGGATTCTTGTCGATGCGGGTGACTTCATCGTCGAAGTGACTGTCTTCGAGACGAGTGTGCCGCCACGCTTCCGGCTGTTTTTCTACGATCGACTAAAACAGTCACGTTCCGCGCCTCTGGCAGACGCGATCAAATTGGAAACGGTGCGCCCCGATGGAACGCGCCAGAAGTTCGCGTTTCGCGCGAAGGGCAATATCTCGATTCGACAATGAACATCCCAGAGCCTCATGAGTTCAAAGCGATCATTGAGCATTCGCACGGCGACCATGCGCATACTTACGAGCTGCAATTTGAAGAGCATGATCACGAGCATGGCGCGCACGAATCCGAAACGGAAAAGGAGTTCACTCCGCCGCCGCGTCGCTCGGATTGGGCGGCTATCGTCAGCCTGCTTGCGCTGCTGACGTTCTCGCCGTGCGAAGGTTTTCTGCCGATTTATGTCTCAGGTGTGCGGTACGGCTGGAGCGGCTTCCTACTGCTCACGCTCATATTATCAGTCGCGACCGTGGCCGGCATGGTCGTTTTCACATGGCTGACGCTCGCGGGGATCGAAAAGCTCAAGCTTCAGTGGCTCGAAAAATATGAGAACGGCGTGCTCGGTGGACTGCTCTGCGTGCTTGGTCTTTTGATTATGATCTTCGAAAAATAATTATGGCAAACGACCACGGTGATCACGGCCACAGCCATGTCCCGGCGAATTTCAATAAGGCATTCGCAATCGGCATCGGGCTTAACACCGCATATGTTTTGTTCGAAGTCGTTTTCGGAATCCTGGGTCATTCGCTCGCGCTGCTTGCCGATGCAGGTCACAACTTGAGTGACGTTCTGGGCCTTTTGCTCGCTTGGGGAGCGAGCGCGATGTCCAAGAGCATGCCGACAAAGCGACGGACATACGGCCTGCGCGGCAGTTCCATCCTGGCCGCGTTGTTTAACGCGATTTTCTTGCTCATATCCGTCGGCGCAATCGCATGGGAGGCGGTTCGCCGCTTCAATGCTCCGACTGACGTTGCCGCACGCACGGTGATTTGGGTTTCACTTCTTGGCATCGGCATCAACGCGGTGACCGCGGTAATGTTCATGTCGGGGCGCAAAGGTGATCTCAACATTCGCGGAGCGTTTCTACACATGGCCGCTGACGCGGCCATATCAGCCGGGGTTGTCGTGGCCGGAGTTGCGATCCTTTGCACGGGCTGGCATTGGATCGACCCGGTCGTCAGTTTGTTAATTTCCGCAGTAATAGTTTGGGGAACTTGGGATTTGCTGCGCGAATCGGTGAACCTTGCCCTTCAAGCCGTTCCGGAAAATATCGAACCGGAGGAAGTGGAACGCTTCTTGATGCAGCTCCCGGGCATCGAAAAGGTGCACGATCTGCACATCTGGGCGATGAGCACGACCGAGATTGCCCTCACAGCGCACCTGGTTAAACCGGACGGTCAACTCGATGATCCTCTGCTCGACCAGATTCAGCATGAATTGCACGATCGATTTGGAATCGAGCATATGACGGTGCAGCTTGAA
>Ga0073928_10002240_pt1 | contig 33997 bp, 33 predicted proteins | sample PaiPotPPA55metaG_FD_76969 | JGI IMG/M metagenome (GOLD analysis project Ga0073928, IMG submission 76969) | Iron sulfur acid spring bacterial and archeal communities from Banff, Canada, to study Microbial Dark Matter (Phase II) - Paint Pots PPA... ...
ATGGCCACGCACCCACAATCCATTAAACCTGACCTAGGCAGTCTGCGTATCGGCGACGCCCACCGAAAGGGTCGTGCGGGTGCGGGCAAGCGCTTTGTGATCATTGTGTTGGTGATTCTTCCTTTGGCGGCAATAGCGGCGGCCACTTTTGCCTTTCGGAATCAAAAACCCGTTGTTCAGGTGACGACGGCCACTAAAGTAGAAGCAGGCGGGCGCCAATCGCTGCTTAACGCCAGCGGCTACGTGACGCCGCGCCGGCGCGCCACCATCGCAGCCAAAATTACCGGCCGGGTAACCGGCGTTTTTTTTGATGAAGGCACGCACGTTCGCCAGGGGCAGTTGCTCGCTACGCTGGACGATTCCGATGTAAAGCGTGCGCTGGAGTCTGCGAAGGCTGACCGCGAATCTGCTCAGGCGGCCATCGCCGACTACGTCGTGCAATTAAAGAACGCCAAAATTCAGCTGGGCCGCGCGGAGCAACTGCAGAAAGCCGGCGTACAGACGCAGGAAAATCTGGACAACGCATCCATGGCGGCCGACAGCCTGACGGCGAAGATAGCGCTGGCCAAACAGCAGGTCGTGGGCGCCGATGCGCGCATTCGCGAAGCGCAGCAAGCGGTGGCCAATACCGTGATTCGCGCGCCATTCGACGGAATTGTCGTTTCGAAAGACGCGCAGGTCGGAGAGATGGTGTCGCCGATTTCCGCGGGCGGCGGGTTTACGCGCACTGGCATCGCTACCATCGTGGATATGAATTCAAACGAGATCGAAGTGGACGTCAATGAGTCCTATATTGCGCGGGTGTTGCCCAACCAGCCGGTGACGGCCACGCTGGACGCTTATCCTGATTGGCAAATTCCGGCCAAGGTGCGCACCGTAATCCCCACCGCGGATCGGCAAAAGGCTACGGTAAAAGTGCGTATCTCCTTTCTGAAGCTGGATCCGAAAATTCTTCCGGACATGGGCGTGAAGGTGGCGTTCCTCTCGGAAGAGCAGCCCAAGACCAAAGGGCCGGAGCCGATGACTTACGTGCCGAAAAGTGCGGTCCGCAGCGAAGGCGGAACTTCATTTGTTTATCTGGTGCAGGACGGCAAGGTCGAGCACCGCGCCATTAAGGTGGGCGCTGATCGCGGCACAGATGTCGCGATCATGGCCGGCGTGATGCCGGGCGATTCGTTAGTGGTTGCCGGTCCGGCTACTTTGCACGATGGCGATAAAGTTGAAATTAAACAGTAGGAGCTACTTATGATTCGCGTTGATGGGCGGTCCGACTCTCCCAGCCTCATTCGCGTCCGCGGCCTGAACAAGACGTATCGCCGCGGAGGCGAAAATATTCAGGTTTTGCAGGGGCTGAACCTTGACGTGGACCAGGCCGATTTCGTGGCGTTCATGGGTCCCAGCGGGTCGGGCAAGACCACGCTGCTGAATTTGTTGGGTGGCTTGGACGTGCCATCCGCGGGCAGCATCACCGTGGCGGGCGACGAAATAACGCACATGTCCGCAAGCAAGCTGACGCAATGGCGCGCGCGACACGTGGGATTTATTTTCCAGATGTACAACCTGATTCCGGTGCTTACCGCGTTTCAAAATGTGGAGCTTCCGCTACTGCTCACCAAGCTTTCTAAATCCGAGCGCCGCAAACACGTGGAGACCGCGCTGGGCGTGGTGGGCCTGACCGATCGCATGAACCATTTCCCGCGCCAACTCTCTGGTGGACAGGAGCAACGCGTTACGATCGCACGCGCCATTGTTTCCGACCCGACCTTTTTATTGTGCGACGAACCGACCGGCGACCTGGATCGCAAGAGTGCGGACGAAATCATGGCGCTTATCGAAGAACTGGTGGGCAAGTATCACAAGACGGTGCTGATGGTGACTCACGATCCGGTGGTTGCGGCTCGCGCGCACACGACATTACATCTCGAGAAAGGCGTCCTGGTGGAGGGCGCGCGCAAGGGCGTTCTGGTGGGAGGTGTGGCGTGAAATTCAACCGATTCATATTGGCAAATCTGTTTCGCAAGAAGGTTCGCCTGATTTTGACCATCGGATCTTTCGCGGTGGCGCTCTTCCTGTTCACATTTCTTGCAGTGGTGAAAAGTGCGTTCAGCCGCGGGACGGAACTTGCCGGCGCAGATCGCCTGGTGGTGATCAATCGCGCGGGACTGATCAATACCATTCCACTTTCTTACCGCGACAAGATTTTGCAAATTAAGGGCGTTAAAGCGGTCACCCATAACAATTGGTTCGGCGGCGTTTATCAGGACGAAAAAAACTTCTTTCCTCAGTTCGTCATTGATCCGGAAAATCAGCGGCTGGTTATGACCGAAATGCGCGTTCCCGATGATGAGTGGAATAATTTTGTGAAAGATCGCCAGGGAGCCATCGCCGGAGCTGGTCTGGCAAAACGCTTTGGATGGAAAGTCGGCGATCGGATCCCGCTTAAGAATGCATTGTACGGACCTACCAAGACGTGGGAATTCGTGCTGGATGGTATTTATCATAACGACCATCCGGGCGGGGACGAGAGCCAGTTCTGGCTGCAGTGGAAATATTTTGACGAGACCATACCGTCGGTGATCAAGAGCCTGGTCGGGTGGTACGTGGTGAAGTTGGATTCTCCGGATGACTCTGTTTCCGTCGCCGCCGCCATCGATAAGGGCTTTGCCAATTCTTCCACTGAAACAAAAACGGAAACGGAATCCGCGTTCGCAGCCGGATTTGCAAAACAACTCGGAAACATAGAATTGCTGATTCTGACGATTGGCGGCGTGGTGTTTTTCACGCTGTTGTTGGTTACCGGAAATACCATGGCCATTTCCGTCCGCGAACGCGTCGGGGAATTGGCGGTGCTGAAGGCGATCGGCTACCCGGACCGCTACGTACTGTTCTTTGTTTTGTCGGAGGCGCTGGTTATCGCGCTGATCGGTGGGCTGATCGGGCTCGGGCTCGCGGTGCTGGCGATTCCGGTGGTGGGCGCGGCACTGAGAGGCTTGCTTCCGCCTTTGCTTTTATCTGTGGGTGTTTTGTCGTTGGGCCTGGCTTTTGCAATTTTCGTTGGGGTTGCGAGCGGCCTTTTGCCTGGGATTGGTGCGATGCGCCTGCGCGTTGTAGACGCGTTGAGGAGAGTCTGAAGTGGCTATTCCGGTCATTTACAATTTTCGTAGTGTGAAGGCGCGCTGGACGTCAGCGATTGTTGCGGTTCTTGGTATCGCGGGCACCGTGGGCGTATTCGTGGCGATGCTTTCATTGGCGCGCGGATTCAAGGCCACGCTGGTGTCATCAGGCTCGGTCGATAACGCCATGGTTATGCGTGCAGGCGCAACATCTGAGATGACAGGTGGCGTGGGCATCGATGCGGTCAAAATACTGCAGGACGCTCCCGGAATTGCGCGATCTTCTGACGGTCCACTGTTGACACCGGAGGTTGTGCTGGTCGCGCCCATTCCGCTGATTTCCACTGGCACGGACGCGAATGTTCAGATACGCGGCGTGTCGAAGAATGTTTTACAAATTCGCAACAAAGTTAAAATTGTCGAAGGACGGATGTTTCAACCGGGACTCAACGAGGTTGTAGTCGGAAAAAATGCCAATAAGTCTTACAGCGGTTTGACGCTTGGGAATACCATCAGTCTCGGCAATGTTCGTTGGTTGATTGTGGGTATCTTCGATGCTGGGGGCAGTTCTTTTGACTCGGAAGTGTGGGCGGATGCGCATCTGCTCGGTCCGGCTTACAACCGGCCGGATACGTTTTTTCAGTCCGTGACGGTGCATCTCGTTTCCCCCGACACGCTGCAACAATTCAAAGATGCGGTGACTTCCGACCCGCGACTGAATGTGGATGTCACTCGCGAGATCGAATATTACTCGAAGCAATCTACTCGCTTGACCACATTGATCACTGTTCTGGGTGGCTTGATTGCTGCGATCATGGCCATTGGTGCGATTTTCGGGGCGTTGAATACCATGTACTCCGCCGTAGCCGAACGCGGACGCGAAATCGCCACCATGCGTGCGCTTGGTTTTGGCGGGCCGTCGGTGGTCTTTTCATTTGTGATTGAAGCGTTGTTGATTGCCTTTGTGGGCGGGTTGATTGGATGCCTGGTGGTGCTGCCGCTCAATGGGCTGACGACCGGAGCAATGAACATGCAAACTTTTTCGCATCTGGCTTTTGCATTTAAAATTACGCCGGAATTGCTGGTGAAGGGAATTATTTTTGCGCTGGTGATGGGATTTGTGGGCGGCCTTTTACCAGCGGTGCGCGCAGCAACTCGACCAGTGGCCCAAGCATTGCGCGAGCTATAGATTAGCGGGCACGTTGAATCTTATCGAGTCCGGCGCCGTCAGTCTGCGGTGATTCTGTCGAAACCACTCAATTACTCGCCGTTCCAATTCGACGGGCGCAATGCCGATAGCGCCGCAATGATCTGCTCCTGGAACTTCCCATAGAGCAACATCTCGATTTCCGGCGGCTATTTTTCTCGAATGCCGCACCGGAATATTGCTATCAACTTGCCCGTGAATCAACAAAACGGGCACCCGTGTCGATTCCACGGCTTTTTCCGGGGAGTCGAGATCGAAATTCAGATGGTAGCGCCATTTCGCGTAAATAAAAGCGCATTCCACGATGGGTCGCAAAATAATCCACCCTGCCCACGGTCCTGTGTGAAAAAATTGTCCGACACGGTCGTAGGCAATTTCTCGAAAACTCGAAAAAGGCGATTCGGCCGCTACGGCGCAAAATCGCGACGGGGAGTGAAGCGATTGCAACAGTCCGGCCGCACCCATCGATTCGGCAAATCCGTATATACATGAAGGGTGTTCGTTCACGGCAAGCCAGTTGAGCCAGCGGTGGAGATCGTTTAACTCACGTATGCCGTAGGTGGCTATCTGCCCGCCACTCATGCCGTGGGCACGCGCGTCTGGCATCAGCACGTCATATCCATGCCGCAGGAAAAATTGCGCGTAACCCATCATGCCTGCGCGGTTGTCACTCAGTCCGTGTGACAGGATGACGGCATAGCCAAAGCTTTTTCGCGGCTGAAAGTTCCAAGCTCGCAGGACTACGCCGTCATTCGCAAGAATGCTGATATCGGTCAAATCAGCGGCATTCGAATTCGCCATTTCTCTGGCCTGCTGCTGATCGACTTCGAGTAGTAGACGGCGGCGTGGATGCAGCGCGCCCTCGGCCAGAAATATCCCAGCAACAATAGCCAGAACGAACACCGCTACAACGGTACAAATGAAGGCAAACTTCGCAGTTCGCATCTAACAGAAGGTACGAAATTCCGCTAAATTAGTTCATTAAAGTCATGGTTTACTTTAGTCGGCGAGGAGCTTCCTATGATGAAAGAATCGCAACGATGGCCTGCGCTTCCTCTGGCGGAGTGGAAAGATACTTACGCTACGCTGCACATGTGGACACAGATCGTGGGAAAAATTCGCCTGGCGCTGAGTCCACCGATCAACCATTTCTGGGGCACCACGTTTTACGTGACCGCGCGCGGGCTGACGACTTCGGCAATGCCGTATCACAAGGGCACGGTTGAAATTAGTTTTGATTTTATCGCGCACACTTTGGAAATCGAAACCAGCCTGGGGGAAACCAGATCGTTCCGGCTCGTTCCACGCACCGTGGCAGAATTTTATTTTGAGCTGATGTCCGCGCTGCATTCTCTGGGTATCGACGCGAAGGTCTGGACCATGCCGGTTGAGGTGCCGCGACCGGTGCGATTCAATCTGGATGAATCTCACTCGTCTTATGACAGTGAGTACGCGCATCGCTTTTGGCAGGTTCTGGTCAGCGTGGACGCCGTCCTTCGCAAATTCCGCTCGCGATTCATCGGCAAGGCCAGCCCGGTGCATTTTTTCTGGGGCAGTTTTGATCTGGCTGCCACGCGTTTTTCTGGCAGGCGCGCGCCAGAACGTCCAGACGCGGACTTCTTAACCAAAGAAGCTTACTCGCATGAAGTAATCAGCCACGGATTTTGGCCCGGCGACGGCGAGGTGGTAAAAGACGCCGCGTTTTACGCATATGCCGTGCCTGAGCCCGCGGGTTTCAAGGACCAGCGCGTGATGCCTTCGAAGGCTTTCTATAGTGGCGAGAAAAACGAATTTTTTCTTATGTATGACGACGTGCGGCTGGCGCACTCGCCCGACCAAGCTTTACTGGAGTTTTGTCAAAGTACTTACGAGGCTGGCGCAAATCTCGGGCATTGGGATCGCGCAAACCTGGAGCGGCAGGCGTCAAGTATCCACGCATAATTCGCAATTGAATGGTGATCCACTGGGCGAACATTTTCGCGACCTCCCAACAAGTTCTATTGGCTAAGGTGCGTTGTGGAAGCAGGTTTTGACGATACAGAGGATTGCGTACAGCGGCGTGGAGAATAGGTTATTTTTCGGGACCTTAGCGCGGAAAGTTACCGGCTAAGAGACTTTCGGTGCAATCGTTTCAGCGGACGGAACAGGTTTGGCAATGTTGCTAGCGCTTCCAGATGCCGCGGAGTTTGCGGTCGGTAGCGTCGGCTGTAACGCGGCTCCGGCAAGAAGAGGATCACTGCCAGGATCGGAATTGGAAGCCGCCGGGGGATGGGCTCTTCCCGCCGCCGAGGATGAAATGTCGGTGTCCGTCAACGCCACCGCCGGCGTGGAACGATACCGCACTATCAGCAACGTAAGATCATCAGCCTGATGCGCGCCTTTGGAAAAATTTTCCACCGACTCCAGAATCGATTTCTGTAATTTGTCCAACGCGCAGTCGGATTGGCCGGTCAATACTTCACGCAAACGCGGCACGCCGTACAATTCCTCGCCGGGATCCATGGCCTCGGTGACGCCGTCGCTGAACAATATCAACGTATCACCGGGCTCGAGCTTAACGTGGGCGGTGACGTATTCTGCTTCTTGCACCAACCCAACCGGATAAGAGCCTTCCGTAAACGGCTCCTCGGCGATTCCATGACGAATCAGAAAGGGCGACGGATGGCCGGCGTTGATGTAGTCCATCTCGCCATCCTCATCGAGGATGCCAAAAAACATGGTGGCGTAGCGGCCAACTTCAGAATGGCTGCAGAGAAAGCGATTTACGTGATTGAACACGCGCGCGGGATCGGTGCCCAAAGTCATTCCCGAAAGCGCGCCCTGCAACATGGTGGTCAGCAGGGCCGCGCCCAATCCTTTTCCCGAAACATCGGCCAGAAGAAAGGCGGTGCGCTTATCGCTAAGCGGAAACACATCGAAGTAATCGCCGCCTACGGAGAGGCACGGAAAATTAATGCCAGAGACCGCGAGATGCGGAAATTCGCGGAAGTCACGCGGGAGTAGCGCTTGTTGAATGTCCCGCGCGATATTGATTTCTTGCTCCATGCGCTGGCGTTCGCGTTCGCGTTCCACCAGGCGCGCGTTATCCAGAATGCTGGCGGCGTCGGCGGCCAGCGCATCCAGAATTTGCCGGTCCAGTTTTGAAAACGCGGCGGGGCGGCGCGAATCCATGTACAACACGCCGAGAAAATAACCGGGCTTGACGTTGACCATCGACTCCTGGGTATTGGCCCTCAAATTCGCATACAACGGTATTACCACCACGGCTCGCAAGCGTTGCGCGATGATGCTCTGGGCCGCCGCCAAATCCATGCCGGTCTGCGCCAAATCCTCAGTGATAACCGGGGAGTGTTGTTTCAACGCTAACTGAATAGCGGTCTGGCTGGGCGTAAGGCTTTCGGGAGGCAGGCGCAAGCCGCCACTCCTGCGCGCCAGGCGCACTTTTAAATTTGCAGGGTCGTCGCCTTCCAGCAACAAGCCGCGGTCGGCATCGGTAACCGAGACGGCGTGGTCCAGCATGGTGCCCAGCACTGAATCCAGCGGCAACTGCGAATGCAGCAGGGTGGTAGCTTCCAGCAACAAATTTAATTTGCGCAGACCGCCACTCCCAGTAGGTTCGGAAGCGGTGATGTGCTCTATGCGGGTCAGCAGGTGGGGAATAGACTCTTCGCCAGTGCCGCTGCCGCTCGAATTGCGGAAAATTATTTCGTATGAGTCTTCAAGGCCAAAACTGATGGCGTCGCCATTTTGCAGTTCACGGCTTTCAACTTTTTCGCCGTTAACGAACAGACCGCGGCGTTGGCCGCGATCCTCCAAATAAAAGCGGTTAGCTTCGGTGACGATCGCGGCACAATTCCGCGAGATGCGGCGGTCGGAAAGCTGTAAATGATTGCCGGTCTCGGCGCCGCGCCCGATATGAAATGGGGTCTGAGTGACACGCGCGAACCTGCGTGCCCCGTCAGGCGACACCACTTCCAGAACCGGTTCTCCAGGCAGAGCGACTGAATCAGGCATGCTAGCTCCAGTGGAGGGATTGTAGCATGCAGGTGCAAATGGCTAGCGGGGCCGTGCCATAAATGGCCACGTTTCGATAAACGAGTTCAGCATTTTGCGCGGTATGGACAGTGAGCCCATCCGGGCTTTCCTTCATGCCGTTTTTCTGGCTCGGGAATGTCTGGCAGATTCGGCTGCGCGAATTTTTGATTGGCCGCCCTTCTTTGCAATGCTTTGTTTCAAAGCGGGCATCAAATCCACGACCGGGGCCAGACGCGGTCTCTTTTCCGGTTTCGGCGCCGCTGTGCCCTTTTCCTTACTTTCAATAAGCTTCCTAACACGCTCCTGATATTCGTCGTGGAATTTTTCAGGGCGGAATGGCGCTATCAGGCCTTTTGCGAATTGCTCGGCGAGTGCAATCTCGGGCTTCTTCAAGTTAGTTGCGTAGTTTTTGCCATAACCCGTGACATTATGAATTTCATTTGGATAATAAATGGTGTGCAGCGTCAGCCCGCCTCGATAGGGGCGGAGAATCACGGTGCGTTCGCGCTGATGAATGGTCACTTGGGCCAAAGCAGCAACTCTCATGTCTTCCATGGTCTTCAGCAGCAGTGTGTATCCGCGGCGCCCGGCTTCTTCGGGGACGGAAAAGTAAGAAGTTTCAAAAAAAATAGGATCCACATCGCTGAGCTTGACGAATTGCAAAATCTCCATGGATGAAGAAGACGCGGGCTGAAGTCTTTTCAGCTCCTCGCGATCCACAATCACCATTTTGTCTTCGTCAACTTCATAACCCATGACGATTTCGTCGCGGGACACCACCCTCTTGTCATACGGACAATAAAGCTGTTGCTGCACGCGATGTCCGCATTCGCGATGGACCTCATGAAAGCTGATATGCGAATAGCGCGCGGCAGCAAGTAATTTTATGGGCACCGAAACCAGTCCAAACGATATACTGCCCTTCCAAACCGATGCAGCCATGACGCCCCTCCTGACTAACAGCTATGGTAACGCGGTAAATTATCGCGTCAATTGGCGGTGGGCAATTGATTTATATTTGACACAAAACCGGCGACTACCGAAACTAAGGAGCATTGGAGTGGCTAATCGTGTCAGAAAGTAGAGGCGGCGCCGGACTGGGCAGCCTGCGGCTGCAGGCAGGCGCGGCAGAGCGGTCTCCTAGAAGATTAAGCACGCACCAGCAGGCGGTTTTGATTCAAGTTTTGGTAGCGTTTCCACCTGAAACCGTTGGCGTGTGCTACCTGCCTTCGGTGAGTGATGCGTTCAATTATGCTGAAAACTTTTCGACGATATTCAAGGCCATCAACTGGACAATAGACGCTGCCGAGAGGGCCGAGCATCTGCCCGAAACCTCCAGCGGGCTCGCTATCGTGGCGCCAGAGGGAAAAGTGCCACCTAGCGCTGAAGCATTGCGCGACGCGTTGCGAATCTACGGCGTCGAAGCTGAAATTGTAAGTGACCAGTGGAGTCTGTGCGGAGCGAGAAATTTTGTACTGGCGATCACCAAGGCCTGACGCTGCTACTTCTCGCTGGGATTGTTTTGCTTTACGTCTTGCTCCACGGCGGAAATTTCCACGCGCTCGCGCCTGATGTCCAGCCGCAGCCTGGCAAATATACTCATATAAATATTCGCGACCCACACCAGCGCGAATCCGGAAATTAAATAGCCGCGCCACCCTGGCATCAGCAATTTAAATCGCGTGATGACCAGGAAAATCGCGGTGACATAGTGGCTGAAGCAGTATTCGCAGGTGAAGAGATAAAAAAACTTACGCTCATAAATGGTGCGGCAGGTCTTGCTATTGCGCAGGCACCAGTCGCGAGTCTCGCGGAAAATTTCTTCGTGTGTGATGGTCCAGGCGATGGAAGAAATGGGAATCGCGAGTATCACCAGTGTCAGTACTTGTTGTCCGAGGCTCGGGTTCATAAGTATTTGAGTTATACAAACAGCGCACGCGACATCCTCGCGTAGCAGATTATTATTCTAAAACGCCGCCCAACTGGGCCCGGCTGCGCGGTTTCAAATTATGGGGATTACTTTGACTCTGTGGCACCGGCGCCGGCGTGCTCAGGAACCAACTCAATTTGCTGAAAAACGCTGACCTGCAGGATGGTCTGAGCCAAGGTGATGGCCAACTTATCATCGCCAACGATGTTGAACCTGGCGGCTGCCTTGATCGGATCGCCGGAAAATTTCCATAATCCGACGATGATCTTGGCATTGGGCACGTTGGAGCGCACGCGTTTGTACAAATCGCGAGCGTGAAGAAGTGCGAAAGGTGGCAACGCAGAGATGCACACAATGTCGGGAGCAGCTTCCTTGACTTGAGCCAGCATTTCCGCAGTGGTTCCGATGGAGATGGCCTGCGCGTGGTACCCGGCGCGTTCAAGAAGTTGCGTGAGCATGATGCCCACGATCTCGTCCGCTTCGTCGCGAGCCGGGATACAAACCACGCTAGTGACGTGGCGAGGATGCTCTTCACGTATCTTAGGTGCTGAAAGTTCGGCCAAGTCCGACTGCGCTTTTTGCTCTTCGACCGCGGGCGGCTCTTTGGATTTATCCCCCAACTCGTCGAGTATTTCTTTAGTGCTTTTACAGATGAACTGTTCGGTGATCACTTCGAGGTCGTCGTGATGGCGGTCCTGTTCCGCGAGCGCGAGCGCGGGTATCAACACCGAATCGTAAAGATCCTCCAGCGGATGTGTTTTTAGATAATCTTCCAAAACCTCTTTAGCCTCCGCTTGATCGGAAGCCAGCAAGCGCTGGTAATAATGAGCCTCCGGCGACAAGACCGGTTGGTCGCCCAACATAATATTAAGGAAGCTCAATGCCGGAACGTGCCGGCCAAGAACGACGAGGCAGACCGTTAGAGGTGTCGACAACAGTAAGCCAATCGGGCCCCAGATCAGTGTCCAGAAAATAGCGGCAAATAAAATCGCGAAGGAAGATATTCCGGTGTTCGCGCCATAAATCAAAGGCTCAAGAAAATTGCCCACCAACATTTCCACAATTAAATATAAACCTATGGTGGCCACTGGGCCCGTCCAAGTGGGAAAGATCGCCAGCGAAAGCAGGATGGGCAAAACAGCTGCTAACGGCGAGCCTCCATAGGGAAGAAAGCGCATCAGCCCGGCTACCACACCCCACAGCATGGAATTGGGTATGCCAATGAAATACAGGCCGAGCCCAATCACCACGCCGAAGCAAGTATTGATAACCAATTGCAAAAGCAAGTAGCGGCTGACACGGGACCCGGCATCGTCCAAAGCCTGGGTCATTAAATTCAGATGGCCGTGGCCTACCAGGCCAATCAAGCGGTTCCTCAAATCTTCGCGCCCGGCAAGCATGAAAATTGTCAGCACCGCCACGATAATGGCGCTTCCCAACGGGGTGATAACGCTGTTCAGGGATTCCAGTGGATTGGAAGCGGGCTGGAATACTTGAACGGGAACCGCTTTCTGTGGCTGTTGTGCGGCGATCTTGCCACTGGCGGAATTCTTCGAGGGCGCAGCGGGTTCGTTCGGTGCGGGAGCATTTCCGGTGATTTCTTTGCCGAGTTCCTTCATCGATTCGGCGGCCTTATCCAGCCTGCGATTTTTGGGATTATGGATGGCGTCGATTTTTTCTTTTATGTTGGTCTTATAACTGGGGAGTTGATTGGTTACGTCAATCAACTGGTTTGCTACCGTCCATCCCAGGATGGCGACACCGGAGACTGCAACGCCAACCACCAGAAAAATTGAGATGAAACGCGGAATATGAATCCGCTCCAGCGCACTCACCAGCGGGGCCAGCACAAAGGTGAAGAGCACCGCGAGCGCCAGCGGCACTAACATCACGCGCGCGAAGTAAAGAGTGGCAATGACTACGGCGGCAACGACTAAGGTAAGAATCCGGGAGATGTCTTTGGTTGAAGAAGTGCGCGCCACTGCAAAGTCACCTGGTATTCAGAGTACAAGAATTTTTACGTTTTTGGTGCGAGTAACTGCGACTGTCGTATGACAGACAAACGCGCATTTACAGAAGTTTGCGGCGGCTTAAGGGTGGATATCACTGCTTGATATTGTGGAGGTTAACAGCTTCAACTGCCGCGGCCCGCGTGGAAGTAATCCGGCCGCCGTTAGGCTGGCGGAGGAATTCTGATCTTCAGGCGCGCCCTTTTCTATTTCTGAGCCGGCACACTGGCCGAGGAAGCCCTCATCTTCACTCATGGCCGCCAGGTCCGCCATCTCCTCATAAAAACCGAGCATAGGCCTCCGGTGGTAAGTGCTGCGGATGACTTCAGGGGCTGAAAACCCCGAGATTTAGGCAACGCCGTCGTCGCGGCTAAAGCCGCGACCTACAACCCGCGCAGAAAACGCTCCTTAAGCATACACGATCTAGCGCCCAATCTACGCCGACGAAATAGTAGTTCTGGCCGCTCCATTTGTAGAAAGGCGATAGCAATCCCGGAATGGTCAGTTCAGTACCGCGAGGGCTCAGAAAATCTACGCTTTTTACCGGATGGCCCCGTGCCGCACCACAGAATACGATTCGCGGGGCGTTATGGAATCGGGACTCTTAAACCTATGCCCTGACCCGCTTCCGGGACGAAAAGGAGAAATCATGGACGAGAATTATCAACAAGACGCAGGACAGAAGTACGGTGATGGGGGCGGAACCGGAACGAGCGGCACGGCTTCCGGCACCGCCGCGAGATTGAAGGAACAGATTTCCGACAAGGCTGCCGACGTCAAGGAGCGCGTATCGGACTTCGGTCGCAGGACCGCCGATAAACTCGACGCGTCGCGTGGACCCGCGGCTGATTCTTTGAATAGGACGGCATCGGCGATCCATGAAAAGTCTGACCGTGTGGCGAATGCAGCGCATGCCACGTCCGACCGTGTCGCCAGCGCGGCGCATGCCACGGCTGACAAGCTGCAAGCCACGGCTGAATACGTACGCGATCACGATTTCAAAGAGATGGCCGACGACGTGGCCGATTTGGTAAAGCGTTATCCGGGCCAGTCTTTGGCGGCGGCCGCGATCCTCGGGTTCCTTCTGGCCCGCGTGATGCGCAGCAACGATTAAGGGGTCCGCTGGGGAGCTTAAAATGACGACTCAAAACGGCAGAAGTGTGCCTGAAGTTCTTCAAGACATCGTCGGCAATATTCAGGAGATTATTCGCTCCGAATTTCGCCTGGCGAAGGCCGAAGTGAAAGAGGAGGCCTCCAAGGCCGCTCCGCCCTTAACTATGATCGTCGTCGGGGCTGCCATAGGCTTCTATGCCCTCGGCTTCCTCATATTCACCCTGGTGATGGGTCTCGCCACGGTGATGGCGACCTGGTTAGCAGCGCTCATCGTGGGAGCGGTGCTGGGCCTTATGGCTCTGGTGATGATCACCACTGCGTCGAAAAGGCTCAAGCAGGTAAATAAAGTTCCTGAACGAACGATTGAAACGATGAAGGAGAACGTACAATGGGCGAAAAACCAGATCAAATAGAGCGACATATTCGACATCAACGCAGCGAACTGGAAGATAACATCAGCGAGTTGGAGGAAAAAGTGAAGAGCGCTTTCGATTGGCGTACGCAATTTCAAGAGCGGCCAGCGATTATGTTGGGCGCGGCATTCGTGGGTGGGGCGGTGGTTGCCGCTCTGTTACCGAGCACGTCAACTGTGGCCAAGCGGTTATCTTCGATGAGACGCACGTCCAGCGATCCCTGGACGCCTTACACAAACCGTGAGCCGGTGGCGCAGACGGAATCGTCTTCGACACGTCCTTCCTATACCGGTGATTACTCCGCGTCTTCGACACGCCCTTCGTCTTCAGGTGATTATTCCGCTTCGAAGACTTCGGAGACATGGGAAAACTTGAAAAATGCGGCCATCGGTATGGCTACCGCTCGAATCAGCGAGTTCATTGAAGACCTGGTTCCGGGCTTTTCGGAACACTACAGGAAGGCCGCGAGCGGACGGCCAGTCACGCCTTTTAGCTCCATGCCCAGCGCCGGCGGGCCTGGCGGGAGCGGATCCGGCGACAGGAACTGGCAGAAACCCAATGGCGGATCGGATTACGCGTCGCATTCGTAATTCGCGCTTGTAACTTTTCTTTCGTAACCAAGCAAATCGAAGCCGCGGAAACTAATCCGCGGCTTTCGTTTTTAGAGTGAATGACAGTGAATGACAGTGAATGACATTGTCGGTGACACAACGGTATGTTTCTCCGGAATGCGGTACTACAAAATGTGTCGACCCCTACAACCTTTACCTGATGGCTCCCGATACACATTCCACTTACTGTCCAACCATCTCTGAGACGCCCCGACGGGCCGTCAAGAACCTATCTTAAGGAGACAGGAGATGGACTTGCTTTGGACAATAGCAGTGATACTTGTGATTCTCTGGCTGCTGGGTCTGGTCACCTCATACACGCTGGGCGGCTTCATCCACATTCTGCTCGTCTTGGCGATCATCGTGATATTGATCCGGGTGATCCAAGGGCGCAGACCGGTCTAAAATTTCGCGCTGCCAAATTTCGCGCGCGAAACATGGCCGATACGCAATTTACCGTTACAGGTAGGTACAATGCGCACCCTCTCACACTTCACGGGTGCGCACTTGTTTGACTTTTGAATTTTTTGGCGGTAACACAGCAACCGAGGAGCGCACTATGACGGACGGCAATAAGGCGGACGATAAAAACAGCGGATTGCTGGTAAGTGTGGCCGAGACCATCGGCTCAACATTGGGAAGTCTGGCCGCCAAGGCCGGCGCCGCGCAAAAGTCCATCGGCGAGACCACCAGTGAAGTGGTTCGAAAAGTGACAACGGCCAAACGCAAGGCCTCGGCGAAGAAAACCAAAAGAGCCACTACCAAGAAAAGTTCCGCGCAACGGAGTGCGAAGTCAGGCCGATCCGGCAAGCGCGCTTCAGCGGCAAAGAGCAAGCGTTCGCGCCGCCGGTAATTCCTCAGAGAGTTTCATTCATACCTCAAGGCGATGACGGGGTTGACGTGTGTCGCGCGTCTGGCTGGAATCCAGCAAGCGAATACCCCAATGATCAGCAACAACAGGGGAACGACCACCAGCGTAAGGGGATCGTGCGCCGACACTCCCCAGAGTTGGTTGGCAATCAGCCTGGCGATAACAAGGCTCACGCACAGGCCGATCACAATACCCAACGCCACCAGCCGCAGTCCGGTGCGTATCACCAGCCTCTGAACGTCTCCGCCATTCGCTCCCAAGGCCATTCGTATGCCAATTTCGTGGGTGCGCCGCGCAGTTGTGTAGGCAATCACGCTGTAGACGCCAATCGATACAAGAATCACTCCGACTAACGCGAAGACGGTGACCAGCAGGAACCCAAATCGTGGCTGCGAATAGGAAAAGGAGTTGATGAAGTCTTCCATCGAGCCGGTCAATGTTAACGCCACGCTGCGATCCGTGCCCCAGATCTCCTGCCGCACCGTGTTCATCATCAGCAATGGATCACCCGCGGTTCGTACCAGCACACCGCGTGCGGCGGAACCGGTAACGGTGTAGGGCACCCAGGTTTCCGCAATAATCGGGTCCTGAAGACCCTGATTCTTAACGTCTTCAACGATGCCGATCACTTCATACCAGGCATCCGGCTGGGCATCCGGAAATTTTTCCAGCTGCAGAATGTGAATGCGCTTGCCCATGGGATCTTCGTCGCCAAAATACTTGCGCTGAAAAGTTTGATTGATCACCACCAGTTTCCGCGCATTGTTGACTTCGGATTCCGTGAAGCCCCGGCCGCGCTGGAACTGAATGCGCAGCACGGTGAAATATTGTTCGCTGCATAACTGAAATAATGAAGTCCACTTCTCGGTGTGCACCTTCCCAGGAACTTCGATGTCCGATGGAATGCCGCCGTAGGGCGGAAGCGTGCTTGTTTCTGTAGCGGACACCACGCCTGGTAGCGAATTCAGGCGCAGAAGCAGCGGTCGAAAGAACCCGGCCACCTGAGTTCCTGTTTTGTAGCGGTCCTGCGGCAACGGCAGTCGCGCCACCAGTATGTGGTCTGGCCGCAGTCCCAGTTTTACTTCATGCAGCGCCGCGAAACTGCGCATCAAAAGTCCCGCGCCAATAAGAAGTGTTAACGAAAGCGCCACTTCGAAAACAATTACGGCGTTGCGTATATTGGCGTGGCTGGAGCCGCCACTCGTTCCTTTACTGCTGTCGCGAAGAGAATCGTTCAAGTTGCGGCGCGACGCCTGCAACGCCGGAGCTAAACCAAAAACCAGCACAGTCAGCACCGCTACAGCCAAGGTAAAGAGCAAGGCTGGACCGTTCATGTGGATGCTGCTCTCGGCTGGAATGATGTTAGGCGGAATAATGGCGATCAGGCCTTTCAATCCGGCCCACGCGAAGAGCGAGCCGAGCAGCGCTGCCCCAATCGCCAGCAGAAGGCTTTCCACCAACAACTGTTGTATCAGGCGCCGCCTTCCTGCTCCAAGGGCGGCCCTGACGGCAAATTCTTTTTCTCGGGTGGTGGCGCGCGCAAGAAGGAGATTTGCAACATTACCGCATCCGATGAGCAGCAGCAGTCCGACTGCGGCCAGCACGATGAACAAAGTGGCACGAAATTGCCCGACCACCATTTCAGCCAGAGATTGTATCTGCACGGAAAAACGTTTGGGGTAGTCGGCGGGGTATGTGGGTGCGAGTTGCTTGGCTATTACCGTGAAATCCGCCTCGGCTTGTTCTCTGCTGACACCAGGTTTGATATGACCTAGCAGGAACCAAAATCTTGGGAAGCCATTCGAGGTAGTCACGGTGCGAACCGGTTTCTCAGGAATCCACATATCGGAGTCACCCCAAGCAAACCGCGGGGGCATAATTCCGATCAACGTGCGAGAGACGCCATTCAAGGTGAACGTTTTATTAATCAAGGAAGGATCGGAGTTGAAGCGGCTTACCCATGTTTTGTAACGCAGGACAAAAGTCGGAGGCGCTCCCGGTTCGTAATCCGCCGCCCGGGCTGCGCGCCCCAGCAGCGGTTTCATTCCAAAAAACTCAAAAGTATTTGGAGTAATCGCCGAACCTTGAAACCGCTCGGTACCTTCGCCCGAGGTGTAAAGAAGATCCTCCTGGGCATTGCCAATGGCGTCTTCAAATACCCTATTCTGGCTGAGGTAATCGAGGAATTCAGGGCCGGTAAACGCTGCCCGCCCGCCGGGATTCTTGTCCTCCAGGTTATGGATCTCGACAGACATGAGTCGCTGTGCATTTTTGTACGGGAACGGCTCCAACAGCACATTGTCGATTACATCGAAAATCGCTGTGGAAGCGCCAACCCCGAGCGCCAGCGTGACGATAGCGATGGCGGAGAAAGCGCGGTTTTTCCATAGTGTGCGGGCTCCGAAGCGGAGGTCCGAACCCAGAGACTCGAGCATGACGGTTTCTCCTTCAAGTCCGCCGGCCATGTGGGTGTGGGACGGTCGTAGGGGGCGGCGTTGACTATCTCGTGAGACGAATAAACCCGGAAAAGGTTGGTACGGGCAAATCTTATCTCTCTGCTAGAGACGTGGAGAGATGCCGGAATGTTCCCGGTAAAGAAGTTTTACTTGGAAAAGACCCTTAGCGGGCGCTGGTAGACAGCCGACGCGTTACATACTCGTCGATATACGCGTCGAAGAGTTCATTAATCTGCTGGGTGACTCGGCCCGGGAAAGCGGCGATTTTGTGGCCGGCGATCTCGCCCACTCCAATAACACTGCGATTCGTTGAAGAAATAAACACTTCGTCGGCGGAGTACAAGTCTTCAGGCCGCAAAGATTGTTCCGCGACGGATACGCCGGCCTCGGGAGCGACTTCCATCAAAATTCCGCGGGTGACGCCTTCAAGGCATCCGGAGTTCAGCGGGGGCGTCAACACCTTGCCATTTTTCACCGCGAAAATATTGGCGGAAGTGCATTCCGCCACTTCGCCGCGTTCGTTGAGCAACACAACCTCGTCAAAGCCTTCCTTGGCGGCTTCCGCGACCGCCCAGACATTATTGAGCCAGGAAATGGTCTTGACTCCCGCAAGCGCGGCAGCCGCGTGGCGGCCGTGGGGACGTAGCGCCAGGCGGGCACTGTCGGCATACTCGGGAAGTCCAGCGGAACATATCAGCAGATCCACTTGAGGACGCGCTTCGTCGCTTTGCCAGAACCCCACGTTGTTATAAACAAGATAGATCCTGGCGCAGCCCTCGGTAACTTTATTGGCGCGGATTACTTCGTGAAGATGCATGCGCACTTTGGCTGGCGCGTAGGGCATGGGCAGGCTAATCATCGCGGCATGTTTTTCCAGCCGTCGCCAGTGGCGTTCGTACGCGAAAGCCTCGCCACGCGCGATGCGCAGGGTCGTAAAAATACCCCACCCGCAGATGAGCCCGGCCTGACCCATGGAAAGGCGTGACTTCTCGATCGGCACCAGGCTTTCATTGTGGAAGATATGGCGATGAATCAACGGAGCCTCTTGCTGAGAGCTGCACAATCAATGCACGATTATTGTAACCGATAAAATGGCGTAGAAATTTCGAGTTGCCGCTTCTCGAAACGCAGGAAGAGGCCGGAGTTAAGAATCAGCTCAACGGGCGGGCTATTTTGAGGATGAAGGGTCGCAGGTCTCTGGCACTTCGAGCACTTGGCCAGTATAGATGCGGTTTGCGTCGTGGATCACGGGGTTGGCTATTGCAATGCAGCCCCAGAATCCGCCGAAGCCCAGCTTTCTCTGCGCAATTTTCCACAAGCTGTCGCCTTTGCGCACTGTCACTGCGGAATCTGAAGGTGCAGTGGGGGCAACCGGTGCCGTTGCCGCGATGTTGAGTGGCGTACCCGGCACGATATGTTCGGGATTGACGATGCCAGGATTCATGGCGACCAGCTCGTGCCAACGGTGGCCGTCGCCCAAATTGATTTGCGCCAGCTTCCACAGTGAATCGCCATACTTCACGATGATGCTGCGTGGCCCTGCCGCGTTCGAAATCGCCGGAGTCGCCGGTGCCGGTTGGGTACCTGGCGCAACGGCACTCGGCCGGAACGCAACCATCTCCGGTTCTGGCATCGAACTCAGTTCCGCGTTCGCAAATACTGGAACAATGGGGGCCTCATGCACTGCCGGCGGAAGCATGTTCGGTTTTGAAAGGGCAAACTTCGAGTTCGCAGCAATCGGCCGGGAGGTAGAGAGTGTCCGGGTGGCAGGCGTCCGGTGAGGCACAGCTGTCGGCGCAATCGGTTTCGGCTGCAATAGCAACATATTCAACGTTGGTGCATTGAGCTCCGCATTGGGGAACACCGGTGCCGTGGGTGCCTTACGCGGTGTTACCTCTAGGACGTTCGGCTTCGGCATTGTGAATTCCGGCTTTGCAGAAGCTAAAACCGCATTTGCAACAGGCAGGTGATATTCCGCCAGCTCCCCCGTCTGTGAATGATTCAACTCTTTCATTGCCCTATACATGCGAGCCACATCGCCAAGCGGCAGATTTTCCAGCGCTTGCGCGTCTAAATTTGTGGCAGCGTCGGCCCCAGGCAGTACCGCGTCCCGCTTCTTCGCAGCCAGCAGCTCCTGGTCTTCGCGAGTAAGGATTCGCGCCCGCTTCAGATCTTCTTCGGTGTACACGTGCTTCTTATGATTGTTTTGCTGATGTTTACGGGCTTGAGCCTGGCGCGCCGCTTCCGCCACGTCCTGCGCCCAGACCGGCGCTCCGGCCGCAATGGCGCAAGCTGCGAACAAAATAGCCCCGGCATGCAGGCGGCGCCTGGAGCGATCCCATGCGACGGTGACATTGCCTTCCAACGAGCTTTGGTTGTTGTCTTTGTAATTTTTCATGGCCTACCCCAAGAATTAAGCTTGGAGCCAGTTTATCGAACGCCGGAGTGTGTCAAAAAATCGATTCGCGGGAGTGCTCTGTTCGATATGGGAACTTTCGACACCAAAATTCCGCGTTCGGAACTCATGGCGGAGAGGCATTTTTACGAGTCGCAAATCAGTGCCACAACGGCACCGCGTCATTGGCCTGCGCGCTTGCCATGGCTGCACGGAGCACCGACTTGACGTAACATGTCTCCGCCCAAGTTACTTTCACGAGGTCACAGATGAAGGATGAATCAGACGTCGACGGCGAATTTCCGTTGCGCAAGAGTTCGCATCCGGATAAACGCGAAGGCCACAACGTAGACCGTCCCGAAGTTCCCGCGCGCAGAAAATTTATCCAGGCGAGCCTCCTCGCTGGAGCCTCTGCGGCAGTGCTGTCCCCGCGTCCTTCACTTGGCTCATCTCGAAATGTTTCTCCGGCGTTTCAAACCAAGAGTTCGGCGGCATCGTTCGAACTGGACGAAATTACCGTCAGCGAACTGCAAGACGGCATGACCTCCGGCCGCTTCACCGCGCACTCCATCACCGAAAAATATCTGGCGCGCATCGAGGCCATCGATAAACATGGCCCGGCCATCAACAGCGTCATCGAAGTAAATCCCGACGCGCTCGAGATCGCCAAGGGGCTCGATAAGGAACGCAAACAGAAACATCTTCGCGGGCCGCTGCACGGCATCCCGATTCTGATCAAAGACAACATCGATACATCCGATCGCATGATGACCACTGCTGGTTCGCTGGCAATGGTGGGTTCCAAGCCACCAAAGGATTCTACGGTGGCGCAAAAGTTGCGCGAGGCCGGCGCCGTCATTCTGGGCAAAACCAATCTCAGCGAGTGGGCCAACATCCGTTCGAATCAATCCACCAGCGGCTGGAGCGGCCGCGGCGGGCAAACAAAAAATCCCTATGTGCTGGACCGCAATCCCTGCGGCTCGAGTTCCGGCTCGGGAGCAGGTGTGTCCGCGAATTTATGCGCCATCGCCGTCGGAACGGAAACCGACGGCTCGATCGTGTGCCCGGCTTCGGCCAACGGCGTCGTGGGTTTAAAGCCCACTGTGGGCCTCTGGAGCAGGACCGGAATCATTCCCATTTCACACAGCCAGGACACCGCCGGTCCCATTTGCCGCACGGTGCGCGACGCGGCCATTTTGCTTGGTGCGCTCACAGGCGTTGATGACGAAGACAGCGCCACCTCCGAGAGCCGAGGAAAATCCTACGCCGACTACACACAATTTTTGGTGGCCGACGGCTTGCGTGGCGCGCGCATCGGTGTCGTGCGCGGAACTTTTGGCTTCAACTCCGCGGTCGACAATCTAATGGGGAATGCGCTTGAGGTGTTGAAAGCGCAGGGCGCTGTGCTCGTTGATCCTGCGAATATTGAAACACGTGGAAAGTTTGACGAGTCCGAAACCACGGTGTTCATGTACGAATTGAAAGCGGACCTGAATGCCTACTTGGCACGTCTCGGGCCGCGCGCTCCTGTTCACACGCTGCAGGAAATTATCGAATTCAACGAAAAGCATCGCGAACAGGAGATGCCCTATTTCGGGCAGGAGCTTTTCCTGAAGTCTCAGTTGAAGGGTCCGCTGACCAGCCAGGAATATCTTGACGCACTGAAGAAAAATCAACAGCTAGCGCGCACGGAAGGAATCGATGCGGTGATGGATAAGGATAAATTGGACGCTTTGGTGGCCCCGACCGGTGGACCTGCGTGGCTCACCGACTTGGTGGCGGGTGATCACTTTGGTGGCGGAAGCTCCAGCTTCGCGGCTGTGGCCGGCTATCCGAATATCAATGTTCCCGCCGGCGAGGTATTTGGCTTGCCTATAGGCATTTCCTTTTTCGGACGCGCGTGGAGCGAGCCGGTGCTCATACGGATCGCGTATGCCTACGAACAAGCCAGCAAACTGAGGAAAGCGCCGCAATTTTTGCCCACGCTCGGCCCCAAACCTTAGTTCGAAATAATTGAATAGAATGACGTCAAGCCGCGTCGCGTTTTCACGCCAGCCCGCCTGAGCGCGCCAGCTTCAGCGCTTCGATGGCCGCGCCGCGAGCGCCCGCCGTGTCGCCGTTGGGCATAATAAAAATGGGAATGTCCGCCTGCTCTTCGCGCTGGGTAGGCATACCCGTATGGATCTCTTCGATGAACCAACTCTGAAATTCGGGTGTCGTTTCGATCGCGCCGCCGCCCACGATCAACGCGTCAGGATCAAACGTATTCACCATTTCATCGAAGAAAAGTCCCAACGCGTGTGCCTGCACACGGAAAATTTCGCGGCACATGGGATCGCCTTTGTCGGCCAGGCCGCGAACCATCTTGGCGGCCCGGTTTAAATTCTCTGATTTTCCTAATTCATGTCCCGGATATTTCGGCAGGAAAAATGGCAGAAAATCTCTTTCGATGGCGGTCAGCGAACATACCGACTCCAGGCAACCTATGCGTCCGCAATTGCACTTGGGTTTCATTCCGGCGATTCCGGCAATGCTCTGGTAGGGAATTAGCACGTGGCCCAATTCGCCGCCGAATCCCTTTCTACCTTTGATGACGTTGCCGTCCAGAATCACGCCGCCGCCGAGGCCTGTTCCGATGACCACTGTCACGGATGTTTCTTTTCCGGTTGCGCCAAAAATATTAAAGTGCCCCCACAGCGCGCCGGCATTTCCATCATTTAAATAGCTGACCGGTTTGCCGAGCCGCTGCGCCAATCCCTCGCGAATATCGTACTCCGCCCAATTGGCATGTACAAAATTCGTGGAGCCTTTAGCGCTCAGTTTTCCCGCGGCGCTCGCCGGCCCGGGCGTATCCAGTCCTACTGCTACAATCTCCGACATCTGCACCCCGGCGCGGTCAGCGGCAATCCGCAAGCCATCTTCAATCTGCTGCAGACACACTTCCGGGCCCTGCTTGGCCAGCGAAGGGTGCTCGCACAATCCATCAATCAAAAACTTTTCTTCGCGATTCACCAGCGTGTAGTTAACAGCGGTTCCACCCAGATCCACTCCGGCTACGACTTCCACGTTTGCTCTCCGTTCTGTTCTGCGCTGTTACATTACCGCAGTCCGCAAAAAGTTCGCCTACTCGTTCTAAACTTTCCCGCCCGCCCAAGGAGGGACCGTGAAAGTGCTCGGCACATTGTGCTTTAGCATCCTGTTGTATGGCAGCAGTTTCTTATTTGCCAAGCCTGTTAGAGCAGAGTCAGGCGGAATCGGAGCATTACATTGTTGAAAGCGAGCGGCAGTGGGCCAAATCCGTTGCCAGCGGAGACACCAGTGCGGTCGAACGGATACTCGCGGATGATTTCCTGGGCGTGAGCCCCGAAGGTGATCTGTACGACAAGAAAAAGATGGTTGCTGATACACGAACTGCCCCGCAGGTGTTTCTCTCAAACCACCTTAATGGAGTTAAAGTCCGGTTCTTTGGCGATACCGCTGTGGCGCAAGGCAGTGAGTCGTGGGAAAAGCGCAAAGGTGAACCGCGCTACGGTCGATTCGTTTGGACCGATACCTGGATTCGACGTAATGGCCAGTGGCAAATTGTAGCCGCCGAAGATTTGACCGTGGCACAAGCAACGCCGGCGAAGTGAATTTTTATCTATTGATGAAAACAGGTGCGTTTTCTCTGTCGTTAGTTGAAAAAAGAAAGGAAGCGACACTATCGGGATTCTGCAGGCTGCCAAACCTGTTGCGATCATTTGCACCAGAGACCGCGTTCGCGCGGCAGCATTTTATCGCGATACGCTGGGGCTCAGAATGAAACTAGAAGATGATTATGCGGTTGTCTTTGATGTTGGAGGAATTGACGTACGTGTTTCTACCGTTCCCGACTTCACGCCGAATGAACACACCGTGCTGGGTTTCAGCGTTTCGGACGTGACCGCGGCGGTAAAAGCGCTGCGTGAAGCATGGTTCAATGATGCCGACGGCAATGTCTTGAGCGTCACAAACACATAATTCTAAGCGTCGGCGCGGCGGAGGCCGTGAAAGCGTTACGATGAGCTATACATTCCTTTGACAATACCCGGCGCATACTCTAACATTTACATTTGTCTCTACAGGGAAAGGTGTGACCGTTTCAATGAGGACGTACGTAGCCAAGGGTGAGGAAGCCGAGGCCCTAAAAGTAGGCGCTAACTGGTTTGTAATCGATGCGACGGATATGGTTTTGGGTCGGCTGGCCACCAAAGTGGCTCGCATTTTAATCGGCAAAGATAATCCGAGTTTTACTCCCTATCTCGATTCCGGCGATCACGTGGTGGTCATCAACGCGGACAAAATCCGCATGACCGGAAATAAGGTTGAACAGAAAGTTTATTACTCGCACAGTGGTTATCCCGGTGGACTGAAGGAAGTTCCAGCCAAGCGTTTGCGCGCGGCTAAGGCTGACTGGATGGTGCGGGAAGCGGTGCTCGGCATGTTGCCGAAAAATAAACTGCGTGCGCGACGCGCCAAGAAATTGCGCGTATATCGTGATGCCGCCGGTTTGGCGCGTCACGCGGGACAAAAGCCGCAGGCCATGGCAAGTTAGTTGTTGAGACTGTAAGGGTTCGGGGATTGTTGTTCTGGTGGGTGTAACAGCCTGCGGTATTCCAGTCTCCAGGGTTTTCCATCGGGTTTTTTTGAGACACACGCACTAAGTGTCTGCGAAATCGCTTTCATCGATATTCGCGCACGAGCTTTTGTTTTGGAGTTTAGGAGGAACGTTGAGTTCTACTGGTTCGCCCCTCATGGGCAAGCAAACTTGGATTCTGGGTACCGGTCGCCGCAAGGAATCCGTTGCGCGAGTTTTTCTGCGCGCCGGTTCCGGCAAATTCAAGGTGAATGGCAGGACAGCCGAAGAATATTTCCCGAACGTTGCGTGGAAGCATAATGCTACTGAACCGCTGAAGTTCACGAACCTGCACGATCAGGTGGATGTGGTCATCACCGCCAAGGGCGGTGGGGTTGGCGGGCAGGCTGGAGCGGTCCGCATGGGCCTGGCTCGCGCCATTTCCGTGTTCAACCCGGAATTGCGCCCGGCGCTGCGCAAGAATGGATTTCTGACTCGCGATTCGCGCATGAAGGAACGTAAGAAGTACGGCCAGAAGGGCGCACGCAAGCGCTTCCAGTTCACCAAGCGCTAAGCGATGCCCGGATTCCGCGGTCTTAGGCCGCGGGAATTCGCGAGTTGTTTCGAATATTGCTGGGTACGGATTTAAAGACACCCAGTTTCGAGCTCCGGCGGTTTCGCGCAAGCGACGCCGCCGAGATCACGGCCGGCAAGGAGCCGGCAAAAAGGCTGTTCTTTCGCGAGCGCATTTTTCGCCCGCGAGCGCAAACAGCAATCCTTAAAGGAGGAAACTTGGCAGTAGAAATTACCATGAAAGAGTTGCTGGAGGCTGGAGTTCACTTCGGTCACCAGACACGACGCTGGAATCCGAAAATGAAGGAGTACATTTTCGGGGAACGCAATGGCATTCACATCATCGATCTTCAAAAGACGCTGAAAATGTTCCGCGAAGCGAGCCGCTTCGTGGGCGAACTTTCCGCGCAAGGCAGGAACGTTCTTTTTGTGGGCACCAAGCGCCAGGCCCAGGAAGCAGTCGCCGAAGAAGCGAAGCGCTGCGGCGCATTTTTCGTGAACCACCGCTGGCTGGGTGGCACGCTGACCAACTGGTCCACCCTGCAGAAATCCATCAAGCGTTTGAAGCTGCTGAAGGCCATGACCGAAGATGGCCGCATGAATGAGCTCTCCAAGAAAGAAAAAGCGCGTCTCGAGCGCGAAATGAAGCACCTCTTTCAGAATCTCGAAGGCATCGAGAATATGGCGCAGTTGCCGGACGCCATGTTCGTGATCGATTCCAACGCCGAAGAAATCGCGGTCAAGGAAGCGCGGCGCATGGGCGTGCCGGTCGTCGCGGTGGTAGACACCAATTGCGACCCCGACGTGGTCGACTGGATTATTCCTGGGAATGACGACGCCTTGCGCGCCATTCGCCTGTTCACTTCGAAAATTTCCGAATCCGTGCTGGAAGGCCACAACGCTTATCAGCAGTCGCAAGTGGCGGAGCAGAAAGCCACCGCGGACCAGGCACTCGTCGATGGCGTCGAATATGTGGACATCAGCGCCTACGAACAGTACGAAAAGCAGGAAGGCGACTTCGTGGAAGCCGTTGTTGAGACGCCCATCGATGCTCCTGTGGAGCCCGCGGAACCTGCCGAAGCGACCGTTCCCCCCGACGCAGCAGAAGCACATCGCTGACGGATAGCCCTGAAGCGAAGCATGAAGGTAATTTCCAGGCCGGTACAAACTGGCGCAGGAGATACCTGTATCACCCATCCGGATCATCAAATAACAGTGAGAAGAGAGCACGAATGAGCACACAGCCAACACCGAACAGCAACAATATTCCCGCGCAACTCGTGAAAGCGTTGCGCGAGCGCACAAATGCAGGCTTTGCCGATTGCCGCGCGGCGCTAATCGAGGCTGGAGGCGACATCGAAAAAGCCATCAGCGTCTTGCGCAAAAAAGGCCAAGCTGCCGCCGCAAAAAAAGCGCAGCGCGAAGCCAGCGAAGGTTTGGTGGGCAGCTACATCCACGCAGGCGGCAAGATTGGTGTGCTCGTGGAAATTAATTGCGAGTCTGATTTTGTCGCTCGCACCCCCATTTTTCAACAGCTTAGTCATGACATCGCCATGCACATCGCGGCGCTCGATCCTCGTTACGTGCGGCGCGAAGAAGTGACGCCTGAGATGCTGGAGAAAGAGCGCGAAATCTACAGCGCTCAGGCGCGCGCAACCGGGAAGCCCGACGCGGTGATCGAAAAAATCGTGACCGGCAAAATGGAAAAGTTTTACGAAGAGAACTGCCTCTACGAGCAGCACTACATCAAGGACGAAAGCGTCACCATCGGCGAGATGATCAACCAGGCCATCGTTAAACTCGGTGAGAACCTGGCCATCCGCCGCTTCGTGCGTTTCAAAGTAGGCGAAGTCAGCGGAGGTGCCTCTTCGAGTTCCGACAACGGCGCATCGCCGGTTTCCGCTTAAAACCTCGGCAATCACAAAAGTACTGAAAAGCGCCTCGAGTCAAATTCGAGGCGCTTTTTTTGATTCGCCCGCCGTGCGGCGACTAAGATAGTTTGTTACAATTTCGAAGCTTTCAGCGTATCCACCGGAGATTCATGCCAGCGAAGATCGTGAAGCCCAAAATTGCCGCTCGGTTACCTGCCACAGCAAAGCGCGCGTCGCGCCCGGCAAATCATAGCGAACCCATTTACAAACGTATTTTACTGAAGCTTTCGGGAGAATCGTTCCAGGGGCCGCAGGGCTTCGGAATTCACGGCGAAACCATCCAGGCTATAGCGCGTGAGTTAAAGGATGTGCACGCTTTAGGCGTGGAAGTGGCCATCATGGTCGGTGGTGGAAACATTTTTCGTGGCGCGCGGCAAAAAGGATTCGAGATCGATCGCGCCACCGGCGATTTTATGGGCATGCTCGCCACGGTCATAAATGCACTGGCTCTACAGGACGCGCTCGAAAAAGAAGGCGTGCATACGCGGGTACAAAGCGCCATCGAGATGCACCAGGTTTCCGAGCCTTTCATTCGCCGCCGCGCAATTCGCCATCTTGAAAAAGGGCGCACCGTAATTTTCGCGGCCGGCATTGGCAATCCGTACTTCTCCACGGACACCGCTGCCGCGCTTCGAGCCATGGAAATTAAGGCCGACGTAATTCTAAAAGCCACGCGCGTCGACGGTATATACGACGCCGATCCGGAATTAGTGAAGGAAGCGAAGCTATACACCGAAGTGACTTATCGCGACGTACTGCACAAAAGTTTAAAAGTAATGGATGCCACGGCGATTTCTCTGTGCATGGACAATGGCATGCCTATCGTGGTGTTTAATATGAATCGTCACGGAAACATTCAGCGCGTGCTTTTAGGGGAACGCGTTGGCTCAACGGTGATACCCGCGTAGAATCTGGCTGCAACATTGCGGATTCTGGCGTGGCGGATATAAACGGCAGCGGGAATCAGAAAACAAAACTAATATCGATTCACCTTTGCATTTCTTAAGAGGTGTATATGAGCGTGATTGCAAACACGAAAGAAGCTCTGGCCGCGGCAAAGACCCGCATGGAGAAAGCGGTTGAGGATTTTCGCAAAGAGTTAGGCACGTTGCGCACCGGCCGCGCCAATGCATCCCTGCTGGACAGCATTCGCGTCGAGTATCACGGGTCGCCCATGCCCGTAAATCAGCTCGGCGCGCTGACCGTGCCGGAACCCAGCATGATCGTTATCGCTCCCTGGGATCCCAGCGTGGTGCCTTTGATCGACAAAGCCATCCGCACCTCCGATCTGGGCCTTAACCCCACGAACGACGGCAAAATCGTGCGCGTTCCGATCCCCGCCCTGACCGAAGAGCGCCGCAAGGATCTCGTGAAACAATTGCACAAGATTCTTGAGAACCACCGCACCGCTCTGAGGAACGTTCGCCGCGACTTGAAAGAAGCCGTCGAAAAACTGGAAAAAGACAAGAAAATCAGCGAGGACGAAAAGAAGCGTGGCCTCGACGAGCTGGAAAAAATCTCTCACGCGGAAACTAAGAAAATGGAAGATTTATCGGCCACCAAAGAGAGAGAGATTTTGCAGGTAAAATAAAGTTAGTTCCTGTTTACGCCGGAAAGCTTCTTCATTCAGTTGGCAGTAGTAGAATTATGGCTTCGTCTGCGCGGAAGTTTTCTTTACCGCGGGCTTCGCATGGTCATCGGCGGACGCCGCCCGTTCCAACGTAAAATCCTGCGCTTCATCGTTCTGCACCGCGTGTACGAAGGCCTTGTAGTCCATAACGCGTGAAGCCGGAACCTCTCTCAACAGAAAATGAACATGCCGCGACGCGGTCAGAGTGACATTCCGGGCGGAGTCCGGCCCTTGCATGTTGTATTTCGATGTAAAGGTTGCATAGTCTCGTTCCACAGATGTTCCCGTAGGCACGTGAGCCGTCGTCCCGGGGGGCAACTGCAGCGTGGCGCGGGTATCCACATCGAGCGGCGTGCCGAGATCAATCGCTGAGGAGGCCGCAGCGCCTGCGACCGCGTTGGCGGACGTATCGGGCAAGCCTAGTTGAGGAAGCAATGCGGGGATGCGCACCGGTTTTTTGGCCCAATCCACAAAGTTCGGCATAGCAATTTCATAGTCCACGGAGAAAGCCTGCCGCGTGTTCGAGGGATCCGATGCATTCACGTTGGTCACTTGTCCGCGAAAACCGTCGGAGATCGAGAGGAGTTGGGCCAAGTCTCGCCATTTCTCTTTTGCCGTTTGGTGAAAGGCCACGCGCAGCAATAATTCATTGTCGCCGCGCAGCGAGTAATGCACTTTGGCGCTGAGCTTGCCGTCCGCGGCCAGAACCGCGTCCACCTGCACTTGCTGCGAGGCCTCGAACGGTAAATCCACAGGCACCGTCAACCATGGCGACAGCGAAGCGTTTTCTTTTGTATCGGGCAAAAGCAAGAAAGCAGGCTTGCCACGCAAATTGGCGCCGATCATGCGAAAGGGCGCCACTTCCATGCTGGGGTCCAGCCAAAACCCCGGCCCATCTTTGCCCGTCCCGGCCCACACCAGCGCGTGTGTGAACATGGTAGGGCGCGGAAGCATTTTTTCGGCCGCGTCCGGCGCGCCTGCGAGAGCCACAATCGCCGGCATCTTTGCCGCGCGTGTAAGCGCCGAGAATAGAACCATCTTGTCTTCAGGTGTGGCGTAGCCAGAAGAAAGAATCTCCTCCGGCGCGCGTGGCCGAAAGCCGTTCGTTTCCAGCGGCAGCTCCACGGTGGTAATTTTCTGCGACACAAAATCATAGATGGCTTCGATTTTCTCTTCGGGTTTTTCGGCTGACCTGCTCAAATCGCTCGATTTCGCGATTACCGGCGGCGCAATGTTTTCTGTCGCTTCAAATTTCTCCGCCAGCCGCGTTGAAAGCTGCTTCCAGGAAGTAAACGTTGTGAGCGCCACGTCGGGTTCCGCGGAAACCTCTTGCGAGCTCTTCGCTTTGCCTTCCGGGGAACTCCAGCGGTATACCCATCGGCGAATCATGCGCGATTCCGATCCCTCCCCGGTTCTGCCTTCGTAGATTGGTACGGTGGCCGGATTTACGCGTAGTTGCACTTCGCGCGACGAAGGCAAATCCAATTCAAACTGTTCCTGCGTAACGATGGCGTCCTTCGCAAAAGTGTGAAACAAATAAAAATCCGGTGCCAGCGGGGCATGCGTCGTGGTAACTACGCGATATTCCAGGATGTCCGTAGGCTGCAGCCCGAGCATTCGAACCGTCTTGCGCCGAATATCCTGGTAAGCGCTGAAATCCACTACGGCCGGATTCGGCTGATCGGTCACCGCGCTGGGCAAGATATCAGCGGTGCCACCGCCGGCATGTGTAATGCGCGCCAGCGGGATTTCTACCGTTTCGAACGCGCGATTGTACTCAAAATTCAGTCGCGCAAATTGTCGCGTCCCCAGTTCGGTCTTAATGCGCACTCGCGCGTGCACTTCTTTGCGGCTGGCGCCATCGGCCTCAAAGCGGATGTGCGTTTCTAGCAGCTCGATTTGTGCGGGAGTTTGCGCGGCTGTAAGCGCAGCCTTTTGCTCGTTTTTCTGATGGGGGCTTTGATCGGAACCGGCCGCTCTCTTGCTGGTCGGGTCTGCCGGCTGCTGTGCAGATGAAATCGGCAAAATGGTCGCTAGTACAACAAACGCCATCGCGGCGAAGCTCAATTTCATCGAAATGCATGATCGATTGGCAAACACACTTCGCAGTTTAGGTGCTCCCGCGAAAAGACGCAAAGCCGGCAGGTCGAATTTCCCGGCGATCCCCGATGAATTTATCCGCCCCAGCAAACTCTTTTACAGCCCGGTCCGTCTCAAGTGCATGGCACAGGTCCGTGCTATAGACTGGATGCAGGAGAGAAATTAATGCGCCGTGTTTTTGAGATTCTCGCAGTTCTATGTGTGCTTCTTACGCTACCCGCTGCGAGTGTCATCTCTAAGGAGCCTAACGAAAAAGCAACTAGAGCCGCGCTGGTGAAAATTGCCGGTGAAGGTCTGGTCGAATCCCACGCTTTCGAATACCTGACGCAACTCAGCGACGACGTCGGGGCTCGCGTCACCGGGTCGCCGCAATCGCAAAAAGCCGTTGAATGGAGTCTCAGCAAAATGCGCGCCATCGGCCTCGAAAATGTTCATGCGGAAAAATTCCAAATCTGGCGCGGATGGACGCGCGGCACCGCGCAGGCCGAGTTAATCGACCCAATCCATCGCCGGCTCAATGTGGATGCCATGGGCTGGACGGGATCAACGGCCGCGGCTGGGACCGAAGGCGAATTAGTTGCCGCCAACGTTTTCAATCTGGATGAAGAGTCGAAGCATCCCGCCAAATTCACTGGGAAAATTATCTTAATGGTCGCCAAGGGTGAACCCAAAAAAGGCCAGGATGGATTGACGATTTTTACGCAGTTCGGTGATTTCGTGAAGCTGGCCAGCAAAAACGGAGCAGTTGCCATCTTTGGGGGTCAAAGGATTTAAAAGCGAGGGCATGAACCTCACCCACACTGGCATTTTGGGGTTCTCAGCCGACTTCAACATTCCGGTCCTCTCTCTTACCACTGAAGATCAGAACCAGTTGGAACGATTTCTGGACAGCGGCAAAAAAGTTCACGTGCGCGTGAACGTCCACAACACATTCAGCGACGGCCCAGTGGAAACCGCCAATGCCGTGGGTGAAATTCGCGGTCGCGAGCACCCTGACGAAATTCTGGTCGTCGGCGCGCACCTGGATTCCTGGGATTTGTCGGAAGGAGCTACCGATAATGGCATGGGTTCAGTGAGCGTACTGGCCGCTGCCGAGGCCATTCTGCGATCTGGCCAACGCCCGCGCCGCACTATCCGTTTCGTTCTGTTTAACGGAGAAGAGCAGGGTTTGCTCGGCTCCTACGCCTACGTAAAACAGCATCAATCGGAAATGGCGAATCATCTCGGCGATCTTGTGCTCGACGAGGGTCAAGGGCCGGTCAAGGAATTTCAGTTAGGCGGCCGCGACGATCTCGTCGGCGATTTTCAGAACTTCGTCGACTCCCTTGCCAACATTCGCAGCATCAGAATAACCGACAAAGTTGAGTTCGGAACCGACACCGGGCCTTTTATCATCGCCGGCTTGCCGGGGATCAATATGAATCAGGATTCGCCCGAATATAAATACACCCATCATTCCGCGGCCGATGTCTTGGAAGAAGTAAAACCCGACGTGCTGGCGCAGGATGCCACGCTCATGGCCATGACCGCGTTTTGGATTGCGGACCGTCCAGAGCGCTTCGCCAAACCATGGCCCGCAAATAAAACCGCTGCGATGTTGCGCGCGCAACATCAGTTTGAATTCCTCAGGGCCACTGGTTTATGGCCGTTCGGCGATCAGGGCTCCGACGATAACAAGGGAAAACCGCCGTCGTCCGAATGACGCTTGATTCTTCCCGCCCCTTCTCAAAACGATTGCTGCCTATAGGATTGCAAGCACCAGTCGTACATCAAATTGTCGTATTGCTGCGCCTTCAACACTTGGTATGATTTACTACACAGCAATTCCTGAGGGGGGAATTATGCGTGCGCAGGCTTTTATTTTTAATTGGCCGGGGAGAAAACAGCACGCCGCGATTCTAGAAAAGTTGTTCAGCCCCCATTGCACAACTGCGGTAATCAACTCCGACGACGACCTCAGACTGCGCCACCCTCATTGGCAACACATTGGCAACGACGCGTATTTTACCGAGCAGTGGAACGCTGCCCTCGATCGCTTTGACGCTGATGTTTTTGTGCACATTCAAGCCGATATTTGGCCGGAGAGAGTCCCGCTGGTGCTGGCTGAAGCGGTGCGTTACATCCGGCATTTTGGCGTCGGGGTGTATGCACCAAATGTGGATTTCAATGCCCATGTCTATGATCGAAACGTTCTGGCAAAATTGGAAAATGGAGTCTACGAAGTTCCCGCGACTGACTGCTGCTTCTGGGCCATCTCTGGCGAAGTGATCCGCAATACTCCGCGAGTGGATCCACGCACCAACAAATTAGGCTGGGGTATTGAATATATGGTCGGGGCGGTCTCGCGGTTAAGAGGCCTGAGATTGGTGCGAGATTATCGCTTCAAGGCAGGGCACCCGAAATTCAGCGGCTACGGACACGAACAAGCGAGTCGGGAGTGGGCCGCACTAAAAAATAGCCTGAATCCCGCACTGAGGGCCGAGATGGAATTGGTGGAGAAAGAACGCGAAAACCTGATCGTGAACAACAAGCCTCGAAACCAACTCGACCGGTTAGTGAATGGCGTGCGCAATCGCGCCAGCCGCCAAGCGGTAATTCTTCAACGCCGGTTCATGGCTCGCTGGTAGCCGGAAACCAGCCCTAGGTGTCAGCAACCCGTAATCAACTGTTACTGCGAGGTTTACACCGTATTTGTCCCGGGCACGGCAGTTATATCAATCTCAATGCTGTCACTCGAGTGTGTCTCCGGCAGCAAACCCGGAGCCAAACTTGGAATTTGTGCACTTATTTCCACATGCGTGTTTCAAGATAATTTGACACTGCACGTTTTCTTCCTTATACTTCCTTGTTTGTCGGGCTAGTTTCTACCCGATGGGGGCGACCGCAGGTGTGAAGCGGTCGTAGTTGGAAGGAATTCTTCGGTCCCGGAACATTGCACGGCGGAATGGGACAGAAGAGCGGCCGGAATGGGACGCCAGTCCCGCAAAGCCGAGTAAGCCTCTCCGAATCGAAGCCA
>Ga0073928_10002241_pt1 | contig 33982 bp, 27 predicted proteins | sample PaiPotPPA55metaG_FD_76969 | JGI IMG/M metagenome (GOLD analysis project Ga0073928, IMG submission 76969) | Iron sulfur acid spring bacterial and archeal communities from Banff, Canada, to study Microbial Dark Matter (Phase II) - Paint Pots PPA... ...
ACCTGACCGCCGATACTGCCTGCCGTGAAGATCGGCAGCGTCACCGCCCCGGCATAGGACCACACGCGCGCCGGTCCGCTGAAGAGCGAGGAGAACTGTCCGCTCGCGGAACCGAACAAACCGGTCAGCGAGATCGAAGGGAAATAAAGCGCGCGTGCGGCGCCGATCAGCGCGTTCGCGGCAATCAGGTCCTGCTCGGCCTGGCGCAGGTCGGGACGGCGTTCGAGCAATTCGGACGGCAGCCCCGCCGGCACGGCAGGCAGTGCGAGATCGTCCAGTTCGCGGTCACGCACGATGACCTCGGGGTTGTGCCCTAGCAGGATCGACAGCGCGTCTTCCTGCTGTGCGATCTGCAACTCGATCTGCGGAATCGCCGCGAGTGAGGCCTGGTATTCCGACTGGCTTTGCGCCAGCTCCATTTGCGACACCTCGCCGCCCGTGAAGCGCAACTGGAACACCCTGACCGAGGCCGCGCGGCTGGTGACCGTGGACTTCGCAATGTCGAGTTGCCGGTCGAGCGACAACAGGTTCACATACGACGACGCCACCGATGCCACCAGCGTCAGGATCGTCGCACGCCTGCCCTCTTCGCTCGCAAGCAGGTTCGCACGGGCAGCTTCCGTCTGCCGGCGCAGCTTGCCGAAGAAATCGATCTCCCAGGATGTAGAGAGCGTCGCCTGGTACTGGTTCAGGACCGGGCCGACACCCGGCGGCAACTCCGTGCCAAACGGCACACGCTGGCGTTGCGCGTTGAACCCCGCGGCCACCTGCGGAAACAATTGTGAGCGCGTGGTCTCGAACTGCCCGAGAAATTGCTCGACACGGGCCGCCGCGGTTTTCACGTCCTTGTTGTCGGCAAGCGCGGTGGCGATCAGGTCGTTCAACGCCGGATCGTGAAACTGCTCCCACCACGCGGTATTGACGAGGTCTTTCGTGTCTGACTCGGCGAAGCGGAACGCAGCCGGTGTATCGACGGCCGGCCGCTTGTAGTCAGGTCCGAGCAGGCAGCCGCTGAGCGCAAGCAACGCAAGCAACATGAGCAACGAGGGAGCGGAGGCACGCATGTCAGTCGCCCTCGCGTTTGGCAGACGGCGTAGCAGTCGGGGCGCCTGCGCCGTGATCCGGCGGGCTCGCCGTCGGGCCGGGGGTCTTCTTGCCGCCGCTCTTCCTCTCCGACATTGTTTCGAGCACATAGAAAAACATCGGGATGAAAAACACCGCGATCACCGTCGCGCCAAGCATGCCGCCAATGACGCCAGTACCGATCGAATGCCGGCTGTTCGCCGACGCGCCAGTGGCAATGGCAAGCGGCACGCAGCCGAGGATGAACGCAAGGGAGGTCATCACGATCGGGCGCAGCCGCTCAGTCGCCGCCGTGACTGCGGAGTCGTAGACCGACTCACCCGACTCGCGGTTCAGCACCGCAAACTCGAAGATCAGGATCGCGTTCTTGGCAGCCAGCGCGACTAGCATCGTCAAGCCGATCTGGAAGTAGACGTCGTTTTCGAGACCTCGCAGCAGGATGGCGAGCAACGCGCCAAAGATCGCGAACGGCACCGCCATCAGTACGCCTACCGGCAAGCTCCACTTCTCGTATTGCGCGGCGAGGATCAGGAACACCATGATCAGGCCGAACACAAACACGAGCCCGGAGGCGCCACCAGCCTGTTTTGCTTCGTACGCTTCGCCGCTCCAACCGACGTCGTAACCCGCCGGCATCACCTCACGGGCAACCTCGTCAAGCGCGGAGAGAACCTGGCCCGAGCTGTAGCCCGGCGCCGCGTTCGCCGTGATCTTGACCGCAGGAAAATTGTTGAAGCGCGTCACCAGGTCGGGACCGGTAGCGAATTGGCTGGTCACCACGGCTTTGAGCGGGACCATGCTGCCGGTCCTGGCACGCACGTAAATCTGATCGAGATCTTTTGGCGTGAGCCGATACGACGGCTCCGCTTGCAAAATCACCTGCCACAATCGGCTCGAACGGTTGAACTGCGATACGTACAGCGAACCAAACATGGTCTGCATCGCGCTGTAGACTTCCTCGACAGGAACGCCCAGCGTCTCGGACCTGTCACGGTCCACGTTGACCAGCAACTGCTGAGACGACGCATTGAATGTCGATGTGACGCGAGACAGTTCGGGTCGCTGTTTCGCCTTCGCTATAAAGTCATCCACCACGCCTGCGAGTTGAGGGATGGTAGCGTCCCCCTTGCTCTGGATCCACATCTCGGTTCCCCCTGTCGTTCCAAGCCCTGGAATCGACGGCGGGTTGACCGGCAGGATGATCCCCTCCTTCTCCCCGGAGAGATTTTTAAACGCATCGATCAGGACGGCGCGTGCATTCTGCGTCCTGATGTTGGCGAACTTGTAGCGCTCGTCAAAGCCCTTGAGACCGATAAAAAACGTCGATGCATTGTTCTTGCTCTGGCTGTCCAGCAGACTGTATCCATCGACTATCGTCACGCTGCTCACGGCCGGCTGCTTCATGAAATAGTCGGTGACGTGCTGCGACACAGCCCCGGTCCGGTCAAGGCTGGCAGCGTCCGGCATGATGACCGCGCCCAGCAAATAGCCCTGGTCTTCCGGTGGGAGAAACGAAGTCGGGATCGACCTCATCATGACGACCGCTAGCGCGATCACCCCGGCGAACAGCAACAAGGCTACGACGAAACGCTTGATGGCCAGCTTGACCAAGCCGGTATAACCGGAGGTCATTCGCCCGAATGCGTTATCGAACCATCTGAAAAAGCCCTTCTTTTCATGGTGTCCCGGTTTCAGCAGCAACGCTGCAAGCGCCGGCGACAGCGTGAGCGCCACCACGCCCGAGAAGCCCACGGAGATGGCGATCGTGATGGCAAATTGCTTATACAGTTGTCCCGTGATCCCGCCGAGAAACGCCACCGGCACGAACACCGCGCCCAGGACGAGCGTAATTGCCACGATCGGGCCAGAGATTTCATCCATCGCCCGCTTGGCCGCATCCCGCGGACTCAGTTTGTGGACGTTCATGTTGCGCTCGACGTTCTCGACCACAACAATGGCGTCATCCACCACAATGCCGATCGCCAGCACCATGCCGAACAGCGTGAGCATGTTGATCGAAAAGCCCATGGCGAGCATGCCCATGAAGGTTCCGAGAATCGACACCGGCACGGCGATCACCGGAATCAAGGTGGCACGGAAACTCTGCAGGAAGACGTACACCACGATCACGACCAGCACGAGGGCTTCGAAGAACGTATGGATCACATCCGAGATCGACGCCCGCGTGAATTCCGTCGTGTCCATCGCGATGTCGTACTCCATGCCCTCCGGAAAGGACTTCTTCATCTGCTCGAGCGTTGCGCGCACCTGCTTGGACACGTCCAGCGCATTCGCGCCAGGTTGCTGGTACACCGCGATGATCGTCGCCGGCTTACCTTGAAACTTGCTGCGGATCGAGTAGTCCTTTTGACCGAGCTCGGCCCGGCCGATGTCCCTGAGACGCACGATCGCAGCATCACTGCTGGCCGCGCGGATGATGATGTTTTCGAACTCGGCGGGGTCGCTCAACCGGCCGGTGGTCGTTACCGCAAATGATTGCTCGACCGGGGTGCCGGTTGGCGACTGGCCGATGCTGCCGACCGCGAACTGCTGGTTCTGATTGGCTACCGCCCTTTGCACGTCGCTGGCGGTAACGCCGAGTTGCGCCATGCGGTCCGGCTTGAGCCAGATACGCATTGCATAATCAGGTGTGCCGAAGATGCTCGACTGGTTGGCACCGGGCACGCGCTTGAGCGCATCGAGCACATAGATGTTCGCGTAGTTGGCAATGTAGGTCGGATCGTAGCGGTCGGTAGGCGAATAGACTGCAATGACCATCATGAACGCCGACGACTTTTTCTGTACCTGGATGCCCTGCGCTTGCACCGACTGGGGCAATTGCGGCAACGCCAGGTTCACCCGGTTCTGTACATCGACCTGCGCGAGCTCGGGGTTGGTGCCGATCTGGAAAAAGACATTGAGCGTAAAGTTGCCCGTTGATGAACTCGACGAGTTCATGTAGATCATGTTGTCCGCACCGTTGACCTGTTGCTCGATAGGCGCTGCCACATTATTAGCGACCACGTCGGCGGTCGCACCGGGGTAGTTGGCGGAGATCGTGATCTGGGGCGGGGTAATGTCAGGATACTGAGCGATTGGCAGACTGAACATTGCCAGCGCGCCGCCTAGCGTGATGACGATCGAAATGACCGATGCGAAAATCGGATGATCGATGCAGTGGCGGGAAATGTTCATTTCGGCCGCCGCTCAGTTCGTCGCAGTGTGGTCGGGCTGACGCTGGGCCATAGCTTGCTGCCCGTCGTGCTGCTCGTCGCTAGCACTTGGCGTGGCAGGAGGCGCATCGCTGATCTTCAGGGGCGTGTCTGCCACCACCCGAATGGCGCCATCGACCACTATTCGTTCGCCTGGCTTGAGGCCGTCGGTGATGAACCAGTCGTCGCCGTGCCACGAACCGGTTTCGACCACCCGTTGGTGGCCTTTCGAATCACTCTCGACCACCCAGACAAAATGGCTCTTCGATCCCTGCAACACCGCGCGCTGCGGTACGAGGATCGCGTTCGGACGCACAGCCCCCGACACGCGGGCGCGCACGAATTGTCCGGGGCGCAGGCCGCCTTGAGCGTTCGCGAATGCGGCCCGTACGAGGAACGTGCCGGTTTGCGTACTGAACGCGGGATTGGCGAAATTGATGCGGCCGCGAGCCGGGAACACCGTGCCGTCAGCAAGCACGACCGTGACCTCGAACTCGTCGTTCGCCGGGAACCGCAACTGCTTTTTCTCGATCTGGTCGCGGTATGCCAGCAACTCATTCTCGGAAATGCTGAAGTTCACCCACATCGGGTCGAGCTGGTACACGGTGGTAAGCAGGCCCGTCGCGGCCGCCGTTACGTAGCTGCCATCCTGCTGCCGGGCGAAGCTCGACAGACCCGTGAGCGGGGACTTGATCGTCGTGTAACTCAGGTTGAGTTCAGCGGTCTGGACCTGCCCTTTTGCAGCGATCACCGCGGCCTCCGCCTCCTTTTCGTTGCCGATCGCGTCGTCACGTTCCTTCTGGCTCAGTGCGTTCTGTGCGACGAGCGGAACCACGCGCGCGAGATTGGCCTTCGCCACGGTCAGCCGGGCCTGCTGCTGCGCGAGCTGGCCCCTGGCCGACTGGAGCACCGCTTCGAACGGCTTGGGGTCCATCAGGAAGAGCGTCTGGCCCGCATGCACCAGTTGCCCCTCGGTATAGACGCGTTTGTCCAGGAAGCCGTCGACGCGTGCACGGATCTCGACCTCGCGGGAGCTTTGCGTCTGGGCGGTAAATTCGAAGTCGACCGGCGTGTCACGCGCGGCGATCGTCATGACCGTTACCGCGATCGCCTGACGCGGAAGCTCCGCCGCCGGCTTGCTGCAGGCAGCGAGCATCGCCAGCACCGCGCCGGCTAACAGGCGGTGCAACCAGGTGCAGGCGCATGCGCACCGGTGATCACTATTCTTGACCCGCGAAGCTGACGTCACCATGTGAGTCTCCCATTGGGAACTCGGACTCGTGGAACACACCATAAGCAAGACTGGTCGCGCAGCCGGCTACGTCGGTGTGCAATAACCAAAGACCGCATATGTGTCGTCACGATCGACCAGCGTCATTGACAGCGTGCCGTCGGTCTTGTCGATGACGACTGTCCACGCATAGCCGAGTTCGGTCCCCTGCATCAGGATCTGATCCGCACTGGTGTCGAGGTAGCGGATCTGGGTTGTACGCTTAGGCCCCGCGATCGTCTTTTCGGCGAAGTCGATGCGCATGAAACGCGGCACGCCAATGTCGTCCGGCAACCCGTGAAGGCAGGTTTCGCCCGGGTCGCAGGCGTGCGCGTCCACCGTTGCGCAGATCAGCCGCCTGCTGCCGTCGAAGTCCGCGCCGAGCGCTGCCGTCGTCGCGCAGAGCAACGCTGCTGACGCGGTCACCAACGCTGTTCGCCTTAGTCTGATCGTCATGCTTGCATCTCCGCTGGCTGCGCTGGCCGGCTCTACTGAACGGTGTATCCCCGGCCCGTCATGCAGGCGGCCACCGCCCGGTTGAAAGTCGCCATCTGCTGCGAGGCCTGTTGATTGTTAGCTTGTTGCTGACCGGCGGCAGCTTCGTTCTTTCGGCGCTGGCGCAGCCCTCCCGCCGCTGTGCCGACCACCGCCCCGATTGCCGCACCCTTGCCCGTGTCGCCTCCGATTGCGCCTCCGATCGCACCCAGCGCAGCGCCGCCGGCCGCTCCCTTGAGCATGCCTCCTTGCTGCTGTGGCGCCGCCGGCTGGTTCGCTCCCTGCTGCGCTATGGCGACCGGATCAACCCCTGTTGTTTGCTTCGCCCACAACTGGCATTCAGCGGTGTCGGTGTTTTGCTTCTGCGCGCTCTGCCCTCCGGCCGGATAGATGATCGGCTGCTGCGCGCCCGCCGCGAGCGTCAGCGCCGATAGCACCAGACCCACTGAAACTTGCCTCATTCGCCGCATTCGCTGTATTCGTCGCATGGCTCGAGGCCCTCATTGTTGCAAGGTCGATCTGCTAACCGGCGGTCAGGGTCCGCGCAACGCGCAAGAACATCGATGACTCCGATCGTCGGGGATATCGCCAACTTCATTCCTCGTACTTGATAATTCTCTGCCCCTGCACGCCAAGACCGGCCATCAATCCCTGCTGGCCAAAAATGAACGCATAGACATCCGCTTGCAATGTCGTGGTTGTCATCGACTTGGCCATCCCCGCGTCCACCACCACGACGCTCGGTCCCACACCAACGGACAATCCGGTGCCGCTGGTGAGCGAGGTAATTGCCGAGTCGGTCATGAGGAACATCGCCTCCGAAAAGGTTTGTGCGCCGGCTTGCATCCCGTACGAAAGCGCGCGCGCCCTGTAGTACCCAAGCACCTTGCCGTCCGGACCAAACATCACGCCCTTTCCACCTTGCGCCCCGACTATCAACCCAGCCTTGACGATGCTCGGGAACACCACGACCGCTTTCGCCTGAAACTGGAGATCCTTCGCCTTCGGCGTGGTGTCGAATAGTTGCTGCAGTGCCTGACGTCCTTGAGCGTCCAGGTCCGGGTCTCCACCGTTTGCCACGGTCGGGCCCGTCGTACACGCCACGGAAAACAGAAAGAGGGGAATCGCGAGAACCAGCCGAAGGTATCTGATCATGATGCATGCTCCATTGGAAATGACTTCAAGAAGTAATGCCCGCGGTCGCCCCGACACTTCTTTAGGACTCCGTTTTTATGATGCAACCAATATTCATCTAAAACTATTGGACCTTGGTCCAATACCTTCATTACAGGCGTAGGTGCCGACCCTCAGGGCCCCGGAGCCGGATCGATCGCGGAACGCACGGCCTTGATCAGGATTTCGTCATTGAATGGCTTGCGAAGATAACCTGCGGCACCGGCCGCCAGTGCTTGCTCGCGAACGACGCTGTCATCGTGGGCTGTGATGAAAATGATCGGAATCCCGCTACCCGCCAGTCGCCGCTGCACCTCAAGTCCGTTCAGGCCAGGCATCTGTACGTCAAGCACGATGCAGGCTGGACGGTATGACGGTATGGAATCGAACATATCCAGAAAATCGTTGCCCGTCTTGAAGGTATCCGCTGCGAAGCCGGTGGAACGTAACAGTCGCTTGATGGCTCGACTCACCGACTCATCGTCATCCACTACTGCGACGAACGGTTTGACTTGGCTCATGGCGAATATCCCTAATACAGACACCTCGGTACCAGACATGGTTCGACGCTGAATTCAGACTATGACAATCTGTAGGTTTCGGATATGGGACCTTGGTCCAATATCCGCAGGGGATATGCGCGGTGCCCGGCGACACCGGTCGTTCAGCGTCAGGCTCGCTGACCGTGAGCAAGAGGAGTACCGACCTTGTCGATGACTCGCACCAGGTCGACAAGCGAATGCGCCTCCATCTTTTCCATCACGCGGGCGCGGTGGACCTTGATGGTCTTTTCAGCAATGCCCAATTTACACGCGACCTGCTTGTTGGGCCGGCCTTCAACGAGAAGCGCCAGCACTTCCCGCTCGCGCGGCGTGAGCCGCGCCATACGACCGTGAATACCGTCAAGCTCGGTACGGTTCGCGAGGGCTTGCGAAGAGACCCGGAGCGCGTTTTCTATCGCGGGCAGGAGCTCGGAGTCGCTCACCGGCTTCGCCAGAAAATCTGTTGCACCGGCTTTCATCGCTCGCACCGTTGTGGCGATGTCGCTGTCGCCCGTGATGAAGATGATGGGCAATGCACTGTTCGCAGCATTCAATTCGTTTTGCAATTCGAGGCCGTTGATGTCGGGTAATCCGACGTCCAGTACAAGGCAGGCGCAATCCTTGAAGTAAGGACGGCATTCCATGAACTCATGCGCGGATTCGAAGGATTCAACGCAATAACCCGCGGAGCGTATCAGGCGCGTCAACGCGCGGCATACCGCCGTGTCGTCGTCCACCACGAAGACCGTTGAGCTCACCTCGCTCATGGGTGCCTCCCTGGAACGCTTCGCGTGGCCCCTGCTCCAGTGGGCAATGTGAAATAAAAAGTGGCCCCGTGATCCTCGTTGTTCTCCGCCCAGATGCATCCTCCGTGCATCTCGACAATAGACCGGCTAATTGAGAGTCCAAGGCCAAGTCCGTCCCGCTTGGAGGTGAAGAACGGCAGGAACATCTTGTCGAACGTGTTGCCGGCGAGACCGCTGCCGCTGTCTCGTACCGCTACACGTATGGTGTCGCCCGCTTCAAGGGTGACCGCAATATCCACCTCACGATCAAGCGCCGGACGGGCCTCCAGTGCGTCGAATGCGTTAAGCAATAAATTCAGCACGACTTGCTGCAATTGGACCTTGTCACCGCGCACGGGCGGCAACTCCGGGGTAACCGCCACACGCATGCGAATTCCACGCACGATTGCATCGCTATGCACGAGCAAGGCCACATCCCTGATCACGCTCGCCACGCTCAGCGGCGCGGCCTCGAGGTCACCTTTCTTGACGAGCGCTCGAATCTTCCGGATAACTTCGCTTGCGCGGTGAGTGTCGTCGACCAGGTCATGCAATATCTCCCGCACCTCCCCAGGATTGACCGGTTCTGTCGCGAGGAAGCGCTGAGCTGCCTGCGCGTTACTCAATATGGCCGTGAGCGGTTGGTTCAATTCATGTGCGAGCGATCCGGCAAGTTCGCCCAGTGTGGAGACGCGGGTCAGGTGGGCAAGCTGCTGGCGATTGCGCAGCAGCTCGTATCGCTCCGTGCGATCGATCACGATCGTGAGCGTACAGGTCTCGCTTTCCCAGGAAACAGGATTGATAGCGACCTCCGCCGGAAACTCGGTGCCGTCCCTGCGCTTCGCGACCAGGTCCCGGTGGCCGTCCGCCTCTCTGCTGCCAAGCGCCAGATCCGCGCCGCCGACGTTGAGCGGCAATGCAGGAACCAGCTCGCCGACAGCCACGCCAATCAACTCTCCACGGGAATAACCGAAGAGCTTCTCCGCTGCCGCGTTGGCGAAGAGCGTTTTCCCCTGAGGATCAGCTACCAGGATGGCAAGCGGCAATAGATCGAGCGTGGCGCCAAACCGTTCGTCGTGGCGCGGTTGCCGCGCGGCAGTCCCTGAACCATCGTCTGGCTCTTTGCGCGAGGTGACGTGACACGGCTGCAACTTGTCCTCCAGGGAGGTCCGGCGAAAACGCCTCCTGGATAGCATTGCAAGATGCGTGTGGACGATGTGGCGGCCTGATGATCTCGTCGGACGGAAACCAGCGCTGCGGCGAATGTTTGTCTGATCCGCAACAGCCTTGGCGGGCTGTTCCAGATCCGCAGCTTCATCAGCCGCTGCGAAGGCATAGTTGTTATACCTCTGCGCAGACAATTCTGCGTCGACAGGCAAACCATCCGTCGGCATCGACGTTTGCATTCGTCTGAATTGTAAAACGATAAGCACTACGATTAATACAGTTAATGCGGCGGTAGCAGATAACGCAGTCATGACGCCGTGCTCCCTCAGAAGCTCGGCAGGCATGCGAGAACCCAGGCGCGCTGGACTTCTAAAGGTCCGACTTCGCCTGGGCTCGTGTCCGCGCATGCACTTGCCGAACAAGCATCGTGCGACATCGCAGCGAGGTCGCTGTGGATTTCTATTCCACGAGGCCTCGAGCGAGGTATTTAATTATCTTATGCAGCAAGCTTGCAGGAAACCGATAGGCGGAAAACGCCTACGACGCGAAACGGCGCGTTGGGAAAACGAAATATTACGTTCCTTAAATCTAACGATTCGTATATATCAAACTTATGCCAGCATGTAACGGTTGCTCATCATGAGCTTAGACGCTGCATTTGTTTCCGTAAAGCGGTTCCAGCGAATATTCCCAACTGCCGGGATTACTCAACTCGACAGACAAATTAAATACATAGCTAATGTCTCCGGTATTGGACCAAGGTCCAATTGCCTGAACGTGGACTCGGGCCTATTTTTAAAACATCGCCCCGGTCTCAATTGATCGAGCGCGCGTTATCCCTTCATGCAAGCCGGCAACGAATTCATGATAGTTGCATCGCTTGAAACAAACTGGCGGTTCGATCCGCGATTTCTCATGCGCATCGTTATTAGAATCTGATTGACGCCGGGAGGCGTTCAACATGGCATTGTCCATAAAACGCTGTTCAGTGAAGGGCACCGCTCTGGCACTGGCGTTCGCTCTGGTAGCGTCAGGCTTCCCGCACCGCGCAATGGCAGACGATCCCGGCTGGCCCCGCGAGCGCGATCAGGACGGTAATCGCCTCGTCCTCTATCAACCGCAGATCGACGACTGGAAGCAATTCAGGCAAGTGAGCGGCCGGATGGCTATTTCGTTGACACCAAGAGGCGGGCAACCGCAAGTCGGCGTGGTGACGTTGCAGATGGACACCGATACAGACATGGACAGCAGGACCGTTCTTCTAAGTCATCCCGCCATCACAGGCACCTCGTTCCCCGGGACGGACCCGGCTACCGCCAAAAAGCTCGATCAGCTGGTACGTACGTTCCTCAAGCCCGAAGCGACCCTGACCATATCGGTGGACCGTCTGGTCGCAAGCGTCGAGCAAAAATCCGATGTGCCGGCCATCGCCATCAAGAACGACCCACCCGCCATTTTTGCCAGTTTCGGACCTGCCATTCTGTTATTCGTCGATGGTGACCCCGTACTTGCACCGGTCGAAAATGTTGATATGCAAACGGTGATCAACGCCAACTGGCCTCTCTTTCTCGATGGCGCCACGCACCAGTATTATCTTTTCACCGGGCAGCGGTGGGTCATGTCAAACGATCTGAAAAGCGGATGGAAAGAAGCCGCGAGCCTTCCGGCGAAAATGATAAAAATTTCGGAAGATCCGCAATGGGCATCGCTTAAGCAATATCTGGGAGCGACTTCCGCTCATGCAGGCGGAGCACCGGCTGTGTACTACAGCCAGGTGCCCGCTGAGCTTATCGTCTTTTCCGGCAAGCCTGTCTTTACTGCGATTCCCGGCACAAAGCTTAAATTTGCAACGAACACCGACAGTGACTTGTTCGTCTACTCGCCGACCGGTGCGTATTACTACCTGAGTGCCGGACGCTGGTTTTCAGCACCTGGGCCGACCGGCCCGTGGACTTTCGCGACGGACCAGCTACCGGCAGATTTCGCCGGTATCCCGCCCAATAGCGCGGCGGGAAGAGTGCTGAGTTCAGTGCCGGGAACACCCGAAGCCCGCGACGCAGTTTTGCTTGCGCAGATTCCCACCACGGTGGAGATAAACCCCACCGCAGCGGCGGCAGCCGTCAAGGTTGCGTACAGCGGCGAGCCGGCTTTCGAGCCGATCCAGGGAACCTCGATGTCCTACGCATCCAATACGCCCGCGAAGGTGATCAAGGTCCAGCAGCGTTATTACCTCTGCTCACAAGGTGTATGGTTCGATTCCGCTTCGCCGGGCGGTCCGTGGCAAACGACCGTCGTCGTGCCTCAGGTGATCTACACGATCCCGCCCAGTTCGCCCGTCTACAACGTTGTCTATGTGACGCAACAGGTCACGCCCACGGGCACCGTCCAGGCAAGCTATACAGCAGGCTATCTGGGTGTGTTTATCGCTGGCGCCGCGCTTGGTGCGATCGTGGCGCATGGCAATGGCTATTACTATCCTCCCTACGTCGCCGTCGGTCGTGGACCTTATCCCGTCTACTATCCGCGCCCCGCCCCTTATGGCTATAACACCTACAACCCCTATACCGGCGCAAGCGGTATGCGAGGCGGCGCTTATGGTCCCGCGGGGAGCGCCCAATGGGGCACTTCCTATAATCCTTATACAGGCACCTACGCGCGGGGAGCGACCGTCTCGGGGCCGGGCGGCAGTGCGTCGGTGGGCCAGGCATACAACCCCAGGACGGGCGCGTATGGCGCCACTCAACAGGGCTCCAACGCCTATGGCCAATGGGGAAGCTCGGTCGTCACGAAGGGCAACCAGTGGGCAGCGACGCAACACACCACGACCGCCAACGGAACAGCCGGCAGCTTCCAGAATTCCGCCGGCGGCAAGGCGGTCGCAGCCCAGGGCGTCAACGGCACTGCCAGTGCGGGCAAGGCAGCCAATGGCAACATGTACGCCAGCAAAGACGGCAACGTGTACAAGAACACCAATGGCAGCTGGCAAAAATACGATAACGGTTCGTGGTCTACGGTCAACAAGCCAACAGCGCCCGCGTCGTCTGCGACCCAGCAAAGAACTCAGTCGACTCAGCCACCACGCACTCCCACTGCCACCGGCACCGGCACTGCTACTGCCACCGGCGCAAGGGCAACGCCGACCACCTATCAGCAACCGCAGCAGCGACCCGCAGCTGCTCCAACTGGAAATGCGCCACCAGCCCGTGCAAATGGACAGCAGTATCAGCAGCAACGTCCCACGCAGTCGCCGGCAGCCCAGCAAGGAATGGCTGGCGGGCAAGCTCGACCAGGCAACTCCGGAGGGGGCGCCTATGGACAGTTGAATCAGGATATGCAGAACCGGCAACGCGGCGCGGTCCAGAGTCAACGATTCTCGCAAGCTGGGAACAGCGGCGGGCTCGGCGGCGGCAACCGCGGCGGCTTTCGTCGATAACCCGTCGATAAGCCGTCGATAAACCGTCGATATGCGGGCATGCCGTTCGCTCGATTACGTGGCACGTCCAGGACGCTGCATCAGCTAATACGGCGATCCTTCCAAGCCGATATCCGCCCGGTCAAGGTCCACGCCCGAGCCACCTCGACAACGCAAGGACATGGTCTGCCTGACTACGCCAGCTACGTCGGATACCTACAGGCCCAACACGCATGACCCATGATGGAGCACGCAGGGTGAGCCACTTCCTTATCGCAACGATCGTGTTTGCATGTGTATTTGGCAGCGGGCTGCTTGGTCTGTATTTGCGCGAGTTGCTGCCGGCACACCACCTTAGCGATGAATCGATCGGTGTCGTAAAGCTCGCAACGGGCCTGATCGCGACCATGGCCGCGTTGGTGCTGGGCCTCCTGATCTCATCGGCAAAAAGCTCATTCGACACGGCCACCGGCGAAGTCATGCAAAATGCCGCGGCCGTCGTCCAGCTCGATCGCGTGTTGGCGAGATACGGACCGGAAACCCGGGAGATTCGTTCGACGCTCAAGCAGAACTACGCCGGCGCGGTCCAGGTACTCGCGTCAGGTGACGCTGCTCAACTGGCAAAACTCAACAACCTCGACACAATTAACAGGTCCGAAGACTTCGAACGCAAAGTGGAAGAACTTTCTCCATCCAACGACACGCAGCGTGGACTCAAAACGCGCGCCATCCAACTCGTCGATCAGGTCTACGCGGCGCGCTGGCTCGCGCTGTTGCAGGCGAAAGGCACGATCCCTGCACCGCTGCTGATCATTCTCGTGGCGTGGTTATCTATCATCTTCGGAACGTTTGGCTTGTTCACTCTTCGCAATGGGACCGTCGTGGTGGCCATGGTCTTGTGCGCACTATCCACGTCCGGAGCGATCTTCCTGATTCAGGAAATGAGCACGCCACTTAGCGGCACTGTGAGGGTGTCAGTCGCGCCAATGCGTGACACCCTGGCCCGGCTCGATGAATAACAACCATGCACTTCGCTACAAAGGCATTGTGACCATCTTCCAACCGAGGTGAATGGCGCGTGCTGGGCGGGTTGAGTCAGCAAACGCTTAGCGATTGAACCAGCGATATTGAAGTGCGACCGAGACGGTCTGGAAATCTCCGCCGAAACTCGTCGTCAGCCCGCGCGACCACGCAAACTTCCCGGACCATTGAGCAGAGAGCGGAAATGAAAGGGTGACGCCATAACGGACATTGCGTTGCAAGTCGTTGTCCTGAACACCGTTAACGCTTGTCTGGCCGCCTGTGTAAAACGTCATGTCCGCGGAAATCCATAGCCCGGGTCGCCACGTGTAACCGCCATGCCACTGGAACACCGGCAGCGGATCCTGGCTGCGCCGCCGACCGCCGAAGAAATCAGAATTGTCAGTGAATAGCCAGACCCCCGCGGCCCCCTCCACGAACCAGTTGCCTAGCGGCTGCGACAGCCCGACTTCGGGTTTGAACGCCCATCGGTTCGAGCCCACGTTGATCAGGCGGGACGGCACGTACTGGCCCGTGGGCGCGATGATGCTCACGCTGGCACCGAGGATAGTCCCGGGGTTGCGTTGAGCGAACTCTGCCGGCGTAAGCGCGGGACCACCGAGAAGATTAACGGCGAATCTGAACCGCACGTCGCCCAATCCCGATCGATACGCCTGCCCCGGCGCGCCCTCGACATTTCCCGTCAAATTCGCGTTGGCGTATGGCATCGAGAAAGCGACGCTTGCGACATGGCCAAAAAGGCCGAAGCTATGAGAAATCCCAAGCGAATATGTGTTTATTTTGGCCTGCAGATTTGTTACTGGCAACGATGGATCGAACAGGATGCCACCGCTTGATCTTGCATAGTCCACGACGATGAAATTTGTGCCGATCGGGACAGCTGAATAGGTGCGTGGCTCCATTTCCTGGGCTGCCGCCAATGCGGACCAGATGACAACTGTACTCACACCCGCATGCCGCAAGGACCGGATAGTCAGCGTCCACGAACGGACCTCCGGCATGCAGCCGGATCGGCCCGCGCAATTCGAAGTGATCGATGCTCTCGGCATTGTCATGACCGTCGTTCCTTGTTGATCGCAAGCTGAGCAACGCACGGAATGTCATTATGATCCGAGGTTCATCTCAGAGGTCGCACAAGTAACGCTAAAGCATCCATAGGTCTCCGACCTGAAAAGACAATTCATCCCTTTAGCGCGATTAGATGTAAAGGACATGCGGGAAGCTGCGTGCGTGACCTACTATTGAATGACGGGTGCCCCATTGCAACCACTTAGCGCCCGTGACATCCGGAGGTCACCATGAGAATTCTTGCGCTATTGGCATGCGTCGTGTTTTCCACCCACGCATTCGCGGAGTGCACGACCACCGCGACTGGCCGTACCATTTGCAATAACGGCCAACAGGCTGGCGGATATAACCCGAACAGAGGCACCGCGTGGACGTCCGAGAGGAACCAGAACGGCGTGGCGACGACTCAGACGAGCAAGGGCGGAGAGGCGAAAACAAAGAATGGAAAAGGGGTATACAAGAGCCCGACCGGCAAGACGTGCATGAAGACCGCCAACAATCAAGGCTGCAACTGAAGAGCGTGACAGCACGGGGGATGCGGTCGCAAGCATCGGGAAAAGCACGCCCTTCCGTTCCTTTGCCGGCACCGGCGCTGAAACCTGTAGAGGACAGATGCAACAACGTTAGTCGACTAGCGGTTTGCCAGCTTAACGCTGCGAAGGACACGAAGCCTGCGAAAGGAGACACGATGTTCACCGACCACGATCTTCACCTGACCCTGCTGCCATCGAACAACGACGGTCCTCTTTTTAGTCGCAAGCGCCAGCAGGCAATCACGCGGTTCTATGTCAAGGCTCGGGCTGATGGCAGCCGGATTAATCCAGCAGGTTTCGTCCTGGACACCGTGGGTCTACAAGGCGGCTTCAGCGGCGAATTCGTCGTTAGCCTCGGCCAGCTTGCAGGGCCTGCGCTGGGTGCGGCTGCACGCGCATGGTTAAACGGCCGGGCGGATCGCAGGATCAGCCTGCGGATTCGCGAAATCGACGTCGATGCGAAAAACCAGGAAGAGTTTGATCGCGTCCTCAATCAGGCGTTGACGCTTACGCCCGCTGAAGCCCCGGGTGAACACAGCCACGCGTGATATGCATGGAGATATTGATCCGCCTGATCAATATAATATGATAAGGATGACGTATATAAGTAACGGGAAAATATTGAATGATGGAGACCTCCGCTTCTTCAACACTTCTTTCAGATCGTGCTTATCTGTCCGTGAAGGCCGCGATGAACAGATTGGTCACATGCCGAAACGGTTGCCTGGACAATCAGACAGCGGGGACAAGAGTGGCGGGTATGGCAACAAGCCGGCTCCAACTTTGCTATACCGGTGAAATCCGTGGGCTCAGGTGACGGTTCCTCTGACGCGTGAAGTAACGAAGCGACCCGTTATTGCCAGTTGCGAGCCGGTTGTGAAAACGAAAGAATTGCTCGACAAATAGCTGGCTTGAATGCGAAATCTGGACAAGGCGCTCAAGCGGCTGCATTATCCGCTCTTTGCCGCCGCTGGCGACGCAGAAGCCAGATGCTCCGAGTGTGATTGGACTCGCAGTGTCAGCGCCGCCCGCCAGCAACGCAGCCACATGACCGCGTACTCCTGGCCCTGCCCACACGCGCTAGACCTGACGAAAAGGCCACGCAATGCCCAGGCACAACCCAGCCCTTCATCGTAGCCAGAAAGCCCCCATGACGCCGGGGCGCAGGCGGCTTCTCATCATGGGCGCCGTACTGCTGATCGCCGCACTAGGCTGGGCGCTGGCGATTGTTCTGAAGCCCGCCATCCAGCGCACCATTGTCATTACAACCGGGGCTGACAACGGCATTTATCGGGGCTTTGCGGATCGGTATGCCCCCCTCCTGAAGCGCGACGGCATTACGCTCGATATCCGCAGTTCCACCGGCTCGATCGAAAATTATCAGCGGCTGAAGGATCCTGACAGCGAATACGAAGTGGGCTTTATCCAGTCAGGCACCACCAGTCCGAAAGAGACGGACCAGCTGCAGACCATTGCTGCTGTTTCATATGAACCGATCTGGGTCTTTTATCGTGGCGATACGATTGTCAACCGGCTGGCGCAACTACGTGGCAAGAGGATTGCCACCGGTGTTCCCGGCAGCGGCCTGCTCAACGTCGCCCAGGTACTGCTCTCCTATAGCGGCGTCACCGGAGACAACACCACGCTGCTGGAAATGGACGCGACCAAGGCCTATCAAGAGCTCGAAAATGGCACGCTGGATGCGGCTTTCTTTATCGGCAGGCCAGACGCTTCCATGCAGCAGACATTGCTTAACAGCGACCTGAAACTGATGAGTTTTGCCCAGGCCGACGCGCTGGTGCAAAAATTCCCGTCGCTCTCCAGGATCACTTTTCCGCGTGCGTCGACCAGCATCGTCAACGATCTCCCGCGGGCCGATGTCACCCTGCTGGCAGCCACGGCCCTGCTTGTGTCCAAGGACACCCTGCACCCGGCTCTCGCTTACCTGTTGCTTGAAGCGGCCAGGACCGTGCACGGCGGCGAAGATTACTTCACGCCGCTCGGTGCGTTTCCCAACCTGAACACCGACGAATTTCCCATCTCCGACGAAAGCACGCGCTACTTCAAATCCGGCCGCCCTTTCCTGCAGCGCTACCTTCCGTTCTGGCTGGCCAGCTTTATCGAAAGGCGCCTGCTGATCCTGGTGCCCTTCTTGGCCCTGCTGATCGGCTTGCTGCAAGCATTACCGCGCATGGCGGCTGCGCGGATCAAAAACCGGCTCGTGGTCTGGTATCGGGAAATCAAATCGCTCGAAGATGAAATATGGAGAACCCCGCAACCCACCCCGAACCAGATTGCACAATGGCGCGAAGAGATCGAGAACATTGATGCGAACGCCAGCCAGATAAGGATGCCTCAGCGTTATTTTCAGGACGTTTATGCCCTCAAGCAGGCGATAGGCATTGTGCGGATGCGGATTTCCCAGGTGGCTGCAAAGATTCAATGAACGGTTTGATCTATGGATGCTTGTTCGGTCGCCAATGCCGCTTGCGCCTGCACCACGGTCACGGCAATGACGTAATAAATGTCCTCGGCGCTGCAGCCTCGTGAAAGATCGTTGGCGGGCTTTCGAAGGCCCTGCAATAACGGACCGATCGCCTTGGCACCACCTACTCTTTCCGCGAGTTTGTAGCTGATATTACCGGCCTCCAGACTCGGAAAGACCAGCACGTTGGCCCGGCCGTGGACGTTCGAGTGATCGATCTTGCGTTCGGCGATTTCGGCAACCAGCGCCGCGTCGAGTTGCACATCGCCATCTATCGCCAGGTTCGGACGCCGCTGCCTGACGAGGCGCGTTGCCTGCACCACCTTGTCGACCGCCGCATGCCGGGCGCTGCCGCTCGTCGAGAATGACAGCATGGCCACGCGCGGCTCATCCATCAGAAGGTTTTGCGCGCTGTCCGCTGCAGCCATCGCGATCTCGGCCAGTTCACCCGCGTCGGGGTTCACCACCAGAGCGCAATCGGAGAAAATAAGGCCACCCTTCAGCGTGTGGAAAGGCTCGCACAGCATCATCAAAAAGAAGCTTGAAACCAGCTTGAATGACGGGTCGATGCCTATGACCTGAATCGCGGTTCGGACCACGTCAGCCGTAGTGTTAACTGCTCCGGATACCGAACCATCGGCATGACCGAACCGCACCATCAGGTTGGCAAAGCAGAGCGGGTTGAGCACTTCCCGCTTCGCTTCATCCAGCGTCATGCCCTTCGCCGATCGCAGTTCGAAGAGAGACCGGTACAAAGATGGCCCGAGCGGCGAACTGGACGGATCCACCAGTTCGATGCCGGCCAGGTCGATACCCACACTGGCCGCAGCTTGAATAATGCGGGGGACATCCCCCACCAGAATGACGCGGGCAATGCGTTCGACGGTCACGCGTTGCGCCGCCTGAAGAATCCGCGGGTCTTCCGCCTCGCTCAGTACGATGCGCATGGGATGAACGCGGGCGCGCTCGATGATGCGGTTAATCGGCTTCATGGGTCACTCGGTCACGGTTTCCAAAGACGGGAAAGACCGGTGCTGGAAACGGCGGCAGTCCGTTTCCAGCAGGTCGGGTTCCACGAGAGCCTCAGCCCCCGGAAGAGGGAACGTTCACACGTAGTCTTTGTACTTATCGAGCAGGCGTATGGGTTTGGCCAGTGCGTCCCGGCGGAACGGATCTCCCAGCTCGCGCGTACACATGATCTCGATGATCGTGGTCTTGCCGTGATTCATCTGCAAGTCGATCGCACGCTTGAGCGCGGGGCCCACGTCTTCAAGCTGATTCACCACGATCCCTTCAGCACCCATTGCCTTGGCAATCTCCGCGAAGCTCTGGTTATCCAGCTCACCCGCCACGAAGCGCCGGTTATAGAAGTCGACCTGGTTCTTCTTCTCCGCGCCCCACTGCCGGTTATGAAACACGACTGCCGTCACCGGGATGTTGTGGCGCACGCAGGTCATGGTCTCCATCAGGCTCATGCCCCAGGCGCCGTCGCCCGCATAGGACACCGCCGGCCGGTGCGGCGCTGCCACCTTCGCCCCGATGATGGTCGGAAACGCATACCCGCAATTGCCCCAGCTCATCGCGGCAAAGAAGCTGCGCGGCTTGTTAAAGCGCAGGTAACTGTTGGCTACCGAGTTGATATTGCCAATGTCGGTGGACACCATGACGTCCTCAGGCATCGCCGTCTCCAACTCACGCAGCACCTGACGCGGGTGCAGATACTGCCCACCGCCCAGCGGCCGCTCGTGCTTCTGCTCCTCGATCATGTCCAGGCTGTAGGCATCGCGCTCGTGGGTCCATTCGTCGAGTTCTTTCTCCCATGCCGCCTTCTCTGCGGCAATCTGGCGGGCACGCTCTTCACGCGTGGCATCGCTCGCGAGCGTGCGGCCCTCGAGCCGCTGGCTCAGTGCAATGGCTGCCGCCTTCGCATCGCCGCAAATGCCTACCGAGATGGTCTTCACCAGCCCGAGCATCTTGTGATCGGCATCGATCTGGATGATCTTCGCGTCCTTGGGCCAGTAGTCCATGCCGTGCTGCGGCAGCGTGCCGAAAGGTCCGAGGCGCGAACCCAGCGCGATCACCACATCGGCTTGCGCCAGCAGCTTCATGGCCGCCTTGGAGCCCTGGTAGCCCAGCGGGCCGCACCACAGCGGATGCTTCGCCGGAAACGAATCGTTGTGCAGGTAGCTGTTGACCACCGGTGCACCGAGACGCTCGGCCAACGCCTGACACTGCTCGATGGCATCGCCCATCACCACGCCACCGCCCGAGATGATCACGGGGAACTTCGCCTGTGCGATCAATTCCGCCGCTTCGTTCAGGCTCTGTTCGCCGCCGGGGCCGCGATCCAGGTTCTGGGGTTTCGGGATCTCGGCCTTGATCTGGCCATAGAAGTAATCGCGCGGAATATTGAGCTGGGTCGGCCCCATCTCGGCCTTGGCGCGATCGAAACAGCGTCCCGTGAATTCAGCCATGCGCGCCGGATGCGTGACGTGGCCCTGGTATTTGGTGAACTCCTGGAACATCGGCAACTGGCGCGCTTCCTGGAACCCGCCCAGCCCGATGCCCATGGTGCCGGCCTCAGGCGTCACGATCACCACCGGGCTGTGTGCCCAGTAAGCCGCTGCAATAGCGGTGACGCAGTTGCTGATCCCCGGCCCGTTCTGACCGATCACCACGCCGTGGCGCCCGGAAACACGTGAATAGCCGTCGGCCATGTGGCCCGCGCCCTGTTCGTGCACCACGGGAATCAGACGAATACCTGCTGGCGCGAAGATGTCCATGGCGTCCATGAAGGCCGAGCCCATGATGCCGAACATCTCGGTGACGCCGTTGGCGGCCAGCGTTTCAACGAACGCTTCAGACGGGGTCATGGCCTGGGGGCCGGTGCGCGCGGCGGTGGAAGAAGCGTTGCTGGCTGCGGGGTCTTGCTCGCTCATGGTGATGTCTCCGGATTTACCTATAAAACGGAACGTTAAGTTCCGAAAAGTGAAAATCATGAGGAAAGATAAAATAAGATCAACCCGTCGTCAATCCACATTTACAATAAACGGTACGATTTGTATCTAAAAAAGAAGAAAGCTATCATGGACGCCAGGAAGCCGGCCGCGTGGAAGAAGGCGTCGTCGCGTTTGACACGAGAGCAAGGAGACGGAAGTGACTGATGGTGCAGCCAGCGGTGTGACGGGCGGTATGAGAGCCGGCATGACAGGCGGTGCAACGAACGGGATGAGCGCAATGAACAAGCCGGACAAGATGGTCGCGGTGCGCACCTTGTTCGGCATCGATTCCGACCTGATGGTGCCCTCCTTCAGCGAACCGGACGACCACGTTCCGGAAATCGACGAGGTTTATCGTTTCAACCCGGAAGTGACGACCGCGATCCTCGCGGGCTTTGCCCGCAACCGCCGCGTCATGGTCCAGGGGCTGCATGGCACGGGCAAATCAACGCATATCGAACAGGTCGCGGCCCGGCTCAACTGGCCGTGCGTGCGTATCAATCTGGACGGTCATATCAGCCGCCTCGATCTGGTCGGAAAAGATGCGATCGTGGTACGCGACGACTTGCAGGTGACGGAGTTCCAGGAAGGCATCGTGCCGTGGGCGCTGCAGCGCCCGGTCGCGCTGATCTTCGACGAATACGACGCCGGCCGCCCCGACGTGATGTTCGTGATTCAGCGCATTCTGGAACGCGACGGCAGGTTCACCCTGCTTGACCAGAACCGCGTGATCCGTCCGCACCCGTACTTTCGCCTGTTCGCCACCACCAACACCGTGGGACTAGGCAACATCAACGGCCTGTATCACGGCACGCAGATGTTGAACCACGCGCAGATGGATCGCTGGAACGTGGTCGCCACGCTCAATTACCTGCCGCGTGCCGAAGAAACGGGGATCGTGCTCGCTCGCGTGCCGGAGCTTGCCGACGACGCCGGCCGTGCGTTGATTGAATCGATGGTGAGTGTGGCCGAACTCACGCGCAAGGGTTTCACGACCGGCGATGTATCAACGCTCATGTCACCGCGTACGGTGATCGACTGGGCAGAGAACTGCCAGATCTTCCACGATCCGGCGCGCGCCTTTCGTCTGACATTCCTGAACAAGTGCGACGAGGCGGAGCGGCCGATCGTTGCCGAGTATTTCCAGCGCTGCTTTGGCAAGGAGCTGGACCACACGTCCGAGCGCAAGAGCCTCGCAACGGAGTCTCGCTGATGGAGCCGGACAGGCAGGCGGCTCGACGCCGCGAGCAGCGCGAGAACCTGTGTGCATCGACGGTACGTGCCCTCACAGGCGACGCCTCGCTCGACTACCGCAACGGCCGCTTGTGCCGCGACCTGCGCCCGCTGCCGCTCAACGCGCCGCATCTGCGCCGCGATACGGTGGCGAACAGGCTCGACAGCCTGCGTGGCGCGGCCGATGGCGCCGCCCTGCGTCTCATGCGTTCAGATGCGACCCTGCACAGCCGGTTATGCCCCGCCGATCCGGTCGAGCGCCTCGTATTCGAACTGCTCGAGCAATTGCGCTGCGAAAGCCTGACGCCGCCCGGCATGCCGGGTCTGGTGTTAAACCTGCGTCACCAGTTCGCAGCCTGGTCCCGAGGTGTTTATCGCTCCGGACAGGCGGAAAGCCATATCGGCAACCTGCTTTATGCCGTCGCGCAAATTTCCTGGTCGCGCCTCTCGGGCTGGCCTGTGCTTGAAGAAACCGAGGCCTTGATAGAACACACGCGCGCAGCAATCGCGCCGGTGCTGGGCATGTCGCTGGCGGGACTGCGGCGGCATCGGGGAAAGCAGAGTGCGTTTGCGGTCCACGCGCTTGAGCTGGCGCGCCTTGTGAGCGAAATGATCCGGGACGCGCGCGAGCAGCACGCGTTGGACGATTCAGCGGATAAAACGGATGACGAGGCCACGCGCACGGCGTTATCGCTATGGTTCGATTTCGACGACAACGAGAACGAGAACGCGGATGAACACGAGTCGATGGCAGCCGCCGTTACCGGAGCGGGACGCGTGCCGGGGGCATCCAGCGACGATTATCGTATTTTCACCCAGCGCCATGACCAGGAGATTCACCCGGGTGCGCTCGTCCGCAAGGCGCTGCTGACGGAGTATCGGGAACGCCTTGACGCGCTCATTGCAACACAAGGCATCAACGTGCCACGGCTGGCCCACGCGCTGCGGATCGCCCTCGCCATCCCGCAGCGCGACGGCTGGTCGTTCGGAGAGGAGCATGGCCGCATTGACGGCAGGCGCCTCGCGCAACTGGTTAGCTCTCCTGCTGAGCGACGTCTCTTCCTGCTGGAACGAAGTACGCTGCTAGCCGATTGCGCCGTCAGCTTCCTGATCGACTGTTCGGGCTCGATGAGGACGCACATTGAAGCGGTGGCCGTCATGGTGGACACGCTCGTGCGCGCCCTGGACCAGGCGGGCGTGACTACCGAGGTGCTGGGTTTCACCACGGGCACCTGAAACGGCGGCCGGGCCCGGCTCGACTGGCTGGCGCGAGGGCGGCCGCCTCATCCCGGCCGGCTCTGTGAACTCTCGCACATGGTGTTCAAGGATGCGTCCACCAACTGGCGACGGGCCCGCGGCGATATCGCCGCTCTCTTCAAGGCGGACCTGTTTCGCGAAGGCGTGGATGGCGAGGCGATCGACTGGGCCTGCACGCGGCTGCTTGCTCGCGCCGAGCGTAGACGGATCGTGATCGTGATTTCAGACGGCAGTCCGATGGAGGGTGCCACCGTCCTCGCCAACAACGCGAGTTATCTCGACAATCATCTGCGGAAAGTCATCGCGCGGCACGAGGCCGCGCGAGATGTGGAGGTGCTGGGATTGGGTGTTGGGCTGGACCTCAGCCCGTACTACCGGCATTGCCTCGCGAAGGACCTGTCCGTGCCGCCCACCATGGCGATGTTTGGCGAACTGGTGCGATGGATCGGAGGACGCAGGCATGCAGCGGGTGTCAGGTAAGCACGCGATGGAAATCAAACGCGCTTGATGCCAAGCATGCCGCCCGGTGCCAATGCGGCAGCCGTGGCGCTCAGACTGGTTATTTCCATTTCATCCAGCACATCGCGCACGGCGGCGATCAAACCGTGCATCTCCTTTTCGTAGAGCCGGCCGATGCAGCCGATCCGAAACGATTCCGCGATCGTCAGCTTGCCGGGATAGATCACATAACCGCGCGTTTTGAGGCCATCGTAGAAACGCTCGAAGACAAAGCCCGGATGAGTAGGCATCCGGAAGGTCACGATGATCGGCGCCTGCAAATCCGTCTTCAGCAAGAGTTCAAAACCGAGCGCCTTCATGCCGTCGACCAGCACGCGGCAGTTGTTCCTATACCGCCCCCCTCGCCCTTCGACACCGCCCTCCGCATTGAATTCCTCGAGCGCCTGGTGGAACGCGACGATCACATGCGTAGGTGGCGTGAACCGGTACTGCCCGGTCTTTTCGAAATTCGCCCACTGGTCGTGCAGGTCGAGAACCAGCGTGGTGGCGTTGCCCTTCGTTGCTGCAAGCGCGTCGCGCCGGCACACGACAAAACCAAGTCCCGGCACGCCTTCTATGCACTTGTTCGACGAAGCCGCCACCGCGTCCGCGTGAATCGCGGGTGCATCAATAGGCAGTGCGCCGAACGCGCTCATCGAGTCGATGAGATAGCTCTTTTTGTACCTGGCCGCAAGCGCACCGATCTCGGCAATCGGGTTGAGAATGCCCGAGGTCGTCTCGCAATGGACCACGAAGATATGCGTGATCGAAGGCGTGCGCTTCAATATGGCCTCGACCTTTTTCAGGTCCGGCGGCGCGTCTTCGGCCGTTTCATGCGTGACGGTCTTGCGCCGGGCAATGTCGAGAATGCGTTTCGCGCGCTGACCATAAGCGCCGTTGATGAGCACGAGGACCTTGCCCGCAGGCGGCACGAAACTGGTCAGCATGGCTTCGACGGCAAACGTGCCGGAACCTTGCATGGGCACGGTTACATAGTCGCCCTCGCCGTGAACGATCTCGGCGAGTCGCGCGAGCACGGCCTTGTTGATTGCGACGAAGCTCGCATCACGCGAGCCCCAGTCGTGTGCCATCGACGCCTTGACGGTACGCGAGGTGGTCAACGGTCCAGGCGTCAGGAGAAAGGGATCGCCCGTTTCGGTAGCGGCTGGTTTGAGGACCGCGGGTTGATTCATGGGAAAGGTATCCGTATCGATGTGTGGCGTTCAAAGGCTGCACGAAGAGTAGATGGGCGTGTAATTCGCAGGCTGCGATGCGTTCACGCCTGCCAAGGCCCTCGGCGCGTGGCGACATTTTAACCGCGTACCGTCTGTTGCGATGCCTTAGCCCCAACCGCGAGCCGGAAACACATCATTAATAGATACAAATCGTACCGTTTATTGAAAATATGGATTGACGATGGATTGATCCTATTTTATCCTTCTACATTACTATCGTTTTTCGGAACTTTATGTTCCGTTTTATACGAAAACACGAGGTCATGTGTCAGAACCTCTTTGATCCGGATTCGCCGTGCCGACCGACTACACCGAAACGACCACTGCCGAGGACCTGACCGACACCGGTGAAACTCGTTCCCGAATTGAGATTGGCGCCGCGAACCCAGGCAGCTACGGGACCACACAAACTGACCATGGCGGAAGGCTTGCCTACAATCTGACCGACCCGTTTTCCAGAATGACGCAAATGAAGGAAGCGCACACGCCGACGCTGCGCACGTTCGCGCTGCTCGAACATCTGGTCGCCGCTGAGGGACCCGTGTCGCTTGCGGACATTGCGCACGACGTGGGTTTGCCCAAGGCGTCGCTGCACCGGATGCTGGCTTCTCTCGAAGCGGGCGGCCTCGTGATCCGCACACCCGATCACAAGAACGCGTACGTCATCGGGCCGCGGCTCGCTCAACTGGGCCTGGGCGTGATGATGCACTCCGGTGCACGCCGCGTGCGTCATGCGATCCTCGCACGCCTCGTCGCCGATCTCGGCGAGACCTGCAACCTGACCATGCTTCACGGGGCGCAAGTGCTCTATCTCGACAGGATGGAAGCGCCGTGGCCGCTGCGGCTCGACCTGAAACCCGGCTCTCATGTCCCCGTCTATTGCAGCGCAAGCGGCAAGTTGCTGCTGGCTATGCAGACGCGCGAACAGCGCAGCGCGATCGTTCGTGCGCTGAAACTTGAGCGCCTCACGCCCAACACCATCACCGACCCTGAGTTGCTCGAAGCCGAACTCGACCGGACCGCGCACAAGCGTATCGCCATCGACAATGAGGAGTTCGTGGTCGGCATTGTTTGCGTGGCTGCGCCCGTAATGGACGCGAGCGATCAATGCATCGCGGCTATAGCCGTGCATGCACCGGTCTCGCGGGCTCCGCTGTCACGCGCGCTCGAATTCGTCCCACGGATGCAAGAAGCGGCGCGAGAGCTCGCGAAGACTTTCTAGCGCATCCCGTACCTGAAAACGGAGACGCCGCTTCATCAGGGGGAGTGACATGCTCGTCCGGATTTGATGCGCTACATTCCCCTGAAGATAAGAGACACCTGGAACAATCGACCCGCGTTCAGCGCAGCGGCTGTAAAGTAAACGCCCTGCATCGCTGGGATAATCGGTTTTTCTCTCTCCCACTCTGAAAGGATCCACACGTGACCGAACCTGCAAACTCCTCCTCCGGCGGCCCTGTGCGTCGCGTCGCGTTTCTTGGGCTAGGCGTCATGGGTTATCCGATGGCCGGCCATCTTGCCAAAGCCGGCCTCGACGTCACGGTGTACAACCGGACGCACGCCAAGGCGGAACAATGGGTCGCCGAGCACGGCGGACAGACCGCGCGGACACCGCGCGAAGCCGCATCGAAAGCAGACCTGGTGCTGGCGTGCGTGGGCAACGACGACGACCTGCGGAGCATCACGCTGGGCGACGACGGCGCCTTCGCCGGCATGACACAGGGAACCGCATTCGTCGATCACACGACAGCATCCGCCAACGTCGCGCGTGAACTGGCCGAGATCGCGGACGCACGCGGGCTGGCCTTCGTCGACGCCCCCGTGTCCGGCGGCCAGGCGGGCGCGCAAAACGGCAAGCTCACCATCATGTGCGGCGGCGCTTCGGAGGTCTTTGATCAAGTCCGCGCGACCCTCGATCACTACGCGACGGCCGTTACGTTGATTGGACCGGCCGGCGCCGGACAACTGGCGAAGATGGTCAACCAGATCTGCATCGCGGGACTGGTTCAAAGCCTGTCGGAGGCTATCAATTTCGGCCAGTTGTCGGGCCTCGACATGCCGCTCGTACTCGATGTGATCGGCAAGGGCGCGGCGGCAAGCTGGCAGATGGACAATCGCGGCAAGACCATGATCGACGGCAAGTTCGACTACGGCTTTGCCGTCGACTGGATGCGCAAGGACCTGGGTTTCTGTCTCGACGAAGCGAAGCGCAACGGCGCTTCGCTGCCCGTGACCGCGCTCGTCGACCAGTTCTACGGCGACGTACAGGCCCTTGGCGGTAAACGCTTCGACACATCCAGCCTGATCTGGCGCCTGCGCAAACTCAAGAGCTGAACTTAGGAGCTAGACTCAAGAGCCGCCCTTCACTTGCGCCAGCGCAACGGCCGGCGCAAGTGATGCCGCTCAAGCACCAGGCCGGGTGCTGCGTGCACGAACGCCGGCACGCCGTCGAGCGAGGTACCCGCGGTGCGGTCACGTTCCTCGTCGGCATCGACAGTCTTCAGCGGGTCGATGAACAGCGCCGCCACCATGCCCACGCCAAGCAAGCACGCCGAGATGGTGAACGGCACGTTATAGCTGCCGGTTGTTTCGATCAGGTAACCGAACACGACCGGTGACACCATGCCCGCCACGCCGAAGCCGGTGTTCATCATGCCGCCGGCGGTGCCCGCGTATTTGCCCGCGATATCGAGCGGCAGTGTCCAGAGCACGGGATTGGTGATCTCCAGGAAGAAGAACGACGCCGACAGGAACAGCACGGCCGTCAGCGGATTCGCTGTACTAACCATAGGCACCAGGAATGCAAGCGAGCCCCCCAGCCCAACCACAAGGATTGAACAACGAGCGAAACGTAGCCGGCCAGTCATCTTGAAGATCAGGTCGGACAAGGTCCCGCCGAGCGTATCCCCTATCACGCCCGCCAGCAGCGGCAACGCGGTGAAGAGCGCGAGTTGCTTCAAGTCGAATCCCCGCGACTCCTTGAGATAAGACGGCAGCCACGTCAAATACACCCACAGCAGCCAGCCGTAGCAAAAATCGACGAAAGTCACCAGCCACATCCGGTGCATGAGCTTTCGCCACGGTGTAGCGGAATGCTTGGCGCGGTCGCAGTCGCCCACGCGATAACCGATCTCCGCTGTTTCTTGCGGGGTGATGCGACGGTGCTGTTCGGGAGAGTTAGTGAACACGCACAAATAAAGCACGGTCCACGCAAGACTGGCGGCACCGAGCAGGATGAACGCGTCGCGCCATCCGCCTGTTGCGACCACAGCGAGTACGAGCGGCGGCGTGACGGCGCCGCCGAGCCGCGCGAAGCTATGCGTGATGCCCTGCGCAAACCCGCGTTCGGCGACCGGCATCCAGTAGGTGAAGGCACGGGTAGCCGTCGGGAATGCACCTCCCTCCCCCACGCCGAGCATGAAACGCAAGCCGACGAGCATCGCCACGCTGCCGGCAAAGCCGGTCGCAAGTGTTGCAACGCCCCAGATGAGCGAGAGCACGGTCAGCACGTGCTTGGGTCCGTACTTGTCCGCAAGCCAGCCACCCACGATCTGCATGACGGCATACGGATACGCGAACGCGGAGAACACGAGGCCAAGCTGCCCCGACGTCAGTCCCATCTCATGCCGGATGATGGGACCTGCCACGGCAATGTTCACGCGATCGATGTACGAGATGAAATACATCAGGCACATGACTGCAAGAATGATGTGACGCGTCTTCACACGCCGCGAATGCGTCGGTTGCTGTTCCATGCTGTCTCCTGTCTCTTCCATGTGACGTCTTTGACGTTCGTGATCGGTGCTTCGGTGCTGCTTGTTGCCTATTCCGTAATGCGTTCCTGTGTCGTGTGCTTCCCTTCGCGTAAGTGGATGTCGCCGGGCTTTGCCGATCAGCTTTGCAGCAGCTTCAGCCGCTGCACCTTGCCCGACGGCCCGCGCGGCAGCTCATCGATCAGGCGGAATTCCTTCGGTGTCTTGAAGCGGCCGAGTTCGCGCAGGCAGTGATCCCTGAGATCGGCGAGATCGAGGGCGAGTGGACCGTCAGGCTCGCGTGGCACGACAAAAGCCACGATCTCCTGGCCATAAGCGGTATCCGGCATGCCGACCGCGGCTGCGTCCAGCACGCCCGGGTGTTTCAGCAACGCCTCATCAATCTCGCGCGGCGCGATGTTCTCGCCACCCTTGATGATCAGTTCCTTCGAGCGGCCATTGATGTAGAAATAACCTTCCGCATCGCGGTAGCCGAGGTCGCCCGTGCGCAGCCAGCCGTCCTCGGTGAATGCCGCTCTCGTCTCTTCCGGGCGCTTGTAGTAACCGCTCATCACCTGTTCGCCGCACAAGACGATCTCGCCACATTCGTCGTTGGCACAATCGCGGCCGTGCGCGTCGATCACCCGGGCGCTCGCGCCGGATGGCAAGCCGATACTCCCAACCCGCCGCCGCTCCATTTCATAGGGATTGCTAAATACAGGAGCAGCAGTCTCCGTCATGCCCATTGTTTCAATCACGCCGACGCCAAAGCGTGCTTCGAACGCCCGGTGATGCTCGGCCGGCAGCGCCGCGGACGCACTGCGGCAGAACCTGAGTGCGGACAGGTCAAAGGCGTGGTCATCCAGCTGGTTGAGGAGATAAGCCACGATCGTAGGCACGACATTGATCCAGGTGCAGCCGTGGCGCGTGACATCACGCCAGAACGTGCGAGCGGAAAAACGCGGTGGCACCACCACTGACCCGCCGTGAAACAGCGGCGCCAGGAGCGTCACCACGAGGCCGTTGATATGAAAGAGCGGCAGCGAGGCGAGCACGCGATCGTCGGCGGTGAGCCGATGCTCGGCTGTAATCGTGCGCGCGTTCACCAGAAGGTTCCGATGCGTCAGGAGCACGCCTTTCGGCTGACCGGTCGTCCCCGACGTGTACATGAGAAGTGCAACGTCCTCGGCGCACGGCGGGTTCTCGCTCACGCTAACCAGCTTCAGTGCAACAGGCCGCACTACAGGCTGTGCCACGGCATCGGCGAGCGCGAGTTCCAGTGGTGCAAACGCCGGTGCTTCAAGCGCGTCAGGCTCGGTGGTGACGACCAGGATCTCGCGATTGAACCCTTCATCGCGCAAGGCTGCAATGGCGGACGTAATCGCAGCCCGCGATTCCCCGGATACAAATATTGCTCGTGTGTCGGAATGCTCGACGATGTAACGCACCTGTGACGGCTGGCATAGCAGGTTCAACGGATTGGCTACGAGACCGCTGTACATCGCGGCGAGCAGCAGCGTGGCGGTCTGGATGCCGTTGCCCATGAACACCGAGACAACATCGCCCGGCTTCAACCCCGCGTCGCGAAAGCGAGAATCAAGCGTCTGGCAGGCGTCGCGTAATTGACCGAACGTCAGCACGCCCGCGCGGCTGGCATTCGACGTCGCGTTCGACGTCGCGTTCGTCTCGTCGTCGGCCGGCGCGAGCAGGAAAGGTTTGTCGGGGAACTGCGTGGCGCGTTCGTCGATCAACGCGCGCAAGCTGGCAGGCGTGTTCATCGGCCATACCTCCTGAAGAAATCGCCGAGCAGGTCGTCCATCTCCGGAACCCGTTCTTCGATGGGATACGCGACCCGCGTGATATTCAGGTAGTGGCGAAAACCGAGGTTGTCGGAGAAGTTGTTGCGGCCCCAGGTGCCGCAGCCCATCGATAGCGAAAACGGCAGGCCGTTGTCGAAGTTGCCGCCCGTTGCGAGGCAATGAGCCTGGTTGGAGATAACGCGGGCAACCGGCAAGTTCATGCCGAGTTGCACGGCCTCCGCAGGATCGGCGGAATGCAGCCCGACCGAGTGCCCCGCGCCCATGTATGCATAAATACGCTGCACGATAGAGGTCGCGTCGGCGAAATCCCTTGCGCGGTAAACCGTCAGCACAGGCGAAAGCTTTTCGCCGGAGAACGGATGGTCCGCGCCGAAGCCGTCTTCCTCGACCATCAGGAAAGCCGGCGCCTTGGCCGCGATGTCATCGAGACCCGCCAACCGCGCAATCTCAACTGCCGACTTCGCCGTGCAATAAGCGGAGAGCTTGTCCCCGGCCCACATCACGGCTTGCAGGCGTTCTTTCTGAGCCGCGTCGAGTAACACTCCGCCGTTTTCGGCGAGTGCGTCGAGTGCGGGCCAATACACCGCCTCCACCATCACGACACTGTTTTCGGACGAGCAGCTGGTGGCGTTGTCGAAGGTCTTGGAGAGGCGGATTTTCCGCGCCGCGTCATTGAGATCCGCCGATGCGGCAACAATCGACGCCACGTTGCCCGCACCCACGCCGAACGCGGGCGTCCCGCTCGTATAAGCCATGCGGACATTGGCCTGGGACCCTGTCGCGACCACGAGATCGCAGTGCCGCAGCAGCGCGGCCGTTGCCGCCTTGGTGATCGGCGGCGGCAGAACCTGGACGAGATCGGGCGACAAGCCCACCTTGGCGAATTGCGCGTGGATGAATTCGATCAGCAGCGCGCACGACGAATAGCCCTTCGGCGAAGGTGCAACGATTACCGCATTGCCGCATTTCAGCGCGTTGATGATCTTGTTGGCGGGCGTGGCGGCGGGGTTGGTCGACGGTGTGATCGCCGCAACAACCCCCACTGCCCGTGCGATCTCGACAATCCCGTTGGCTGCATTCCGGCTGATCACGCCGCAGGTTTTGGCGTCGTGCAAGTCGCGCAAAAGACCCAGCGTCTTCCGATAGTTCTTGCGGAACTTGTCGTCGGCGTTGCCAAGGCCCGTGTCCCGTACGGCGAGTTCCGCCAGTTGCCGGTTACGCCCCGGTTCCATGATCGCCCATGCCGCGGCAGCGGCCGCTGCGTCCAGGACTTCCTGCCCCGCCTGCTCGAACTCTTTCTGGGCCGTGCGCGCCCGCACGACCTGTTCCGCCACGTCCCGTTCGACGCTATCTGCGACGGCCGCCGCCTCCGCTTCTGCTGCGCTGATGTGTCCGTTCATTACGCGTTGCTCCGGCTAAAAGAATCACGATGAATTGCAATCTACTCAGCCACGCGCACGGTGAGGTCCCGTTTTCCGATCCAACGCTCGCTACCCCTCCGCTAGCCACGAAAAATGCAGTTTTCGGGACGTTTCGCAGTCCCGAAAAGCGATAAAGTTGATGCAAATCCTCCAAAAAAAATCTACGCCGTTCAGGAGACGGAATGTCAACGTCCAATCAATCCAACGCGGCCGCCGTGCGAGCATTCCGGGTGCTGGAAACGCTGGCCCAGGCCGGCCGCCCTCTTTCGATGACCGATCTCGTCGACGCCCTCGCACTGCCCAAGCAGACCGTGCATCGCATCCTCGTGCAGTTGACGGACGCTTACCTCATCACGCGCGGCGCGGGCGACCGGTTGTATGAATGTTCGCCGCGCGTACGCTCGCTCGCGGTCAACGTGCTGATGCATGCCGGCCCCGCGGCGGCACGCCATGCGCTGCTCGAACAACTGGTGGAAAAGATCGGAGAAACCTGCAACCTGACAATGTTGTCGGGTAACGACGTGGTCTATGTCGACCGCGTGGAGACGGAGTGGCCGTTGCGCATGCATTTGCAGCCGGGTTCGCACGTGCCCCTGCACTGTTCGGCAAGCGGCAAGCTTCTCCTGAGCTTCATGCCCCGCGAACGGCGCGAACGGATGATCGAGACCCTGCCGCTGCGCGCCTACTCGGAGCGGACCATCATCGACCGTGACGCGTTGCGCAAGGAGCTGAGCACGACGCGCCGGCGCCTGCTCGCCATCAACAACCAGGAACACTTGCAGGGACTGATCGCGATCGCGGTGCCGGTGATGCTCGATCGCAATCGCGCCTGTGCGGCTATCGCCGTGCAGGCACCGATCGGCCGCGTCGCACTCGACGACCTGCTCGCCTTCGTGCCCGACCTGCGTCTCGCCGCCGAAGAAACGGCGAAGACATTCCACGATTGAAGAGCGGCCCGATGCGGGCACAAGCAGCCGCCCATTCAGTCGCTTAATGAGCCCGGGTGACTGCGTCGAATGTGTCCCTGCGCGGTTCCATCTTGTGCGCGCACCATGCCGACAGCAGCGCGGACAGCACCACGTAGACGCACACGGCCCACGGTTTGCCGCCGTTCAGCCGCATGAGCGCGGTTGCAATGATCGGCGTCAGGCCGCTCGCGAAGATTCCCGAGAACTGGTACACGAACGAGATACCGGTATAGCGGACCTCGGCATCGAATAATTCGGCAAAAAGCGCGGCCTCCGGCCCGTAGACCATTGCATAGAAGATACCGAACGGAATCACGATCGCGAGCCACACGATCATGGTGTTGCCGGCCTGGTTCTCCATCAGCCAGAATGCCGGCAGCACCTAGAGCCCGCAAATCAACGAACCCCACCGGTACACGCGCGTGCGGCCCAACAGGTCCGACATCTTGCCGAACAGCGGAATGAAGAAACACATCACAATGGCGGCCATCATGACGCCCGTGAGCGCTTCGGTCCGGCTCATCGCGAGATGC
>Ga0073928_10002242_pt1 | contig 33980 bp, 18 predicted proteins | sample PaiPotPPA55metaG_FD_76969 | JGI IMG/M metagenome (GOLD analysis project Ga0073928, IMG submission 76969) | Iron sulfur acid spring bacterial and archeal communities from Banff, Canada, to study Microbial Dark Matter (Phase II) - Paint Pots PPA... ...
CCAGATCGTCGGTACCCGGCTTGGGGAGCTTGGCGTCTACCTCTTCCAGCAGCGCTCGATATGCGGTGCGGGCGCCGGTCGCGTTGCCCAGGCGGAACTCGGTCATCGCCATCAGCAGGCGGACAGTTGGCGTCCCCCAGCGGCTGTCGAGTGCATTGGCCTTGGCAAACCAGTCGCGGGACGCCGGGTAATGGCCGGCGCGGTACTCGGCCAACCCCTTGGTCATCTGGAACCAAGCGGCGTATGGGCTGGGGGAGGCGAGGGCCTCATCGGCCAGATGATTGAGGCGGTCCAGATCAGCAGGAGGCGTGGGCGACAACAGACACGCCTTGGCCGTGCGCTCGGCAATTTCGGGTCGATTGGAAGCGGCGGCCAAATCGAGCATCTGATGGCACGCTTCACGGTAGCCGGCGTAGTCGCCCATGTAGCAGCGAAGACAGGCAGCCTGGAACCAATACCAGTGGTTCGACCGGCTCAAGGCGGTTGCGCGATTGAGTTCGTCCAGGGCCGATCGGAATCTGCCGCTCCGCAAATGCAGGTCGCCGAGGGAGGCCAGGTGCGCCGGGTCGTTGGAATGTGCGGCCAGCGCGACGGTCTCGCGTGACACGCGAATCTCTAATGCCTCCCTTCGAAGAGGCACAGCTTGGCCCTCTCGGCCGGCGTCTTCCAATGCCGAGGACAGGTCTTCCAAGACCTCGGCCACGATTGGGTGTTGTCCACCAAACACCTTTCGTTCCATGTCAAGCGAATCACGGTAGTATCTTTCGGCCGCCGCCACGTCGCCCTGCGACTGCTTCACGCGCCCCAGCAGCCGCAGAGTCCAGGCGGTGTCGGGATGATCGGCGGGCAATATCTGGCGCTGGAGCCGCAGTGCCTCCAGCCAATACCGTTCGGCCCCCTTCAAATCGCCGCGACCTTTGCGGATGACCGCAAGGTTGCTGAGGTTGCGCGCCACATTCCGATACAGTTCCCCATGCAGCTTGCGGTTGATCGCCAATGCCTCGCGCAAGAGCGGCTCGGCGCCGTCCCAGTCGTGCTTGTCCATGAGGAGGACGCCAAGATTCGTAAGGGCGGCGGCCATCGCATCGCCGTCCGGGGCGACGAGGCGGGTTAGTTCCGTCGTCCGCCGCAGCACCGCCTCCGCCCCCTCGATGTCGCCTTTGGCACGCAATATCCACCCAAGCGTGCCGAGGCTGCCGATGGTCTCGAGATTCTTGTCGCCGAGAATCCTCTGCTGAATCGCCAGGGCCCGGCGGATGAGCGGTTCGGCGGCGTCGTGGTCCTCACGGACGGATATCTCCAATGCCAGTGCCGCCATACTGGCGGCGGTCTGGCGGTCTTCCGTGCCCAGGAGCTGCTGGCGAATCGCCAGTGCCCTGCGGAAGTGCGACTCCGAATGCGGATATAGACCCAGCGAATCGTACGCGTAGCCAAGGGTCGTGCGGATACCAGCCTCGACGAGCGGCTGGTCCTTTAGCGCCCCCTGGTCGATGTTGCGGCTGGCACGGTCGAGCACGTCGCGCACGAGGACCTGCTTTCCCTGCGCCCGGTCGGGGTTGGCATAGCGGAGCATTTCCGCCAGGAAAGCGCTTACCTGCTGCGCCTGGGCGAGGGCGGCCTCGGCGCGGTCACGGTCGCGTTTGGCGCGAAAGAGGCCGAATGTGGTGCCGGCCAGGCCCATGAGCAGCGCCAGCAGCACCGCGGCCGCCGCCAGGAGCGGTTTGCGATGCCGGCTGGTGAACTTCCGCACGCGGTACAGCGTGTCCGGCGGACCGGCCAGCAGCGGCTCGTGCGCCAGATACCGTCGCACGTCTTCCGACATTGCGCCGACCGTCTCGTAGCGCTGCCGCCGCTCCTTCTCCAGCGCCTTCATCGCGATCCAGTCCAGCTCGCCGGCGACGGTTCGACGCAGCTTCTGCCGATCGAGCCCGCGCCGCCCGGCAACTTCGGCAAGCGACGGACCCATGCCAGATAGGCGGGTGCTCGGCTTGGGGGGCTCCTGCTCGCGGATGATCCGATGGACCTGTTCGTATGAAGCCTGGCCCAGAGTCTGCGAGTCGAAAGGCGTGGCGCCCGTGAGCAGCTCGTAGAGCAGAACACCCAGGGAGTAGATGTCACTGCGTGTGTCGATGTCGCCGCTGCCGGCGCCGGCCTGCTCGGGCGACATGTATTGAGGCGTGCCCAGGAAATGGCGCAACTCGGTATACCCCGTCTGCTCGCCCGGCTTTGGCTGTATCGCCTTGGCGATGCCGAAATCGATTACCTTTGGCACCGCCGTGCCGTCTACCTGGGCCACGAGGATATTCGAAGGTTTCAGGTCTCGGTGGATGATCCCCTTCTGGTGCGCGTGCTGCACCGCCTGGCACACGGCAATGAACAGTTCCAGGCGCTTGGGGATCGTCAGCCGCTGGGCATCGCAGTAGTCGGTGAGGGGCGCGCCGCGGACCAACTCCATCACGAAGTAGGGCCGGCCGTCGGCGGTCGCGCCGGCATCGAAGATCCGCGCGATGTTGGGATGGTCCATCAGCGCCAACGTCTGCCGCTCGGCCTCGAAGCGGGCAATGATCTGCCGCGTGTCCATCCCGAGCTTGACGATTTTGACCGCTACTTCGCGACAGAGCGGATGGCTCTGACGGGCGTGATAGACGACGCCAAACCCGCCCTCTCCGATTCGCTCCACGATGCTGTAGCGGCCGACCGCGATGCGATCGCCATCGATGGAATCCGCGTCGCAGGGGGCCAGATCGTCGGAGTCGATACCCCGGGCCCCCTCCACGGTGGGCGAGCCGAGGAACCCGCTGAGCCGCCCCTGCGTGGACAGGAGTGATTCGACTTCGGCACGCAGCTCGGAGTCGCCTTCGCAGGCGTGATCGAGATAGGTACGGCGCTGCGCGGGGTCGGTTGTTGCCGCCTCGGTGAAGATCTCCATCACCTTCGTGCTGGGGGGCTTTCCCATGGCAACCACCGATTAACAGGATCACTTCGCGTCGCCAGGCGGGTCGTCTCCATACAGTTCGCGGTACAGCCACACCCGAGCATACGCCCAGGCGCGGTCGACCGAGCGGCGGCCCATCGCCAGCGCCTCGGCGGTCTGCGCCACCGTCAGGCCGGCATAAAACCGTAGCCGCACGACTGCCGCTATGTCCGGCGTATGCTCCTCTAAGCGCCGGATTGCCTCGTCCAGCGCCAAAATTTCTTCCCGGTCGGCGTCTTCCGCCAAGTCGAGGAGGTTGACGGGCAATCGCCGCGCCTCGCCGCCGCGCTTGACGCGGCCGCGGGCGCGGGCGTGCTCGACGAGAATTCGCCGCATTGCTTCGGCCGCGGCATGATAGAACTGAACACGTCCCTCCCAGCGGATGTTCTTTCCCCGGATGAGCCGCATGTATGCCTCGTGGACCAATGCGGTCGCCTGGAGCGTGTGGCCCGGACGCTCCAAGGCCATTCGCTGGCGGGCCAATGCCTTCAAGGATTCGTAAACCAGTGGCAGCAGTTGTTCCGCATTGCCGGGCAGGTCATCTTGCGACCTGGCGAGGGCCTGGATGGCGGATTGATCCTCGCCTCTGGCTTGATCGCCCGAACCTCTTTCCGGAGGGTCCCACATACTTGCCCGCGTTTCAGATCGCGCGACGTGCCCGTTCCCAACACACGGAATAATAAGGAATTGCCGTCCGTCGAGCAAGTTTGAAGACCCCGGATCTCAGCGCTGCGGCCCCGCCGATGACCCTTTCTCTTCACCCCTTCCAAAGATTTTGGCGCGGGATGAGCTGATACGGCGCTTAATCAATCGCACGACCCGGCGGCTTTGGGATTGGAGGCACCATGTCACGCAGGACACGCATCGAGCGGACTAATCGTTTCGCAACGAAAACTTTAAGGCCGGCTGGGAAGCCGATCGTCGAGGAACTGGAACGCCGGATGTTGCTCACGTCCGTCGTCAGCTCGCACATTCCCGCCAGCATCACCGCCGCCGGCAAGCCGGAGCAGCTTTTCGCCCCTGGCGCGAGCACCTTCGCGCTCACCACCACGGCCGGGCTGAACGTGGTTTCGTCGCAGTTCTATCGCTTTGCCCTGGATAACGTTCAAGACGGGCAGCCGATGACGTTCTCCCTGAGCACCGCCGTCCCCTCGATCGCAACCCACGTCGACACCGCCTTGGCCTTGTACGACGCCGACGGGAACCTGCTGCAAAAGGTCGATGCGGACTCACCCAACCCCAGCACCGAATCGCTTTCCGCGACACCGGCATCCGGTCAGCAATATGTGCTGGGCGTCTTTACCGCGAACATCGGCGTGACTCAGCCGGCGGAGCGCGTCAACCTGACGGTCAATACGCCGCCTCAGGTCATCAATTCGACCCTGAAGATCAATCCGACGACGGGGCAGCTTCAGTTCCAAGCCAACTCCGGACAAGACCGGTTCACAAGCCCGACAGACGTGAACTATTTCCCGCTCGATTTCACGAACGGCGGGGCGAGCGGAACGGTGACGCTCCAGGCGCCTTCGCCCAACTCGCAGTTTTCGGCGTTCTTGTACTGGCAGAATTCCTCCGGCACGTGGGTGCAGACGGCAAGCGGCTCGGGCGCGCCCGTCACGCTGAATCTCTCGGGGCTGGGAAATCTCAGCGGGCTGCCGCTGATGCTGGCGGTCAGCCCGATGAATCTCAGTTCCCCCGCGTTGCCCTACGAGGTGGACTTGAGTGCAGGGTCGGTGCTCGGGCCGGCGATGGTTGCCAGCCCGACATCGACTCTCACTCCGCTGCCGGTGAGCCCTGGATCGGCTGATGTCTCGATCACACAGAACTTCAACGGCGGCCCGGGGACCTTCAAGTTCCAATCGGTCGACAACACTCCCGTGCAGATCATTCTCCAGACGGGCACGGCAACACAGGTGCTGAGCGTCTACGACGGCACGGGGGCGAACCTGCTGGGAGTGGCCGGATCGGTGTTCACGCTTGCGACAACGAAGGGAGAGCTATTCATTGTCCGCGCGGGAGACTCGGCGGGGGTCTACCCCGGGCAGTTCACCCTTGACGTGTCGCAGTCCTACACGCCGGCGCCACTGGGCGCGACCAACGCACTTGCACAGCAGAGCGGGCTTGCCCTTCTCCCCGGGACGGGCGGGCAGCTCTACCGTGTGACGCCCCCTGCGGGCGCGAATTATCTACTGCTCAAGCTTGCCGCCGATGCCGGCGCGACCCTCACTCCGGAGATCGATGCCGTCGCCGCCGGGCTTTCCACTGTCCAAAAGATCGGCACCGCCGGTGGCGCGGCTCTCTTGGCGGTTGACCTGTCCCAGGTCTCCAGCCCTGTCGACGCGCTGTTGACCGGGAATAACGGGACCGGGACCGCGACGTTCTCGTACGCCGCACTCACTGTGCCGCAGCAGGTTCCCCTGGGGCAGTTGACCACGCGCGCCCTGGACCTGAAGACCAGCGGATTTAACGCGGCGCTTCCGGCGCCGGCGTTCGGGCAAGTGACAGGCGTGCAGTTCTACGAGCTGTCGCCGGGTCAGTCCCAGACCTTCAGCGCGTCGGCCAGCTCCGGCACTCCACCGCTGCTGCTGCGCTACGCGCAAGATGGGGGCGTGCTGCGGCTGGATGGGCAAGGGCTGGCAGCTTCCGGGTCCCCGACGCTGACGGCCAATCTCTCGGGCACCCTCATCTACGGAATCGCGGCGATGTCGCTGGACCCCACCTCAACTGGCACGGTGCAGTTCCAGGTCAGCAGCTCGGCGACCCCGCCGCTGGCCCAGGGCGTCGGTGTCGCGATGGCGCCCAACCATGTTCCGGTTCCCAATCAGCCTCCGCCGACGCCGCCGTTCCTCTCGCACTTGGAGCTGCGAAACCAGATCATTACGCGGCCGGAACAGCGCGACCTGTTCGCCACGCTGCTGCCGTTCAACATGACCGCCGCGCCGACGCTGACGTTCACGCCCAATGGCGGCCAGCTTGCGGTGCAGATCACGGTGCTGGACGCGAACAACAGCGTGTTGAACACGTTCACGACGCAGCCGGGCCAGGCATTCACGTCGCCGGCCCTCAGCGCCCTGGCGCCGGCCACGGCCGCCGGCCAGACGGTGCGGCTACTGGTCGAACCGCTGGCCGGGCAGCCGCTGGGCGACGGGATGTACAACCTCGAAATGGACGTCGCCACGTCCGATCCCAATCCATATCTGCTAACCCAGACGACACTTCAGTCGTTCCAGTATCGATTCATGGGCGATCTCCCGTTCGGGTCCTCCGTCATCGGGTCCTTGCCGCCTCCCCCCATTCTCCCCGGGATCCAAGGGTCAACCATTGAGGTGTTCCGCGTCCATCTGCCGAATGCGACGACGCCTTTCCGCATCTGGACGCAGGACATCGATCCGACGGTGAACACGGACATCAAGATTTATCGCAACAAGTTCATTGACATCACGGACTCGGAACTCACCGAATTCGACAACGAGCCGGCCCCCAGCTTCGACTATTACCCGGCCGACCGCTCCACGATCGACGCGCAGGTAGTGGTGAACAACTATCACATTCTCGACCACGAGTATGACGATGCCTCGTATGGACAATTCGACAAAAACAACGTGTATGTGGCGGTGTTGAACGAGCAGGGCTCAAAAGGGCAGTACAAAATCAGCGCCGGCCCGGTCAATGAGCCGCTGGTCGGACCAGGCGTGCCGTACCAGCCCCTCTCGTTCGGCGGACCGCCTACGCAGTTATTCATCGATCCCGAGACCGGCATCGGCACGATCGCCTTCAACGCCTCCGTCTCGGGCAACCAGGCGATCGTGCTCAATACGCCTCATGGGCTGACCAACGCACCGATTACGCTGTCAGCCACCGCGGCAGGCACCGGTGAAGCCGTACAGGTTCACATCTTCGACGCTGCGTCCCACCCGATCTTTCAGGGAACCGCCACGACCGATTCGAGCCACGTTGCCACGGTCAGTTTGCCGCAGCTCGCCCCGGACAGCGGCTACACACTGGGTCTCGTTGATACCGGCGGGGAGCCGCTGAATAACGTGACCTTGAACTGCGGAGTTTCCACCAGCTCGGCCCCGAACCAGCCGGCCACGACCGATACGCTGGCCGGCGGCACGACCGAGCCCTATGTCCGCGCCGTCCCCGCGCCCGACGGGAGCTTTACCGATCAGGCGACGGGACGCGGCATCAGCCTGAATCGTGTGACGCTGGGGAAGGTGGCGTTCTACGTGAGCGCCGCCGGGCCGGCCCATTTCTCGTTGTCTGCCGCGAACGTGAGCAGCCCGTCTCTGGCACTGTACGCCGAGCAGCAACAAGGGGGTGAATTCCTCGACGTCGCGGGAAACCTCCTCGATTTCGCCTCTCAACCGGGTTCGGATGGCACGTATTCCTTCGACGCTTATCTCACGCCCGGCATTTATGTCCTGAAGGTGGTCGGCTCGCTCTTCGGGCCGGGCGGGCACAGCACGTCCATCACCGCAACCACGCCCGCATATGACGCCACCCGCATCACCCTCGATCCGACCACCGCCCAGAACGACCAGGCCAATCTCCAGACGCTGAACCTGAACCGTCCTTCGGATCCGTTCAGCAACGATTTCGATTTCTACGGGACGCAGTTTTATCAACTGATCGCGCCCGGCGGGGTGCAGGGGCCGCTGAATCTGGACCTGCACAACGTGGTGAATAACAGCGGTGTTTTTGACGTCGGGATCTACAAGAAGACCGCTTCCAGCTACACGCTGGTCGGAAGTACAACGCTCAATTTGAATGCCAGCCCGCCGCCCATGTCCGTCACGTTGCAAACCAACGACATGCCGGCGCCCGGGGACCAGTATTTCATCGGCATCAACCGCGACCTGGCCGCCACCGTCACCGGGACCAGCCAGCTCTCGCTGGGCCCCAGCTTCCAGATTCCGCAGCCGGGGCTGCCGGACCTGGTTGTGCAGCCGATTCAGCTCTCGCCCGACAACGGCCGCACCCGCGTGCAGGTCACCATCCGCAACCTGGCTTACGGCGCGGCGCCGTCCTCGCACGGGCTGCTGGCCCTCAGCAATTACCCCAGCCCGTCGGTGCTGAATTTCAGCGGCATCGGCCCGTTTGGCACCGTCTCCTATATCGCCGACTGGACGCCTGATGATCCGTCCAATACGGTCTCGTTCACCGCCGATTACGACAACCAGATCACTGAACTGAGCAAGATCAATAACTTCCAGTCGATTGCCCTCAGCACGGTTGACGCGCACGCGCCAACCGTTTCCATCGCCCTGAAAGACCCGACGCTGAATGGCGAAACGGGCGGCCCCTGGGGCCGCTACATCTCCGGCATCTACGGGCTGTTCGACGACATTCTCGTGTCGGGCGCGGATTCCGACAGCAATCTCTACCAAGTGATACTCAACGGCGGCCCGATTAGCGCCTCCATCACCGCCTCGGGGCCAAGCGCGGCCAACATGCTTGATGTGCCGATCGACTTCGGGCAATTTCCCCCGTCGTCCGGCGGCAATTCCAACCTCCACTACAGCGCGATCGACGCCTACGGCCTGAGCACGGGCGACCAGGTCCAGCAGGTCGACGTAGTACCCGATCCCAAGTTCTTCACCTCCATTTCATGGGACCCCAAGAAGGGCGACTACAAGCTTATCTTCTCCCGTGACGTGGTGAACAAGGAGGCCACCGTCAACGACCTCCTGACCAGCTTCCTCGGGTACGAGGTGCCGGTGGTCGGGAATTTCGACAACCAGTTCCTCATCCATCTGGAGGCGGACACCACCGCCAAGCTCGACCCGACCAATGCCGTGGCTCTTCCCTTCACCGCCAACATCCTGCTCAAGGCGGTGAACCAGACCCTCTATAACGAAAACCTCGTCCCTGGAATCAACCCCAAGGACAAACTGACATTTAATTCGACTTTCGACCTCGATCCGCGCACGCTCACCGTCGTCAGCAGCTCGGCCCTGGGCCTCACGCTTACGAATCTCAAAGTTCTGCATTACCAGACGCCGCTGTTGAAGGTCTTCAGCTTCGGGATCCCGGATGTCGCCAGCGTCGATGCCGGATTCAAGTTCGGGATCGACGCGAGCCTCAGTGCGGGCGTCAAGGTCGGGTACAATCCGAACGCCGCCAACGACCCGCTCACGTCGACCGACCATACCGGCCTGATGTCGCCCACCTTCATCGCCCCGACGATCAGCGGCAGCGCGACCGTCGAGGGAGACGTCAGCGTCGCCGGCTTCGACGTGGCGTCGTTGTCGGGGACCGTTTCGCTGGGCCTGACCGTTACCTTCGGTCTGGACAACAACGATCCGGCGAAGGTGTTCTCGTTCTCAGAACTGGACGACCACCTGGCGATTGCGTTGTCGGCCAATCTCGACATCAAGTTGGCCGCCCATGTCGCGATCATCGGGGACATCTGGAGCTACGACTATAAGCACACGTTCCCGCTGGCCGACAGCTCGACGGAAGGGATCCTGACCAAAGACCCGACGCTGCCCGGCGGGGGAACGACGCCGCAGCTCCAGCAGCTTCTGGCCGACCCGCTTTTGGTCCTCGGCACTGCCGCCCAGTTGGGCAGCGCTCCGCCGCCCGTCTTGCAGAGCGGTTCGGCACTCGTCGGCGACTATCCGATCGATCCCCATCCGCAAATCGTCATCGACCCGGCAACCGGAAACGCGCTGGCCATTCAGGTGGTCAACGCCAGCCAGACCAGCGGCGTGACGGTCGGCAACCTCTCGGTCTCTCAGCGCACGAACAACGTCTGGTCCACTCCGACGGTGCTGCCCAGCGGCGACGTTTCCGATCCGGTGCTGGCCCTGTCGCACGACAACACCAGTTCCCTGGCGGCGGCGGTTGTCTATGAGGCCGACAACGCACCCGGCACCCCCGCCACGCAGACGCTCAGCCAAAAGCTGGCGGCGACCGATATCCGCTACCGGTACTTCAACGGCGTCAGCTTCGGGCCCGAGCAGTCGATCACCAATGACTCTCTGGCGGACATCAATCCTTCACTGGCATTCAACGCTTCAGGCGTGGGCGTCGCGGCTTGGGTCCACAACACCGCCGCAATCCCGATTGACGCCAGCGGCAACTATTCCCGTGACACGCAGGACATCCAGGCCGCCGTCTGGAACGCGGCGACCCACACGTTCTCCGCCCCGATCTCGATCACTTCGCCCGACGGCGTGGCCGACTACAACCCCGCCACGTTCGTCGACGACTCGGGCAGGATGTACGTCGTCTGGATTCATGGCGCGGACGACAACAACGTGCTGATGTACAGCACCTCGACCGGCGGGGCATGGTCCGCCCCGGCGGTGCTGCCCATCACCGGACTGACGCCCGCCGGGAGCTTCAAGGAGTTGGCACTCGGCCGCGATCCGCAGGGCAACATCAACGTCTTGTTCTCCTACCGCAATCCGCTTGGGAACATTGGCGATGCAGTGCAGAGCTTCCTCCTCGACCGGCCCACCACCCCGGCCAATTTCGCCCAGCCGACCGGGACCGAACAGATCAGCCAGGACGCCAACTTCTCCCGCCTCCAGACTACCAACAAGCCGGACGGCTCGCTCGTCGCCTACTGGCAAAATGGGGACGGAGTGGACAACGGGGTGTTCTACTCGGCCCTCCCCAGCGCCTCGTCCCCCTGGACCGCGCCGATGCCCCTGACTTCGACCACCGACCTGACGATGGCGCCGTCACTGGCGGTCGACACCAACGGACACATGGACGTGCTGTTCGATCAGCGGGCGCCCGAGGGCGGACAGGCCGGCAGTTCGCCCGACCCGCAGGTCGGGGTCGCGCTGGCGCCGGGCGTGGGCTCCAGCAACATCGCACAGCTCCCCGAGCTCAGCTTCTCCAACGGGCTGTTCTTCTCGCACGCCGATGCCCTTCCCGCCGGCTCAACCGCACTCGGACAGGCGGTCATCCTCAACAGCGGCACGGTTCCTGCCCAGGTGACCATCAACTCCTACGTCGGCACGCCTGCCACCGGCACGCTCGTCAAGTCGCAGGCCATCAACCTGGGCGCCGGTCACACCTACAATTACTCGCAGCTTTTCACGGTCGCGCCAGGGCTCCAAACGTATTCGGTGCAGGTCATCAGCGCCACCGGGGAAGCGGTAAGCACGGCAGACGACATCTCCAGCGCCACGCTCAATGGGCTGGCCGACCTGTCCACCGCCTTGACGGCTTCCGATCCCGCGCCCAAGCCGGGCGAGCCGGTCACTCTTGCCGCCGTCGTGTCGAACAACACCGGTGTGAACCTCGGCGCGTTCGACGTGACGCTCTACAGCGGCGACCCGCGGTTCCCGAACCTTCCGCTCGGCACCCTTGCCACGACGCACATTGCCGCCGGGCTGGGGGCATTCTCTTCGGTCGAGGCGGATTTCTCCGTGACGCTCCCCTCCAGCGCCGGGCAATTCGTGTTCACCGCCCTCGCCGATTCCGGCAACGTCATCCAGGAGGTCACCAAGAGCAACAACTATGGGCAATTCTCCGTCTCATTTACCGCCGATCCGACCGTAGTCTCCGTCGTCCCCGTGCTGAACAACTCCAGCGGGCAAAACAACGTGACGGTCACCGTCAATCTCGCGAATCTTGGGAACGTTGCGGTTGCGAACGTGCCCGTCCACCTTCAGCTCAGCCGCGACGGCGGACCCTTCGTCGACGCTGGCACGCAGAGCTTTTCTCTGGGCGCCGCCCCTGCGACAACCATGCTTACTTTCCAGGCCAATGGGCTTGCCGGGGACAACCTCTTCCGCGCCACGCTCGATCCATCCGTCAACGCCTACGACAGCAATCTCTCCAACAACTCGGCCCAGGCGCATCTCATCGTCCGCGGCTTGCCCGATCTTTCGGTGGGCACGATCACTCTCAGTAATTCGCGGCCGCAGCAGGGCGACCCGCTGCCGGTGAACGCGACGATCCTAAACGGCGGCATCGCTGACGCATCGAATGTGCTCGTCGAGCTATTCGCCGTCCCGCAGGGTGGCAGCGATATCGCCCTGGCTTCCACTCGCGTCGATCTGGTCCCAGCCCTCGGGCAGGCCAATGCCGTTCTAATTGCCGACACCAGTTCCCTCGCGCCAGGCAATTACACGTTGCGCGTGCAGGTCAACCGGCTGCAAGACGTGCTGGAGTCTAACACGCTCAATGACACCGCGACGGTGCCGCTGACCGTCATCGCGCCGATCACGCCCACGAACGTGCTGAATGGCACGGCAGGCGTTGCTAACACGATCACCCTCCGCCGGGACCCCAACGGAACCGAGGACGATGTATGGATCAACGTCCCCGCCACCAACCCGCCAGCCCAGGTCGCGCTGCTGTCGCAGCCGATCACCATCAACGGCGGCGGTATGACGGATACGCTCGTGCTCGACACCAGCAACGGCGACCCACTGCCCGTCCAACTCATTCTTAACGGCGTCTTCACGACAGCCGCGCTGTCCGTCGGGGCCGGCAAGCTGGTCACGCTTGCTCACACGGCTACGCCCAATGCCAACTCACTGGCGGTCAGTTCGCTGGCCGTTGACCCAACCGGCAAGTTGGACGTGGGTGATGGCAGCGTCCGCATCGCCTACGCCGGCAACGACCCCGTGGCGACCATCCAGAGGTATCTGCGAGCGGGCTACGACGGCGGGGCGTGGAATGGCGCCGGCATCCTCACCTCTTCCGGTGATGCCACCCATGCCCTTGGGCTGGGCGACTGGGCCGATGGTGTCGTCTCGGGTCTCTCAGCCAACACCCTCCTGATCCGCTGGACCCGCTTGGGCGACGTGAATCTGGACGGCAAGGTGGGCTTTGCCGACCTCGTAGCCGTCGCCCGCAACTACGGCAAGTCGGGCCAGAACTGGGACCAGGGAGACATGAACTACGACGGCGCCGTGGGCTTCGACGACCTGCTGACAGTGGCCCGGAACTACGGCGCGACCGCTGCTGTTCAATCGGCGCCGGCCGTGCTCGCCGCCGCACCCCTTGAAATACCCATCAAGACGCGAAAGCGTCGATAGCTCGCATTTGCGAGAGGAGTTACATCATGTCTATCAAGCGATCTTTCCGAAAGTCACGCCGGGGGATTGGAGCACGGCCGCCCGTCCTCTACGCCTGTGAGCCCCTCGAGTCGCGGACGCTGCTGAACACAGTCATCATTCAGGGCGATGCCGGGACCTCGAGCATCACGCTGTCATCGCATACGACGTTCCACCTGGGCATTCACTATTTCGTGGACTGGAGCATTAACGACATCAACAACGGTCAGACGCAGAGCGCCGCCCTTGGGCTCACGGACAAGGTCATGGTGGATACCGGTCCCGCGGAAGTCGGAGTTAACGTGCTGAGCACCATCGCTCCAACAACCATCCAGGGCGACTCGCCAAGTGACGACATCCTCAACCTGGGCGGATCAAATGGGCTTCAGGGAATCGCCTGGCCGATCACCATCACCGACACGGCAGGTTTCTGGGACATCACCGCCGACGACACCAACGACACCACCGCTCGCACGGGCACCCTCAGCGACGGATCGCTGACCGGCCTCGCGCCGGCCAACATCACGTGGGATGCCACCAAGTGCCACGGCCTGTCGATCGACTCCAGCACCGCCGGCGGGAACACGCTCGCTGTTTCGCAGACAAATGTGCAGACAACGATTCAGGGCCATAGCTCGGGGACTGACGATTCGGTGACCGTCGGCAACTCCATTGATGGCCTGACAGATATCACTGCCCCTTTAAACATCGGCAACGGGCCAATCCCCTCCGGACTGATCAACCTCACGCTGGATGATCAGCCTGACCCCGTTCATGCCGACTACATCCTGGACGACGGCTCGCTTGGCGTGGAAGCCGGGAGCAGCGCCAGCTTCACCTCGAACGTGTCCTGGAACGCCAGCGCCGTGCGCGGCCTCACTCTCAAAACCGAGGCACACGTGCCCGGGCAGTCCCAGCCTTCGTTGTGGGTCGTGAATACCAACGTGTCCACAATGATTGTCGGCGACAGCAGCAGCATGGGCGTGACTGTGGGCGAAAGCTTCCAAGGCCATACCTTCGTTGGAATTCTCGGCGATCTATTTGTCACCAACCCGGCGAAAGGCACTACCCTGGACGTTTGGCCGACCGCTGCCGTCGCCCCCGTGGTGACACTGCATACCGTTATGGTGCCCGGTGACCCGACCCCTTACGGGGCGATCGACGGTTTGGCGCCTGGCAGGATCGCGTACAAGTACGCCGATACGGCGACCGTGCAGGTACACGGCGGAGGGCAGAGCGTCGAGGTTGCGGCGACGGGGACCGATACCACCCTCGACTATCCCTGGCCCATGGCAAAGGTGGGCGATGCCGGCAGCATCCAGAATATCGCGGGAAATCTTTCGATCTCCGGCGGTTCGGTCACCGTCGATGACTCGGCCGATCCGGTCTCCCATGACGCAAACATCTCTTTGGTGCCCGGTTTTCAGCGAGCAGACGTAATGATCGAAGGATTGAGCCCGGCATCTATTCACTGTGCGGCCTCTGGCTCTCTCACCATCAATGGCGGCTCCGCTCCCAATGCGTATTCGATAAACGCCCCGCTTCCGCAACAGGCCGCGCCTCCCGGCTTGGCTATCGTGCTCAACACCGGCGGCGGCGAGGATGCGGTGCAGGTCCTCGCTACGGCCTTTGGTCGGCCGCTCACGATCAACGGCCAAGGCGGCAATGACACGTTCACCGTCGCGCACAGCGCCAGCCAGTCTTTTCTGGGGAGTTTCATCGATTCCATTTCGGACGACCTCGTTTTTAACGGCGGCGCCGGCGCCGACACGCTCACCGTGATCGGGGCCGCCGCTACCCGACAATTCTTCAGCATCACGCCCGGCACGATCACCCTCCTCGGGCGGACTACAACGTACGTCGGAATCAAGAATCTGGTGCTGTCCTCGGGGGACTTCGCCATTAAGGGAGATCTGGGCGGCGTCAACCTGAACGCCGCCGGCTTCAGCCGGGTTACGATTCAGGTAAGCACCCATCTCGACGCGCTCAGCATCGGCAGCGGCACGCAAGTCGCGCTCGCACCCGCCATCGCGCCGCTGAGCAATACGCTTTTCTGCACCGGCCTGTCCATCGACGCCACCGGCAAGCTCGACCTGGCCAACAACCCGATGCAACTGAACTACTCCGGGGCCGACCCGGTCTCCATGGTCCGCACGTACCTTGCCGGCGGCTACAAAGCCGGGGCGTGGAACGGAAACGGGATCATGACCTCCGCAGGTGACGCCGCTCACGGCCTGGGCCTGGGCGACTCGGCGGATGGGGTCGTCGCCGGCCTGTCCGCCAACACATTGCTGGTCCGCTTCACGCGGTATGGCGACGTAAGCCTGGACGGCAGTGTGGGGTTTGCGGACCTTGTGGCTCTGGCCCGCCACTACGGGCAATCCAATGCGAGCTGGGACCAGGGGGACATGAATTATGACGGCGCCGTCGGCTTCGATGACCTGGTGACGGTGGCCCGGAACTATGGCGCCACCGCCGCCGTTCGCCCGGCATCGGCGGTACTCGTCGCCGCACCGCGTGAGATGCCAATCAAGATGCGAAAGCGCCGGTGAGAACGCGCGCTGTTTGTGAATCCGCCTTCGTGGGGCTCTAACCGGCGGCCCGAGACGAGAGGTCGTCGGCCGCGGACGTGGGCCCAGGCTGGTCGATTTCGGCGGCCAGCTTGTGTGCGGCGGGGGCCTGGACGATGTTGCCGCGCACCAACAGGAAAACGTCGCACAGGTTGCGGAAAACGTAGCTGCCGAGCTTGTACCCGAACTCGGCCGGGCTCCGGTCGGAGACGAAGGCGACGTCCTGACAATCGTTCTTACACCGGTAGCGGGTCTGACCGGCTTCCAGGCGCACATCGGCCTGCCCCAGGGTCTGGCGGGCGCCGCACGCCGGGCAGGAGGTGAGGATCTGCTCGTCGTCGAACGGCCCGTCCGCCTTGCTGATGCCGGCTAAGCTCAGGACCGCCTGAAACCGGATGACCTTATTCATCGCATTTAACCTCGCCCCCAAGTATCAGTCCGGCTCCCGGCGCATTTTATTCCCCGCCGGGCCAGGCGTGCAAGTTAAACTACTGCTGGAAGCAGGGATCTTGACGCCGATCCGCGGAGCCGTGTCATGTCGGTTATTTGGGTTGCCATTGTCGCATTCATGGCCGGCGCGGTTAATGCGGTCGCCGGCGGCGGGACGTTCTTGACGTTTCCCGCGCTCACGGGGATCGCGCAACTGAGCGAAAAGGTCGCCAACATGACCAGCACGATCGGGCTGTGGCCCGGATCGGCGGCATCAGTGCTGGCGGCCAAAAACGAGTATCGGCGGCTTCCGGCCGGGATGCTGGTTCTCTACTGTCTACTGAGCGTCGCCGGCGGCGGGCTGGGGGCGTGGCTGCTGCTGATTACCTCGCCGCAAACGTTCCGTTTGGTCATCCCCTGGCTGCTCGCCTTCGCCACGGTCCTATTCGCGTGCAGCAAACCGATCGCGCGGTGGGCCGGCCGCGGCCACGGAAACAGATCGCTGAAATGGACGTTTATGGTCGCGGCCATTCAACTCGCGGTGGCGGTTTACGGCGGGTACTTCGGCGCCGGCATCGGCGTGCTCATGCTGGCCGGCCTGTCTTTTGCGGGACTCGACGACATCCACCAGATGAACGCGATGAAGGTCATACTGGCGACTTTGATCAATCTCGTGGCCGCGGTCATCTTCCTGATCCAGGGCCGGCACGAAATCAGTTGGAACTACGCCGGGTGGATGGCGCTGGCTTCGATCATCGGCGGATTTTTCGGAATGGTCGGCGGCCGCCGCCTCCACCCCGATCAGCTTCGTCTGTTCATCATCGCCGTCGGCGTGGGACTGAGCTGCTACTACTTCTACCATGCCTACGGGCACCACGAGCATGATCGATCGCGCTCGCTTTCGCCCATGTCCTACCATCTCTCATGAGAGTGCTCGTCACGGCCGACCTGCATTACAACCATTCCCGCAGCAGGGCCGCGGCCGCGCAGCTCATTCAACAGATGAACGCCACAGGCGGCGACGTGCTGCTGGTGGTCGGCGACACCGCTGCCGCGGACGGACCTGAGCTGGAGCAGTGTTTGTCGCTGTTCCGCTTCGGCGGCCCCAAGTTGTTCGTCGCGGGCAATCACGAGCTATGGACGCGCCGGCCCGATAGTTACGCGATCTTTACCGACGAACTCCCCCAACGCGTTCGCGACTTTGGGTGGCGTTGGCTCCAGGACGATCCATTCGTGTCAGGCGATGTCGCCATCGTCGGCAACATCGGGTGGTACGACTACGCATTCGCGCCCGGCGGGCTGGATATCCCCAGGCGGTTTTACGAGCAGAAGATCTCTCCCGGCGCCGCCGAGCGGTGCCCTGAGCTCGCGGCGCTGCTCGAAGATATCGAGGATGTTCCTCCCGCCGCGCGCAAGATCGTCGCCCGCTGGAACGATGGGAAGTTCGTCAGGCTCCATCGGTCGGATGACGCGTTCCTCGAGGAGTTGCTCGGTCAGCTCCGCCAGCAACTGTCGCGAATGAGCGAATATCGGCAGGTGATTGCCGCCGTCCATCACGTGCCGTTCCGGCAGCTTCTGCCTCCCGCCGGCGGCGCCCAGTGGGACTTCGCCAAGGCTTACCTGGGCAGTCCCAGAATCGGGGAGCTTCTGTTGCAGTTCTCCAACGTGCGCCACGTCGTCTGCGGCCATAGCCACTTTGCCGCCCAGGCCGACGTCGAGCATATCCGCGCCATCAACATTGGCAGCGGCTATCGTCACAAGGCGTTCCTCACGCTGGATATCGATTGACTGCATGTCGCTCACGCGCGGTGCGGTTCGTGCCGATTATTCCGAAGGAATCGACGCATGACGACCACCGCTCCCACCCTGCCGGTCCTGCACCACGCGCGCCGGGCATGGGCACTGACGGCCTCCTGGGCCCGCGGGCTGGTCGTGCTGGCGGTCCTTCTCACTTTCGCGGACGTCTGCCGGCACGAGTTCGTCCCTTGGGACGACGACTACACCCTGGAGCATAACGACCGCATCCAGCAGCCGTCAGTCCAGAACCTGCTCTATTACTGGCGGCGCCCGTACATGGACCTGTATGTGCCGGTCACGTACACGGCGTGGATGGCGTTAGCCTGCATTTCGCGCGCGATCGCGGGCGGGCGGCTCGACGCGCGCGTCTTTCACACCGCCAGCGTGCTGGTGCACGCGGCCAACGCGCTGCTCGTTTTCGATCTGCTTCAACGATTGTTGAAACGCCCGTGGCCGGCGGCCGCCGGGGCGCTGCTGTTCGCCCTTCACCCGGTGCAGGTTGAGAGCGTCGCCTGGACCTCGGGATTGAAGGACCTGCTGTGCGGCACATTCAGTCTGCTGGCGCTGGGCCAATATGTCCGTTCGGTGGCGCCGGCCGGACCGGAAGAGACCGCGCCATCCGCAGGACGGCGACGCTTGCGTTACGCCCTCGGCATGGCAGCGATGCTTGCGGGGATGCTCTGCAAGCCGACGGCCATGGTCACGCCGATGCTGGCGGCGATCGTCGACCTGCTGGTGCTGCGTCGGTCGTGGCGGCGAGTAGCCCTGTCCGTCGCCCCCTGGTTCGCCCTGGCCATCCCTTGCATCGTGTGGACGAGACTCTGCCAGCCGCCGGGCTACCTGCGGCCGACGACGCTCTGGACGCGGCCCCTGATCGCCGCCGACGCGCTGGCGTTCTACCTTTTCAAGCTCGCCGTTCCGATAAAACTCAGTTTCGACTATGGCCGCACTCCGTGGACGGCAATTGACAGCCACTGGGCCTATTTCAGTTGGCAGCTCCCCGCGGTCGCGGCGGCGGTGTTGTTCTACTATCGCCGTCGCGTCCAGCCGCTGATCGCGGCGGCGCTGCTCCTGGTGGCGGGCGTGGCGCCGGTGCTCGGGTTCAGCGTCTTCGACTTCCAGATGGTTTCCACCGTCGCCGATCATTACCTGTACCTGGCAATGCTTGGACCGGCGCTGGCGTGCGCCTGGGGGCTGACTCGCTTCCCGGCGGGACTCCGCTGGCCCGCCATCGCGGTGGCCGCAGCGCTGGCGTTGCTCGCTATCCGAACCGTCGACCAGGCCCGCTATTGGCGCGACGGACGGGCGCTGTTCTTCCATGGACTGGAGGTCAATGCCCAGAGCTGGTGCAGTTACTATGGGCTTGCATACATCTGCCACGTGGAAGGCCGGGCCCTGGCCGCCGAAGCGACTAAGAAGGCGGCGCTGGGGCCGTCCCCGGCCGCTTCCGCGGACCGCGCCGCGGCGGACGAATTGTTGCGCGACGCCCTGGCATTCTACCGCAAGACGCTGGCGCTCAATCCCAACAACCTGCTGGCCTATCACGGATATGGCGGCGTGATGCTGTACTTCGGCATGTATCCGCAGGCGGCCAAGGCGTTCGCAGAGGTGGTCATCCGGCAGCGGTCGGTCCCACCCGGGGCACGGAGCCGCTTTGCCGAGGACTACGACTTCCTCGGTCAGTGCCTTTACCTCACCGGCAAACCCGATGCGGCCATCGCCGCGTTTCGCGCGGCACTGCAACTGGAAGCGCCGCCCCCGAAGGCGTCCCAGCATCTGAAGGTGGTGGAAGCGGCGTTGGCCGCGGCGAAGAAGCCCTCCGCGGTCGGCCCCGCCATCACCGATACCAGCCACGAAACCGCCGACAACGGCAAGTGACTCATCGGCCCAATAAGCACCCAGTCCCTTCCTGACGCGTGGAAGCCGCACGTTGCCGCGGGTATACTTTGCTTTTGAGGCAGTTTGGACCGGAGTTGAAGACATGCCCGGCATGACCATGACCGAGAAGATCCTTGCCAGGCACGCGGGCAAGGCCAGCGTTCGTCCGGGGGAGAATGTCTGGGTGAACGTGGACGTGCTCATGACGCACGACGTCTGCGGGCCGGGCACCATCGGCATTTTCCACGAGAAGTTCGGACGCAACGCGAAGGTGTGGGCGAAGGATCGGGTCGTCATCATTCCCGACCATTACATCTTCACCGCCGATGAGAAGTGCCACCGCAACGTGCAGGTCCTGCGGGATTTTGTCCGCGAGCAGGGGCTCAGGTACTACTACGACCCCGACTTCGTGACCAGCGAGCCGGGCATGCCCAATCCGTATAAGGACCCGACCAAGACCAACTACAAGGGGGTTTGTCACAAGGCGCTGCCGGAGGAAGGGCACGTGCGTCCGGGGGAGGTCCTGCTCGGGACCGACAGCCATACGTGCACCGCCGGGGCGTTTGGGCAGTTCGCCACGGGCGTGGGCAACACCGACGCGGCGTTCGTGTTGGGGACAGGCAAGACCTGGCTGAAAGTCCCGCCGACGATGAAGTTCGTCTTTCACGGACAGATTCCGCCGTACCTGACGGCAAAGGACCTGGTCCTGGCGGTCATTGGCGAGATCGGGGTGGACGGCGCGACGTATCGCTCGATGTATTTCACCGGCGACGCAATCGGATCGTTGAGCCTCGAAGACCGTATGACCCTGACCAACATGGCGATCGAGGCCGGCGGAAAGAACGGCGTCTGCGACGTCGACGACAAGACGCTCCAATACGTGCGCAACCGCAGCACCATCCCGACCTGGGAAGTCTTCGAGGACGATCGCAACGCCAGCTATTACAGCGAACACGAATGGGACCTGGCGACGCTGGAGCCGCTGGTGGCCAAGCCGCACTCGCCGGACAACAAAGACACGGCCCACAATTGCCGCGACGTGAAGCTCGACCGGGCCTACATCGGCTCCTGTACCGGGGGCAAGATCACCGACATGATTTTCGCCGCCAACATCCTCAAGGGCCGGCAGGTCAAGATCCCGACGTTTGTGGTCCCCGGTTCAACGGAAGTTCACGCCGATATGAGGCGCCTGAACCTGCGCGGCGTCGAAAAAGGCCCCAACGAAAAGAGCGTCGAAGACATCCTGATCGACGCGGGTTGCCTGGTCGGCCCGTCCGGGTGCAGCGCCTGCCTGGGCGGTCCCGGCGATACCTTCGGCCGGCTCAACAGCACCGAAGTCTGCATCACCACCACGAACCGCAACTTCCCCGGCCGCATGGGCAGCACCAAGTCCAGCGTCTACCTGGCCAGCCCGCTGACGGTCGCCGCCAGCGCGCTCACCGGACACGTGACCGACCCACGGGAGTTCGTTTCGGCGCCGATCGAGACCGGGATCGCCGGAGTGCTGTAGCCGCGGTGGATGGCGTTTTGCAGCACCGTCCAAAAACAATGCCGCCCCACTCGGGACATTCTCCGAGCGGGGCGTAGCTGTCAGGCCAAGAACCCGCGTTTGAGCTCCGTCAAGCTTCGCAGGAGCCAATCAAATTGAGGGCCAGCGCCGCCGGAGGTGGCGTATCACGCCGAACCCGAGCAGCAAGCCGGCGCCGGACCAGATGGATGCCGGAGCGGGAAGGGGCCCTCCTACTGGTCCCGCGGCAAACGAAAACTCGTTCTGCTTCTGCTCCTCGAAACCAGCACTTGTAAGAGTGACTGATTTGATCGTCTCGCCGCTGCCCGCCACCGCTACGATGCCGATTCGATCAAAGTCCGCGTCCTTTGGCAGACCCGAGAACACGAAAGTCTGGGCGGGGTCTCCCTGGTTGTCGTGCACGGTCACGGTAACTGACCCGGCGTCCACCAACTGACCGCGGAAGGAGAAATCGTCGAAGAGATTCCCGTCCGCCGGGGTGAAGGTGAGGCTCGTAAGCGTTCCGTCTTTGACCGGCTTAATGGTCGAGAACCCCGCACCGGTATCCACGTTACCAATCGTGGTGACGGTCACCTCGGGTCCGGAGTGTTGTCCGCCCACCGTGCCGGTGAAGGAAGAGACATCTTTGAGAGCGTCGCCATTATAAAACTTCGTGCCGTCCGGATTCGGATCGATTATGAAATTGGCGCGTACCGAGCCCGTCCAACCCAGACAAACCCCGACGGCCAGTAAGCAGATATACCACGCCGGCCGAGCATGAGCTCGACCCAGACAATTGTGACTCACGATGAACTCCCCTTGCAGCAACTGCAAGAAAAATGGTCCCCAGAGCGTCAAACCCTACACTACAATCCCACCACCCGCCCAACAGACAACCCAAGTACAACCGGAACAGAACCCCCAACCTCCCGACACCTCAACCCCCATCGTTTCATTGCCCCTGTTTAACGTCAGCTTTGATGAATGTCAACAGGAAAAATCGGCAAATTTTGCGCGGCAATGACAGAACGGCTTCAGAGCGTCGCCACCAAGTCGGCAGGGTACGACCGTTTGCCGCCTTGGAAGCTACTGCGCGTCAAGGTCGAGATTGTGAAGTGGTGCCCCTGAAACAAGCGGATCTCGGCGATTATCGCCGAGATCCAACTGAAGGAGCGACTTATTCCAGATCTAACGATCGGACGCCCGGCTAGCCAGACCGAGGCCGATCTGGCAGCAAGAAACCCGATCACATCGCCAGCGAGCGCCGCCGAAGCTGGCGAATCACGGCGAGTCCGAGTAGCAGGCAGGCGCCGGACCAGATGGACGCCGGGGCAGGGGTAGGAAGCGGGCCGCCGACAGTGGGTGTTCCGGTGCTGGAAACCCAGGCGCTGTCCTGACCATTGGTTCCCGTGTTCTGCACGTGGGCGGCCGCATAGAACGGCCCAAACCCGTTGTTTCCGGGCGTACTCTGGGCATTGAAGTCGAGGGCATTCAGACCCGTGCCGGAGGTAAGAGAAAGGTGAATGACATCGATCTGTGCACCACCACCGGACCCCAGGGCGTTGCTCCCTTGCCCGGACCCAAACTGGACGTCAAATCCCTTTGCCGGACCGGCGGTCTGACCGTTGTCGGTGCTGGCCGTCATGGTCACCGTTGAAGCATTGGAAGCTGCGGCGGTGAACTTCAGATTGGGAAGCAGGCTGTCCAGGGAGTCGAGAATGTTGAAATCAACCTGATCGACGTCCAACGGGCTTCCCGACGGGAAGTTCGCGGTCAAGGTCAAGTCCACCTTGTCAGTCCCGGTATCCGAGAATACCGCCGTCAACCACGCGGAGGCTGGCAGGCCGGTGCCGCCTCCACTGTAGACGCCGGCGGCACCAGACCAGCCGATCGTCAGCGTGTTCGCGGGGGCACTGGCTGCCATCGCCGCGACAAAAAACGCCACGAAGGCGCAGACCCATGTACGGCTCCAACCCAGATAATTCACGATTTTCTCCCCTTGCAGCATCTGCAGGAACAATGGTCCCGAGAAGGTCAAACCCCTACCATCTCTACAATCCGCCCAACATGCATCCCAAATACGACCGGAACGAAACCCCCGTCTCCCGCTATCCCAACTCCCATCACTTCGTTGCTCGTATTTAACCTCATCTTCGACGAATGTCAAAATCAGGACAGGCAATTTTCGCGCGGACCGTTCGCGAAGACGCTCCAGGCGGACCGCTGGAACTTGTCCGTTCTAGGATCTGTCGGGCGCAAAGCCCGCCCGCTCAAGGGCCAAGGCGCTGCGCCAGGCAAACTCGGTAGCCAGCTTCAAGTCCCTGGATCGGTAGGTAATGTCAGCGGATGCGAGGGTGATCGCGCCCATGATGCGGCCCGAGGCCGCCAATGCCACCACCATCATCGATCGCCACCGGACTTGACGGAGCTCCTGCCGGCACCCGGAGAGGTCGGCGTGAGCGAAGTATTGGGCGGAAGCTGCGGAAGATAAGACCATTGGGCTGCCGCTTTGGATAACCTGCGCGGACGGGTTGGACGCGTCGGAGCAAGTGAGCGGTCTGTGGCAAGCTGCGTCAAATCCGCCCAATTTCACATTGCGATGGCTCGCCCATATGCGAAGGATCGCGCCGTTGCTGTCCACCAGATCGATGGCACACCACTCACACAGGTTCGTGACCGCAAGGTATCCGATGGCCCTTAACAGCCCCTCGGTGGTCGATACGACGGACAGCGACGCCGCCACTTTCGCCACAAAATCGAGTTCGCGCCGGGCCTCCTCAATCTGACTTCTGCTGGCCTCGACTCGGGCGTTGGCCTCGTGCAGCATCCCGCTGAGCCAGGTGATCAAAAGGCCGACGATGACGAACGTGATGAATGCCGGCTGGTCCAGTTTGTCAATCGCGAACGAATGGTGAGGGGGAAAGACGAGGTACGCCAACGCCAAGGCGGAGAGTGCCACGGAGGCCAACCCCGCTCGACGCCCGTAAAGTCCCGCGCTCACGGCAACAGCAGCAAGAAATGGAGCGGAGATCGGCGAATGCAGCCCAAGGGCATGCTGCAAGAGGAGCGTGACCCCCAGCGCCGCGCTGACGGCAACGGAGGTCACACCCGCCGGCTCCAGCAGCGAGCGAAGTCCGCGGGTGATCCGCCTCCCGCGCTGACCCGTCGCGGGCGCACGCACGGGGCTGTCGGCCGTCGCGGTGGACTGCGTGGCTTCCGGCCGCTCTTCCAGAACTTCCTCATAAAGTGCCTGGATTTTCGAGGCCGTGTGGTCGATCGTGAACTGCTGGCGGACCCGCTGGGAGCCGAGGAGGCCCATCCGCCGCGCGGTGGTCGGGTCTTCCAGGAGCCGGCAGATCGCCGCGGCCATGGACTCAGCATCGCCCATCGGGACCAACAGGCCAGTGACCCCGTCAATGACGATCTCCGGCACGCCTCCCCCTGCGGTGGCGACCACCGGCTTTCCCGCCGCCATCCCTTCGATTACCACCTGCCCGAACGGCTCCCCGGTCGTCGACGCGTGAACCAGCACCTCCAGTTGCGCGATCAATTGAGGGACGTCGTCACGGAAGCCCGTGAACTCGACACGCTCGTTCAGGCCCAGATCGCCGGCGAGCTGCCGCACCTTTCGCTCGTAATCCTGTTCCTGAAACAGGGCGGCCCCGATGACCTGAAAGCGAACCTCGGGGAATCGGTGGAGCACCAGCGCCGCCGCCTCGAGGAACACGTGTTGGCCTTTCCACGGGCTGATGCGGCCGACCAGGCCCACGCGGCGCCCGGCAACGCAGGGCGGCTGGCCGATCGGCGCCGGTTGGATGCTCCCCATCCCATCATGCACCACACGAGTGCGGTCCAGCTCGATCCCGGAGTGGATCGCCTCGCCCCGGTCGTGGCGGGCCAGGTGCAGCGTCTGAAGAGTCGCTGCGGAGTTGGCGATCAGAGAATCGGGCAGGACCCGGCAGAGCCAGCGAAACACGTGCACGACGGGCGCCGGCAGGTAGTCATCCTCAATCCGGTCGCGAATGTGCCAGATGAGCGGCACGTCCGCCAGCCGCGCCGCCAACCCGCCGATCACGTCGGCCTTGAGTGAATTGGTGTGCACCAGGTCGATCTGCTGCTCTCGGATGAAACTGGACAGTCGGCGGATGAAAAGCAGCGTGCCCGCCACATCCCCGAGGCGAAACAGCGTCCGCAGGCCCAACGCGTCCTTTCGGGTGTGGGCGACGCTCGAGGCCAGCGGGAGCACGTGTGTATCGATGCCCAACTGGTGCAGTCTGGTCGCCAGCGGCCCTTCCGCGAAAAGAGCGACGACCGGCTCGTAGCGAGGGCCGTCCAGGTGGCGGACCAGGTTGAGCAGAGCGACTTCCCCGCCACCCATCATGGCGGTGTGGTCGACGAACAGGACCCGTCGGCGTGCGGCCGCGGCGCCCTCAGGGGCCTCGGTCGCGGACGACGGAGTGGCTTCCACAGTGGTCATCGCTCGATCCCAACTGCCTTGCGGTAGATCGCGGCCATGCGGTCGGCGACCTTTTGCCACGTATATTGTCGCTCGACCTGGCGGCGGCCAGCCAACCCCAGTTCCCGCACGACCTCCGGCCAGCTGGCCAGCTCCGTCAGCGCGGCCGCCAGCGCCGCGGGGTCCCGCTCGGGCACGACGCGGCCGGCCTCGCCGATGACATCCGGGATTGCCCCAGAGTTCGAGCCGATCACCGGCACGCCGCACGCATGGGCCTCAATAATCACTCGTCCGAACTGCTCCTTCCACCGCGGTGTGGTCCGCGATGGGAGCACCAGCACGTCGAAGGCGTTCATAATCCGAGGCAATTCATCAGGCGGCCTCCCGCCCAGGAATACAACTCGGTCCTTCAAGTCCGCGTCGCAAGCCTGCCTTTCCAGCGCTGCCTGGAGTGGGCCCGTCCCGACCAGGACCAATCGCACGGGCGCCCGGCAGAGCCGGATCGCCTCCACCAGGTCGTGAAGCCCCTTCTCCTCTACCAAGCGGCCGACATACCCCGCGACGAATCGGCTCAGGCCCAGATGGAGGCGGCAGGCCTCTCGATCCATCGGCCGGAACAGCTCAGCGTCGACTGCATTTGGCACCACTTCCGCTGGTCCTCGGTACCCCTTGGCCCGCAGGATTTGCACCGCCTCGGCGCTCCGCCCGATGGCGTAATCGGCATTCCGTAGCGTATATGAGCGGAATCGCTCAAACGGAAACGGCAATACCTTATCAATGTTCTGCTCCGTCTCCGAAACGATCTTGGCGCCTGGCAAAAAGCGGTTGCGCAGCCGACAGGCATGGACGCTCACCAGACCCCATGGCTCCTCCCACAGGTCGATCACGTCCGGTCGGAAATTGCATAAAATTGTCTTTAACTGGGGGTACCAATGCATGTAGAACTGTGCCGGTCCCGCCCAGGGCCAGCGTACTTTGGCGACCTCCAGATCCAAGCCGTACCCTCCGCCGGCCATGTCCGGCTGTCGCCACTTTCCATAGTGGAGCCACCGGTCGGGCGTGATGACCTTGAGGTGGATGTCGGGCATCTGGGCGAGGCGACAGGCCTTGGGCTGGCCCTCCGATCGAGACTGGCACGTGTGGGAGATCAGCAACACGCGCAGGCGCCGCGATGCGACGTCCGCCGCCCTCGGGCTGGAGCCCGTGGGGCGCGGGGGCGGACAAGCCGCCGTATCAACGGGCGACATCGGACCTCCCCTCCGCTGCCAGTGCCGGCCGACGCGCATCAGACGACTTGGGAGCCGGACAGGGGTGCTCCGCCAACACCTGACGGTAAACCGCCAGGGTAGCGGCTGCCATGTGCCGCGCGGTAAAATGGGCCTCGAACCGCTTCCGACCCCCCTCGCCCATGCGAAGGCATCGCTGGTCGTCCCGGATGAGCTCCACAATCGCATCGGCCAGCGCCGTTGGAACCGCAGGCGGCACCAGCAACCCTGTTTCGCCCGCGGCGACGATGTCCGGCGGACCGCCCGCAGCCGTGGCAATCACCGGCTTGCCCAGCGCCATCGCCTCGAGAATTACCAATCCGAACGGTTCCGCGAGACTGGGCAGCACGAGCAGGTCGGTTGCCGCGATGATTCCCAACACGTCAGTTCGGAATCCGAGCAGGCGCACGTTCCGTTCCAACGCGAGTTCCCGCACGCGAGATTTGAGTCGATCCCGCTGAGAACCGTCGCCGGCAATCGCGCAGATTGCTTCGGGACAGGTAGCGCGGACGCGGGCCATCGCGTCGATCAGAGTGATGACGTCCTTTTCGGCTTCCAGCCGAGCGGCACAGACGATCAGCCGTTCTCCGGCCCCGACATCCAACTCACGACGGATTTGTTCAGGCGCCGGCAGCCAGGCAGGTTCAGGCGCGCTGATTCCATTGGAGACGACGCTGATTTTGTCCGGGGCGGCGTCCCCGCGCGCGACCATCGCATCTCGGACTGCCCGCGAGATGGCAATAAACCGGTCGACGCGCTGCTCGACGCGTCTGTGGAGCCACGCGGCCGCCATCCGCGCCGCGCCGCGGCGGCGCAGCCGCGACGGCTCGATGAAGTGCTGGGTCGCCACCAGCCGGCCGACGCCCGCCAGCCGCAAGCCAACGGCGCCGATCAGGGCGGTGCGTCCGTTGTGCACGTGAATGAGGTCGAACTTGTCTTGCCGGAGAGCGTTTCGCAGCCACAGCGCGGCTTGCCAGTCGATACGCCCGCGCTTTGGCACAGGGACGACCGGGATGGCCAATGCGTCAGCGCGCCGCGCCAATTCACCGTGACTCGGGCAGGCAAGCGCCGCTTCGCACCCCAGGGTGCCCAGGCCGCAGGCCAGCTCCAGAATGTGGCGCTCGGTGCCGGCAAAGACGTCGGAGTCGGTGAAGAGCGCAACGCGCACGGTCACGACCTCCTGGCGACCAGCCGGACGTAGCCGCCGCATCCTAGCTGACACGCCGCCATTGCCAGAGCCGCACCGACCATATGCAGCGGTCGGCTGACGCGCCGAACGCGTGCGCGATCCATCAGTGAGGGGTAATGTGTCGTACACCGCAAAACCGCGAAGCCGTGACGAGCCAGCAAGCGCCTGAGCGACCCTGGCGTGAAGTAGTTGATGTGCTCGGGCGGCTTGAGCTGTGACCATGACCTTCTGCGCACCACGCGACCTAGGCTGTTCCAGTTGGGCAACTCGATAAACAGCAGCCCACAGGGGTCGAGTAACGCGCGGGCTTGCCCGATTGCCTCTCTCGGGTCTATCAGATGTTCCAGCACGTGCCACATCGTGATGAGGCCAAATGACCCCTGCCGCAGCGCCGCACACGTCAAGTCGCCTTCAAGAACACTTAATCCGAACTCGCGGCGCGCAACATTGGCCGCGTCTTGCGAGAGCTCCAGTCCGGTGCAGTCCCATCCCGACGACCGCGCTTCGGCCAGGAACCCGCCGGTGGCGCAGCCCACGTCCAGTATTCGCCTCGGAGAAACGTGATCCAATCGCACATAGCTATTAAGCGTCCCCCACATCCGACGCGCGTTTGCTTCGGCCATTCCACGGTAGTCGACATAACCAAGAGTAGCTTCAGAGCTGCGCTTGAAGTAAGTGGATGAGTAGAAATCTCGAAGTTGATTTGGAGTTGGGCGCGGCGTGGAAAAGGTGAAGTCGCATGCGTCACACCGGGCAATGGCATAGCGCTGGGTCGTCTGGACCTCGAACACATGGATGAGCCGATGGTCCCGCCCGCACAACGGGCATACGACTGTGAATGACGAGGCTGACGGAGCAATCGGGAACATGTATTTTGTGATCAGTTAAGGGACGATATCAGCTCGCGTTCGTACCTGGCGAGCACCGCCGGCCACTGAAACGGCTCGACGCTTGCGGGTGCGGCAGCGGACAGGGAGTCGCGCAGGTCGCTGTCGAGCAGCGGCCGGATCGTCTCCGCCAGCTCTTCGCCGGATTGCGGATCATTAATCAAAAGCCCATTCTTCCCAGCCACGATGGCGTCCCGCGCGCCCGGTACATTCGACGTGACGACCGGAAGGCCGCTCCCCAAGGCCTCCAGGATCGCCAGGCAGAAAGCTTCATATTGCGTCGGCAAGACAAACAAATCGGCGGCGGCGTGGTATTCGGCCACGTCCCGCGCAGGCCCGCAGGCGATGACCTGCTCCGCGACGCCGAAGCGCTCCGCACGCCTCATGACATCTGCCACGTCGGGTCGACCGACCACCAGAAGCCGCAACTCCGGCCGCCGGAGCTTTGCCATCGCCGCAAGAATGGTCGCGTACCCCTTCCGCTCCAGCTCATTTGCGACAAAGAGCATCGCAACCTGCTCGGGGCGCAGCCGCAGTCGCAGACGGGCGGGACCGCGACGGCGCTCTCGCAGTTCCGGGTTGAATTCGCCAGGGGCGAATCCGTTGGGGACAATAACGACATCCTCTTCCGGTACTCCGTAGTAGCGCCGCAGGTCGTGCCGCACCTGTGGCGTCGTGGCGATCAGCTTGCGGTATTCTCGCTGGGCAAAGTGCCGGTACTCCAGACGGAGCAAGATCGGGTGCAGCGGGTTGAGGCGCTGCTTCATCCGTGCAACGGACAGCGCGCCGCGGAACGCCCTGCTGCGATCGAGCCACGCCCGGTGCAGGCTCTGCACCCAGTGCACGCCGCCCGTCGGACAGACACACCCGTGCGTGTTCAGGACATCGTACCGCAGGCCGTTCAGCATCCTGGTGCACTGGCGAAAGTACGAAGGCCCACGAAGAAAGGACGGCCTGCCGCAGGTCGGAACGTGGCGATAGCGGATCGGGTGCGACTCGTCCGGCTCCCATTCGCTGGCGAAGACGTCGACCTCATGCCCGCGAGATGCCAGATACCTGGCGCACTCGAATACAATTCGTTCAACGCCTCCGCGGCGGTGGCAGCCGGGAAAGGAGAGGGCGACCCTCATTCTGCCACCCTTCCGCCGCCTCGCAGGGTCACCCCCCGCGCGTAGATCGCCATTCCGGCAGCGCCCCATACGACCAGTAACACGCGCGACCAGTAGTGGTCCACACACCCGTGCAGGAACTGACACACCATCAGCGCTAATCCGATCGCCAGCAGCGAGAATAGCGGGTCTCCAATGCGCAACCGCCCGCGCGCTCGCCACACCGACGTTCCGAACGCGACAAAGATCGACAGGAATGTGAGCAGCCCCAGATAGCCGGTTTCGGCCAGGGTGGAGACGATCACATTCGTCGCGTCGTACTGCTTGCGGAGGCCGACGCCGACCCCGAGCACCGGGCTGGTCTGGAAGTAGCGCATCGCGTATTCGATCGAGACGAGGCGGGTCTGGACGTTGTAGGCGCCGGAGCCCAAGGCGGTCGCGTATTCCTGGTCGTGCCTGGGAAGAAGCTGCCAGAAGACCGCGATAACCATGCCGGCCAGCAGCGCGCCGGGGAGCAGCAACTTGAACTGCCTCCGCATCGCGGTAATGACCGCCAGCCCGGCCGCGGCGCCGACCCAGGCCCCTCGGCTCAGCGAAAAGACCAGCCCCCCAACCAGCAGGCAGCCCAGCAATCCCAGGAGCCGTTTGTGGCTCCGGCGGGGTTCGGCAAGCCACAACTCACCGCAGACGATCACGGCATACGCAAGATTGGTCCCCACCGCGTTCTTGTGGACCCCCAGCACATACGATTGGCGGGTGGCGACCGCCAACACCGCAACCGCCGCCGCCGAAAACAGTAGCCCGTAGAAGGCTGCATAATATAGGCGGTTTTCTCGGACGCAGGACGAGAACACGAAGACGGCCAGAATCATGTAGAGGGCCATCTGCGCCATCGACACGATCCCCTCATTGGTGATCCCGTGGATGACGGAGGAGATGACGCACACGGCGAAATACGCCAGCACCGGCCATTTGATTGGACTGTGAACGAAGCGGCGTCTGCGCGCGATGGTGCGGATGAACAGTACCGGTGCAGCCAAGACGAGGTTGATCTCGGCCAAGGCCATCTTGACCGGCCCGCCCCCCAGGTCGTAGGGGAACGGCGCCGCCGCGAACATCAGGAACAGGGCCAGCTCCGGACGGAGCCAGGTCAGCAGCATGTAGCCGACGGCGTAGACGATCGCCGCCGCCGGCAGCGACACGTAATAGCCCAGCAGTGCGATCGCGCCGAGTGCCGCCAGGACCGCGAGCAATCTCAACGGCCCCAGTCCGACCCGCGGCCGGCTGTCGGGTCGCCCCTGCGGGCGCCGCTCCCGGGAGGAGGGAACTGGGATAGCAGTGACAATCATGAGGCCCCCAGCTCCTGTATCTTCCAATGAGTCGCTTGCCGCCAGACGAGCCAAGACAGCAACTTCAGCTTGGCGGCCGCCACATGCCGCCGTTTGGGCATCAGCGCCAGCACGCCCGCCCATAGCGGAAGCCGGAGCAGGCTCCCCAGGATCATCGCGCCGCGCACGGCCATCAGGCCCAACGGGCCGTGGTGCTTCAATTCGTAATAGTCGAGGCTCTGGAAGAAATGGCGGTTGATGGTCGGCTTGTCCGTCGCTCCGCTAGCCCCCCCGAGATGCGTGACCCGTGCCACCGGAGTGAACGCGATCTCCCATCCCGCGTCGCGCATCCGCCGCTGCCAGTCCGATTCCTCGGCGTACATGAAGAACCGCTCATCAAACCCGCCCACCTGCTCGTACGCCTTCCGGCGGACCAGCAGACAGGCCCCGATCACCCAGTCCACCTTCCGTTCGGCATCGTGCCCCCACTTTCGGTAGTCGCCCAGACGATTGCTATGGGGCAATGCTTTAGGCACCCACAGATTCTCCAACCATGCCCGAAGCGGCGTCGGGAAGGGAAAGCAGGAGACTTGGAGCGACCCATCCGCATGGACCAGCCGCGGTCCCACCGCCGCCACCCGCGGGTTGGCCTCCAGATACTTCACCAAGGTCCCGATTGCCCCCTGTTCAGGAAACGCATCGCTGTTAAGCAGAAGGAAGAATCTGCATTTCGCCTCTCTCATGGCCTGGTTATTGGCCGCTCCGAATCCGATATTGCGCTGGTTGGCAATCAGATTCACGCGCGGGAACTCGCCACGGATCGCTTCGGCGCTGCCATCGGACGAAGCATTGTCCACGACGAAGACCTCTGACGAAATCCCCTCCAGGTCGGCGAGCAGCGCGCGCAGACACCGCAAGGTCATCTCCCGCGTGTTGTAGCTCACGACGAGCGCGGAGATCGTCGCGGTATTGTCAGGCATGGGCCATTTCCCCTGCTGGTCGCCGCAAGCATTCGTGGAAGACCGCCTCAATCTGATCGACCCGAACGTGCCAGGAGTGCAGGCGAGCTTCCCGCCGCCGCCTCTCGGCCAAGGTCCGGTCTTCCCGGAGCGCCTCCCGCACCGCCTGCACGAAACCTTCCGCGTCGCGCGCGATCCGCACGAATCGGGGGTAGTCGCGGAACCCGGCCACATCGGTCGACACGATCGGCTTGCCGGCGGCCAGATACTCCCACAGCTTAATCGGGTTCAGACTCTCGGTGAACGGCGTCATGCGGTGCGGCGTGATACAAACGTCAAACCCGCGCATGTAGCTCGGAACGTCCCTGTAAGACACCGGCCCGGTAAGGAAAACATTGGCGCACGATTGAAGTCGCGCCAAGTCCTCTTCGGGCAGAAACCTGGGGCCGATAAGGACGATGGATCCGGCGTTCAATCGTCCGGCAATGGACTGTACCAGCCCGACATCTACTCGGTCGGGATGAATGCTGCCAGTATACCCGAGCACGGGCCGCGGCCATCCCGACGCTTCGGCCGGAAGCGGGCCGCTCCCCTCCAATACGGTCCGATAGTGCTCCGCGTCCACGCCATTAGGAATCAGATGAAGTTTCCGGGCCATGTCGCGCTTGAGATCGAACAGCCGTTGCGAGCAGACGATGACGGCGTCAGCGCGGCGACACAACGCCGCATCCTGCCGCCGGATAAGCCGTTGCAATCGCGGCGACTGGCTTAGCGTCATCCAGTCATCGGTGATGTCATAGACCACCGCTCGCTCCGCCATCTGGCCGGCCATGTGAACGGCAGAATGCGGGTTGAGCCAGAGGACCGGTTCGCGCAGAGCGAGTTGCCGGGCGGCACGACGCACGTGCCGTCGAGCCATCCACTGATTGATCCGCCGGCCGGTCGGCAGCGTGTCCGGGAGCAGCTTCAGCGGACGGGTCACGGTCACGTTGGGCAGTCCCGCCGGACTCCATGCCGCAGGTTCGACCAACGCCCGCAGCCGGCCGTGCCGCAGGTCATGGGAGACGTTTCGCGGCAAGCCGACGAACAGAATCTTATTCTCGGGATGTCGCCGGGCCAGTTCCGCCACGACGAACTGGTTCCGCCGCCAGATCTCGTCCCAGTTCTCCATCGAGACGAAAATAAGGTCCCGCATCAATTGCACCCACCATCGGTCCTTAAAAGGGTATCGGGAGCCGATTAGCCCCGCACGGTTGAACGGCCCGACCGACTGGCCCGCTCTACCTGCATAAACAGTACAGCTTTTCATTTCCCTTTCAGATTCGCTCCTTAACCTGGATTAACCTCGATCAAAACGACTCCGATAACAACCTAGGGAAGAGCGGTAATCTGCGTGATATTACTCGGAGGAGAAAATGTCCCCTCATCGCAGAAGGTTCACCGCCGACGTTGCTCAACAACGGGTTCGCTGTGCCGTCGTGGAGACGCTTGAAAAGCGAGTGCTCTACGCCGGCGACGGGCTCCAAGCCACCTACTACGCCTCCGGCGATCTTTCCGGACCGGCGGTCAATCGACTGGACCCGCAGATCAATTTCAACTGGCGG
>Ga0073928_10002243_pt1 | contig 33968 bp, 31 predicted proteins | sample PaiPotPPA55metaG_FD_76969 | JGI IMG/M metagenome (GOLD analysis project Ga0073928, IMG submission 76969) | Iron sulfur acid spring bacterial and archeal communities from Banff, Canada, to study Microbial Dark Matter (Phase II) - Paint Pots PPA... ...
ATCGAAGAACGTCAGATCAGTCGTGACATTGAGCGCGAACCCGTGCCAAGTGACCCAGTCTCGGGCGTGCACGCCGATCGACGCGATCTTGCGACCGTTCGCCCAGACGCCGGTTAGGCCGTCGCGTCGCTCCGCCGCTACGCCGAGCCTCCCCAATGTGTCTATGAGCACCGCTTCGAGCTGGCGCAGATACCAGTGCAAGTCTCGCCGAAGGGGCGCTCGCTTGAGGTCGAGGATTGGATAGCCCACGATCTGTCCGGGCCCATGAAACGTCACATCCCCGCCGCGCTCCACCTCGAACAATTCGACGCCACGAGCCGCGAGTAGCTCACGCGAGGCAGTAAGATGCTGCCCACTTTTTGATGAGCGGCCCAGGGTGATGACTGGCGGATGCTCGACCAACAGCAGCACGTCGTCCAACCCGGAGCCGGCGACGCGGTCATGGGCGATGCCGCGCTGGACCTCCAGCGCTTCGGCGTAGGGCATCACGCCAAGATCGACCACACTGAGCTCACGCATGGATCACGCGGCCCATGGAGTCCAGCGCGGCCTCGGCGATCGCTTCGGAAAGCGTTGGGTGCGCGTGAATCGCGAGATCGATTTCCTCGACGGTGAACTCGTTCTCGCGGGCGACCGCGAGCTCGTGGATCAGCTCCGTGGCGTGCGAGCCGATGATATGCGCTCCCAGGATCTCACCATACTTGGCCTCCGTAATGATCTTGACGAAGCCGTCGGTCTCGCCGGCCGTGCGTGCGCGGCCATTCGCCGAGAAGGGAAACTTCCCGACCTTGTACTCGAGCTGTTGTGCTTTGCACGCCTCCTCGGTGAGCCCAATCGACGCAACTTCTGGATGGCAGTATGTCGCGTTGGGGATGTTGCCGTAGTTGACCGGGTGAGGCTTCTGACCCGCGAGCAGCTCGGCGACAACCACCCCTTCGCGTTGACCCTTGTGGGCCAGCATTGGAGGGCCCACGACATCGCCGATGGCATACACGCCCGCGACCGTAGTCTCCAGCTTCTCGTTCACCTTTACGAACCCGCGGTCGTCGAGCTTGACGCCAACAGTCTCGAGTCCGATGCCATCTACATTGGGCGCTCGCCCCGCGGCAACGAGAACTGCGTCGGCCGACATGGTCGCCTTGTCGCGGCGGTCCTTACCCGACGCGACGTGCATCGTCGGGGCACCCTCAGTCAGCTTGACGTCGCCAATCTGGGCGTTCGCGCGAACGTCGATCTTCCTTTTCTTGAACGCGCGCGTGAGCTCCGCCGCGACCTCGCCGTCTTCAAGCGGGAGAATCGTGGGGGCGATGTCCAGTAGCGTGACCGCAGAACCGTAGGCGCTGAACACGTCGGCGAACTCGCAACCCACCGCTCCGGCGCCCACGATGATCAGCCGCTTGGGTGCTCGGCTCAGCACGAGCGCGTCGTCGGATGACAGCACGGTGATCTTGTCCAGCTCGAGTCCCGCGCTCGGCAGTCCGCGGACTCTCGACCCGGTGGAGATGACCACTCCTCTCTTTGCCTCGTGCTTTTCCTGCGTTCCGTTCGTGGAAACCGTTACCGCCCGAGGGCTCGACAGCGTGCCGGAGCCTTTAATCCACGTGATCTTGTGCTTCTTGAAAAGGAACTCCACTCCTTTGGAATTCTGCTGCGAGATGGCGCGCGAGCGTTTCATCGCTGGGCCGAAGTCGAGCTTCGCGTCGCCGATCGTGATGCCGTGTTCGGCCGCGTGCTGCAGCTTGGTCGCGAGGTAAGCACTCTCGAGGAGCGATTTGGCGGGAATGCATCCCCATAGCACGCAAGTGCCGCCGAGCGCTTCGCGCTCGACCACGGCGACCGTGAGCGCAAGTTGCGACGCGCGGATCGCGCCAACGTATCCAGCCGGTCCGCCGCCGAGAAAAATCACATCATAGGAAGCCATTGCTGCCCTACCCCCTGGCCCCCTCCCCCAAAGGGGAGGGGGAATTCTTTTTTTTCCAAGTGGGGGGTTCGCCCCCACACCCCCCAAGACAGAAGGGGAATTCTTTTTTTCTAAGTGGGGCTTCGCCCCACTGCCCCACAAGACCGAAGGGGAATTCTCCTTTTCATGTGGGGGCTTCGCCCCCACACACCTGACAGGACAGTTGCGTGCAGCGGAATAACATACCTCTTACGTCGCCAGGGGAAGCACGATGGGTGTGGGCCGCAGGCCACAAGACACTGATTCGGCCTCGCCACGTCCTCACTGGGGGGGGGGGCCACCGTGGCTGGGGGCTTTGCCCCCAAGAAATTGGTTTCACCATCCTCGGCGCAGATACTCGGAGATCGAGCAACCCGGGGCGTGGGGCGCAGCCCCACATGAAAATTGATTCCCCCTTCCCTCGCGTAGGGAGGGGAGGGGATAAGGGGGAGAGGAGGGACTCAAAGGAAAGCTCCAATTCAATACACTAGCAGCAGCGGGTTCTCGATCAGCTGCCGGAGTGTTTGAAGAAACTTGGCTCCGGTCGCGCCGTCTATGGCGCGGTGGTCGCAGCTCATGGTGACGCGCATTCGCCGGCGAACGGTGACCTGCCCATCTGCGGCGACCGGCTTCGCTTCTGCTGCTCCTATCGCGAGAATGGCCGTCTCTGGCGGATTGATTATCGCGGTGAACTGATCAATGCCGAACATGCCGAGGTTCGACACCGAGAACGTGGCACCCGTATACTCGGCTGGCGCGAGCTTTCGCGCCCGCGCGCGCGCCGCCAAGTCTCGCGACTCGTCCGCTAGTTGACGCAGCCCCTTTCGGTCGGCGTCAGCGATCACGGGCGTGATGAGCCCGTCGTCAACGGCGACCGCCATTCCAAGATGTACCCTGTTGAACGCGCGGATACGGTCGCCCAGCCAGTGGGAGTTGACCTCCGGGTGCCGCGCGAGCGCGGTGGCGACCGCCTTGAGCACGACGTCGTTGAGTGACACGCGATAAGCGTCCCCCATGGCGGCAGCGGCCGCTCTTAGGTCGGCCACCCGTTCGACGTCCAGCTCCGCCGTGAGATAAAATGTCGGCACCGGCCCAATCGACTCGCCGAGCTTACGAGCGATGGTCTTCCGAATCTGCGTGAGCGGTATATCGCTGAAGTCGGCCGCGGCCGCGGGAGCTGGACCAGGCAGCGGTGGCGCAGGCGATCGGAAGCCAGCGACTGCGTTGGGGGCGGGGGCGGGGGCGGGGGTGGGGGCGGGGGCGGCGGCGGCGGCGGCTTCGATGTCGCGTTTGGTTACGCGCCCACCGGGCCCAGTGCCAGCCAGCGAGTCGAGATCCAGCCCTCGCTCGCTTGCCAGTCGTCGCGCGAGTGGCGACGAGCGCACGCGACCGCCGTTGGTGGCATCCGGCGGAGTCGCGCGTTGATCCGCGCGAGGTTCCGGCAGTGGGGAACGCTCCGCCACACTTGTGTTGCCACGCGCTGGCCTGACTGCTTTGTCGATGCCTTCGATCGACTCACCCGCGCCGGCAATCACACCGATGACCTGCCCGACGGGCACCGTATCTCCGGCGGCGAGCACCCGGCGGCGCAGCACGCCATCCGCGCGCGCGATGAGCTCCATTACGGCTTTGTCGGTCTCGATCTCCGCTAGCACATCACCGGTCTTCACGGGATCGCCTTCGTTCTTGTGCCATTTGACGAGGCGGCCTTCCTCCATCGTCGGCGAAAGCGCCTCCATCACCACATTGGTCGCCATTTGGGGATCAGGGGATCAGGGGATCAGGGGATCAGGGGATCAGTTGATGTACATCACGCGCTGGATGGCGGCGATGAGCTTGGCCGCGTCTGGCTTGGCCGCGCGTTCCAGGTTCTTAGCGTACGGCATTGGCGTATCCGCCTGGTGAACTCGGAGAACGGGCGCATCGAGATCGTCAAAACATTCACGCTGAATCACATCAACCACCTGCGCGCCAATTCCGCACTGTTCCCACCCCTCTTCGAGCACGACGGCGCGATTGGTCTTCCGGACAGAGGTTGTGATCGCGGCAATATCGAGCGGCCGCACTGTGCGTAAGTCCACGACGTCGATCAGAACGCCGTCCTTCGCGAGCTGATCGGCGACCTGCATGGCGACCAGTACCATCTTGCCATTGGTGATCAAAGAGCAGTGGTCGCCCTCGCGCTTCAACTCCGCCGCCCCGATCGGCACGACGTGCTCTCCCTCAGGCACGTCTCCCTTCGTGTTGTACAGCATCTCGCCTTCCAGCACGACGACAGGGTTGTCGTCACGGATCGCGCTCTTGAGCAAGCCCTTGGCGTCCGCCGGCGTCCCGGGCGTGACGACTTTCAGACCCGGGATGTGCATGAGCCATGATTCCCACGCCTGCGAGTGCTGTGCGGCGAGCTGCAACGCCGCCCCACTCGGCCCGCGAAACACCATTGGGATCGGGAATTGGCCGCCCGACATGTAAAGCATCTTGGCCGCGGAGTTCACCACCTGGTCCATGGCGAGTAGAGCGAAATTCCAAGTCATGAACTCGATGACGGGACGCAGCCCCACCATTGCCGCACCGACGCCGATGCCGGCGAACCCCAGCTCCGTGATGGGCGTGTCCACAACTCGCATTTCGCCAAACTCCTGCAGCAATCCCTTGGACACCTTGTACGCGCCCTGATAGACCCCGACTTCCTCGCCCATCACGAAAACACGGTCATCCCGCTGCATCTCCTCACGGAGAGCCTGACTGAGCGCCTCGCGGTAGGTCAGGACTGCCATTACGTAAGCGCGACCTCCGCATCGCTCATCGTGTCTACCACGACATCCTCGTACAGTGCTTCGGCCGGCGGCTCGGGGCTCTGGTCCGCGAACTGCCATGCGTCCTCGCACACCGCCTTCACCTCTGCGTCCAGCCGAGCGACGTCCTCGTTATTGATTTGACCTGCCGCCTGCATCTGCGCACGTAGAAGGCCTATCGGGTCGCGCTTCACGTGCTCCTCGAGCTCGGCCTTCGTCCTGTAGGTTCCGCTCACGGCGTCGGACATCGAGTGGCCCATGAAGCGGTACGTACGAGATTCGATGAGCGTGGGAATCTGTTCCGTCCGTGCGCGCTGCACGGCTTCGCCCACCACTTGGCGCACCGCCAAGACGTCCTGGCCATCCACGACGGCCCGCGGCATCGCGTAGGCGCGGGCGCGTTCGGCGATGTCGTTTATGGCGGAGGCTCGCTCGAGCGCGGTGCCCATGCCATAACGATTGTTTTCGATTACGTAGATCACTGGCAGCTTCCAGAGGCCTGCCATGTTGAGCGATTCGTGGAACGACCCGATGTTGACGGCGGCCTCCCCGAAAAAGCACAGACACACCTGATCGCCCCCACGGTACTTGATCGCGAACGCGACGCCCGTGGCGAGCGGGATGTTGCCACCCACGATGCCGTGGCCGCCAAGAAAGTGGCGATCGCGGCTGAACAGGTGCATTGAACCGCCCTTGCCCCTCGAGCACCCATCCGATCGGCCGAACAGCTCGGCCATCACAGCCCGCGGCGGAATCCCTCGGGCAAGCGCTTGGGCGTGGTCGCGGTAAGTCGCGATCACATAGTCATCATCGCGCAGAACGGAGATGGCTCCTGCGCCAGTGCCTTCCTGACCGATGTACAAGTGGCAAAAGCCGCCGATCTTCCCAAGCGCATACGCTTCGGCGCAGCGCTCCTCGAAGCGCCGCTGCAGCAGCATCGTGCGAAGCAGTTCCCTATGTAAAGCTGCATCTACGGTCCCGTCGCGAGCGTCCGACTTCTTGCGAGCCATCACGGTCCGCTCACAGCGGAATCGCGCGCCGCACGGTCTTCACACGCCCGCCGCTTGCACCTGCTCCCAAGCGTGGTAGCTCGATCGAACGAGCGGGCCGCTCTCGACGTGACGGAATCCCATCGCCATCCCTGTCTCATACAGTCGGCGAAACTCCTCGGGCGTGTAATAGCGATCGAGCGGGATGTGGTCAGCTGACGGCCTCAGATATTGTCCGAGCGTCAGGATGTCCACGTCCACCTCACGGAGATCGCGCATGACCATAACGACCTCCTCGATCGTCTCGCCCATGCCCAAGATGAGACCGGATTTAGTGGGGATGCCCGGCGCTAGGCGTTTCGCGAGACGGAAAATGTCCATCACGCGCGTATATCGGCCGCCGGGGCGAGCACGGCGATACAGTCTCGGAACTGTCTCGGTATTGTGGTTGTAGATCTCCGGTCCCGCTTGGAGAACTGCGCTGACCGAGGGCTCGCTGCCCTGGAAGTCAGGTACCAACACTTCTACCGAGCACCCCGGGACGTCCCGATGAATCAGCCGCACCGTCTCGGCGAAGATCGATGCGCCGAAGTCCGGCAAATCGTCCCGGTCCACCGACGTGATGACGGCGTGCCGAAGCCCCAGCTCCGCAACCACGGCCGCAACACGTGCCGGCTCGTCCAGATCGTACGTCGGGGGACGGCCATGAGCGACCGCGCAGTAAGCGCAGTTCCTCGTGCACACGTCGCCCAGGATCATGAACGTCGCGGTGCCATGCTCCCAGCACTCGCCGACGTTGGGACAATGGGCCTCTTCACACACCGTATGCAGCCCCCGCGCGCGAATGAGCGACTGCAAGCGGAGGTAGTTAGGGCCGCCCGGTGCTTTGACCTTGAGCCAACCGGGTTTCCGCTCGGGCAACGAAGCCGCCCGATGTCGTCCCAAGATCCGGTAAAGCGCTGGCGTGTCGGTCACTGAGGGAAAATACGGCTTGTGAGCGCCAACAGAGGAAGTAGGTAACCTGTTATTGGGCATTTCGCCGGTTACTAAGCACCGTGCAATGTCGCCGGCTCGCGTGATTCCGCGCCCACAAAAAAAATTCTCTTGGCTCCGCGGCAGCGGGGTCCCCGTTAGCGGGGGCGGTGGGGGCGAAGCCCCCACAATGAAAAGAGTGATCCCCCTCCCCTTTAGGGGAGAGGGTTAGGGGAAGGGGCCGCGGCGTCAAATCGGGTAACGCGAAAGGGCGTGATATCGAAGCTGATGTCGCTCTCGGTTGCTATCGCGGCTACGCAGTCGGCGGTCAAAGGGGCGAGCAGGATGCCGTTCCTCGAGTGTCCACAGGCGTAGATCAGCGACGGGCGCTCGGGGTCTCGTCCCACGATCGGAAGAAAGTCCGGGGTAACTGGGCGCAGCCCGGCTCCCGACTGGGCTAAGGCCGCCGAGCTCAGGGCTGGACAAAGCGAAACCGCCATTGCGCGGAGCGCTGAGCGCGCCGACTCGGTGGTGGACGCATCGAACCCCACTCGCTCCATCGTGGAGCCCGCGATTGTGCGGTCGGCTACCGCCCGAGGTACGAGGTAGCCGGCGCGGCCGCTGGCGGAATGGCCATAGACGACATGCCGGAGCGGCGAGCCTTGGAATTCGAGCGTCTGGCCGCGCACCGGTTCTACGGGCAGACGGCGGGGAAGTCCCTTCAACTGCGGAGACCACGCGCCGCCGGCGAGCACCATTTCACATGCTACGAAGCGCTCCCCACGAGCGGTGCGACAGGTAACCTCACCGCAGGTGAAACTGATCTCGTGCACACTGTCTGCGACCTGCACGACGTTGGTGGCGTGCGTCAGGGCGGCCTGAAGGGCGGCAAGAAGGGCGAGGGTATCCACTGCGCCGTCCTGCGGGAAAAGCACCGCGCCAAAGCCGTGCAGAAGGCTTGGTTCCATTTCCCGAAGCGCGCTGCCGTCGAGCCAGGAGGCGGTTTGCTTGCCGTTGCCTGTAGGGTGCATGACATCCGCGGCTGTCTCGTCGAGGGCAACGCGCAGGATACCCAAGCGGTTGAGCGGCACATCGCGTCCGGACCGCTCGCCAAGGTCGCTCAAGTATTCCGGGTAGCGGTCGCGAGCCGCGAAGGCGAATGCATGAACCGCGGCTGGCACCATTCCATGAGCGAACTCGACCGATGGCGCGAGCATGCCCGCGGCTGCGATTGATGCTTCCCCCGGGCGAGGCTCGCCGATGAGGCAGACGCGGGCACCCAGACGCGAAAGCGCGAACGCCGAGGCGAGCCCGACGGCTCCGCGGCCCAGCACGAGCACGTCGGCGGCGCTGGCGGTCACCTCTGAAACATCCAGACCCGGTGGAGCGTAGTCACAGGCAGCAGGTTCCCCGTCACGTCTTCGGAGCTCGTTCGAATGCTGCGCACAATCTTCTCGGTCGGTCTTTTCGCGGTTATTGGCATCGCGCTGCTCGGCGTCGGTGTCGCGTTTTTCGGCCTCGCGGTCGGCGTTGCGATCGCCTTGCTGTTCTTCGCCGTCAAGGTCCTGATCATCGGGGCGATTGTGTACGGTATCCTGTGCATCGTCAGCCCGTCTACAGCGCGCCGCCTGCGCTGGCGGTTCTCAGGGGGAGGGGGAGGGCGAGGGGGAGACGGAGGGGGAGGATGTTGGTGACGGGGCTGATCGATCCGCGGGGTGGAACGAGCGTAAATAGAGGTCGATCGAGCCGAAGCTGAGCTTCGATTTCATCTGTAGCATCGCGCGCGTAGAGTCGTCGGCGATCCAGATCTGCGCCTCTCCCTTCTGGGAGAAGATTCCCGCTGTCTTGATGATCGGCTGCACGACGACCGCATCGAAAGTCCCGGCTGGCACAGTCACCTTCTCCTTGCGAAGCACGCGGATCGTCACCGGGTTTGCCTTGGGGTTGAAATAGCGATCGAAGTTGTACGTTTGCCCGACCTCGAGAGGGATCGTGCGCACGAAGTAGAGAAACGATCCGTCGTCTAGCGGGGCGGAAACCGAAGGCTGCTCAGGCTTTCCGTTCTGCACGTAGACCTGGCGGTCTGGATATATCTCGTACGTTCGGTCGCGTTTACTTCCGCCTTCGTCCAGGTGCTGCACAAAGCGCAGCGACGCGAGTGACCGAGTTGTAAACCAGCTTTCGAGCACATCGTTCACGTGATAGAAAAAGGTGCCGCCGTGAATGTGGAAGACGGTGTGCCACACGGTCTGCCCGCGCACGGTCTCCGTGTCGACGACTTCCATGTCTCCGCTGCCGACGTGCACGATGCCGAACTTGACGTCGTAGTCGGCTCGCTCTCCGATATTGAATACGGGTCGCGCATTCTGGTGCGCAGGGCCTGCCGGAGTGGCCGCACGTACCGAGTCCCGCTGCGTCTGCCGAGCGGCGGGTGCTCGCGATGTCGCTTCGGTAGGAGGCGGCGCGGGGGAGGTCGCGGGCGACGCGGGCGACGCGGGCGACGCGGGCGACGCGGGCGATTCCTGCGACTGAGATGATTCGGGCGAACCAGGCGCGGGAGACGCCTGGGGAACCGGCGCCGTCGGGGAAGATCCACTCGGCGGCTGCGGCTGAGGCGGCCGGGGCGCACTCGCGCCGCGCGCAATGATCGAGTCTTGTGCGTATAAGCTGGGCGCGCAAAATGTGAGAAGCGCGATCAAGACGGCTCGACTCACGCCTCGCGCCCGAATCGGTACAAGCCGACGGCATCCGCGAGTGGCCGCACGCGGCTCTCGCGTGCACGCAGATCGTAGCGCTGCGTCAACGTCACGGTCTCGATGCGGCGCGCCAGCGGCGCGGCTTTCTGCAGCAGCTCCACGTTTGCGGACCATCCCGAGCTCGCGACGAGAGGAATGCCTGGGTCAGCGGCCCGTTTGAGCATCTCACGAAGCACCGAGATCCTGTACAGACGAAACGACCCGAATGGATCGCTCACGCCAGGCACCCGGGCGCGGACGAGCCAGGGCGCGAGCCGACGAAGCCGCCGTACCGGACTAGGCGCCGGCGCCGCCGCCACGGATGGTCGCTCGGCCACGACAATGTCGGCGCCGCTCTCGAATCGCTTGACGAGCTCCGGGATATCCTGCGGCTGATCGGTGAAATCGCCCTGCATGGTGATCAGCGCGTCCCGCCTGGCATAGCGCGTACGGCTGTTCGCGGCGCGGCAGAGCGCGTCGAGCGCCCCACTGTAGCCCACGTGCGAACCGCCGTGCAGCACGGTTAGCGGCAGGACCTCCGCATATGGATGCAGCACATCGGCGGTCGCATCGGTGCTTGCATCGTCGTACACGAGAACCTCATACTCGCGCGGAAAGTCCCGGAATACCTTGCGGACTTGCCACAGCAGCACGCCGATGGTCGGAGCTTCGTTGAAGACCGGGATACCGATGTACAACACGTGTCGAGTGAAGCTAATCGAGCGAAATGGCGTGCCCGCGCCTCAGCACGGAGTCGTATACGCGCATGGTCCCGTCCACCATTCGCTCTACGCTGAACATCGCGGCGCGCGCTGGTCCCGCGTCGGCGAGCATGTGCCGGTAGTCCGGGTCCGTCACTAGACGCGTGACGGCAGCGGCGAATGTATCAAGATCGCCCGGTGAGATCAGAATACCGCTGCGGCCGCTCTCGATGAGCTCGGGAAGACCACCCGCGGCGAATGCGACGGGAGGAACTCGGAGCGCCATCGCATCGATTACAGCCGTGCCAAGCCCTTCGCTCCGCGCCGGGTGCCACAGCACATCCAATCCAGCCACCGCCGGGTGCACGTCGTCTACAAAGCCGGCGCGGAAAGCTTGGATTCCACCGATCATGCCGTGACCCGCCGGCGCCGTTCCGCCCAGCAGCACTAGGCGAGTGCGAGCGCGGACATCGGCGCGGACACGCTGGGCGATCGCCACCAGCTCGGCGACTCCCTTCTCCGCGGTCATCGCGCCTACGACACCGCACAGCACGCAAGCCGGCGGCCAGCCGCACTCGGCGCGCCAGTCGCGAGGGTTCGTTACCACCGGGGTCGGGACTCCAGAGTACACGACGTCAATCCTTTCGGATGGGACGCCGCTCGTCACCATGGCGTCGCGAACGGCGCCCGAGATCGCGATGAATCGCGCCACTCTGTTGCTGTACTTGAGCCGAGCGTAACGCAGCAGACGCGCCACTCGCCGCGTGACGACTAGTGGGACTTTCGGTAAGCGTCCGGCTCGCGGCAGTCGGGGCAGGGCCAGTGCCGTCAAAGCAATCGCGTGTCCGCGAGCATCGTGCGCGTGGACCAGATCGGCCCGCCATGCACGCACGATCGTTCGTACTCGACGTGCGGCCGCCAGGTCCCAGTCGCCGCGCATTGTGACCGTAGAAGCGGCCAGGCCGGCGTCACGCACTCTGACGACTAGGCGCGAGCGGTCGGCGCCAATCACGAGAGGCTCTGCTCCCATAGCGCGCAGTGCCTGCGCCAGCAGAAATACCTGCCGTTGCCCGCCGCGCCAGTCTCGGCCGGCGTCGACGAGAACGACGCGAAGCGCCATGCGCTGGTATAATAGCCAACCAACATGAGACGACAGGCACTGACCGAGGTGACGTTGATACTGGCCCTCGTCGGCTGCTCTCACTCCCCACGCCCGCTGCCGGGTCCCGGCCTGGCTCCGCAGCCGGAAGGCGTTACCCCAACGCCCGAGGAGCTGCGACGCGATCTTATCGTATTCGCGTCGGACTCCTTTCGCGGGCGCGAAACCGGCACGCCTGACGAACGCCGCGCAGCGCATTTTCTCGTCGCGCGACTGACGGAGCTGCAGCTCCTGCCCGCCGGCGACAGCGGGTTCTATCAGCGCGTGCCTCTTCTCCGGCAGTCGTTTGGGGCCGGAACGCGGTTCGAGGTCTCGATGCAGGGGCGCACCGTGCCACTCCCCCTTGGAGATGCGCTGCTTCCCATCACGCGGCTCGGCCCCGGCACGCCATCGCCGCGGCGAGCCGCGGACGGCGCGCTCGTGTTTGCGGGCTATGGCGTCCAGGCCGCTGGGAAAGCCGATGCTCTGGACGCGCTCCCAGTTACCGGCAATGTCGGCGGCGTGGTGAATGGCGCTCCTCCCGACGTCGATGCAACGCAGCGTGCGGAGCTGGAATCGGCGAGCGCGATCGGACCTCGAGTGCAGCGCCTCGCGGCCAGGCGTCCCGCCGCCATAGTCGTGCTCTTGAGCGGAGCGTCGGCGCCGCTATACGCGACGCTTCGGACAGATCTCACGCGTTCGCTTACTGGGGCCGACCGCATGCGCGCGGCCGCACCGGCGGACTCGCAGCAACTGGGCCCGATGATCCTCTTGGGACTAGCTACGCCCGGCTCACCCCTTCTGCCAGCTGGATGGCCGGCCAACAGCCAACCGCGTCTGATGGCAGGGCGTCAATTCCACGCGCGCGTGGACCTGTCGTTCTCGCCCGTCACATCGTACAACGTGGTAGCGGTCGTTCGCGGCCGCGACTCCGCTTTGGCGGATAGCTACGTGGCCTTCGGAGCGCACTATGACCACATAGGAATTCAGCCCGCCCAGAATGGCGACTCGATCGCGAACGGCGCCGACGATGATGGCTCGGGCAGTGTGGCCCTTCTGGCTCTGGCGCGCGCCTTTTCCCAGGCGCGGCGCCCGCGACGATCGGTGCTGTTCGTCTGGCACGTCGGCGAAGAGAAGGGATTGCTCGGATCCGACTACTTCACGAACCATCCACCCATGCCAATCGACTCGATCGTGGCAGAGCTCAACGCCGATATGATTGGACGCAATGCGCCCGATTCGCTATACGTAGTTGGGCCCATGGCCGCGCCCGACGGCCAGAGCCGAGTACTGGGCATCGTCCTCGATTCCGTCAATGCCACGCTACCGCAGCCATTCTCGTTCAATCGCACCTGGGATTCGCCCACGCATCCCGAGCGGATCTACTACCGCTCGGACCACTACAACTACGCGCGCAAAGGAATTCCGGTGCTATTCCTCACGACTGGGCTCCACGAGGACTACCACCGGGTGACCGACGAAGCCTGGAAGATCGACTACGTCAAGCTCGCGCACGTCGATGAGCTGATGTTTCGCCTAGGCGAGGCCATCGCCAACCGAGATACACGGCCGCGCTAAGAGGTGCTTCTTAGCAGACGTTTCCGGCGAGTGCTAGCAGTGCGGTATCCAGATCGCCAGCCAATCGTCGCTTCGGATGTGTGTCCGCGGCCGTTCCTTGCGCGGGCACGTGCTAGCAGAGGGCTCGCTCACCGGCCACGGCACGAATGCTGTATACGATGAGGTGTCGATGATCGTAGCTAACGTGCGGCGGATGCTTCGGCGGGATGATGCGCAACTCGTGCTGCGGCTCATGGCGCGGGGTTCGCAATCCGAATACGAGGAGGCGGAGTCCGTGCTGCGGGATCGCGGGCTCGACGAGCTTTTGGACGATCCTCGGCTTCCGGACGCGCTGCGCGAAGCGAGACAAGGCGGTCACGCGTCGTATCCGCTGTTTTCCTACGTCGTCGTGCGACACGCGCTACGGGCGGTCGGGGAAGAGGACCGCGCGATGGCGGATTATGTCGCTTCCATCCTACTGCATTTCGGGCTGCGCGACCGTGCGCAGCGCGTCGGGGATGTCGACGACGAAGTTTACGGTACGTTGACCGACATTCTGGGCGCGGCCAATGGCCCCGACCCCCGACGCACACTGCACGCGAGGGCGCACGTCGGCAACTACGCGCTGTGGCTCAGCGGGATGTTTCCGGATTACGTCGCTGCCCGCCAACGCCGGCGCGGCGCCCCCGATCTGGACTACTACGAGGAGATGGGACGCCACGGCTTCCGGCTCGCTGCCGAGCACCAGCTGGCGAGAGAGCAGGGGCTGGCGTCGCTATACGCGGCGGCGTCGGAGCGCTTCCTGATGCTTCGCATCGCGCTCAATCGAGTGAGCGACGCGTATCTCTTCCCGAAGAACAACTCCCCCGACCGGCTGCTCCGTCAGGTTCGGGACGAGATGCGGCTGCCCTCGTAGTCGCCGGCCTGCAGCTCGGCATCGTCGCGCAGGGTCTCGCGCGCCGCTTCGCGATCGGCGCCGCGAACGGCCTGCGCAAATGCGGCAAACAGGCCCAGGTCAGGCGCGTGGCGCTCGTCGACGAACTCCTCCGGGTGCCACTGGACACAGACGGCCCACCACGGATCGGCGCTCGGCGGCTCCAGCCCTTCGATGATCCCGTCGGGCGCCCGCGCGGTCACTCGCAGCCCCGGCGCCACGCAGTCCACCGCCTGATGGTGCACGGAGTTGACCTGGAGATCGGTCTCATCGAGCGCGGTCGCTATTCGCGAACCGCCCTCTACTTGCACGGGATGGATGCGTTGACCACGGTCGCCATCGGGGTCGTGTTCGAGTGAGCCGGGCCGCTCGCTTGGAATGTCCTGAATCAGAGTGCCGCCCAGTGCGACGTTGGCGACTTGGATTCCGCGGCATATGGCGAGCATTGGGGTTTCACGATTGCGCGCCTCGCGGACGAGCGCGATCTCTGTTGCGTCGCGCTGTGCGTTGATCGACTTGATGAGCGGGCTCGGTGTCGCGCTGTAGAACGCGGGCGCGACATCCTCTCCGCCAGTCAGCACGAGCCCACTGACCGACCCGAGCAGATCGGTCGCGCGCGCGGCTGCCTCGTCTTCGTCGCTCGGTGAGCTCCCAAAGGGCGGCACGACCACCGGCGTGAGACCGACGCGCTCCAGTGCCCGCACGTACAGCGCGGTGAGCCGGACCCGCGCCACGCCCGCGTCATCGCGTACCGTGGCGGTCACGGCGACCAGCGGCCGACGACCCGCTGAAGAGTTCGGGTGGGGGTGGCGGGGCACTGTTGCTGCAATATATGCTATCCCGCGATGGCCCATCACCGCGTGGCGGCGGGCGTCGGGCTGGTTGCCGCACTCGCGTTGCCGCGAGGCCCAGCCGCGGCGCAGGACTCGAGCGGGACCACGTCGCCGACCAACCCGCATGCGCCCGTCGTGGGCGACACCAGCGCCAAGCCTGCGTCGGCGCCATCCTCGACTTCCCTGCCGTCATGCGACGGCAAGGTCATCACCTCTATCGATGTTCGACCGCAGGCGCCTTACTCTCACAACTATCCCGGCGTACTCGGCGCCGCGGAGCGCCTCGCGACCGGCTTTCACTCGGTCACGCGCACGCACGTCATCCGCTCGTTTCTGGCTCTCCACGAAGGCGACATGTGCACCGAGTTGCGGCGCAGGGAGTCCGAGCGCATCCTGCGAACGCAACCGTACCTAGCCGCAGCCCGTGTCACGGCATACGACGACGGCAAGGGTGGCGTCCGACTCGATGTGTTTACGGTAGACGAAATCTCGTTGATCGGTGGACTGGCGGCCCGGACCGCCAGCCCCTTCGTCACGTTCGCTCGTGCTGGTGACTCGAACATCGGCGGTCAGGGGCTGCTCGGCACAGGAGAGTGGCGGGACGGATTCTTCTATCGCGATCACTACGCCGCCCAAGTCACCGATTACGAACTATTCGGGCACCCTTGGGTGTTCAACATCCTAGGCTCACGCGATGAGCTTGGAGGCGGCTGGTCGGCGACCATGATCCATCCCTTCTACAGTGACCTGCAACGCTTCGCGTGGATCGGCACCCTGGGGGAGGTGCGGACATTCGTCAGGTTCCTGCGCCCCGACAGCGTACACGCGCTGGCGCTGGATTTCTCGCGGCATTACTCCGACATCGGCGGCATCGTCCGCGTCGGCCCATTCGGGCGCGACTTGCTCTTGGGAGCCACGATCTCGCAGGAACGCGAGGAGTCTGGCTCGACGCCAGTCATCGTCACTGACTCCGGAGTTCGCGTGGACCGCGACTCGGCGCTCATCGATCGCTACACCCAGCACCATGTCGGGCGACTAAATGCGATCGTCGGCATACGAGACCTTCGATTCCTTCGCGTGCGCGGCTTCGACGCGCTCGAGGGCGACCAGGACTTGGCCACTGGCATCCAGTTTGGCGCTCTGTTCGGGCGAAGCGTGTCCGCGCTGGGGTCTACGGACAACGACATCTTCGTCGGCTCCGGCATGTACGCGGGCCTGGCCACGTCTCGCACCTTCTTCGCCCTCGAGGTGCGGAGCGAAGGGCGCGAGAGTCTCGATACCGAGCGGTGGGATGGCTTGCTGACGAGCGCACGGCTGGCGGCGTACTGGAAGCCCGCGGCGGCTCACACAATCATCGCCAGCACCGAGTTCGGACTCGGGCTCCGGCAGCGACTCCCGTTTCAGCTCGCGCTGGGCGACGTGGACGGAGGCGTCCGCGGGTTCCTCGGCTCTCACGTCGCGGGCGGAGAGCGCGTCGTGCAACGGCTGGAAGAACGCTGGGCCATCGGTGAATACCGCGGCCTCGCCGCCGTGGGGGTCGCGGCGTTCACCGATGTCGGACGTATGTGGGCTCAGGGTGTGCCTTTCGGGCAGAACTCTCCGACCGCCGTCGGAGTCGGATTCAGTCTGCTAGCGGCGGTGCCACCCCAGTCGAAGCGGCTCTTGCGAGTGGACTTCGCCATCCCTGCGACGCCCGACAAATTCGCGCGATTCGAGATCCGATTCAGCACGAGCGACAACGCCCGCACGTTTTACGTCGAGCCGCGGGACCTGGCGCGTGGACGCGAGCGCACGGTGCCCACGAGCATCTTCAGCTACCCGCAGCTGTAGGCGGTCAGGCCGACACGCTTTGCGTGAGGCGCTTCAGTGTCGGGACGAGTAGCAGCATGAGCGCCGCCGCCCCGAGCGACATCGCGAGGGGGATCATGAAGAACACGGTCTGCGACGGCACGCGGGATGTGGCCCCCGCCAGCATCCCCGCGATCTTGTTGGCGCTTGCATTCGTCAGGAACCACGCGCCCATGAGGAAGGCGGCATATCTCACCGGCGCGACCTTTGTGACATAGGAGAGGCCAACAGGAGACACGCACAGCTCGCCCAGCACGCTGAACAGGTAGAATGACGCGAGCCACACCGGGCTCGCGACGGAGCACGAAGAGGCGTGCGTTGCGACGCAGCTGTCTGCGACGTGGCCACCCATGACCATGAACAGATAGCCCACGCCAATTATCGCGAGGCCGAGCGCCATCTTGAGGCACGTAGATGGCTCGAGCCCCCGCTTGCCCAGCTCACGCCATGCGATGGCGAAGACCGGCGCGAACAACAGCACAAAAAGCGGTTGCGCCGATTGGAACCAGCTCGACGGGATCGTCACGCCGGCGACGTGCAAGTTGGTGTAGCGGTCGGCGAACAGGTTGAGCGAGCTCCCAGCCTGCTCGTATGCGACCCAGAAGAACATGACAAAGATGAAAGTGATGAACAGCGCCAGCACTCGACGCCGCTCCTCTGGTGTCAAGGCTCCGGCGGTGGCGGAGTCTTTCGATCTTTCGGGGCCCGGCGTGCGAAGACCGATGCCGGGCAGATATCGGTCGCGCAGCCATACATAGGTAACCAGTCCCGCCAGCATGCCGACGCCGGCGGCGGCGAATCCCCAGCGCCAGCTGCGCGACGGGTCCACGCCCATGCTGGCCAACCAGTGCTTGAACGCGGGGCCTTGCGCCAGATATCCGCACACCAAGGGGGCGATGAACCCGCCGAGGTTGATCCCCATGTAGAAGATCGTGAAGCCCGCGTCCCTTCGTGGGTCGCCCTGGCGGTAAAGCTGGCCGACCATCGTGGACACGTTTGGCTTGAAGAAGCCCGTGCCGATCACGACGAGCGTCAGCCCCGCGTAGAACATCGGCATGGTCTCCGCGGCCAGCGCGAAATGGCCGGCCGCGATTATCACCCCGCCCAGCACCAGGGAGCGGCGCGTGCCGAGAAATCGGTCCGCAATGTATCCGCCCAGTAGCGGCGTCAGGTACACCAGCGAGGTGTACGTGCCGTACAGACTGTCCGCGTCAGCGTCATGCCATTTGAGCACGTTGACCAGGTACAGCACCAACAGCGCGCGCATTCCGTAGTAGGAGAACCGTTCCCACATCTCGACTACGAACAGGAGCGCGAGCCCGCGAGGGTGCCCCATCAAGCCGCGGTCGTCGACCGCGCGCGCGCGGTCGCCGGTGAGGGGGATCGAGTCGACGGCGGCCGTCACGAAGCTCTGTCCTGGATTGGCTCCTTGATGCACGCCGCCCAGTGCCCGGGCGCCTTCTCTTCCAGGGGAGGCACGATCTCCGCACACGTTGCGTCTTTGAGCGGGTGAGGGCAACGCGGATGGAAAACACATCCGGCCGGCGGGTGCGCCGGCGACGCGACCTCACCTTTGAGGACAATGCGCCGCGACGCCGAGCGGGGATCGGCAACGGGCACGGCCGACAGCAGGGCCTTCGTGTATGGCATGACCGGGCGCTCGTACACTTCCGCGGCGGGGGCGAGCTCGACGATCCTGCCCAGGTACATCACGGCTACTCGCGTCGCGACGTGCGCCACGACTGACAGATCGTGTGCAATGAAAACGTATGTGAGGCCGCGCGCGCGCTGCAGGTCGTACAGCAGATTGATCACTTGCGCCTGGACGGACACATCGAGAGCCGACACTGGCTCGTCGCACACGATGAAGTCCGGCTCCACCGAGAGAGCTCGCGCGATGCCGATGCGTTGCCGCTGGCCGCCGGAGAACTCGTGTGGGTATCGCGTTGCGTGTTCTGCCCGGAGGCCGACTTCCTCTAGCAGGCGGCGGACGCGAGCGTCGGCCTCCGCGCCTTCAGCCAGTCGATGAATTGTGAGGCCTTCACGCACGGCGGCTCCGACAGTCATTCTCGGGTTCAGCGACGAATACGGATCCTGAAAGACGATCTGCATTCGCCGCCGCATTCTCCGAAGCGCGCCGGGGTCGAGGCCCAACAGGTCCACGCCATCGAACACCACGCGGCCGGACGTCGGCTCTATCAATCGCAAGATCGCTCGCCCGGTCGTCGTCTTGCCGCAGCCGGATTCGCCGACGAGCCCAAGAGTCTCGCCGCTGGCGAGGTCGAATGACACGCCATTTACTGCGCGCACCGTGCTGACGTGGCGCCCCAGCACTCCTCGCGCTACGGGAAAGTGCTTGACCAGACTTTGGACGGACAGCAGCGCCGGAGGGGCCGCGGCTTTCGGATGATGCGCGGCCGTCATACTGATGCCCGATCCCCAAGTCTTGATCGCTGAGGCCCGTTTGCCGATCCCCGCCGTTCGGGCTCGACCGCGAGATGACACCGTGATGTGTGCTCCGATGTCACGTGGTACAGTGGCGGGTGCTCCGTGGCGCAGCGCTCCCAGGCGAATTGGCAGCGCGCACGGAAGCGACAGCCGTCGGGCCACGCGGTTGGTGAGGGCACGGCGCCAGGAATTACCTCGAGGCGCTCTCGTCGCGCGCCCAACCGAGGCATGGCGTGCAGGAGCCCGGTGGCATACGGGTGATGCGGCCGAGCGAAAAAGTCGCCAACCGACGCCTCCTCCACTATCTCGCCCGCGTACATGACCGCGACGCGGGTGGCGACACCGGCGACGACGCCCAGGTCATGAGTGATGAGCAGCACCGCCATCCCCAACCGGCGCTGCAGGTCCGCCAGCAGCTCGAGTATCTGCGCCTGCACGGTGACGTCGAGAGCCGTGGTCGGTTCGTCGGCAATGAGCACGGCCGGGTTCATGACGAGCGCCATTGCGATCATGACGCGCTGACGAGTGCCGCCTGATAGCTCATGGGGGTAGTGGTGCGCGCGGTCGGCGGCACCCGGTATGCCCATGCGGTCGAGCATGTCGACGGCTCGGTCCCAGGCTTCCTGACGGGAGGCGCGTGGTTCGTGGACACGCACCACCTCAGCGATCTGCTCGCCGACTGTCAGTACCGGGTTGAGCGCCGTCATGGGCTCCTGAAACACCATTGCGATACGGTTGCCGCGCACATGCCGCAACGCGGCGTCGTCGAGCGCGAGCACGTCTTGACCATCGAGCTCGATCGTGCTTCCCGGCTCGATCTTTCCTGGCGGCCGCACGAGCCGCAATATGGACAGGGCGGTGACTGACTTGCCGCAGCCCGATTCCCCGACGACGCCAAGGGTCTCGCCCGGCGAGACCGTCAGCGAAACGCCATCAACGGCGCGCGCGACACCTTCGTCGGTGTAAAACGAGGTTCGAAAGTTGCGAATCAGGAGCGGCATCAGGAGTCTTTGGCGACGACGACCGCGCGGAGACCGTCACCCACGGCGTTGACCGCCATCACCGTCACCAGTATCGCGAGTCCAGGAAACACCGAGAGCCACCAGAGCGCACGGACCTCGCCGGCCCCGTCCTGCATGATGGAACCCCAGCTAGCCTGCGGCGGCTGCACGCCTAGGCCCAAGAATGACAATCCCGCTTCGAGGGTTATGATGTTGGCGACGGCGAGCGTGGCGCTCACGATAACGGGTGAGATCACGTTTGGGATAATGTGGCGAAAGAGCGTACGGCCGGGGCCCGCGCCCAGTGCGCGCGCCGCGGCGACCCAATCTCTCGTCTTGAGGGCCATCACTTCGGCGCGCACGATGCGACTTACGCCAAACCATCCGGTGAGCCCCAACACGAGAATCAGAGGGCCGAGTGCGACTCTCCCCCAAAGCGCCAGCACGGCGATGAGGAGCAGCACGCGCGGTACTGCCAAGCACGCGTCAACGACGCGCATCATGATGCTATCCACCTTGCCGCCCGCATATCCCGATATCGCTCCGTAGGCGGCGCCGACCGTCGTCGCGATTGCCACCGCCAGCACTGCCGCGGCCAGCGAAACACGGCCGCCGACCAGCACTCGGCTCAGAACATCGCGGCTCAGCGGGTCGGTGCCGAACGGATGCGCGAGAGAGGGCGCCTGGTCTTTCAGCGCAACGATATCGAGCTGGGCGTTCGGATCATACGGGGCGAGAAGCGGTGCCGCCGCGGCCGTCACCACAACGGCGGCCAGGACGACGAGCCCCGCCATCGCCCCGCGCTCGCGTTGAAAGCGGCGCGCCAAGCCTCGCCACGGTGCGTCGGCTCCTGTCCACCATGGACCGGCCGATTCCGCCGGTTCACGCACGGGCGGCAAGCTCCCCGAGAAGGCGCCGTGCCGACGGTCGAGCGTCCTGGCCTCGGACTCGCGGGTCGGCCACGGCGTACAACACATCCGCCGCCGCGCTTCCCACGGCAACGAGCGCGCTGGTCACGATTGCGCAGGCGACGACGACGGCATAGTCGCGGGCGTTCACGGCATCGATGGCGGCGGCTCCGAGCCCCGGCCACGAGAAGACTTTCTCGACGAAAACCTGCCCTCCGAGGAAAGCGGGCAACGCGAGCCGAAAAGCGTGATCACTGGGAGGAGGGCGTTGCGCAGTGCGTGGCGCAGGATCACCGAGCGCTCGGAGAGTCCCTTGGCGCGCGCAGTGCGCAGGTAGTCTTCGCCACTCACATCGAGCAGTGCGGACCGCTGGTACCTGGCGACCGGCGCCATGGCCAGAGCCGCGAGCGTCAGAGCTGGAAGGACGAGATGGCGAAGCCGGTCGATCGCGCCAGCGACGCCGCCGAGATAAGGGTGCAGGATTGGGTCGACTACACCCCCTACGGGAAAGACCGGGATCCAGTACGCGAGGGTCAAGATCGCGAGCTGCGCCAGCCAGAAATCCGGGATGGAATACGCCGCCAGCAAGCCCGCACCGAGTACACGATCGGCAGGTGATCCCGGGCGCATTGCCTGGGCGGCTCCGACGGCGATGCCAGCCGTGAAGCTCAGGAAGAGCGCGACGCCAGCGAGCAGCACCGTGTTGGGCAGGGCGCGAGCAAGCACGGCTCGCACGGGCTCTGCGTGGGCGATCGAGTATCCAAAGTCGCCACGCGCGACTCCCGCCACATACCGGAGATATTGCTCCGCGACCGGGCGGTCGAGTCCATACACGTGCCGCCAGTGTTGCCGCACTGCCTCGGGAACGCGTGGATCATCCAGCGTTCCCGATACCGGATCGCCCGGAGCCAGGTGAACCAACACGAACGCGATCGTGGCGACCAGAGCGATCACGCTCAAGGCCGCGAGGGCTCGCCTGAGGGCGAATGCGATCAGACTTACAACGCGGCGGTGAGTCGCCGCACCCCGTCCACCACCTGGTCCGTCGGCGCGGCGTACGACGCTCGTACCCAGTCGGGCGTCAGGAACGCCGCACCAGGCACGACCGCCACGCCTTGTTGGTCGAGCAGCCGCGTAGCGAACTCGGAGCCGTCGCCGCCAACATTGATGTACAAGTAGAAGGCGCCGCCGGGTCGGATGTAGTTGGCGCCTGCCGCGTCGAGCACCTCCATCGCCGCGTCACGCCGCGCGCGAAACGCGTCCACCATGTCGCTGATCGCCGCATCCGCCGCGGCAGTGTCGGTGAGCGCCGCGAGCGCAGCGTGCTGCGATATCGATGCCGCGTTTGACGTCGTGTGCGATTGGAGGGCGGTCATTGCCGAGGCGACGGCGCGCGGCGCGATCGCCCAACCGATTCGCCAGCCGGTCATGGCGTAGGCCTTCGCGACACCGTTCACCACAATGAGCCGCTCGCGGGACCTTGCGACCTCGAGCGAGGATGTCGCTTGCGTGCCATACGCTATCCGAATGTAGATCTCGTCGCTTATGACCCACCAATCACGCTCGGCCGCCAACGCCAGGATGTCGGCTAACTCCCGACGCGTGTAAACCGCGCCCGTGGGGTTGCTGGGGGAGTTGAGCATTAGGCCGCGCGTGCGCGGTGTGGATGCGGCGGCAAGCGCCGTGGCATCGACCTTTAGGTCGCGGGCGGGCTCGCCGTACACTGGAACCGCCGTCGCGCGAGCCAACCCGACCATCTCGTAATAACTCGTCCAGCTTGGCGTCGGGATGAGCACCTCATCACCAGCGCCGAACAGCACGAAGCAAGCGTTGAATAGGGACTGCTTGGATCCAGTCGATACCACGACATCCGCGGCCTCGACCGGTACGGGGCCGCGATACGTCGCGCTTGCCTGTGCCGCGATGGCTTGTCGGAGCGCGACAATGCCTTCGGTCGCCGTGTAATGCGTGGCGCCGGCGTCGATGGCGCGTTGGGCCGCCCGCCGAATGAACTCGGGGGTGTCGAAGTCGGGTTCGCCGGCGCCCAGATCGATGATCTTCCGACCGGCCGCCTTGAGGGCGCGCGCGCGATTGGCGACAGCGATCGTCGCCGATTCACTCAGCTGCGCGACGTTTGCCGATGCGGCGAACTCGGAGGGCGGAAGATTGGCGCGGCGGGGCTGGGCGACCGTAGTCATTGGTGGCGGGTTAACTTACGCCGCCGCAAAATACTCACGGACAAGGCAGCGTGGAAGAAAACCAGGCAGATCCCGCGGGAATCACGCGGGGTCAGAACAAGGTGTATCTCCTCCCGAGCGATTGGGCTGCTGCAGCACAAGTGCTCGCGCCGCTCGTCGAGCGCATCGATGCGACCGCCGGGGTCACGCAATTGCTCATCCTGGCGGCGAGCGCGGAGGCTGCCGCTGGCATCGCCCGGGGCTGGGTTGCGCTGCGCGGCGAAGGTGCGCCACGCATCGTTGCGGCAACAGGCGCCCCACGGGCCGCTCGCGTGCTCCGCGCGGGGGCTGTCCCAGTCCTCGTGGGCACGCCGCGAGAGGTACTGGCCCTAATTCGGGGAGCGTCACTAAAAATTGGCAGCCTGCGCGGACTGGCCATCGCATGGGCAGACGAAATCCTGGCGTCGGGCGCGGGCGGGGATCTCGAAGCGGTCATGGCGGAAGTGCCAAAGGAGACACCGCGCATAATCATCACCGGCGCGGAATCTCCCGACGTGGAAGGGCTAATCGATCGGTATGCGTGGAGAGCGATGCGCGCGCGCGTGCCGGAGAGCGGCTCCGGGCCGCCAATTGCCTTGTCATATATCGCGACGGCTCCGTCGGGGCGGCCATCTGCATTACTACAGGCGCTCGACGAGCTCGACCCGCCGTCAGCCGCCGTCTATGTGCGGACAGACGAGTCGGAGCGCGAGGTGCGCCAGGGGCTGATGGCTTTGGGGTATCATGGTCCGGACGCCCCCATTCGGGCCCTCCGGGGCGGGACGACGGAACACACAGCTTTGCTTCTGCTCTACGACATGCCGCTGGACGCGGGCGAGCTCAGAGCTGCCGCGGCTGGCGTTCCGGCACGCGTTATAGCGTTCGTGGCGCCGCGCCAGGTGCCGCACCTGCGAGGGATAGCGGGCGATAATCCGAGCCCCCTCCTGCTAAAAGGCGCTCGCGAGGCGGCCTGTACGCACGACGAAGAGATCCGCTCGCAGTTGCGGAGAGAACTGGAGAGGGCGACCCCGTTCCGTGAGATTCTTGCGCTCGAGCCGCTACTGGTTGATTACGACGCCGTACATCTCGCCGCTGCGGCCCTGGCGCTGCTAGAGCGCGAGCGTCGCCAACTGCCGAGGCCGACACAGCCTGCGCCGCAGACTCAGCCGGCCGCGCACCGGGAAGCTTCGCAGCCCCCTCGGCCTACTCGGCCCACTCCGGACCGACCCCCAAAAAACACACGGCCCCTACCACGGAGACCGTGATAGGGGACCGCGGGGCCGCCGCCCCCCGCGTTTGCCGTCAGGCGTTGCGAGACACGGTCGGCGTATGTGAGACTGTCCGCCTCCTCTAACGTAAGCTGCAACGGGCCAGCGCGTATCACGTGGGCGGTCGCATGTATCACGCTTTACGAGCGATGCGTCAGCCTTGTGACGGCTGAGCCGGGCGTAGCGTCAAGTCGCCATGGGTGTGATTGCCACGCTCCTCCCACAACCAGGCCGCATACAGCGCCTGCGCGCAGCCGTCCGCGATCGGCACACGATCATCCAATGTGAGGACTGGATGGATCTTACGCGCATGTGCGAAGCCGAACCCGTGCATCTGGCCGTTATCGACCTGTATGCCGACGGCGCAGCCAATTTCGAGCGAGTGCGCGTGCTCAAGCTTCGGTTTCCCCGGGTCGCGCTGGTGGCGTACGTGTCTGTCAGTGGAGAGCGCGCACGCGACATGTTCGACGCCGGGCGGTGTGGGCTGGACGGGCTCGTAGTCGCGGATGTGGACGATGCCCCAGCAAGCCTGCTCCTGCACGTTGAGAAAGCCGAGGCCCGCAGCGTGGCCAGCGTGGTGCGTCCGGTCATCACGGATCTCAAAGCCACGGTGCGAGATGCGATCCTCGCGTCGGTTACGCGGGCCCACGAGAGACTCACCCCGGATGCCTTTGCAAGACTGCTCGCAGTGCCGCGCCGTCTGCTTACCCGGCGACTGACCGACGCCGGCTTTCCGGCCCCGCACCGCCTGCTAACATGGGGACGCCTAGTCGTCGCGGCCCATATGCTCGAGGACCTGGATAGTAGCGCCGACAGCGTTGCGCATGTGCTGGACTTCCCATCAGGAAGCGCCTTCCGCAATACCTGCCAACGCTACTTGAGCGCAACGCCGCAGCAGATCCGCGCCCGTGGCGGCGCACCATATGTCATCGCCGAATTCATGAAGCAAGCCCGTGCGCGCGCAGCGGCGGCGGAAATAACCTCGCCCGCCAACGGAGTCCAAACGGAGGGCGAGGGCGCAGTTAGCCCCGCCTCCGCCCTCAACAACCCGGTAACTGCGTCCGTTTAGTCTTGCGTGAGGAGCGAACTGGCCCGACAATTCAATCGGCGAAATACCTCATGTGTCTGATAATTAGCCTCATTGCCTCATGTCGCGTATCGTCGGTCTGACCGGCAATATCGCCAGCGGGAAATCGACCGTAGCCCGACTTTTGTCCGAACGGGGAGCTACCGTGATCGACGCCGACGTGCTTTCGCGCCGCGCAGTCGAGAGCGGCACGTCGGCGCACAAGAAGATCGTTGCGCGGTGGGGCGACGAGGTGCTCGCACCGGGCAGCGGTGGCGCGCTCGATCGCGACGCACTCAGGCGGCGCGTGTTCAGCGATCAAGCCGAGCTCGAAGAGCTGAACCGCATCGTGCACCCTGAGGTCGCGCGACTGCGCAACCACTTGGTGGCTGAGGCACGTGCACGAGGCGATCGCGTTATCGTGTGCGACACGCCACTGCTCTTCGAGCGCCATATGGCCGAAGAATTCGATCGGATAGTACTGGTCGACGCGCCGCGGCCCCTGCGACTCGAACGCCTCATGCGCGACAGAGGGCTCAACGAAACTGAGGCATTGGAGATGATCGCCGCTCAGATGCCGGCAGCACTCATGCGCGCACGCGCGGACTTCGTCATTGACAATACGCGCACGCTCGCCGAGCTCGCCACGCGGGTCGGCGAAGTTTGGGCGGAACTCGAGCGCGAGGTTGATGCGGTGGCGGCCCCCGTCACGACGTGAGATCTTGGTGGAGGCCGTCGCTGGTCGGCGGTCTCCTCCTACGAACCAATCATGGCTGTCATTCCGGGCGATCTCTTCTACACCGCGGAGCATGAGTACGTCCGCTTCGGCCCTGACGGAGTCGCGCAGATAGGTGTAACCGACTATGCGCAGCGCGAACTTGGCGACGTAGTCTACGTGGAGTTGCCACAGGTAGGCGCCACTTTTGACGCGCATGACGTGTTCGGCACCGTCGAAGCCGTGAAAGCAGTCTCGGAGCTGTTTTCCCCGCTCGCCGGAGAGATCACCGCGGTCAACGGCCGGCTAGACAAGGAGCCCGCGCTCGTCAACAGCGATCCGTACGGCGAGGGATGGATGCTGCGCTTGCGTCCTCGCGACGCGACGAATCGCGAGGGCTTGCTCACCGCGGCGCAATACTCGGAGCGCATCGGGACGTCCTGATCCGCTCGCGATTTCTCCTCACGCCGCCGATGTCTGGCGCCGAGAACATGGCGCTCGACCATGCGCTGCTGCGGCGCGCACGGATGACCGGAGAGACGGTTCTGCGCGTTTACGCATGGCGCCAGCCGACTGTCTCCCTTGGCCGCAATCAGGCGGCGCGCGGCGCGTACAACGAGCTGCTCGCCGCCGAGATGGGAATCGCTTTCGTGCGACGGCCCACTGGTGGGCGCGCCGTCCTGCATTGGCATGAGGTTACCTACAGTGTAACTGCACCGCTACACGGTCGCGTTGGCGAATCCTACGCTGCCACGAATCGTCTACTCGTGAGCGCGCTGCGGCGCCTCGGTGTATCGGCGGAGCTGGCGCTTGGCGGCGAGACCGCCCTTCCTCTTTCGGATGCGCCGTGTTTCGATCAAGCTGTCGCTGGCGAAGTCGTGTGCGACGGTCGCAAACTGGTGGGAAGCGCTCAATGGCGTGAGCGCGACGCAACCATGCAACACGGATCGATTCTCATCGACGACGATCAATGGATGCTGTCCCAGCTCGCCTCGCGCCAGTGCTCGGCCTCCGAGCGCCGCGTGACGCTGCGTGAGCTGCTCGGCCATGCGCCCACCGCGGCAGAGGTTGCGTCGGCTTTACGCGCGACGTTGGATGAAGCCGCCGAGCCGCTTGTCCTCGATTCCGCCACGGGCGACGCGGCCGCACAGCTAATGACGCACTACGAATCCGATGCCTGGACCTGGCGGCTTTAGCAGCCTGCGGCGCCTCGCCCCACGTGCGTGGTTGCTGTCCGCGGCGCTGGTTTCCTGCCAGCGCGACAGCGGCCGCGGGGCAGCGGCCGAAAGCGGCAAAGCCGGCGGTACGGTCGTCGTGTCGGTCCCCGCCGACGTCGAGACCCTGTTCCCCCCGTTTGCGCTCGCCAACCAGAGCAAGCTCGCCATTGATTTGCTATTCGACCGGTTGAGCGAGATCGGTGACTCGCTCAACACGATTGGTGATGCGGGCTTCCGCCCGCAGCTCGCTGACCGCTGGACGTGGGCCAGCGACTCGTTATCGATCGCATTCCATCTGAATCCCCAGGCGCGCTGGCACGACGGCGTTCCCGTTCGCGCATCCGATGTTCGGTTCACCTATGAGATGTATCGCGATTCCGTCGTAGGCGCCGACGTGCGGTCGCAGCTTTCGACCATAGACTCCGTGACCGTTCGCGACTCGCTGACTGCGGTCTTTTGGTTCTCACGGCGCGATCCAGAGCAATTCTTCAACGCCACGTATCAGATGTACATCTGTCCGGCCCATCTATTGGATAGGATCCCCCCCGCAAACCTTAGAAGCGCGGACTTTGGGCGACACCCGGTTGGCTCGGGTCGGTTTCGTTTCATGTCGTGGACGCCAGGTGCATCCGTGGACTTCGTGTCCGACACCGCGAACTATCGCGGCCGCGCGCAGCTCGATCGGGTGATTCTCAGCGTCGCGCCGGACTTTACGACCGCGGTGGCTAGGCTCTTCTCGGGGGAGGCGGATTTTTACCAGGTCCTGCTACCAGAGAACATCGCCGAGCTCGCGCGCCACCCGAGCTTACGAGCCGTGCCCTACACGGATCCATCGTACGGATTTCTCTGGTTCAACTTGCGCGATCGGCGGGCGGCGCGTCCGCATCCCGTGCTTGGAGATCGCAGAGTCCGTCGCGCCCTTGGCATGGCCCTCGACCGAGCGCGAATGCTGCAAAATGTTTTCGATTCGTTGGCGGTCGTGCCGAAAGGACCATTTTATAGATCCGCGGCATTCGCGGACTCGGCTGTCACCCCCCTTCCGTATGACACGGCTGCCGCGAGTCGGCTTCTGGATTCGGCTGGCTGGATGCGTGGCCCCGACGGAGCCCGGCGGAAAGGAAACCGGCCGCTAGCGCTGTCGCTTGTGGTTCCCACGTCGAGCAAGACTCGCCTCCGATACGCGCAACTGATCCAGGATCAACTCGCGCGCATCGGCGTTGCTGTCTCCATCGAGGCCATTGAGTTCGGCGCGTTCAAGCAGCGGATACAGACTCACGATTTCGATGCCACCATCAGCGTATGGGTGCTGGACCCAAGCCCCAGCGGGCTGCGGCAGAGTTGGGAGACGGCCGGGGAGACAGGTGGCGTCAATTGGGGATCGTATTCGAACCCGGTGTTCGATGCAGCAGTCGACAGCGCCTTGGCTGCCCTCGATCCGGCTCGCCGGCGCTTCTACCTGCGCCGAGCGTTTCAAACGATAACGGACGATGCGCCAGCTGTCTGGCTTTATGAGCCCAGGCAGGTAGCAGGCGTGCACCGACGCGTTCAGCTGCGTTATCTGCGGCCCGACGCCTGGTGGGCACATTTGGCCGATTGGACCATTGCGCCGTCGGAGCGGATTGCGCGGGACCATATCGGTCTGGGCCCGGGCGCTCGATAGACTGCCCTCGGCGGCCAGCGGCGCCTTGCCGGCGAAGCAGGCCGGAGCGACACTAGAGTCGTGAAAGTAGAGTCGTGAAGGTCTGGCCGCCTAAGCCGCGGCATACATACCCTTTCGGAGCTAATGAATGCCTCGACCGTGTAGCGGTGTCCTTAGCGCATTGGCGCTCGCGTGTCTCGCGGTTGCGCCAGCGCTGGCGGCTCAAACCGCAAGCGCCCCCGATTCGCTCACAAACCCGATCAGCGCTTCACTTGCCCAGCAGTACGAGCCGCTCAAGGAATACATCGTTAAGGCCGCCGAAGAGATGCCGGCTGCAGATTATGGTTTCAAGCCGACGCCCAAGATCCGTACGTTTGGCCAGATAGTTGGTCATGTCGCCGATGCGGAGTACGAATTCTGTGCTGGTCTGAGAGGGGTGGCGAACCCTCAGAAAAGCAGCGCCGAGAAGCTGACCTCAAAGGCCCAGCTCGTGAAAACCCTGTCGGAGGCATTCGCTTATTGCGACGACCCGTTTCGCGGCGCGCACGACGCGGCGATGAACGACAAGGTGATGATGTTCGGTGAGACCCACACGCGGCTGTACTCGATGGTGTCGAACATCTCGCATGCCAACGAGCACTACGGCAACATGGTGATTTATCTGCGTCTGCGAGGGCTTGTTCCGCCGTCGTCGATGCCCACCAAGTAGGGGCGGCATTGATGCAACCCCTAACCGGTTGGTCCCGCTAGCCCCAGCGTGGGAGCGACTGAACGCATCGCGCCAACGACGACGCCAATGTGCTCATCGAGGTCGACGCCAAGATCGGCGGCCCCGGCGACAATGTCTTCGCGGCTCACGCCACGCGCGAATGCCTTGTCCTTCATCTTTTTTCGAACGGCCGGTGCGTCGACGTCGTGCACGCTTCGCGACGGCCGGACGAGCGCGGTCGCGGCCACGAGGCCCGTGAGCTCGTCGACCGCGAACAGAGCCTTCGCCATCGTGGTGGCGCGCGGCACGCCGGTGTAGCTCGCGTGGCCGAGAATCGCATCGAGAATGTCCTGCGGGTATCCCTTCTCGCGGAGTATGCGCACTCCCTCGGCGGGGTGGCCAGAGCTAGGCCAGTGCTCGGCATTGGGGTGGCGCTCGTAGTCGAAGTCATGGACGAGGCCAACAATGCCCCAGCGCTCGCGATCGCTGCCCAGCCGCTCGGCATAGGAGCGCATAGCCGCCTCCACTGCGAGCATGTGCTTACGCAGTGAGTCGCTCGCGGTATACTCGTGAACGAGTGCGAGCGCGTCTTCGCGCGTCGGGAGAGCTTGTGGGCCGGGAGGGGCTGTCATGACCACCACAATGTAGCCGCCGCTTAGAGTGCACAACTTCGCGATGGAGACCCTGCCGCAGGCCCGGAATGCGCCAGCAGTCGCCACGGCACCGATCCGCGTGGGCTTTCAAGGCGAACCGGGCGCGTTCAGCGAGGAGGCCATCGTCCAGCTGTGGCGCGGGAATGCCGAGCCAGTCGCCATGCGCAGTTTCGATGAGGTGGCGGACGCCGCCGAGACGGGCCGGGTCGACTTTGGGATGCTCCCGATCGAGAGCACCTTGATGGGCGGAGTGGACGTCGCCTACGATTTGCTGCAGCTACACGACGGGCTCTTCGTAGTCGCCGAGACGGTGGTCGTCATCCATTTGAGCGTGCTTGGGCTGCGCGGGGCGACGATCTCGCGGTTGCGCACGCTGGCGAGCCACCCGCTCATGTTGGCCCAGTGCGCGCACTTTTTCAGTGCGCACCAGTCCATACGGCCACAGCCCAGCTGGGATACCGCCGGCGCGGCGCGGGAGGTGGTCGAGCGCGGAGACCCGACGTGGGCCGCGGCTGCCAGTCACCTTGCGGGAGAGCGCTTTGGGCTCGTCACGCTGGCCGAGCGCATCGAGGATCGTCCCGACACGATGATGCGTTTTCTAGCGGTCGGCCCGGAGCCTACCCTTCTTCAGTCCCGAGCGCCGGCCCGCACCGCGTTATTGTGCGGGCTGCCAAACACCGTCGGGGCGCTCCTGGGCGTATTGCAACCGCTCGCCGCCCAGGGGTTCAACGTGTGCCACCTGACCGCGCGGCCGACACGCGAGCCGTGGGACTACCAGTTTTTCGTCGAGTTCGAGCACGCTGCCGGCGACCCGAAGGCCGCCGACGCGGTTGCGACGGTACGCCGGGCCTGCACGTTCTGCCGGGTCCTCGGTACGTATCCCCGATGGACTCAGCGGGCCTACGCTGTCTGAAGAGCTAGCGAGGCGGGTCGAGGCACCACGTGGGCGACGCGCGAAATACCTCGCGCCATCTGCCTCCCGAATATTTTAGCACCACGAGGTAGGAATCCCCCCCGTATTTCCACGCCTCCAGCACGATCTCATCGATGCCATCGCCGTCGAAATCGACATGGTCAACGTAGCGTCGATATTCGGCGTGGGACGCCGGGCCGGTGACGATGTGCGTGAAGGTTGGCGCGTACTCGGTTCCCGTCTTGTCGGCGATCACGAATGTCCCTGACGTCACATCGCCGCGCGCAGCCGCTTCCTCGGCGTTCGGGTCGATGAACGAAGCGACGATGGTAGGCTCGGTTGTCGCCCCGGTGTTTATTGCGACGGCGCGGAAGTCGAGCGAGTCGAGACGGCTCGCGGGCACTCCAGCGCCGGTCGCGGCCATCATGCCCACCTTGCGCGCCAACTTGACGACGACGTTGGACGGAAGCATCACGCCAGGGGCAGCCGCTGATAGCGGCGCATTGGACGCAAGAAACTCCACGGTGATCCCCGCGGGCGCCTTTCCGTCCAGGGCGACCGAGGACAGGGGAACGAGATTTCGGCAGTTCGGCAGCGAGTACAATGGCGCGTCGGGATGCGCCCACATCCGCTGCTTCACCGTCACGTCTCCGGCGGCGCGCCCATCCTGATACAGCGTGTACGTGGTCCCCGCGCGATGAAACAAACGGTCGAACTGCCGCCATCCCTCTGGCGGCAGCTGGATGTTGTACAGCTGCTTTCCGTCAATTACCGCTACCGGCACCATGCGCGGGTCCTCGCGCTCGCCGAATACCTCGAACAGGATATGCGGATTGGCCGAGACGACGATCGGCTCAGCGGCGGTCGCGCTAGTTCCGGCCGCGTCGTCGGGGTCGACCACGCTGGCGCGAGCGAGCGCTTTCGCCTTGTCGCACCCGGTGACGGCCGTTAGCGTTACGCATAACAGGCCGGTTAGCACCGCGGTTGTCGTCACGTATCGAGTCACGAGCAATGTGGGCCTCGGGCGCGCCCGGCGACACCGCCAGTCTCGCGCACCTCGTCAGTCGTTGGGTTGCCGCCGCCCCAACCGCCGCATTCGCGGCGGCGGATCCGCACGGCTTCACACTTGAGACGCTCCCCTCAGTTGCTGAGTCACCGAGGCTCGTAACCCCGACTTTGGTCGAGGACGAGGCGGTCGTTCCCAGGCGAGTCGCGGACGCGACCCAGACGGACCTTAGGCCTCCAGCCGACGACACCGGGTTCGCCGCGTTTCTCGACGGCGTACAGCAGAGTCGCGTGGTGGGCCATTATGACGGCATTCCCGTGGTCGTTGGCAAAGTCGCCGCGGTCATTCGGCGGCGCGTCAATCGCCGGCTGACGACGTACGGGCCAGGGCCGCTGCAGCAGCGCGCCCTGTATGCCCCATGGGACCTGCTTCCGCCGGGTTACCTGACTGAGGCCGAGCGCCTCGGCTGGCTGCTCCGCGACACGCATGAGCCCGAGCCGGCAGCGAGCGGGGTGCATCCATACGCCATAAGCGAGCGGGCACTGCATCTCGTGCAGGCCGATCGGGAGACGCTCGAGCATCGACTGGCCGAGGTATGGTGCGCCACTGAGCAGGCGCCACTCTACGTCGACGGCGGCGTAAGCAGAAACGAGCCCGCCGCCGTGTCGCCCCGGGTCGTGGGGGTCGTCAAAAGCCACCGGACGCTGTACGTGGCCCCCGACGACGTTGCCATTCTGGTGCGCCTTCGCGGGGGCGAGCGCACCAGCGTTGTTCGCCTAACGTCGCACCGGCGGACTCCCGTGCTCAGCTGGTATCTGCGAGTGCGCGAAGGAGCGAATCGCGGGCCGTTTTGGGGACTCGTGCGCGTCGAGGTTGCCGATATTGATTCCCACGCCATGACCGACCGAGCGAACCAAGTCTGCCGGTGGGTGTTGAGCGAGATGGCCGCGCCGGCGCCACTTTCGCTGCCCGATCAGCGATGGGACACGCTAGCCTATGGAGTTCACGACTGCGAAGCGTTTCTCCGGGCCGTCATCTGATGGAATCGTCTCGCCCGGCGTCCTCTGCCGCGAAATCGCCTCAAGCCCTTGGTCGCGTAGTCGCGACCGAGCGCCGGCCCAATACTCCCCATGAATTCCATTTCTGGACGGCGCTTGACGCGAGCGTCGGCATCGGAACGATAGTTCGTGTCGTCGGGACTTACCCCGTAGCGGGCCACGTCCCGGTGGTCTATGGCGTGGTCGTAGAGGGATTCGGATTCACCGATCTCCAGACGCCGCTACACGATGTTCTCGGACACGACGGGGTGCCGGGCGGCGCGGGTTACGCTGCCACGGTCCGGACCGAGATTCGGCTATACACGGCGGCCGTTCTCCGGCAGCTTCCCGAGGAGCCGCTGCAGCCCGTCCCTATGGGCGAGGTTTTCCTTGCCGACGATACCGACGTCGCGTGCGCGCTTCGGATGGACAGCTACCTTCGCGACGGCGCAAGGACGGGGATCCCGATTGGTATCTACCACGCCGGCGGCACGGAATCGCCGATATACCTGGACGCGGATTTCCTATTGGGCCCGGAGGCGGCGCACCTGACTATCACCGGCGTGTCAGGCCTCGCGACCAAAACCAGTGCGGTTGAGTGGCTGCTCGCCTCGATCTTTGCCCACTTTCCCGAGCAGAAGGGCTCAGTCGCGGCGCTGTGCTTCAACGTGAAAGGGCCTGATTTGTGCTTCCTCGACCAGCCCGCGGCGACGCTGGACGCGGCCGACCGG
>Ga0073928_10002244_pt1 | contig 33963 bp, 26 predicted proteins | sample PaiPotPPA55metaG_FD_76969 | JGI IMG/M metagenome (GOLD analysis project Ga0073928, IMG submission 76969) | Iron sulfur acid spring bacterial and archeal communities from Banff, Canada, to study Microbial Dark Matter (Phase II) - Paint Pots PPA... ...
CTCAAAAAGGGCGACCGCGTCACCATCCACATGCCCATGATTCCCGAGCTTCCGGTCACCATGCTCGCCTGCGCCCGCCTCGGAGTCGTTCACTCCGTCGTTTTCGGCGGATTCAGCGGCGAAGCCTGTGGAACGCGCGCGGCAGATTCGGGAAGCCGCGTCCTCATCTATGCCGATGGCTACTACCGCAGCGGAAAGCTGATCGACCACAAGGCTTCAGCCGACATCGCCGTCGAAGCCGCCGCTCGCGAAGGCCAGCATATCGACAAGGTTCTCGTCTGGCGTCGCTACCCGGGCAAAAATAGCTCTGCTTCGGTGATGGTCAGCGGCCGCGACTTTTTCGTGGATGAGGTAATCAAGGACTACCGCGCCAAGAAAATTGAACCGGTTCACATGGACGCGGAAGATCCGCTCTTTCTGATGTACACCAGCGGCACTACCGGAAAGCCCAAGGGCTGCCAGCATCGCACCGGCGGTTATCTCGCGTACGCTACCGCAACCAGCAAGTACGTTCAGGACATTCACCTCGACGACGTTTACTGGTGCATGGCCGATATCGGCTGGATTACCGGGCATTCCTACATCGTCTACGGGCCGCTCGCTCTCGCCGCTACCAGTGTGATCTACGAAGGCGTCCCGAATTATCCGGATGCAGCGCGCCCGTGGCGAATCGCTGAACGCCTCAACGTCAATATTTTCCATACCTCGCCCACCGCGATCCGCATGCTCAGAAAAATGGGGCCGGACGAGCCTGCTAAATACGATTACCACTTCAAGCACATGACCACGGTAGGAGAACCTATCGAGCCGGATGTTTGGCGATGGTATTACGATGTCGTCGGAAAACGCGAAGCCGTGATTGTCGACACTTGGTGGCAGACGGAAACCGGTGGAGTCTTGTGCAGCACCATCCCCGCGCTCGATCCCATGAAGCCGGGCAGCGCCGGTCCCGGACTTCCCGGTATTTACATGATCATTTACGATGAAAATAATCAGGAAATGCCCGCCGGCTCCGGAAGGGCCGGAAATCTTTGCATCCGTAATCCCTGGCCGGGAATAATTCAAACCATCTGGGGCGACCGAGAAAAATTTGTCCGCCAGTATTACCAGAAGTATTGCCGCGATCCCAATAGCAAGCGCTGGCAGGACTGGCCCTACTTTGCTGGCGATGGCGCGCTGCTCGCCAAAGACGGCTATTTCCGTATTCTCGGCCGGGTCGACGACGTGATTAACGTCGCTGGACACAGGCTCGGCACCAAGGAACTGGAATCGGCCTGCCTCACCATCTCCGGCATCGCGGAAGCGGCCGTGGTTCCCGTAGTCGATGAAATCAAAGGCCGTGTCCCGGAAGTCTACATTTCGCTTCGGCCCGGCTGCACCATTTCTCACAAAGACATGGCCGCGAAAGTGACCCTCACGATCGAAACCATGATTGGCAAAATCGCACGGCCCAAGACCGTCCAAATAGTTCCCGATATGCCCAAGACTCGCTCCGGCAAATTAATGCGCCGCGTCCTCGCCGCCATCTCGAACAACATGAACGTCGGCGACATCACCACGCTCGCGAACCCCGACATCGTCGAACAGATTCGCGTTCAGGTGCAAGGCGCAGGGCCGGTCGCCGTGAAGGAAGGCCCGGAGGACGTAAAGCAATTCGGCGCGAACGAGTGACGCCGCCCAATTCCAATTTCAATTCGGTTTCTGAATGTTGACTCGGGATGCAGTCTTGAATTTCTAAGAGGAGGACTACCGGAATGGCGAAGAAAAAGGGACCAAAAATCTCCCGCAGAGAATTCGTAAGAGTCACCGGCGCCGGTGCTCTGGCAGCCGGATTGGGGCCGGCTTTTCTTTTTCCGGAGCGCGCTTTGGCGCAACAGAAAACACTGAAGATTCTTCAATGGAGTCATTTCGTTCCAGCCTACGACACGTGGTTCAACGGAACCTTTACCAAGGAATGGGGCCAGAAAAACAATACCAACGTCGTCGTTGATAACATCAACCTCGTCGACCTCGGTACTCGCGCCGCTTCGGAAGTTTCCGCGCAAAAGGGCCACGATCTTTTCATGTTCCTCTCCCCGCCCGCGGCCTACGAAAAATCCACGATTGACATGTCCCACGTCTACCAGGAAGTGGAAAAGAAGCACGGCAAGAAAATCGATCTGGCTCACAAATCCACCTACAATCCGGTCACAAAAAGATATTTTGCTTTCTCCGACGCTTACACGCCGGATCCGGGCAACTGGCACAAGGATATGTGGACCGAAGCGGGCTACCCCAACGGTCCCGACACCTATGACGATCTGCGCGCCGGCGCAAAGAAAATCCGCGACAAAAGCGGCCATCCCTGCGGCCTCGGGCTCGCCCAGGAACTCGATACCAGCATGGCCATGCGCGCCATTCTCTGGTCTTTCGGCGGAGCCGAGCAGGACGAGGCCGGCAACGTCACCATCAATTCAAAAAACACAATCGAAGCTTTAAAATTTATGAAAGCCTTGTTTCAGGAGTCCGAAACTCCGGAAGTCTTCACATGGACTCCTCCTTCCAACAACCAGGCCATGCTCGCTGGCCGCGTCTCCTTTGTAGCGAACGCCATTTCCATCACGCGGCAATCCGAGCGCGAACACCTGCCGATCGACAGCAAGATTATGATCAGCCAGGCGCTAAAAGGCCCCGTGCGCCGCATCGCCGCCGAGCACGTCATGAACTGCTACGTCATCTGGCAGTTCGCGGAAAACAAAGACGGCGCGCAGCAATTCCTCATCGACTACATGGACCATTTCCACGACGGCTTCGAAGCCGGCCAGTTTTACAATTTCCCGTGTTTTCCGACTCTCGTGCCCGATCTCAAAAAGGAAATCTCGAACGATTCGCGCGCGAATCCTCCCGACAAATATAAAGTTCTCGGCAACGTTCTCGATTGGGCCACCAACGTCGGCTACCCGGGATACGCAACGGCGGCCATCGACGAGTCCTTCAAAACTTGGGTCATTCCCACGATGTTCGCCAAAGTCGCGCGCGGCGACGAGTCGCCGGAAGACGCCGTCAAAACTGCCGAAGCCGAATACAAGCGCATCTTCGCCAGATGGAAATAACTTGGGGGCTCGATGGCTGTCGTTGAGACGCGAAACCTGACCAAAGTTTTCAAGCAAGGAGATTTAGGAGCAGTCAACAACGTTAATCTCGAGACCCGCGAAGGAGAATTTCTGGTCTTGCTGGGGCCTTCCGGTTCCGGCAAGACCACGCTCCTGCGCATGATCGCCGGCCTCGAATCGCCCACGTCCGGCGAAATCCGGATCGGCGGCGAAGTGGTGAACGATCGCTCGCCGCGCGAACGCGGCATCGCGATGGTTTTTCAAAGCTACGCGCTCTACCCCCATTTGAGCGTGTACGAAAACATCGCGTTTCCTCTGAAAGCGCAAAAGGTTCCGAAAAATCAACATAAGCAGAAAGTCGAATGGGCTGCTGGCCTTCTCGGCATCCAGTCCCTTCTTCAACGCAAACCGCGGCAACTTTCCGGCGGCGAACGCCAGCGCGTCGCTCTCGCGCGTGCGATCGTTCGCGAGCCGCGCGTCTTTCTGCTCGATGAGCCGCTCTCGAATCTCGATGCGAAACTCCGCGCGTCCGCCCGCGAAGAGCTTGAACAGTTTCACGATCGCATCAAGACCACCACGATTTACGTGACGCACGATCAGGTCGAAGCAATGGCGCTCGGCGACCGCATCGTCGTTCTGCACAAAGGTGAGGTGCGACAAATCGGCACTCCCGAGGAAGTCTATGATCAGCCCGCCGATACATTCGTGGCCACCTTCCTCGGTTCTCCGCCCATGAACCTGCTGGAGTTCCCGGAAATCATCGTAGGGTTTCGCCCGGAGAGCCTTGTGCCCGAGGGGGTGATCCCGGGGGCCGCGCAAGTGAAGCTTCGCTTCCGCGTGAACTACGTCGAATACCTCGGCGCGGAGCGCGTCCTCTACGGATCGCTCGAGGGCACTAACTTCGAATCCACGGAGATTGTCGCGCGTCTCTCCTGGACCATGCCGACGGGCTATAAGGCCGGCAGCGTCTACGATTTCTCAGTCGCCCAATTGGATCTGCGCTTTTTTGACCGCAAAACAGAAAAGCGCACAACTCCGAGGCCGGTCACGTGGCAGTAGAAAATCGCCGGCTCGGCTTCGCGATGTTTTTTCCCGCGGCGGCGTATATCGTCCTGCTGATTGGAGGGCCGCTGATTCTGGCGGTGATGTACGCTTTCAGCGACGCGCGCATCGGCAACCCCGGTTACCATTACGTGGGGCTGGAGAATTTCCGCAGCATACTCCAGAGTCCGAGTTTTCGCGCGGCGCTCCGGAACTCGGTTGTGTTTACCGTGGTCGCGCAAATCGTCGTGATCGTCTGTTCCACGATGCTCTCGATCGCCCTCGAAAAGCCGTTTCGAGGGCGCAAGTTCACGCGCTTCTTGATTTTGCTTCCTTGGGTCGCGCCGATCTCCCTTGGCGCGATCGGATGGAAATGGATCCTCGATTCCATCTACAGCGTCATCACGTGGGTGTTGATCTGGCTTCATGTATACAAACCGTATGGCGCGCCGATGTGGCTGGGCGAGCCGAAACTGGCGATGGCTTCTGTGATTCTGGTCCACTGCTGGCGGCTGATTCCCTTTTCGACCGTCATCATGCTCGCTGGACTTACCGCTATTCCCAAGGACATTCCCGAAGCGGCGTCCATCGACGGCGCTGGATTTTGGCGGATTCTTTTTCGCATCAACATTCCGATGATGGCGCCCATCATCAGCGTGGCCGTGCTGTTCGGAACGATTTTCACTTTCACGGACATGACGGTGGTGTACATCCTCACGGCCGGCGGGCCGTTTGACTCGACGCAGACACTGCCTTCGCTCGCGTTCGCAACCGGAATCCAGGGGAGCGACTTGGCCGCGGGCGCGGCGATGTCACTTTTCCTCATTCCCGTTCTCGTCCTGATTGCGTACTTCATGCTTCGTGCGGCGCATCGCGCGGAGGTGACGTGATGACGAGGCGAGGCTGGCGCAAACTCGGTCCCGGAGTGGCGAAGTTCGCAACTCTGGCGACATTCGTGGTGCTGCTGGCATTCCCGTTCTACTGGATGCTGATCGCGACGTTCAAGCAGAACATAGACCTGTACACGGTCGAGAACAATCCCTTCAAGTTCAATCTGCCGCCGACGCTCGATCACTTGAAGCTGCTGTTCTTCGAAACACGATACGTGCGATGGCTCGGAAATACGGCGCTGGTCGGCGTAATCGTTGTGATCATCACGCTGCTTCTGGCCGTGCCCGCCGCGTACGCTCTCGCGCGGCTTACCGGACGCTGGGGGCAGCGGATGGGCATCGCGATATTTCTCACGTACCTGATTCCGCCGACGTTGCTGTTCATTCCGTTGTCTCGCGTCGTGGCCGTTCTCGGCTTGCAGGACACGATATGGTCCGTGGTGCTCGTGTATCCGAGTTTTACGATTCCCTTCTCGATTTGGCTGCTGATGGGATTCTTCAAATCGATACCGAAGGAACTGGAAGACGCCGCTATGGTCGATGGTCTGACGCGCTTCGGCGCGTTCGTCAAGATGGTGATTCCCATTTCCACTTCCGGAATCCTCACGGTAGTGATTTTTACGTTCACGCTGGTGACGCAGGAATTCGTTTACGCGCTGACGTTCATTTCGCCCGAATCGCAGCAGATGGTGGGCGTGGGCATTCCCATTTTCCTGGTTCGGGGCGACGTGTACTTCTGGGGCTCGCTCATGGCGGCGTGCCTGATTACCAGCGTGCCGATCGCACTGCTCTACAACACGTTCCTCGACCGCTTCATCGCCGGGTTCACGGTGGGCGCCGTGAAGTGAACGAAGCGCGCGAAGTAAACGGCGCGGCATTTCAGTTCTCCTCCCAGTCGAACGATCGCGTCACAGCTTTCTTCCATTTGCGATAGAGAGTGCCGCGGCGGGCTGCATCCATTTGCGGGTGCCAGGTGCGGTCGACGGCCCAGTTCGCGCGAAGCTCGTCGATGTCCTTGAAGAATCCAACTGCAAGACCTGCTGCGTAGGCCGCGCCGAGCGCCGTTGTTTCGTTCACGGCTGGACGCACAACCGGACGGTTCAGAATGTCGGATTGGAATTGCATCAGCAGCTCGTTTGCCACCATGCCGCCGTCGGTGCGGAGAACATCGACAGCGATCTTCGAATCTTTCTCCATTGCTTCGACGACTTCGCGCACCTGAAACGCCGTGGCTTCGAGAACCGCGCGCGCGATGTGTCCGCGATTCGCGTAACGCGTGAGTCCGGCAATCACGCCGCGCGCGTTCGCTTTCCAGTACGGCGCGTAGAGACCGGAAAATGCGGGAACGAAATAGACTCCGCCGTTGTCGCCGACAGTGCCGGCGAGCGATTCGATGTCCGCGCTCTTCTCGATTAATTTGAGATTGTCGCGAATCCATTGCACGAGCGCGCCGGTGATGGCGACGCTGCCTTCGAGCGCATAAACCGCCGGCTGGGTCCCGAATTTGTAGGCGACGGTTGTTAGCAAGCCGTGGCTCGACGCGACCGGCTTCTCTCCGGTATTCATGAGCAGAAAACAGCCCGTGCCGTAGGTGTTTTTGGCTTCGCCGGGCGCGAGACACGCTTGCCCGACGAGCGCCGCCTGCTGGTCGCCGAGAATGCCCGCGATAGGCACGTCCTTAATAGCATCGAGCTTGGCCGCGCCGTAGATTTCGCTGCTGGAGCGAATCTGCGGAAGGATTTGCGCGGGGATTTCGAAAGCGGCGAGGATGTCCGCGTCCCACGCGAGCGTTTTGAGATTCATCAACTGGGTGCGGCTGGCGTTCGTTGCGTCGGTGACGTGGATGCCGCCTTCCGTTCCGCCCGTCAGCTTCCAGACTAGAAATGTGTCGATGTTGCCGAAGAGAATTTCACCGGCTTCGGCTCGTTCGCGAAGTCCAGAGATATTTTCGAAGAGCCAGCGAATTTTGAGGCTGCTGAAGTACGTCGCGAGAGGCAGCCCTGTCGCCGCGCGAAAGCGATCCTGTCCGCCTGCGCGCGCGAATACGTTGACGGCGCTTTCGACGCGCGTGTCCTGCCAGACGATGGCGTGCGCCACGGGCTTACCGGTTTTGCGATCCCAGAGAAGAGTGGTTTCGCGCTGGTTCGTGATTCCGATGGCAGCGAGATCCTGCGGACGCAGCGCGCCTTGCTGCATCGCTTCGGCGACTACTTCCTTCGTGCGCTGCCAGATTTCTTCCGGGTAGTGCTCGACCCAGCCGGGCCGGGGATAAAGTTGCCGGTGTTCTTTTTGCGCGAGCGAGATGATTTTGCCGTCGCGGTCGAAGACGATGAAGCGCGTGCTGGTGGTGCCCTGATCAAGTGCACCAATATAGGGCGCTCCGATGTAACAAGTTGCCGAGTTCGTCATCGAAAATCTCCGAAAACGCGGCAAACAGAAAGTGCGGTTTTGTTGCGATTAGAAAGGGTGCCGGCCCTTTGTTTTGAATGACTTACAACGCTTCTAATCGGCGCAGTGTGGCGATTAGAAATGCGGCTGGAGAATGAGCAAGAACGAAGGAAATGGAGCGGCCGATCTCTTGTGCCGACATCCTCCACGCATTCTGGTCGGATGCGGTCAGGATGACAAATCGATGGGTGGCGACTCGCGAGCAGTGAGCGGCCGTTCGTGATTCGTGACTGGCGACGAGTAGTCAGCATCGCATCGCGCCGAAGTTCTGAGCCAAAGGCCCTGACTTCCTGCCCTCCCTATCCTCTTTTCCTTTTTCTTCTTTTTTTCTTTTGCTTCTGTCTTCTGTTTTTCTTTCGGGGTTGCGATTCACTCGTAGGATTAAAAAACAGGGTAGCACATTTTGGCGCGTTTGGGAATTTGAATTTGCGCGGGTTAGTTTAGTTAGGCTAGTTTCCGATTGTCCGACTTACCGGGACTAGCCAGGCGCTGCGAGGTCAGAGTACTTCGATAGCTACTTAGCGATGGCAAAAAGCGTTAAACTGCGGGTTCCAGATTATGCGATTTCTGGGAAGTTATGAACGAATCATCCTCGAGCGAGTCTTGGGCGTTGGGCAAATGCCTTGCATCGATCCGCCGGATCAGGGCACAAATGTCGAAAGAGAAGCGCGATGCTGGAAGAGCGTGAACGGGGCGCGAGGCAAATGTCACTGACCGCGAGCGCGTACGACAGTTCATGGCCAGGGGAGGGACCCGTGGCGTCGCGCGCTCACACGGCGGGGGTTCTGGCCATCATCTTCGGCGCGGGTTTCTACTCGCTCTGGGTTTGGCTCCATGCCGGTCCGGCTGCGATCGCCGGGGCATCAGAACGCCATGCTATTCTCTCGTACTACCTGCCAGGCATCATTTATGAATGGCTTCTGTTGTTCTACGTATGGCGCGCGGCGGCGATTACCAAGTTTACGGAATTGGGTCGGCGGGCGATGGGAGAACGGCAGAGCGATCCTCAGAGATATCCTCATTGCGATCCTATTTTGGGTCCTTTGGTATGCCGTGTTGAAGTTCGTCCAATTCGTGCTCGGGCCGAGTCACGGCACGCTTGTCCAACCCATGTTTCCTCAAGGCTCTGTCGAAGCTGTAGTTTGGATTCTGCTTTCCATTTCGTCGGGATTCTGCGAGGAACTTGTATTTCGCAGATATTTGATGCGCCAATTTGCTTCTTGGACCGGCAGCTTCGCCGCCGGAGTGCTTATTCAGGGCGGGATCTTCGGCCTTGCGCATCCGTCACTCGGAATCAGGCAGATGATTGTCATTAGCGTATCGGGGGTGATGATCGGTTCGCTCACGCTGTGGCGGCGGAGTCTCCGTCCAGGCATCATCATGCACGCCTGGGCAGATACCTTCGGTGGCCTTATCGTAAAGGGCCTCCCCTACAAATGATCTCCGTCAGACAATCAGGCTAGTCATGGTCGTAGGCCTCCTTCGGGAGTTTTATTTCAATTTTGTGCATTTTTAGCCGAAGAACGGGGTGGCCGAGGAGAAGGTGTAATCCGGGCCACCGTTCAGGGCCAGGAATTCCTGGCCTCCGAGCTCGAATCTCGCGTCGATTACTTCGCCGCCCGGCGAGAGCTCGTCTTTCCCAAATCATCGTAGGCCGCTATGTGGGATAGCCCTCATACGTGCTTTGGGTCAGAATTCTCGACAAGACTTATGATACGCTACGCCGCACTAGCCTCTACTTTGGACAATTCCTAGCGCACCTGGGCGCCGAGGAGCTGGCCGTGAAGCACCAATTCGATCTATTCAAAGTGTTTACCGACGATCTGCTCGTTTGGATTGGAACTACGTCGAGAGGAAAAACCGCAATTGCGAAATTGAACGAAGCATCACGGAAACCACCTCAAATGGAGATCGCGTGAAAGAGTCTCCAGAATCGCGGGCAGGCGATGCGCAACATTCGATTCGCGACGGCGCGGTCCCGGTGGAATCGATTCTCCGCACGGAAGAGCTGAAGCGCCGTCCATGGCGTCCGCCCGATTACGAGGCGGAAAACCGCGCGCTGGTGGCGCTGTCGCAAGCGCTGGCCGACTCTCCGCGTACCGTTCTCCAGACTCTCGCCGATACACTTCTGAAGGTCTGCCGCGCCGGCTCGGCGGGCATTAGCCTGCTTACGTCAGACGATAACGGAAAGCGATTCTACTGGCCTGCTATCGCCGGCAGCTGGAAACCGCACATCGGCGGAGGCACACCCCGCGATTTTGGACCCTGCGGAGATGTGCTGGATCGCAATACCACACTGCTATTCGGTCACATCGAACGGCGGTACACCTATTTTGAACCGGTTAAACCTCTGGTCGAAGAGGCCCTGCTGGTTCCGTTTTACGTTCGAGGCAAGGCGGTCGGCACGATTTGGGCAGTCTCCCACGATCCCCTGCGCGAGTTCGACGCCGAGGATGAGCGGATCATGAGTTCGCTGGGGAAATTCGCCTCTTCGGCGTATCAAATTTTGGAGTCACTCGAGGCCCTGAAATTCGAAGTCGTCGAGCGCGAAAAGGCGGAAGCGGGCCTGCGCCTAGTGGAGCAAGTAAGAGTGTTGTCACGCCGTTTGATACAAATGCAAGACGAACAGAGACGACGTATCGCACGGGAATTGCACGACAGCGCCGGGCAAATCCTAGCCGCGCTGGGCATGAACCTTGCGAGCGTGGTTCGAAAGACGAAACAAAGCGCTCCCGAAATAGCGAATGAAGCGGAGAAAGGAGAGCAACTGGTTCGGGAATTGACCCAGGAAATACGCACTACATCGTACCTCTTGCATCCGCCTCTGCTGGACGAAAGCGGGCTTTGCGAGGCGCTTCGCTGGTACGTTCAGGGCCTCCAGGAACGCAGCGGACTCGATGTTGCGCTAGACATTCCCGAGGACTTGGGAAGACTCTCCGACGATATGGAGTTAGGCATATTTCGCATCGTGCAGGAGTGTTTGATTAACGTTCACCGCCATTCGGGCAGCAAGGTGGCGACGATTCGGATCGCGCGGGGCAACGAAACTATCTCGGTGCAGATTCAAGACGAGGGTAAGGGCATACCCGATGAAAAACTAGCGCAGCTTCAATCGCGCGGGGGAGGAGTAGGCATTCTAGGAATGCGCGAACGCGTACTCCAGCTTGAGGGCGCGATGGATATTAGTTCTGACGCGCGCGGCACGACAATCTCCATAACAATTCCACTCCCAAAAATCTCCGGGGCAAAACTCGCAGAACATATTCAGCCCGAGTCCGCTGAATAAGTTTTTACCGACACGCGGCGGGATTACCGATCCATGCGAATTCTCATCGCGGATGATAACCAAATGATGCGACGCGGCGTACGGTCCATCCTATCGTCCGAGACGCGGCACGAAGTCTGCGGAGAGGCGGCGGATGGCGCGGAGGCGATTCGCCTGGCGCGCGAACTTTTGCCCGATCTCATTCTCCTCGACATAAGCATGCCGGGACAAAACGGTTTGGAAGTCTCGCGCCTTGTCCGGCAGCAGCTGCCCACAATCAAAATTATTATCATGAGCCAACACGACGCCGTTCGACTCCTGCCCCGCGCTCTGAGTTCGGGCGCTCATGGGTGCGTGGACAAGAGTTGTCTTGCGACGGACTTGTTGGCGACGATCCAGGGCATCGAGCAGACAGTGCAAGGCACTTGATTTATCCGAGTTATGCGTGATCGTAGGCCTCTTTCAGTACCTTTATTTCTATTTTCTGCATTTTTAGCATGGCTAGGCGAACGCGTTCCGCTCTTGCGGGGTCTTTGTCCTTTAGCAGCCGGGGCAAGATCGTGGGCGTGATTTGCCAGGTCACGCCGTATTTGTCCTTTAGCCAGCCGCAACCCTGGCTTTCGCCGCCCTGGGTGAGCTTGTCCCACAGATAGTCCACTTCCTGCTGGGTTTCGCAATTCACCAGGAACGACGTGGCAGAGGAAAAGGTGTAATGCGGGCCGCCGTTCAGGGCCAGGAATTCCTGGCCTTCGAGCTGAAAGTTGGCGATGACCACCTCGCCGCCCGGCACCTGGCCTTTCTTTCCGAATCGGTCGACGCCCAGAATCTTTGAGTTCTTGAAAATGGAAACGTAGAAATTCATGGCTTCTTCGGCTTTGTCGTTGAACCACAGAAACGGCGTAATTTTCAGCATGGTGCTCTCCTTTTCGAATTTTTGCTGATGGCCGCGCCCGTTATCGAACAGGCGCGCGAAGAATTCGTTAGAACTCCTTCAGAGCTTCGCCAGTTCTTCGGCGAGGGTTTCGAGACTTTGCGTCCAGCCCGCTTGCATGCCTTGGAGGTAGGCGGCTGCGTATTCGACGAGATGACAATTCTCAATATTTGACGCGGCTGTTTTATTTGTGGGTGTGTGCGCGGCCGATTGCGGCCGGCTTGGCTGGGTCGCGCCATTCGCGGCCGTTGCGGCGGAGGAGTTCGTGAGCGGATTCCGGACCCCACGCGCCCGAGGGATAGTTCGGGAAATCGCGGGGCGGGAGCGCTTTCCAAACGTCGAGAATGGGCTGAACGATGGCCCAGGAAGCTTCGACCATATCGGCGCGCTGGAAGAGAGTGGGGTCGCCCTTCATGCAATCGTAGAGAAGAGTTTCGTAGCCAGTGGTGGGAGTGGCGCCAAAGTAGTCGTTGTATTCGAAATTCATGTCGACGGCGCCGAGGCGGACGATGGGGCCGGGAACTTTAGCTTCGAAGGTGAGCGAAATGCCTTCGTTGGGCTGGATGTTGAGGACCAGTTCGTTCGGCGGAATTTTTTCGACCGACGTCTTGCGGAAGAGAACGAAGGGCGGGCGGCGGAAACGGATGACGATTTCCGTGACGCGCTTGGGCAGACGCTTGCCGGTGCGAATGTAGAACGGGACGCCGGCCCAGCGCCAGTTGTCGATGCTGAGCGAGAGGGCGACGAAAGTCTCGGTGGTGGACTCGGGATTGACCATCTGCTCGGTGCGGTAAGCGGGAACGTGCTTTCCTTCGATGACGCCCTCGCCGTACTGGCCGCGGACGGCGAAGTGGAGGACCTGCTCGGGACTGTGCGGCTGAATGGCGCGAAGGATTTTGGTCTGCTCGTCGTGGACCGCGGAAGCTTCGAAAGAGATGGGTGGCTCCATGGCGGTGAGCGTGATTAGCTGGAAGATGTGGTTGGGAATCATGTCGCGCATGGCGCCGGAGCGGTCGTAGTAATCTCCGCGCAACTCGACGCCGAGCTCCTCGGCGACAGTGACTTGGACGTGGTCGACGTAGCGGCGATTCCAGACCGGCTCGAAGATGCCGTTGGCAAAACGGAAGGCCAAAATATTTTGGACTGTTTCCTTGCCGAGGTAATGGTCGATGCGGTAGATCTGATTTTCTTTCAGGACGTTGCCGATATTGCGATTCAGGCTGCAGGCGGAAGCGAGGTCCGTGCCGAAAGGCTTTTCGATGACCACGCGCTGCCAGTTGCCGTTTTCCTGTTTGGTGAGACCGGCGCCGCCGAGCTGGTCGACGACGGGAGCGAAGAGCGAAGGCCCGACCGCGAGGTAATAAAGGACATTGCCCTGAGTGCCCTGCTCCTTGTGTACACCTTCTAGGAATTCGCCGAGGCTCTTGTAAAACTTAGGTTCCATGAAATTGCCGGAGAAGTAGTAGAGGCGCTTGACGAACCAGTCCCAGGACGGCTTGTCGACGCCGCTGGTGGAGTACATGTTGATTTCTTCAGTGGAGCGCTGGCGGTAAACCTCGGTGGAAAAATCCTCGCGCGATACGCCGACGATAGCGAAGTTTTCCGGGAGCAGCTTGCCCTTGGCGAGATTGTAGAGCGCGGGGATGAGCTTGCGCTTGGTGAGGTCGCCGCCGGCGCCAAAAATTACTACGGCGCATGGGCCGCTGGGCTCGCCCAGTGCTTCTTGATTCAACTGTCCAACATCTGCCGACGCCATGCGAGTTCCTCCGGTTCAAGTGCCGTCGAAAAATCAGCTTAGCCGCCCGAAAACCAATGGCCGAACTTCCGAGGCCTGACGATTTGAGTTCTGCGGCACTATTTCACCGGGCGCAGCGTGCTGCGCCCCTTACGAAGATTACGAACTAACCGCCGGCGGCGCGCTCTACGTGGCCGCCGAACTTGTTGCGCATCGCCGAGAGCATTTTTTCAGCGAACGTGTGCTGCTGGCGCGAGCGGAAGCGTGTGTAGAGCGAAGCGGAGAGGACTTCGCACGGCACGGCCTCTTCGATCGCCGCCATGATGGTCCAACGGCCTTCGCCTGAATCCTGGACATTGCCTGTGTAATTCGAGAGCGACGGGTTCTCGATCAGCGCCATGGCGGTGAGATCGAGCAGCCACGAGCCCACGACGCTGCCGCGGCGCCAGACTTCGGCGATGTCCGCACAATTCAGAGTGAAGCGATGCGCGGGATCGACTTCCTGCGAGTTAGCGCTTTGAAAAATGTCGAAGCCTTCAGCGTAGGCCTGCATCAGGCCGTACTCGATTCCGTTGTGGACCATTTTCACGAAGTGGCCCGCGCCGGGAGGCCCGCAGTGGAGATAGCCATCTTCGGCGGTGCCCTGATTGGCAGGGCGACCCGGAGTGCGGCCGACGTCGCCTTTGCCGGGAGCAAGAGTCTTAAGCACTGGCTCGATCTGCTTGAACGTATCCGGCTCGGCGCCGATCATCAGGCAATAGCCGCGATCAATGCCCCAGACGCCGCCGCTAGTGCCGACGTCGGCGTAACGAATGCCTTTTGCCTTGAGAGCGGTGGCGCGGCGGATGTCGTCCTTGAAATAGGAGTTGCCGCCGTCGATGATGATGTCGCCAGGTTCCATCTTGGCGGCGAGCGCCATCACGGTATCTTCCGTTGGCTTGCCGGCCGGGACCATTACCCAGGCGGCGCGGGGCTTCGAGAGTTTCTTGACGAAGTCTTCGATCGACGACGAGCCCGTGGCGCCTTCTTTCACGAGGCCGTCAACGTTGGCGGGCGTCAAATCAAACGCAACGCAGGTATGGCCGTTGCGCATCAACCGCTTGGCCATGTTGCCGCCCATTCTACCGAGTCCGATCATTCCAATTTGCATGGTTGCGCTCCTTCTCGCGCGAAACTTTATAAAACGGTTACGACAGCGCCTGCTGAATCGCTTCCTGGAGAGTTTTCAAAGCTGCCGCTATATCTGAGCCGATGTGAACTCGAAGCGCACGGCGATCGCGGTCTGCCAGCACTTGGAAATCGCCTCGCGCCTGCGCGGCCTTTACGACGCCAAACGTGTACTTCTGATCGGGGACCTGAAGATCGGACGCGTCATCGCACGTAATTTGGAGGAAGACGCCCGAGTTCGGCCCGCCCTTGTAGGCTTGCCCCGTGGAATGCAGGAAACGCGGCCCGAAGCCGAGACATGTGGCTACTTTCTTCTTGTCGCGGATCGAGTGACGAATTTCCTGAAGTTTCGCTTCGTTTGCGTCGTTCATCTGGATGTAGCCGAGCACGGCAAAGTAATCACCGGCCTTCACGCGGCCGAGATGCGCTTTGAGATAACCAGCGAGTGTGGCGTCGCCACCGGCGGCCTGTTTGAGAGCCGCAGCGTTCTTGTCGTCGGTGTAGAGCTTGACGCCCTTGTCGGTGACGACGGGGGTTTCCGCGGGAAGCGAGCCGTTCTTCTCGTATTCAGTGGTGAGCTTGCGCGTGGCAATCTTGCTGGCCTCGACGTCCGGCTGGTTGAACGCATTGATGCCGATGACGGAGCCGGCGACGGCTGTGGCTATCTCCCAGCGCAGCATTTCCTGGCCAATCTCGTAAATTTCCGGAACCGCAATGCGCACCACAGGGTGACCCGCTTGCTCGAGTGCGGCGACGGCTGCGTCCTGTTTTGCGTCCGGCGCGGTTTCAAGGCGCAGATATGCGAACAGGCGGTCGTTGCCGTAAACGCCGGGCGCGCCGATGGATTCGCGGTCGACGGGGATCAAACCCTTGCCGTCCTTACCTGTGGATTCGGCGAGGAGTTGTTCGAGCCACGCGCCGATGTCCGCGATGCCAGGAGAAGCGAAGATCGTAACCTTGTCGCGGCCGGCTTTCGCGAGCGTACCCATGATGGCGCCGAGAATCACGCCGGGATTTTGGTCCGCGGGAACGACGGAGGCGCATGCGTGGACCATTTCTTCCACGCGATCGAGGAACCTTGGAACGTCGATGCCCTGAATAGCGGCGGGGATCATTCCGAAATTCGAGAGCGCCGAGTAGCGCCCACCGATGCTAGCGAGGCCGTAGAAGATGTGGCGGAAGCCGTCGTGCTCGGCGACTTGCTGCATCTTGGAGCCGGAATCGGTTATGGCGATGAAGCGCTTGCCGACTTCGTCGGCGCCGACCTTCTGCTTCACGCGGTCGTAAAAGTATTGTTTGAAAATGTTCGGCTCGAGCGTGCTGCCGGACTTGCTGGAGACAATGCAAATAGTGCTGCTCAAATCGACTTTGCTTTCAACTTCGCGGACTTGCGCGGGATCGGTGGAGTCGAGAACGTGCATCTCCGGATGGCCTTTCACAGCGCCGTAGGTAAGCTTCATGACCTCGACGCACAGGCTGGAACCGCCCATGCCGAGAAGAAGCGCGTGCTTGAAGCCGGCGGTGTCCTCTTTGATCTTTTTGAAACGCGGTTGATGCGAGATCTGATCGTCGGTGATTCCGAGCCAGCCGAGCCAATTGCCTTCGTCTGTTCCAGTCCAGAGCGAAGCGTCACGAGCCCAAAGGCGCTGGACTTTGTTATTGGCTTTCCAATCTTCGAGCGTGGCTTTTACGGCCTGCGCGAGATTTTCAGGCAATTTGTAAGTGAGGTTGTTCACCGCCGAAGCCCCACCCTTGATTACGTGCTTGTCCACGGCGCCGAGGAGTTTGTCGAAAGCATCAGCGAAAATTTTCACGCCATCGACGAGGAGCTTATCGGTGGCGCGCTTCATGGAGATTCCGACGCGTTCGAGAGTTTCCATCGTGTCGTGCGCGCCATCGAGATCTTCTTCGAGGCTGGCGCGCGGACGACCGTGGTCGCGGAAGGCGTCGTAAGTTGCGGGAGGAATCGTATCGACGGTGTCGGGACCGATCAACTCTTCGACGTAGATTACGTCGCGAAAGCTCGGGTTCTTTGTGCTGGTGCTGGCCCAAAGGAGACGCTGGGTCTGCGCGTTTTTTGCTGCAAGGGCGGCCCAACGTGGACCACTAAACAGCTCTTTGTAACGCATGTAGGTGAGCTTGGCGTTGGCGATCGCGACTTTGCCCTGGAGAGTCTTGAGAAGACCCTGATCGGATGGCTTCGCTTCTTTGATTTTTTCGGCGAGCAAACTATCGATGAGGGTGTCGATGCGGCTGATGAAGAAGCTTGCGACGCTCGCGATCTTGCTTGGGTCGCCGCCCTTCTTCACAAATTCTTCAAGACCCGCGAGGTAGGCCTGCGCGACGGCCTCGTAGGCATCTTGCGCGAAGAGCAGCGTGACGTTGATGTTGATTCCCTCGCTGATGAGCTGCTTAATGGCGGGAATGCCTTCCGGCGTGGCGGGAACCTTGATCATCACGTTTTCGCGTCCCACCCACTTCCAGAGGCGGCGCGCTTCATCGAGAGTTTCCTGGGTCTTATTCGCGAGGTAAGGAGAAACTTCGAGGCTGACGTAGCCGTCGCGGCGCTTTGTTTGCTCGTAGACAGGGCGCAAGACGTCCGCAGCGTCTTGAATGTCGCGCACGGCGATGATTTCGAACATACCCTTGGCGTCGAGATCCTTGCGCTTTTCGAGCTCCTGGAGGGCATCCGTATAGTCTGTGCTGCCTGTGATGGCCTTTTCGAAAATCGCGGGATTCGACGTGACTCCGCGCAGGCCGTCTTCGTCGATCAGTCGCTTGAGTTCGCCGGTGGTGATCAGGCTGCGGCGGATGTAGTCGAGCCAGACGGACTGGCCATAGTTCGTTAAAGTCTTTAGCGGATTTTGTGCTGCTCCGCGCGGAGCGGTCGATGTTTGGGCAGAAGTGCTCATAATAGTCTCCCTATCCTTCCAAATCTGTTCGCTACAATTCCCATTTTAGCGCCATTGAAACGGCCGTGCCGTTCCCCACTGTTACTTCGCGGTCGCGCCGCTCTTCTTGATGCTGGTTTTTACGGCGGTGACAACGTTGTCGACCGTGAAACCGAATTTTTTCTGCAATTCCTTCAGCGGAGCGGACGCACCGAACGAGCGCATGCCGACCACGCATCCGTGGGTGCCGACCCAGCGATCCCAGCCTACCGTCGATGCCTGTTCGATGGCGACGCGAGCGGTAACGCTGGGGGGAATCACACTATCACGATATGCCTCATCCTGCTCGTAGAACAACTCCCAGCACGGCATGCTGACGACGCGCGCCTTAATTCCCTCTTTCGCAAGCTGGTCCTGCGATTGAATCGCGAGCTGCAGCTCGCTGCCCGTAGCGAGCAACAACGCGTCTGGCTTGCCTCCCGGAGCGTCGGATACAACATAGGCGCCCTTCTGCGTGCCGGAAGCGGGCGCGTACTTCAACCGGTCCAGCGTGACCAAATTCTGGCGCGATAGCACCATGACGGCGGGAGTGTGGCGGTCCTTCATGACGTATTTCCACATTTCGACCACTTCATTGGCGTCGCCTGGTCGCCAGACCATCAGGCCAGGCGTAGCGCGAAGGGAGATCAACTGTTCGATAGGCTGGTGCGTAGGACCGTCTTCACCAACTCCAATCGAATCGTGGGTGAAAATGAAGATTACCGGAATCTCCATGATCGCCGCCAGACGAATTGCCGGCTTCAGGAACTCGCTGAAGATCATGAACGTGGAGCCGAAAGCACGAATCTTGGACAGCGCCAGTCCATTGACGATGGCGCCCATGGCATGCTCGCGAATGCCGAAGTGGAGGTTGCGTCCACCGTAACTATCCGCAAGGAAATCGCCGGCACCTTCGAAGGTGAGGCGAGTCTTGGTTGACGGGAAGAGGTCTGCCGCACCGCCTATAAGCCACGGCACGCCCTGCGCAACCATGTTCAGAACCTTGCCCGAAGAATCGCGCGAAGCTATGCCCTTGGCATCGGCCGGAAACGCAACGATCTTCTTATCCCAGCCCTCGGGAAGCTGGCGGTGCTGCATGCGATAGAGGTCTTCCGCCAAGGATGGATGTTGCGCCTTGTAGGAATTGAAGAGAGCGATCCACTTTTCGCGAGCTTCGTGGCCGCGCTTGGCCGTGATGCCCTTGAAATTGTCGTAGACGCCGTCGGGAACGTAAAATTTCTTGTCCTCGGGCCAGCCGTAGGCGCGTTTGGTGAGTTTGATTTCTTCCTCGCCGAGTGGCTCGCCGTGCGCGCCACTCGTGTCCTGCTTGTTCGGAGCGCCGTAGGCGATATGGCTGTCAACAATAATGAGCGTGGGACGGTCGCTGGACTTCTTGAAAACGTTCATGGCGCGCTCGAGCATGTCGAGGTCGTTCGCGTCGCCGACGCGCGTGACGTTCCATCCGTAGCCAATAAAGCGAGTAGCTACGTCTTCTGTAAAGGCCCATGACGTGTTGCCTTCGATCGTGATTTTGTTGTTGTCGTACATCCAGCAGAGGTTTGATAGCTTTAGGTGGCCTGCGAGAGAGGCGGCTTCGCTAGCGACGCCTTCCATCATGTCGCCGTCACCGCACGTGGTATAGACGTCGTAATTGAACATTTCGAAGTTCGGACGATTGAACTGGGCCGCCATCCACCGGCTCGCCATTGCCATGCCGACGCTCATCGCAAGGCCATGACCGAGCGGACCGGTAGTGGCTTCGATTCCAGAGCACCAGCGGTATTCAGGATGGCCGGCGCATTTACTGTTGAGCTGGCGAAACCTCTTGATGTCATCCAGCGTGACGGAGACCTGACCGGGCGTTTCGTATTCGGGGTTAACGGCCTTGACTTGCGTGAGATGAAGCATCGCGTATAGAAGCGTGGAGACGTGTCCGCCCGAAAGGACGAAGCGGTCGCGATTTGGCCAGATCGGATCGTCTGGATCAAAACGCAGGAACTTCTGCCAGAGAGTGTAAGCGACCGGCGCCAGAGCCATGGCCGTTCCCGGGTGGCCTGAGTCCGCCTGCTGCACCGCATCCATGGCCAGAGTTCGGATGGTGTTGATACACAGCTTGTCCATCTCTGCGTTAGTCACGAGCATCCCTCCCGGGAATCTCTTTGCGAAAAACAGGGGCCAAGGAACGCGGTATCAATATCCAAAACCAGTCTTTGTAATTCTCTTTCTGTGGAGGATCAAGCGTTACGTCGCTTCTTCCGCCGGCACATTTGATGCCGGACACCGCCGAAATATGGCATGCGTGGCTCATGGTTTTAGCTCTTTTGGGAAAGACCCGTCAAGGGAAACTTGGAGAGCAAACGGTGCCGCGGCAATCGGAAACGAAATTCACCACAAATTCACTTAGCCACGCGCGTGCGGCTCGAAAAGTAGTCCTCAAATGCTGGCGACTGATCCGCCGTCCACGCGGTAGTTCGCGCCCGTTATGAACGACGCCTGATCGGACGCGAGGAACACGACAATCCCGGCCGTCTCATCCGAAAGGCCCGCCCGCCCAAGTACGATGTTTGGACGCTTCTCCTCGAGGAAATTGCGTTCCGCGAGTTCGACGCTGAGCCCGTGCAGACGCGCCTGTTCTTCGAGCATTTTCTGGACCAGCGGAGTGCGAATGAACGCAGGAGAGACGGTATTTACAAGAATGTTGTCCTTACCGTAGGCCTTGGAGAGGCTTTTCGTCAGATTGTTGAGCGCGGCTTTCGATGCGTTGTAATGGGGCATGAAGGCATCCGGCTGAGTGCCGGATTCGGAGGAAATATTGATGATTCGCCCCCATTTTTGCTTCTGCATCCAGGGCAGCGCGGCACGGCACGCTCTTACGGCGGAAAGAACATTCAGCTGGAAAATTGCCAACCATTCGTCGTCGCTCAAATCTTCGAACGCGCCAAAACGGCCCATTCCTCCTGCATTGTTTACGAGGATGTGGATCGTGCCAAACTTTTTCACCGTCTCGTCGATGAGCCTGTTTATATCGCCGGGCTTGTTGACGTCCGCGGCGACGCTAAGCACGTTTCCGTTCGCGACTTGCATCTCGACGGCGGCTTTTTCGAGCTCGACCTTGCTGCGGGCGCTGATTACCACCTGGCAGCCTTCTCGCGCAAACACCGAAGCGATCGAATAACCGATCCCCTTGCTTGATCCAGTTACGACCGCGACCTTACCCTTTAACCCCAAGTCCATTTGCGATTATCTCCTTCAGAGGCCTTGCGCGCCGAATCGAACGTCGAGCCGACCAAGCGGCTAGTGTACATTCCCCGGGCGAAATGACAATCTAAACACCGTTCGGCTGATTGGAGATCTCGAATGCGATTGAAATTCATGCGACGGCCCCTTGCGGCGATTCTGGCGACGCTATTCGTCGCGAGCGGCGGCTTGGCCCGACTTCGGAAAACGCCCGAGCCCGAAAAAGAGCTCACGGTTTCAGCGGCGATCAGCCTGAAAGACGCACTGGGCGAAATCGCGAAACTCTATCGTATAGAAATGCCCGACACGGTGATCCATTTCAACCTCGGCGCGTCCGGCACGCTCCAGCGCCAAATCGAGCAAGGCGCTCCCGTGGATATTTTTATTTCGGCGTCGAAGGATCAGATGGACTCCCTTGATTCGCGTGGACTATTGCTAGCGGGAACACGACGGGATTTGGTGAAAAACGCGGTTGTGCTGATCGTCCCAAAGCAGCGAGCGGGATTTCCAGTTTTCAGGATCTTGCGCGGACGGAAGTGAAACACATTGCTATCGGCGAACCTCGGACGGTGCCTGCCGGAAAATACGCACAAGAAACGCTGGCCTACTTCAAACTTTACGAGCAATTGAAACCCAAATTTGTGCTTGGCAAGGATGTGCGGCAGGTGCTGACTTATGTGGCCACCGCCAATGTCGATGCAGGCATCGTTTACGCTACGGACGCGCGAACTTCGGCCGAAGTGAGAGTGGTCTCGACAGCGCCGGAGGATTCGCACTCGCCCGTGAATTATCCCGTCGCGGCATTGAAGGGTTCCAAAAAACCAGCCGAAGCAAAACGTCTTCTGGAGTTTCTCGTGGGAGCAAAAGCGCAGGAAGTGTTCGAGAAATATGGATTCAAGCCCGCGGACCAGAGAACAATCCACGCTAGCGCGCAGTAATTAGGGCGTGATCGTAAAGGTGTAGCTTCCGTTGCAATCGAAATTCTCTGGCCCGAGCGGAATCCAGTCAAATTGATTGAGATCGATGCGCGCGTAAAAGAGCGAGGCTCCGTTGGGAATCGAAGCGTAAAGTTCTCCGCCAGGGCCGGTGGTGCCCACATAATCGCTCTGGAGAAAGATGTGAACGATCGCGCCCGTCCAGTTGTCCACGTGAATGAGGCAGACTCCCTGCGCGGTGCTACCCGTCTTCACCTTCAATTTATTTGCTGCCAGGGTGGCGGCGCTTTCCTGCGGACTCGTCGTCACGCGCGTCTTCACGTTTGGGTCGGTTCCAGACATGGGCAAATGGCCCTTAGTCTTAAGGACTTTTCGCTTGGCTGACGCCGTGCTTTTCGCCGCGGACTGATCTTGCTGCCCCGCAGCGGGCGTTGCGAGCATAAACCCCAACAGTACTATCGGAAACACAAACACGATGGAAAGCAGTTTGAAGACGCGGATCGAGTTCATGAATGGTTTCTCCTATCTCGGAAACCATACCCTCACAAACCGGTGATGGTTGTCAACGGGGTTCACCCGGTCAAGAGCAGGCGCTTTGCTTTTCGCATGGGCCGATAGAAGAGCGCACTCTTCGGCGACAGGCGCGCCAAAACGCGTGCCAACAATGTCCGCGAGAGCGACTGCAAATCGATGTGGCGGCGACATCGATGAATGCGGATGACGCGGCCGAGAAATTGATCTGCGGAGACGGGCAAATCCTCTCCATCGAGCGCATCGCCTTTGGTGATCAACGCGGAGGCTTCGGCAAGAGAGTGCGCATCAGCCAGGAGTTCTCGGCGAAGAACCCTATGCACGAAGAATCGGCCGCCCCGCTCGAAAAGAATCACATCGCCGGGAGACGCGGCGTCAAATTCACATTTGCGCACGAACAATAGGTCCCCTGGACGGATCCAGGGAAACATGCTGCCGCCCAGCGCGCGCAGACAGGCGGAACCACGATTGCGGATATTCCGGGAGATATACTCCGGCTCTCTCGTGAAATTCACCGGCGAATTCTCCGCTTGTGTTGCAGTGGAAACTGCGTCCAGAGACGGAGCCATCAGGGGGTCAGCTCCACGAACTGCGTTGCAATCGGCTGTCCGTCAAGGGATGCGCGTACTGACCAGTTGCCCGTCATGTGGCGTTGCGAAATCGCCGTCCCAACCACGGGAAAGGTCCGTTGCGCAGAAAAGGGTCCAGCGGAACTCCCGGGTATCAGGAACCCATCCTGAGTGACTCGATACGCTGCGCCGCCGGGCATAAGAAGCTCAAGACTCCCGGTGTGATTCCCCGCCGGGACGTTTTCCCAATTGATTTTGACGACCAGATCGCGCAGCGACGCGACGCTGAACGACGAAGCGGGCGGGCATGAAGCAACGCCGTCGTCGCAAAAGGAAATACTCGCGCTCACAGCGGGCGGCGGTGCGCCCCCTCCGTTGCCGGACATCGATTGCATTTGGCAAGCCGACGCGCCAACAAGCATGAGAGCCGCGACGCTTCCTAGGAGCAGCTTCGTCCAGTCTCTGGACCGTTTGGGCGATCGCACGAACAAAATCTTTCTCCTCATCAGAACGGAATTGCAAATCCATAAGAGCGCTGGTCGGTGGTGGCGACGTAGACTCGGGAGAGTGTGAGGTCAAGGCTCACATTGCCGATGATCGCCGGCTTACCCGTGTTAATCGTGTTTACGTACATATCGAAGTCGTCTTTGCCGGTCGGAAGATCAATCTCGTGGATGAATCCGTCGCTGCTGCCCACGTAAATCTTCGAAAGATTCGAGTCGCCGATTGGCGCGCTAGGCGCTGCGATGGGTATCGTAAATAGTGCCGTGAATTTGTTCGCGACCTTGTCGTACTGCACGATGTGGACGTTGGCGGCGGCCGAATACACGATCGTGTAGGGTGACGCGAAGCCGAGCACGAGTGGAAATCCCACCGTGGCGCCGTCGGCCGCAACCGGCGCAAAAGTATTGAGCGTCGCGCCCGTCACCGGATTAATCGCGAACAGTGTGCTGTTGCCCACCGAACAAACGCCGGCGTTGAGTGTGTATCCGCCATTTGCTGTGAACAAAACGTCGCTCGAGAAAGTGAGTGACGGCGATACGTCCATGTCGCCGAGTGCTGCGCTGAACAGTACGCTGCCCGGCGAATTGGGGCTAAGTTTCCACAGACTGGGCTGTGTGTTTCCACAAGCGCTGTGACTCGTCATCCAGATTGCACCATTCACATAATCGATCAGCGGAGTAGAAGTGACGATGTCGAGCGGAGAAATGCCAGAATTGCCAGTCAGCGTCCAAATATTGGTACCGTTGTTGCCGTCGAGCGCCACGATCTGATTGGCCTTGGTCGTCGCCGCATTGTTAGTGCCAAGCACTACCAAATCGTGCGTCGAAGTAAACGACGGGCCGCTCAGCGATTTCAGCTGAACGGACGAGCTACCGACAAAGTTGTTTGTCGTAGTCGCGCCAGTTGGATTCACGACCCATAGAACCTGGCCCGTGTCTGTAGCAACGGCGTACACGAGACCGTCGTTATCGGCGACGTAAATCACATTCGAGCCAAGCGACGAGTCCGCAGCATCAATGATGGGCGAGCGGCTATCGACCGGGCCTCCGAGCGAAATCGGCAGATATTTTCGGAGCCCTGTATTTGGGTCGATGCCGAACAATAGATCCGTTCCCGAGCCTACGATGATTACGGAGCCCGGGAATAGCGAAGGCGCGGCCAAATCTGTCGAAAACGTCGCGTTGACCCAAGTCGAACTCTCTTGGGTGGCGGCTGTTGTGTTCGGTGTCGCCGAGATTTCCTCGGTGTAGGTCGAGCCATTTGCGATGGGCTGGTCTGAGTAAAAGTTAGCGGCATCGCGCAAAAACACTTTATAGAAGTACGTTGAACCGTTCACAGGGGCGCCGCACGGATCGTTCGCAGCGTTGTCAGTGTAGGTTTGCGCTCCCGAGAAATCGTCGAAGACTACTTGGCCATTTCCGACAGAAAGACAAGTACCCGCTGGATGACCGGCAAGCGGATCGACTTTGTCGGTAGGAAGCGAACCCTTGTCGACTGGCAGCCCCAAGCGCCGGAGAATCAGGACACCCTTATATGCTTCGCCCGGATTCACAGTGCCGATCGGCGCGGGAATCACCCAATTCAAAGTGACGCTTGCGTTGCCGGGTGCAGCCGTCAGGTTTTTTATGTTTTGAACGAAGGTAATGTTGAGTTGAGGAGCATTCGCGCTGGGGCCTTCGATCGAACCGAACGTGGTGGTGAATCCACCGCCGCCGGCACTCTCAGCCTGATCCCTGATCAGCGTTCCGTAGTTTCCCGAGCCGTTGTACCAACTCTGTAGATCCGATGTGATCGTAAACTGCGCGGGGCCGGTGCCCGAGACGGCGGCCGTTCCTGTTGCAGCGTTTAGGACATCGCCGCCCGGGGCACCCCACGGCAAATTGGCGACCCTGGTGTTCCACGTCACGTCGGGTTGGTGAAAATAACTCGTCACACGGTAGGCGCCGTAGGTCCTTGTGTTCCCGGCCGACGCGTTCGTGCTGGTCACCTGCAGAGTTAGCGTGGCGGCCTTGATACCAACATTTGGCAGAGTCGACAGATCAAACTCAATGAGAGCGCGCTGGTTTCTATTTGCACTCCGCGATTCGACCGTCAGGGTTGAATTTCCCGTGAAGTTATTGTTCGGAGACGCCTCGTTGATTGTGGCGTCCGCAGCGCGTGGCTGCGAGTTGCTCGCGGTGATTGTGATCGTTTCGCGAGCGAGGAGAGGCATCGCGAGACTACATCCGAGGACGACCGCCAATATCGGCGGCGAAATCCGACGACTCGCGGTCGATCCTTTCGAATTGCCCCTCTCTTTCCTTGCCCTATTCATGGCCCCGCTTCTCTCTCAAACGCGAATTCCGCGCACAGTCGCAGCCGTTCATGACCGGCGCGGCGCGCCATGGCAAGACGCGCCCTGTCCCGGCAGCTTCCCGCACGCAAGTGCGAGGGTCTCGTAAATGGGTTCGGAAACGCAGCGAGGCTTCACGTAAGGTTTCTTCGCCTTTTCCTTCCCTTCACTCGCCGGCTTTTTTTGCGTTCGATCCATTGCTTCCCCTGAGATCGACAGCCTTAAGCACTCGCCTGCGGGAATACGTTGAGTGGTGGAACCTTGCACGATGCAGCACCGCGTCCGTTCTTTACATGCAGAGCGCTTACGGGATTCTCGACGCCAGCAACACTCGCTTTCAGCTCGGCGAGTTCGCATGCGCGCTCGTAGGCGCCCGACAGATCGCCGCCTTCCATTTGCGCCAGACCGGGGCAACGTTCGCAGTGCGCGCGAATCGTGCAGCTGGAACAAATGGGTAACTGCGACTCACGGATCGCGCGCACTCGGTTCATCTCGTTCGAGTGAAACCAGATTTCCTCAAAGCGCTCGCGGCGAACATTTCCCGTGGCTACCGGCATCTGCACGCAAGGAAACACATCGCCGTACGGCGAAATGTAGCAACTGTTGTGGCCAGCGCTGCAAGGGATGTCGTCGTACGCATGGCTCTCGAGCCCGCTAGAGCTCGAACTTCCGGTTCCGCCGGTTGCAGGCTGAGGTGCATCATCGCGATCGCAAGACTTCGGGCTGAAAATGGGATCCTGCAGAATCGGCAGCAGGTCCCGCGCCGGATTTCGCAGCGACAATATGCCCGCATCGCCGTCCATCTTTGGCGTGATTGTAAGGTCCAGAATGTAAGGAATACGCAGCTCTTCTGCCAGCGCTTGGACGCCGCGATACGCCGCGAGGTTATGAGTCATCAACGGGCAGGCGATTTTCACGTGTAAGCCTTGCCCTTGCAGCAATCGAATGGCAGCCAGGGAGCGTGCGAGCGAGCCGCGTACCTTTGTTATGGCGTCGTGAACTTCGGGATCCGCGCTGTAAATGCTGATTTGGACCCCGCGCACTCCCAGCTCCTTCAGCCGCCGGGCTTTCTCCACGTCTACAAGCAAAGCGTTCGTCTTCACGCTCACATCAAAATGAAGCCGCCGCGCATAAGCAATCAGCTCAAAGAGGTCCTGCCGCAGAAAAATTTCGCCGCCGCTCAGCGTAAGAAACAGCGTTCCCGCCTCGGCGAGCTGTTTCAGTACGCCTTCGATTTCGAGCATCGTCATCTCGCCATAGTCTTCGTGGTCGAGATAGCAATGAATGCATCGCTCGTTGCAGCGGTAGGTAAGATCGAGATGGACATTCCAGGGAAGATGCCGCTCCACCGTCCTGCGAATCCAGCGATCCATCACAGGGGTGCTCGGCATTTCCTTAGCCTTCCACCGGGGCTGCAACTAACAGTAGCCGCTTTTCTTCTAGTGCTGCGATCAGTTCGGCTGCGTCCGCGCGGGCGGCTTCGAGCGCAACATCAAACTCGGCCGCTAGTTCCACCGCGATCTCATCGCAGCTGCGGATTCCGTCGGCATATTTCCAGACTAAGCTCGCCGTTTCATTGAGTTCATGGACCTGGCTGTCTTCCGGCGAAATGATCACGATTTCGCCGTCAACTTCCCGCCAAGCCAGCTTAGGATTTCGCGCGGGAGATTCACTCATGGCGCCACCGCCTTCCAGAATTCGGCGCCGCGGCGAAAGTGAAGCCGCTGACAAGGTACCTGCCCGACCAAGCCAACCAGCGTTTGCAGGAGCGCTTCATTCGCGTCCTTGTCCGAAGTGAAGAACAAAACGCACGGCAGCAAAGCGCGCAGTATTTCCTTCTTCGAGATCGCTTCCACGCGGTCTTCCGGCGCCTGCACGAGCGAATAGATTCCAGCCAAAGGGAAATGATCGTTCCGCCCGGCGGCGCGAAACTCTCCCCAGAAAGGCGTTCCGTGAGCTTGCCAGCAGCCGTCGGTAAATCGCAGGAGCGAGATTTCGTCGGTCAGTACGCTTCCTACAGGCGACAGCGAAGCAACCGTACTTTTCCCAGCCCCCGATCGCCCGGCGAACACGTAGGCGCGGCCGTCGTGGACTACAGTTGCCGCGTGAAGCAAGAATCCGCGTCTTGGCAGCAGCATCATGGTGAGCAAAATTCTCAACAACGAATCGAGAGCATACTCATGGCGCACGCCCCGAAATTCCGCGCTGGAACGCCGCAAAATCACGGACGCGTCGTCCAAATCGTAGGAAAATGCGGTCGACTCTTGCTCGTCTTGCTCTTTCGGTTGCAGGATAATCGGGAGCCCCGAACCCGACGCCGCGGTGAAGTCGCGATACCGCCTGAGGGCTTGTTCAAGTAAAAGCTCTTGAGGAATGAACAGGGAGAAGGGAATACTCCCGATGGATATTTGTAGTGGCCGGTCGGAATCCGGCTTCAATGGTTCAGCCAAGACCAAGCCTAACCCCCAGAATCAACTGCGTGTCGCAAGGCAACGCGCGGCGATCCGCCCACAAACAGCGCTAACTTCGATTAAATTGTCCCTATAAAACGAGAGGGAGCCAGTGACAGTCTCAGCTTGCGACCTACTGGGGTCAACTGACGATTGTATGGGGCGTGTCGTTAACGTGACTAGTTCGCTAGCGCGGCTCGACTGGAAGCTGCAGCGGCTGACTATGTCTTACGGTTCGGCCATCCATATTTCCAGAGAAGTCGAACCGGGCGCAATACCATGTAAAGGGGTGCAAGCGCCGGGGGCAGTCGCACCATCAACCAGTCTTCCTCGGCCGGAATCACGGCCAGACGGATCGCGTAACGCCAGCCAGCGGATGCGTTGGTGAGCATCCGGCGTCGAAAGTGGAACCTGCCCGTCGCATCGAGTACCGGCAAATCCCGGCTCAAGAGACGGGCTGACACCTCGCTCGCAACCGCCATGGCGATGTGGTCCGCCCCGACGCGCTTGGCAATTACTTCGGGTAAAGGAGCGCTCAACACTCGATTCGCTAGGGCTAGCCCCACGTGAAGCATTCTCTCGGCGCTCAGCGACTCCGCTCGCCGTAGCGCGGCGTCCCAATCCAGCGCGGGATAAGCTTGAATTAATTCCGAGATGTCTGCGATCCAAGACAGGCGTTCCCAGAAATCCTTAGATCCGTGGATGCAGAGTATCGGCAGGCCGTCTTCCGGCGAAAATGTTAGAACCTCGTACCCGCCTAGCATCACCGGAACACGATTTCGCGCCAACTCTTGGAGGTCAGGCACCCGGGGGAAATGCCGAAGGGTAATTTCCGTGTGCAGCTCGACCATCACTCGGCGCGACTGATCGCGATAGTTGTATTCGCCAGGGACGAGAGAGGCGGCGGCATCGGCAGAGAGAATCCAGTCGAACTTGGGCTGATAACCGAGCCCGAGCATTACCTGGTGCGCTTTCGGCATGTCGCGTTGGCGGAGTACGAAGTCGAGATCTTCGAACTCACGCCGCGTCACATCTCCGTACGCTTGCACAGCGAGAACGGGGCCCTTGTACGGAGTGGCCTGAATGTCCTGGGAGCGGAACACCTCAAGGATTTTCGTCAACTCAGCCGTGAGGAAAAGACTGCGGACCGTGTTCGCGCGGCTCGCAGCGGTGAGTCGTTCCCGTTGTTCGGGCGGAACTCGATCCGCTGCAACCGCGCGGAACTGCGCGTCGAGAAGCGGAGTAACGGAGTTCTCCACGGCCTCCGAAAACAAGTAATCCCAATCGATTGAGCCCTCGGTTAGACGGTGGATCTCCTCGGCAATTTCGGGAGTAGCGCGGGTTCTTGCGCAGCGAACGAGCAGCCGCTTTTCCCGGCACGCTGAATGGTTCGTGGAATTGTTCATCGGGATTCCATACGGCGTTGGAAAATACTACGCCATTTGCGCGAACACAACCGGAGGATTTTTCCTGGAGGCAACTCCCGCGCAGCCACTATTTCGTGGCAGCGCAGAAGCGATTAAATAATGCAGCAGCCGAAAAGGAATGCGCTACAAAAAACCGGAACGCTGGCGGCATCTCGACTTCCGCACCTCAAGCTGCGAGTGGATGGACGAAGCGCACCTGCGGTTCCAGTTTTCGGCCGAGTTTCAGTAGTTTTTCGCTCAGGCAACGAGGATTGAGTCCTGCACGGCCGCACACGGCCTCGAAATCCGCTGCACTCTCAAATAAGAATTTTTGTGCGTCATGCCGAGCGCGCGCCGTTCCGAATCGCCAATCTTCCACAGCTTTTACAATGACTGCGGTCCAAAGACGGTGTTCCCCAATGGATTCTTCCGTAATCGTGTGCTGCGAACCTGTGACTGTATGCAATGTTGTGGTTTTCATCTGCCTACCCCCTGTTTGCCTGTGGATTCCCGTTTCTCTTGATCTGCTCCATCCGGTGACTTCGAATGGTGCACAAACAGCGCCAATCAAAACGAACTCGCCACGATTGACCTGAGGGCGTTAAAAACCTTAGATTCTGAGCGATGCGGCGAAGGAAAAGTCCGGGATTTCTTTTTCTTGACTGCACGGCATGCAAGGGGGTGCCTTGTAGCGGAGCACGTGTTTCACTTGGGTACAAAAGGAGCGGTGCGCAAAAAAGACTTTAAAGCGCAGCGAGCGCTTTCGCAAGGTCGGCCTGGAGATCGTTTACGCCCTCGATCCCCACGGAAAGGCGCACCAGGTTGTCCGTGATGCCGAGGCGCTCGCGGTGCCTGGGAGCGAGGTCCCGATGCGAGGAAATAGCGGGGTAGAGAATCAAGCTCTGTACGTCGCCCAGAGAGGTCGCCTTCAGGAAAAGCTTGAGCGAATCAGCGAATCGGAAAATATCAGCGCGCTGCGCGTCGCGAATCAGTATCGTAACCACGCCGCCCGCCATTCCGCCCGAGAATAATTCCCGGCAGCGCTTCGCGTCAGGATGCGTCGCCAAGCCCGGATAGTAGACCCGCTCAATACGGGGATGACGTGAAAGCCACTCGGCTAGCTTCTGAGCGCTTTCGCACTGCCTTGCAAACCGCAGTGGCAACGTTTTCAGTCCTCTTAGCACCAGCCACGCTTCGAAGGGGCCCAGAATCGCCCCAACAAGCCGGGAGAAGTGTCGAACTTCTTCCGAGAATTCTTGCCGCGTGACAAGAATGCCGCCGGTCAGATCGCCGTGCCCGCCCAGATATTTCGTTGCACTGTGCACTGCAAAATCGGCTCCCAGTTCCATGGGGCGCAGCAGCACAGGCGTCGCAAAAGTGTTGTCCACGATGATCCGGCACTGGCGCGCGTGGGCGTCCGCGATCAGCGCCGGGAAATCCGGAATTCGCAGTAGCGGATTCGTCATGCTCTCGAGCAAGAGCACTTTGGGATTCAGCGCCCATATTCTTTCGATTCCCTCGCGCGAAAACACGTCTGCAAATTCCACTCGCACGCCCCAACGCTCCACCACATCCGTCAGGAATTTCACCGTGACACCGTAAAGATCCTGCGAGGCGACAATCGTTGCGCCCCTCTCAATACCAGCCGCCATCAGCGACATCAGAATTGCGGACATGCCCGAGGCGTAGCTAACGGCCAAACTGCCTCCCTCAAGCGACGCAACCGCCTGCTCGAGGGCCGCATTGGTCGGATTATCGTGGCGCGTATACGTGAATCCGCTGCGCTCTCCACTCGCGATCGCATCGATGTCTGCCAGGTGATCGTAGAGAAATGTCGAGGAGCTGTAGATGGGCGTCGACATCGGAAGGAAGTCCCCGGCTTTCACCCGCTCGCCGGCGTGAACCGCTCGCGTAGAAAGGTCCTTCTCGTCGAGGTCGCCCGCCATCGAAACTCCTTTCGGATTCGGATACAGAGAGTCCACATGCTATCTGCCGTCGCATGTGAAATCAACCGGACCCTCGCAGCAGTCGAGACGGATGGAGTTCTCAGGTCGGATTGGAATGAAGCAAGAAACCGATTGAGGAACTACTGCACGGTTTCGGCGGTGAGTAATTCGCGCAGCTTCGAAGCGAGCGTAACCAGCGTGAACGGCTTCTGAAGCAGGACGGCGTCAGTCTCGAGAATCCCGTGATGGACTACCGACTGGTCCGTGTAACCAGACATGTAAAGAATCTTGATATCGGGGCGAATCTTCGTAACTCGGACGGCCAGCTCGCGCCCGCTGATTCCGGGCATCACTACGTCCGTCATCAAAAGCTGGATCGGTCCCGCGTGCATGGCGGCTAGTTCAAGCGCCGTGTGTCCATCTTCCGCTTCGATCACGGAGTAGCCGCTCATCTCGAGATACTCCCGGGCCAATTCGCGAACACCCTTCTCGTCTTCCACCAGCAGGATTGTTTCGGTGCCTCGCGGTAGAGACCGCGAGTCGGGCTGACCATCCCGTCCTGCTCGGGCATGCTCTTCCTCGATTCGCGGCAGATAGACTTTGAAACTCGTTCCGCGCCCCGGCTCGCTATACACCCACACGTATCCGCCGCTCTGCTTTACGATTCCATAAACTGTTGCAAGTCCGAGACCAGTTCCCTTGCCTTTTTCTTTCGTCGTAAAGAACGGCTCGAAAATATGCGCTTGTGTGGCCGCGTCCATTCCGCAGCCGTTATCGGTGACGGCGAGCATTACGTATTTCCCCGGCGACAACACAGCCGGCGGGTGCGCGTACGAAGCATCGAGTTCCACGTTGCCAGTTTCGATTGTGAGGCGGCCGCCTTCCGGCATGGCGTCGCGCGCGTTCACCGCGAGATTCAGAATTACCTGTTCGATCTGACTGCGATCTGCCTTGACAAGTCCCAGATTAGGCGCCGCGGAAACTTCGAGCGCGACATCTTCGCCAATAAGCCGCCGTAGAATCTTTTCCATATCTGTAACAACGCTCTGAATGTTCAAAATCTTCGGCGCGAGCATCTGTTTGCGGCTAAACGCCAGCAGTTGACGCGTCAACGATGTCGCGCGCTGTGAAGCCATTTGAATCTGCTCGGCATTGCGCCGGAGCGCGTCGCCCGCGGGCAGTCTTTCTGCAAGCAAATCGGCGTAGCCCTGAATCACCATGAGCAGGTTGTTAAAATCGTGCGCGATTCCTCCGGCCAGCCTCCCTACCGCTTCCATTTTTTGCGCTTGGCGTAACTGCTCTTCGAGCTGCTTCCTGTCCGTGATGTCGAGCGACATACAGATCGCGCCCTGCACTTCTCCATCGGCACCGCGCAAAGGTTCCGCGTGGCATGCATACGAGCCGCCCTTCCACTCGACGTGAAATGTTACAGGCTCGCCGGCAACTGCGCGCCGGTGGGCGGCGACTGGCAACAGTGAAGGATCTGCCGTTTCAAAATAATCCAGCAGCGACATGCCTACGATTTGATTTGGTTTCATCCCGAGGCGAGTCAGTCCCGCACCCAGGGAGGAGGTGAATCGAAGATCCTTGTCGACTGTCCATAGGACAGCGGGCAACTGCTCCACCAGAACGCGCAGCTGCGCTTCGCTTTCGCGCACTTTTGCTTCCGCGCGCTTCCGCTCTATCGCCACCGCAATCTGCCCGCCGACGGACGAAAGAAACTCGAGATCGCGTGTCGTGTAGGCGTTGTCCTCCGCGTAGTGCTGCACCACTAGGACGCCGATTGTCGCGGCTGGTGTTCGTAGCGGCGCACCCAGCCACGAAGGCGACGGCGTGCCAACCAGTTCCACATCGCCTATTTCCGCCAGATGATCGAACACCTTCTGAGGGATAAGCATCGCCTGGCCGGTGTGAAATACGTACGCCGTACAACTTCGGCCCACCTGTTGCGGCGGTGGCGCAACGTCGTACTGGTCCACGAAAAACGGAAAATGAAACATCGTCGTCGAAGTCTCATACAGGGCGACGAAGCAATTCTCCGCGTACAACACTTTCTTCAGCGCGAGGTGAATCAGTCGCAGCAAGTCATCCAGGTTATCCGTCACGTTCACCGCGTGAATAATTTCAAAACCTACTTGGCGTTCCAGCTCCGCGCGCCGCCGCACGGTAATGTCCTCGATCGTCCCCTCATAGCTGGCGATTTTGCCATTCGCGTCACGCACTACTCTGGCGTTTTCCGAGATCCAGATTTTCGAGCCGTCCTTACGCCGGACCTGGTATTCGAAACCCTCTATCACTCCACTCTTTTCGATAATCCGCTTGAACTCTTCGCGTACTTGCGGATCCGCATAAGTTTCGGCGCCGATGTCGCGCACGCTCTGCGTCATTTCCTCCGGAGATGCGAACCCACACATCCGCGCGAGCGCGGGATTCACGCTGAGGTACGTCCCCTCCGGCGTTGTCTGGAAGATTCCCTCCACGGCTCCTTCAAAGAGCCGGTGGAACTTCTCCTCCGTCTTGCGTTGCGCCTCCTCCGCGCGACGCCGTTCTGTAA
>Ga0073928_10002246_pt1 | contig 33954 bp, 25 predicted proteins | sample PaiPotPPA55metaG_FD_76969 | JGI IMG/M metagenome (GOLD analysis project Ga0073928, IMG submission 76969) | Iron sulfur acid spring bacterial and archeal communities from Banff, Canada, to study Microbial Dark Matter (Phase II) - Paint Pots PPA... ...
ACGCCTTGAAAGAATGGCGGTTAGTCCGAATAGGCGAAAGTTGATTCAGGACGCTTCGGAAGCCCATGATGTCCGGAGTATCGCACGCGTAGCGTCCGCCGCGCCAGCGGCTTAGTTCAAACGTCGTTAGCGCCAACGATGCATTACTTCCTCTAACCGACTTGTGAGGATCGCAATGTAGCGGGACTTATTGCTGCTCGGCGAGGGAAAAGCGGGCGAACTGGAGGCCCTACGCTGGCGACCTGCGTTCCATATAAAATTGGTGGGCTTCTCTCCGGCTCTTAAACTGCACAGCAAGTTGCGCTCTATACTCGCTAAATCTCTTCTGAGAGAGACGCTGGCAACTGCCTGCATTTGTAAGCCGTTCGTTGAACTATCGTAAGGAGCCTTACTATGTGGGCGGACAATGAGACCTCAGATGACCTGATTGGATTTCAGGTCCACGCAGACCTTATTCGCAACGTCGTTACAGACGACAGGATGTTGCCCGTCACCATCGGGGTGTTCGGCGACTGGGGCGGTGGCAAGACGAGCATCATGAAGATGCTCCAACGCGATCTTGCGCCAGAACGGTGGGGCGACGAAGATGTGGAACAGAGTCTCTACAAAGATATTGCTGTTGTCTACTTCAACGGCTGGCTCTTCGAAGGCTACGATGACGCCAAGTCAGCGATCCTCTCATCGATCCTTCTCTCTTTGGGTGATCATAAGAGGTTTGGGCCAAAGATTCGCGACAACGCTGTTTCGCTACTGAAGTCGATTGAATGGATGCGGATCGCGAAATTCGGATTTAGGCATCAGGTAGTACCAGCGGCTGCAGCGGCCGCAACCGGTGGGGTGGCCGCGATTCCGGCAGTACTCGCCGCTTCGGCAGGACTGGGCCATACCAACAAGGAAAGGCCTGAGGCAGATGGCTCGAACGAGAAGACGTCAAGCGAAGGGTCCTGGTTCAAGGCCAAGGAAGAGGAACATGCGTCCAACGTACGTACATTTCGCGAGCGTTTCAGCAAGCTTCTCGAGGACAGCGACATCAAAACTCTCGTTGTCTTGATCGATGACCTTGATCGATGCAGTCCGGAACGCGTGATCGAAAATCTGGAAGCGATCAAGTTGTTCTTAAGCGTTCCTTCTACCGCTTTTGTTATCGGCGCTGATCCTCGCATTGTTGAGCATGCAATCCGCATCCGCTACGCGGAGCGAGCGGGAGATGAAGAGACAGAGGAGAACAAGCGTTTAGTCAAAGACTACTTGGAAAAGGTCATCCAGATTCCTTACCGCCTACCTCGGCTTTCCAGCTCGGAAATAGAGACCTACATGTCTCTGCTTTTCTGCGGACTCTACCTCGGGAAAGAAGATGCTGATCGCTGTATCGCTCAAAGCCACAAAGAACGGACGGCCAATCGCTACAGCGCGTTCGGGTTCGCTAAGGTGAAAGAGACATTGAGCAGAGAGCCTAACGGGTCGCTCAGCGAGTCCCTCATATTCTCTGCCACTGCAGCACCATTGATTGCTAAGGGACTCGAAGGCAATCCTCGGCAAGTGAAGCGCTTTTTGAATGCCTTCATTCTGCGTAAGAAACTTGCGAAAGTCGCAAAGCTCAGTCACATCAAGGATGATGTGCTCGTTAAGCTCATGATCTTGGAATACACCGACGATGGACTGTTCAAGGACTTGTTTGCGAAGCAGGCCAGTCAAGCTGGCCAGCCACTTGAACTCGCTGCTCTTGAGAAAGCCTGTTCAGACGAAAGCGCATATAACGAAGCTGCCAAAGATCTCAACAAGGGGTGGCGGGACGACGCTAGCCGTCAGTGGATCGCTCTTGAACCAGCTTTGGCGACCGTCGACTTGAGGGATTACTTCTGGATTGCACGGGATAAGCTGGATTCGTCCTTTGCCGGCTTGTCGATGGTGAGTCCGCTCACAAGGGCAGTATTGGCCGACCTACTCTCGGGCGTGACGGTACAGAGGAATGCTGGCCTCGAAACGGCGAAGCAGCTTGGCGGCGACGAACTTAAGATGCTCTACGAACTCCTTGACCATGCGATCATGCGTCAGCCGGACGATAAGAAAGGGTTTGACGCGATGCGTTCACTAATGGAGAAAGGTGTCGCAGGTGCCGGAGAACAGTACAACGGAATTCTCCTCAAAGTCCCATTTTCCAAGGCGAACACCGCTGCAGGCACAGATGTAGGAAATCTTGTCAATGTTCATACGCACTTTCGATCGGTGCTCCAGCCTGCTCTCGAAAGGCTTAACGAGTCGAAAGAAAAAATCGGAGCCGCATACAGGACAACGATTAAAGGGGGCAAGAAATAATGGGTACATCCGCTCCTTACGATGCGCCACCGAGTTGGGAACATGTGAAGGCCGATGTCACGCGGCTCGCGAAAGACGGCAACATTCCGGCTGCCAAGCTTCGGCGACTCGTCCAGAAGGTAGTCCATGCTAACGGCGGCAAGACGGAGATGTCCAGGGGCGACCGGCGAGGTGCTTCGGGCGGGGCTGGATCTGCCGCGCCAGCCCGCGCCGCAGCGGGTCGCTTAGCAAACTTCATCTCGGATGTTCAGCAGTTTGGCCTTTCCGAAGCCGCCAAACGCGCGGGACTAGGAGATCTCGGTGGCATGTCCGTCAGCGACTTGCTGAACACGCTCCTTGATCGACTGGGTGGCGAATCAAGCACGATTGACGACGCCGATGCACGCCAAGCGCTCTCCGATCTTCAAGAAGAACTACTAGCCGAAGCCAAGACCGTAGAAGAGGTGGAAGCGATTCTCTCAAACCCGGAACTCAATATCGAGGGACTGTTGGAACGCTATTTCGGTCACTACATCTTCGAGCAATTCAGTCGCGTCTTTTACGAACGTTTGGTGCAACGAGTAGGAGCGCAGCAAGCCGTGTCTTTTCTCGGTCAGATCAGGGAGTTCATTCAGTCCTCCTTGGCGGGCCGAGCCTTGGAACGCGACTTGTCGAAGGTTGATTGGGGAGGAACCGATGGCGCGAATATCGTCAATGAGATTTGCGCCCAGACGCTGGAGGTCTTTGGAGCCTAATGCCTTACACAGTTGTGATCGACAAACTAGCTTCTACATCAGAGAAATTCCCGGTTGTCAGGATCAACGATCATGACGGAAGATCGGTCGGCACACTCGATGTGCAAGCGACGGCCTTTGGGCTGAAACGCTTGCCAAACCGGATCGCAGTTGACTTTCTACTGATTGCGGCTACGGTTTATAGCCTCGATAAGATGGTTCTGAGAGCCGATGCATCGAATGCCTGGACCCGCGTTTTTGATGTGACCGTTCCGGTTAGTGATACCGGCCTATGGACCAACGCGTCCAGCAGTTTGAATGCCTGTGTCTCTTTCTTGACTGGAGACACTTGGACCTTCAACTTCGTCGAGGCCAAACGTCAACTGCTCGGCACTTCCGCAGTTGGCCGTGTGATTCCAAAAATTGCGGAGATCGGTGCTGTCTCGTTGTTTTCCGGGGGGATGGATTCACTCGCAGGCGTGATCGACTGGCTGGAAGCCAATCCCAACAAAGGTCTTCTTCTCGCCGGACATCACGACGGTCAGATGACCGGGCCCTTCGGGGATCAAAAGAACATTCTGCCGACACTTCGCAAAACGTACCCCGGCCGTATCGCTCAATCTCTAGTACGTGTCGGCAATACGGGCCAATCTCCCGAGATTACGTTACGGGGTCGTTCACTTTTGTTCATCGCGGTCGCGGTATGTGTGGCGTCCGGATACGGATTCGAGGGCCCGCTTATCTTGCCAGAGAACGGTACAATCGCGCTAAACGTTCCGCTGAGTCCTTCACGTCGAGGATCTTGTAGTACGCGCACCGCACACCCGTTCTATATTGATCTGCTTGCTCAAGTCTTCGCAAGAGTAGGACTGAGCTATTCCATCGAGAATCCACTCATGGTGAAGACAAAAGGCGAGGTAGCCCGCACATGCGCCAACAAAGCGCTTTTCCAACAACTCGTTGCGTCTTCGGTCTCGTGCGCGAAGCGCGGACACAAAAGGACATGGAGGAATAAGCATGTGAAGTCATGCGGTCGCTGCATGCCCTGCATCTACCGCCGCGCTGCTCTCCAATCAGCAGGCCTCGACAACGAACTATATGGAAGCGACATCTGCGCCGGTGAAGTCGACTTCAACGACACTAAGACCGAAGGGCCTGCGGATCTCCGCGCGTGTCTTTCTTTCGTGCGAAGAAACCCATCTCGGCGGGAGATTGCCACACTTCTTTTGGCAAATGGTTCTTTGGACGTTAGCCAATTGGACAGCTATGCTGATCTCGTTGTTCGAGCCTTCGAAGAGATCCGCCAGCTATTCCGTGCTAAGGGCACAAAGGAGCTCAAGCGAATGGCGGGGATTAAGAATTGATCCTCGATATGCATTGCCATCTGGATCGCTATCCAAATCCACGTGAGATTGCGGAAGAGGCGGAAAAAGCTGGTGTGGCTATTGTTGCAATAACGAACCTTCCGAGTCATTTCGTGGCCGGTAAGGAACCTGCCTCACGCTTGAAGAATGTTCGGCTTTCCTTGGGATTACATCCAATGTTGGCCCCGCATTCGCAACGCGAATTAGATCTCTTTGCACAGCTTGTACCTACGACCTCATACATCGGAGAGGTCGGCCTCGACTTTTCCAAAGATGGCATTGGCTCGAAAGAAAGGCAGATTGATACGTTCCGATTCGTGTTGGAACGTATCGCGGGGAAAGGTAAGATTCTCTCGATCCATTCGCGGAAGGCTGAATCCGAAGTTCTCTCTTGTCTTCGTGATCGTTCAGTCACTGGCGCGACATTTCACTGGTACACCGGAACGAAGGAGATGTTGTCAAAGATTCTCGACGCCGGCCACTTCCTTTCAGTGAACAGCGCAATGCTGAAGAGCAACAGTGGGAAAGATCTACTAGCCATCGTTCCGCCCTCTCGTTGTCTTCTTGAGACAGATGGACCCTACACCAGAGTTGGGCGGGTGCCATCTCGTCCGATTCATCTCCATCAAGTTGTTGAGCAGCTCAGTGATTTGTGGTCGCTCTCGATCGGTGCTACTCAAGAGAAGATCGCAAATAATTTCCGGACGATGCTTCAGAGAAGCAGTGACGGGTCAAAGAACTAGTTGCTTCTGGTGAAACTTGTTGCATGCCCCTTTGTCCCGCAGCACTCTGATGAGTAACGAGAAACGTTAGGACCCTATCAGGGCTGCCCCGTGCCCAGAGCTGGGAGTAGCTGGGGTGCCTGGTCGGGGCACTTTTGATAGGGTCGTTTGAAGGAAGCCGTTGGCGCGGCGGATGCGTTGAGGGTCTATGGGATTTGAATGGGCGATTCCGTTTCGGACAGCCTGTTTTCGTGGCCCTGGCATGGTCTCGAACACGGTGGATGTTGAGACGTGATGGCAGGAAGCTTCGGTTCGTCGGCTGGAGCGGGGTAGTTATGAAGCTGTTGCGGGGCGGGCGAGCGTGACGATGCGTTGCGTGCGTGAGCACGGCTGAGGGCGGCCGGGTTGAGAGTGGGCTCAGTCATGGCAGGTCAAGAGCTATCGCAGCAGGTCTTCGGCGATGGGATCGCCGCAACAGTCGGCAACAGATGACTGGTGAAACGTTCGACAACGAGCATAGGCTTCGAGCAGATCGGGCACTTGATCTGAGCTGTAGGGGGAGCCTGTGGTGGCGTCGCAGCGACCTTCAGCAGGAGGCGGCAACGCAGCAACGATGCGGACCGTTTACGGTTGGCGAAGAGGCCGAAGTGGCGGATGCGAACCAGTCCTTTGGGCAGGACGTGGATGAGGAAGCGTCGCAGGAACTCGTCGGCTGAAACGGTCATGATCTTCTGCTGGCTGCCAGCTGCATAATCCTTCCAGCGGAAGGAGACACGGTCATCCTTGAAGCTGACCAGGCGATGGTTGGAGATAGCGACGCGGTGGGTGTAGCGTGCGAGATAGTTGAGGACGTGATCGGCGCCACCGAACGGCGGCTTGGCATAGACGATCCAGTCCTTCGAGAAGAGCTGCTTGAGGAAACGCTGGAAGCGTTCCGGTACTGCCAGTTTCTGAAGCGAGCCATGGAACTGCAGCTTGTCTTGAAGCAGAAGCTGCTTGAGTTCCGTGGTGAACTTGCCACGGAAGACGCGGCTCAGAACGCGAACGGGCAGGAAGAAGCGCGAGGAGGTAGGAACGGGATCGCATCGGGCAGATAGGGTCGACGCAGTGTCTTTACGAACAGGAATCGCAACGCTGCTGTCCGTCCTTCGATGGTCCGCGCGGACAGCTTGCGATCGCGAAACAGATGGATCTGGTAGTCGCGTACGTGGTCTGGTCCGAGTTGCTCCGGCGGACGGCGGAAATACCGGGCGAAGTCCTCAACCGCGTGGACTTACGACCGCACGGTGTTCGGAGAGTAGTTACGACGCTGAAGTTCGTCAAGCATCAACTGGCGAAGATGGGTCACAGAGGAATCCTCCTTGTGACCCACACGCTACGCCCAGCCGCCGCCCACACCGCCACCACTGCAGCATCCGCCGCGCCAGCGGCTTAGTTCAAACGTCCTTCTCGGCAGTTACTCCTAATACCCGGCCTAAGTGGGCCACTGGGAACGAACGTTCGCCGTGCTCATCGGTGGGCAGATTCATGATCGGATGACAACTTTCTCAGAGCCACACGACTATGACGAATTTCTCGCACCAGCCGAGAGACCGCCCGTTCACCTCCTGCGCAGCCTCCCGGCTGACAGGATGAAGGCCAATCTCGTAGAACTATACCGATTAGAGATAAACGGCGAGAGATACAGATTAATAACGCCTGCTTCCGCGCTTACAAGCCATGCAAATTCGACCATATCCTCCTTGACCGCCAGCGAGGGTCTTGTCAAAGAAGGCACTGTGTTCTTTCACTCTCAGGCATTTACTGCATTCTTTGGCTGTCTTGTTCTGGAGCGCCTCAACCGTAGAATTAATCGCGTCAAGAGCAATGGCCCGCACCTGGACATCGGCCAAATTGACCAGCTTATCCAGCTTCTGCGAGATGGTCACTACTGGCTCCTCTCCTAGATTGAACCGGTTAAGACGCAAGAACTTGTAGCCGTAGCTTTCCAGGGTCTTTTGTCGTTCAACATCCGATTCCGTCATGTACTGATCGAAATTGCCAGCATTAACTTTGTCATGATCGTTGAAGTGGTACTCGAATCCGTCGTATTCGATGATGATCTGGACGGCACGGCCAGACTTTGTTGGAACGCGAAGCAAGAAATCAGTCTTCCACGCCGGGTGCGTATACGTTGGGTCGAGCTGTCGAAGGTATTCGCCGATGGGGAATTGCGCCACTAACTCAAGCGAGTCCCCATGATTCTGGAAAAGACGAGTGGACTTCAACCATTCCAATACCTGCCGTTCCATCGGCGAAGCCGTATCTGTCTCCGATGCGTCCGCAATGCTCTTGTTGGTCAGAATAGAGTGGTAATGATGAAGAACTCGTCCAATGCTTCCCTTATATTGATCTAGCGGCTTTGAAAGCACAAAACAGATTTTCTCCTGAGCGCGACTGAAGCCCACGTTGAGTCGCTGCATGCGAAGCTTCTCCTCGACATGCGCGTCAGCTTGATCCAGTGATGGGGGAAAGATCCAACTAAGGCGGTCGCTATGTTCGGAAGCGACCAGGCTGTAAAAAATGATGCCACGTTCCTCTCCCTGGCAGGAATCAAACGTCATTACTTTCAGCCTCAGTTTCGATTCGAAGTCAGCGCCCTGCTTGTCTGAAGAAAACAGCTTCTGAAGCTCAATCTGCTGTTGACGAAACGGCGTGATAACACCCACTGTTAGCGGCTTCTCTTCGGCGATCAGGAGACGCAGACGTTCAAGGATGTACTGGCCTTCGGCGGAGTTGGTGTTTTCATCCTCGGGCTTTGCCTTCACTTCAGCGAACTCGATAACCTCTTCAATCGAGCATCCCCGGATCTTTACCGCTTGGAGCGTGCCTGCGTAAAAATACTTAGATGAGAACGAGATCAGTTCCAGGTAGCCGCGAAAATGCTTGCGAAGCATCGTCTTGTAGTTCGCACAAGACTCGACGAACTCAAGGACGGATCGCTTCACGTCGAACATGGCAAGACGTTGAAGTTTGCTTGCGTCGTTGGATACCTTCTGTCGGAATAGCCGTTCGAGGTCGCTTCGGCATTGCTGGTTCAATTCATTGCTGGCTTGGGACGATTTAACGTTCGAGAACTGTTTGGCATCGCCTAACACGACCACTTTCTTCGCGCGCAAAATGGCCGGAAACGCTTGCGCGATGGATACCTGCGATGCCTCGTCGATCACGACCACATCGAACAAAGCCGGCATCAGTGGCATATACTCCGCAAATTCTCGGATTGACGCGATAATGACCGGGAAGGCGGAACGTAATAGATCAAAACGGTCTTCCGGGAACTTTTGGCGAGCTTTGATAACCGCTCCAAGCGCCTTTGCTTCGGCACGGTGCTCCTGCACGAAACTAAGAAAGTGTCCATCGATCTCGTTCGCCATGCGCGTCGAATAGAGTTGTTCGATCTTGGTCCGGCTTCCTACAAAATCCATCTCCGGCACGCAACCGAATTCGATCGTTAGTCCTTGGTAGGCGGAGGCGTACCGAATCGATTTGATCAAGAAAGCGGCATAGATATCGGCGGATCGGAAACGAGTTCGCTCAAAACGCAGTCCGGGCGGCGTGCCATCCGTGAAGAGTGCGATCAACTCACGTAAAGGCCGGGCAACGGCGCCGATGCCCGTTCCTCCATCCTCACTATGCACGATGGCGAGCACCTTATCGGGCGTCTGGCCGGTCGCTCTACATCTGGTTGTGAGCTGGTTGAGTGTTAGTTCCACCTGAAGCAGGAGAGGCAGATCCGCCGGGACGCTGAGCGGTTGCTTCGGAAGGAATTCGGAGTTGATCCGTTGTCCGAGAAGAGCCAATTCCTTGCTACGGAACAAGTATCCAATGATCGGACGTCTTAGTGCCTCAACTTCAGTCGCTCTCGCTTTGAATCGAACAGCATCTTCAATGGATACGTATTGAAAGCGCCGGATCGAGGCACAATCAATCTCACCGCATATCTTCGTCGCATATTCGTACGGTTCGGCGGCACGAAGGAGTTGCCTCAGATCGGCGCTTTCTTGCTCGACAAGCAGTTTGCTAATTTGCTGCTCGCCATCGAGAGGAATATGGCTCAGACATTCGGCGAGTGTGCTGCGGTTCGTTCCAGGAAGCGCCGACCGTATCTGCGCTGTTACCCCGGGTGACAGACCGTCCAGCTCACGCTCCTGCCTTTGCAGGTCTTCAATGGTCTTCACCTGAATCTTAGATAAGGTTGCTGCCGTTTGCTTGAGCTCGCCTTTCAACTCGGAAACGGTCGTATCCAGCTCACTCTTGATGGAACCTTCGCGCGTCCGGGCTGCACGATTGAAATCCATGATCTGCTGTACTGCGGCGCCCTGAAGCAACGTGCGGAAGTTATTGCCTTCTTTTCCTAATCGGAGAATGGGGTTGGGGAAGTCCAGACCGGACGGCCGTACTCCAGCGAGGGTCTGTTCAAGCTTGCTTTCAACAACGTCCAGTGCCTCCCGCTTATCGGAAAGAACCAGCACGCTTTTCTTCGACAGGATCGCATCGAACGCAATGGCCGAAATTGTGTGCGACTTGCCCGTTCCGGGCGGCCCCTCCACCAGCACAAATCGGCACTCAGGCTGTTTGAGCGCTGCGATGATCTTCGACTGCTCTTCATTGATGGGGATGGGAGAGGATTGGACCATCCGATCTGCGATACCCATCTGATCCCAAGCATCAGCAATTTTGCGATCTACTGACTGTGGATCTTCGAGGATGACCGAGCGGACCATTCCCTCAAACAAATCAAGGATTGGACCTCCTTGGCCTCGTGCTGCAGTGAGGATTTCTTCGTAGTCGTTCAGCAATGACTCGTCACTCTTGTCATAGACCGCGAGATGAAGCGAGCTCTCCAAGGAATAGAGCGGGGTTTCTGCCGTTGTGTCCTGCTCTGAGCTGATTTTGAACTCTGGCGGTAGCTTCAGTGCCGAAAGCACTTGGGTCGTGGGGATCCGGAGAAGATTCTCCAGAGTCTGTTCTCCAATGGCGTGCAAAATCCGCTCGCTAATGGGCGAGGAGGCTTCGCTTCGGTTGCTAGTCTCCTGAAGAATGAAATCAACAGCTCGTTTGTAGACAAGTACCTGCGGTTTCAGAGAAATCCGGTACTTTGTCGTTTCCTCTTCCATCTCGATGTTTAGCGGAATATAGAACAGCGGAAACGTGTTCTTTTGAAAACTCAACACACCCAGGTACAGATAGAGATCGAGGTTTTCCCGTGACTTGGACGCGGCGACAAGCTGCTTCACGTCGATATAAGCATCGGCGGCTGCAAAAGTTTCGAAGTAGTCGATCAAGACCGTAGCCGAGTGATCCCGCGTGAAGAGCCTCGTCAGTACCTCCCACAAATCCTCGGTCTTGCCCGTCGACGCCATCGTATAGAGCGACGTGGATAGATCGTCATTCAACGGTTGCAGCAAGATGTTCGTCAGCTCTCCTTCAAGATCGTAGGTCGTCTCCAAGAGAGATTGAGCATCCCGACGCAGAACCGGATCGAGAACGCTGAGCAGGGGATGAATAATGCGCTCGCATATCTCCTGAGCTGAGGCTCGGAAGATCTCCATCACCCACCCATCAGCGTATTCCGATTCGGCAATGGTTGATTCTGCATAGCCGACAATTTGCTGACGCACGGAGATATAGGACTCTGAGGCGATCGATTGGACCGCCTTCGTTACAGCGTCCCGAAATCGGTCTGAAAGCGTCGTGGTGAATGCTCGACGGCTTACGACCACTGGTTCCAGCTCCGAAGCTGGACTTGCCAGTGCCTTCCAAAACGCAGCATTTAGCGGAGCATAGCGGGCCAGGCTCAGGCCCACTCGCAATCCACCTTCGCGTTGAAGTTGGAGCCGGCGTCCGGGCGTCTGTTGTTTCTTAAAGTCGGTTTCGAGGTAGTTCAGGAAGTAGCTGGAAACACTCTTCGCTAACTCCCGGATGGCAGCAGATTCCATTGGATAACCGTTTACTCAGTAGGAAAATGGATCTTCTGACTGTAGCACCTCGCCCTGGAGAATGGTCGAACCCTCCATCTTTCCTTCCTGTAGACGGATGTGGGATGGCTATCGCTCACTTGCCTTAGTGTGCGCCACCGAGCTTAATTCCAATTACGTACTCCAAGGCCTCGACATAGGTAGAGCCGTTAGCCTTGGCCATGTTCATCCACTGCTCGTACTCCCGAGTCTCCTGGGCCGTCTGAGGGAGGGCCAAGGCTTCCAGGCGGCGCACTCGAGCCATGAATTCTGAAGGTGTTTGGTCCATGAACTTCCTGAGCATGTGCAAGCAGTTCGGTCTGTCGATATTCTTGGATCCGATGACATGATTGTAGAGGTGATCCTTCATTCCTTGGGTGTCGATAGAGGCGATTCGTTACAGGGTAATGTTTTACGGAAGGTACTCTGAGTCCTCTGTCTGGATTGCATCATCAACTGGAGCAGCCTCAAAGAGCGGTGATGGTTCTTCTTCATCGTTTTGAAAATTACTCAGGCCCACGCCCACTAAGCGAAAAAGCTGCGAGGGGCCTAGCTCGATACGCTCACGGAGAGAGAGCGCAATGCCAGCAAGCTCTTCATACGAGGACAGCGGTGTCACCGGGGTCAGGCTACGCGTGAGCGAAAAGAACTCCTTCGTCTTGAGCTTCAGAACGACGGTTCTCGCCCCGCGAGCGTTATTCCGAGATGCATTCCACACCTTCTCTGCGAGCCGTCGAATTTGTGGCTCGGTCTCTGCAAGAGGAATGTCTTCTGGAAAGGTATCTTCTGCCGAGATTTGTTTGCGCACGCGGTTGGAGACGACGGGGTTGTGGTCGATCCCTCGCGCCAGCCCGTAGAGACGCGTTCCATAGCGTCCAAAGTGTTCTTCGAGAGTGGATATCTCCATCGCATAGATATCGCCGACCGTCTTGATCCCGACCTGAGACATGCGAGCCTCGGTGACCTTACCGACACCGGGAATGCGGCCCACCGGAAGAGGAAGCAAGAAGGACTGTACTTCGTGCGGCTGAATCACGAATTGTCCATCCGGCTTCTTCCAGTCGGAGGCGATCTTCGCCAGGAACTTGTTGGGCGCGATGCCTGCTGATGCCGTGAGATTGAGTTCCTCCCGAATCTGTTGACGGATCGTCTTCGCGACCAATGTCGCTGTTGGCAAGCCCATCTTGTTTTCCGTGACATCGAGATATGCCTCATCGAGCGACAAGGGTTCGATCGCGTCGGTGTGCCGTTGAAAGATCTCGCGCACAGCTTTCGAGGCAGCTTTGTAGCGGGTGAAGTCGGGAGGAATAAATATAGCTTCCGGACAGAGGCGCTCCGCGGTGACCGCCGGCATGGCAGAACGCACTCCATACCGCCGCGCTTCATAGGACGCAGCACAAACGACTGATCGCTTGCCCTTCCAGGCGACGACGACAGGCTTGCCGCGTAAAGACGGGTCGTCGCGTTGCTCGACGGACGCATAAAACGCGTCCATATCGACGTGGACGATCTTGCGAAGAGGAGTAGAGATCATGTTTGTAACTACGGGTTGGGCGTCGGATGTTGTCATCGTTCCGCTCATGCTGAACGCCGTTCCTTGCAGTCTTCACAAGTCGCGCAATGCCCTGTGAAAGCGTCCCACTCCAGGATGCCGTCGAAGGCGGAGGCACCCAGATCAGCAAAGTCCTGCACTTTTAGAAAAGCGTAGTCGTTTGGGCGTACCGCTTGAAATCGCCGCAGCAGATCCATTCCAACGGTACAAGCCGGAAGGCCATCGGTTGTCCATCCCGGCCCGGTCGAAATTTGAGGTTCCTCGGACATAGGCATCGTCTCGCCTTTCATTCAACCATATTCGCCTGCTGTTCGCCTAGCTATCCAATCGAAATTTAGTCGACGGCTCCTGTGGGAGTAGCGCTTCTCCTTGCCCTAGCCGCACTGCGGCCTGAGCTATCTAGCGAGACCTTCCTTCCCACGACGCCCTCCGCCCAGAATTCATGCGCTGCACGCTGATGGGGAAGACAGACCTCCTCCGCGCTTCGCCCTTTCCAATCTCGCTATAGCTCCGTTCCGAGGGATCCGGCATGGAAATGCCGTGTTTCAACGCGGATGTGCAAGAGCAAAAGCCGGAGTCTCGATGAGACCAATACAAACCAATCCACCAGAGACCCCGAACCCTTTCACGTGGCGGCGTTTCGCCAACGTGTACATGGGAAACCACCTCCTCGGGGAGGACACCATAGACCTCTCCGAATTGGGCTTTTGCGGCGAGACGGTCACCGTCTCTTGCTCCACCTGCGGAGAGATCCTGGGGCATATCCCCGTGGAACTTCTCAGCGATGGACTGGAAGACATCACCACAACCCATATCTCGCCTGTACTCGATTGGCACGACGCAATCCAACATCGGCATACAGCCAAGGTCATAGACGCCAAGCAATAAGCCACCGACCCTTCGATCTCACGCTAGCGCTTTTTCGCTCATTCGCTCATTCTCATCCATTTGCGATGTCCATCTTGCGCGAGTTGTAGCGATGACAGGAGGAGTTTTGACTTCCCAAAGACCTCTAAAGTTCGAAAAGAAATCCCGTGATCATGAGGCGATCTTCCTCGATCACTATGACTGGTTGTTGGACTGGGCTCGTCAACACACCCTGGGCGCTGCTCAAGAAGCTGAAGATCTAGTACAGGACCTCTATGTCCGCTTCGTGCAAATGAAATCGAGTCCCGTATTTACCGATGACGACGAGATTCGCGCTTACCTCTATACCTCCCTCAAAAACCTCTTTATCTCCAGGAAGCTGCGCAACGGCAGGGAAGCCGTGTCGGGATTACTCGCCGTCGACTTCGAATCCGCAGCCTTTTCACTGTCTGCCGTCGACCGCAGTCAACTCCTGCATGTCCGCAGCGACCTGGCCGGCATCTGTGAGTACGCCTGCATCCGAAGAAAAACCAATCGCGCTGCGGCAGCGCTCATCTTGCGTTTCTTCCTGGGCTATCTCCCGACGGAGGTCATGGCTCTGCTTCGAGCGAAGAGATCTTACGTCGATACGCTCATCGAAACTGCCCGGCTGGAAGCGAAAGCTTATCTAAATCGCCCAGGGGTCCTTCGCTTCCTAAGCCGCGGAGAACGAAAGGCAACCTCCTTTCCTCGTTATCTGCCGGAGCGTCCGGATGATCTGTTTGCAGAACTGCAGCGGCGAATCTTTTCCGAGACCGAAGGTACTTGTCTGCCGGCGGAGGAACTACGTAGCCGATACCTCGATCCGGACGCACCTGCCTTCACCACACGGGAAGTCGCCCACCTTGTCAGTTGCAGTGCGTGCCTGACCCACGCCAGCCGGGCATTGGGACTTCCAGATTTAATGCTTCGTTCTTTTACTGGCGGAGTGCCGCCTGAAGGAAAGAATCCCCCGTCGGCGAGAACCGGAGAGGCCGGCCTCAAAAAACTCCGTCGCAAACTGCGAGAGACGTACGAACACAGACCGAAAAAACTCCAGATCGCGGTTGATGGAGAGGTTCGAGGAGTGCAGACGATCACCAGCGCATTCAGCAGACTACAGATACAGTTGCCACCTCTATCGCGGCCCGGGTTTGTTGAAGTCCTCAGCGAGCAGGGCCTCGGTCTCCTCTATCTCGACTTGCAATGGGAAACACTCGACGTGCCTGCTCCGAGGATGGCGGAGGTCGACCTCAGCGACGGCCGCCAACTCTCGGTATCGTGGGCATTGCTTGGTGGCGCGCCAGTCATCGATGTGACCTACAACGACCCTTTGCTCGAGATGGAAACCGAAGTTCTCCCATCCGCTGAGACAGCGATATCGGATCCAATCGAGCCCGCTGTCGGAGGAATCTGGCTGTCCGGCGCTAGATCATCCAAGAAGGGCAACGGCTGGCCCTCGCGATTTCTGTCTATCTTCGGAGGTCGAAGCCATTGGATCGTGGCTCTGACGGTCAGCCTTTGCATTGTTGTCCTCCTGGGCCTCGACAATCTCCGAACACCCGTTCGAAGGAAGCAGCAACCCGACGTCGGGACGCTCCTCGCTCAGTCGTTGAACAGAACGAATAGTGTCATTCCTTCTCATGGAGCGGTGCATTCGGTTTTCTCGCTTGACGTCCACTCGAGTCAGGGCCAGGTTGTCAGCGCTGCCGAGGTCGACGTCCTCCGCAGCGCCGATCGTCCTCGACAGGCTCTTCGCCTACGCGCAGTGGGCGGCAGCGTTCTCGCAAGTCATTGGGTTGATGTCAAAGGGAAGACCCGGGATCTCTCGAACCAGGAGCAACCCAAGTCAGGAACTCCTGTTGCCGAGATCGGAACGCTGGGCGATACATGGCAGCATACGCCGGACGTAGCCGACTTCGAGCAACTCGCGGGAGGCGGTCAGAACTTGCGCCTGCATGAAGTGCAGGGCCTCTACGAGGTGAGCTTCAGTCGAGCGATCGCCTCTGAGAAGAGCCAAGTGATTGAAGGCCGACTAGTGATCGCTGTCGCTACGATGCGGCCGATTGCCGAGACACTCCGCGTACAAGAGGGAAGTAACACTCGCGAATATCAGTTTCGCGAGTTGAGTTACGAGGTTCTTCGGCCCGATCAGTTACGGAGGAACGACTTTGAGCCTGATTCCGATGCCTATAGCGTAAGCCGCACCACATTTACGGGAGAAACCGTACATCTCATGCTGGAAACCCTAAAGCTCCTCAGCAGCCAGCCGCAAAGCATACGGGCGGCGGTAGATCTCGAAAGAGACCCGAACGGTGGCATTAAGGTCTCGGGGGTTCTTCAGACCAGCCAAGAAGCGCAGACTCTGACCCGCTCGCTGCGGTCACTTCCAGGTGGTTCTTTGTTAGGAATAGAACTCCATTCGTCGGACCAGCTGGTAACTCATCGACGTCTTTCGACGGTAGCGGTGAGTCCCACCATCTCGATCGCCTCTGATCGAGTCCCTCTGGACGGCATGCTCAGGGATCTTTTGACGTCTCGTTCCGGGGCCTCCGGCGATGAACTCAACGAGAACGTCCGACAGTCAGCGCGCGAGATTCTGGCGCGCGGCGCTCGCATGCGTCGCGCTGCATGGGTGACCAGCCAGATTGGATCGCGATACTTTCGCGCGGGCGAGCTTTCTGCGATGCATGCCCAAGATAGACAGGTGTGGTTTGCCTTGCTTGCGCGTCATCTCGCTGACTGCGAAGCCGAGCTAACTGCAATCGAGACAATCCTCACCGGAGAGAGAGTCGATGCTGCTCCCCCATGGGGAGACCTGGAATCGATCACGAACGTCCGATCGTTGGCAGTGGCTGCTGACTCGCTCAGTCAAAACGCTGATCACCTTGACCGACTTCTGGCAGCGGGCTTCGCCTTGTCGGCTGATGCCTCATCCGCACCCGTTCGCCAAACTGATTTGCTCAGTCAGCTAAAGCAGGTACACCGCGAGGAGAGCAGGTTGGCTAGTACTATCCAGCGCCTCCAGCAGGAAGACCCAAACCCCCACAACGAGAAGCGAACGAACTGACAACCAAATGGCTTCAAGGAGCCAAACCCAGGAGACCTATGTCAAAAACTGAATTATTTTTCCGCAGATTCATTGTTTGGGTGATTCTTGTCACCCTCTTAGCGTACGGGCCGAAGCGCGCTCACGCAGATTCAAATACAGCCAATCTTTCCGTTTTAGTTTCGGATTCTTCCGGTGCAGTTATCGCTGGCGCGCATCTTGTACTTCGCAACTCTGATACCAATCAAGAGCAACAGCTCGACAGCGGAAAGACGGGTTCAGCAATATTCTCATTTCTGAAACCCGGACACTACGCACTGACCGTATCGGCGGATGCTTTCGCCGACGTGATTGTCGATCGCATCCTCCTGAATGTCGGAGATGATAAGCTCCTTCGGTTATCACTAAAAGTGGGGACAGCCGCTCAGACCGTCAATGTTGATGGCGGAGGGCTCACGATCAACACGACGGACGCCTCTGTCAGCACAGTCATCGACAGAAAGTTTGTTGAGAATATCCCTCTTAATGGGAGGAGTTTCCAAGATCTCATTTCGATGACCCCGGGCGTTGTCACGCAAAGTCCTCAATCCGGGGGGACCATTGGGACGAATGGCGACTTCTCCATCAATGGACAACGGACAGAATCGAACTACTACACTGTCGACGGCGTCAGCGGGAACCTACGAGGCGGTAACGGTTCTGGAGGTGCGAATGGGGCGGGAGCCTCAGGTTCATTGGCAGCCTCGACTGCGGTAGGTACCACGCAAAGCCTTATCTCCGTAGATGCATTGCAGGAGTTTCGCATCCAGAGTTCTACGTACTCTGCCGAGTTCGGTAGAACTCCGGGTGGACAGCTCTCCTTCGTGACTCGTTCTGGAAGCAATCGTGTCCACGGGAGCGCATTCGACTACCTGCGCAACAATTTCTTCGACGCCAACGACTGGTTCAACGACCACACTGGGAAGCCCATTCCGGCGCTGCGTCAAAATGACTTTGGAGGTACGTTGGGAGGACCGATTCTTATCCCAAAACTCTATGACGGCACAAATAGATCGTTCTTTTTCTTCTCCTATGAAGGACTCCGGCTCACCCAGCCACAGGCGGCGACCACGCTATATGTTCCCGACCTCTTCCTGCGCGAACAAGCTCCGACTGCGCTACAGACGATCCTCAATGCCTATCCACTCCCCAACGGAATCGACTATGGCACCGCGGCGGCGCCGAATCTCGCTCAGTTCATCGAACCATACGCCCTACCGAGCAAGATCGATTCGACGAGCATTCGGTTGGACCGCACGCTAAGTCCAAAGCTCGCATTCTTCTTTCGGTTCGGGGATACCCCGAGTTCAGCGGAGACCAGGGTCTTGTCGTCGCTCACCACAACTTCCAGCGACTCCCGCACGTATACGGTGGGCGCGACGAGTCAATTGACCAGCGCGATGAATAACGACTTTCATCTCGGCTATGCCAGTACCTATGCAGCAAACTCGAGTGTCATCGATGCATTCGGCGGTGCTTCGCCGCTCAATATCGCGACCCAGGCAGGACTCGAGTCGCCAGCCACTTCGCAGCTCAACTTCGTATTGCTGATCTCTGGCGTTGGAAGTGCAGTGCTCTCCCCGGACAACGCGAGCAATGCGGGGCATCAATGGAATGTCGTCGATACGTTCAGCATTTCGCGGAGTCACCATCAATTGAAGTTGGGCTTTGATTACGCTCGAATCTACTCGTTGGCAAGCCCTTCGACACCCTACGTCACTGCGGCCTTTCTAAGCGCAAATGCCGTATTGAAAGATGCCACAAGTATTCTCACCGTCTACCGACGCCTCAGTTCCCAGCCGGTCTTCCAGGAGACTTCCGCCTTCTTCCAAGACGAATGGCGAATCGCTCCTCAGGTAAGCCTTTCGCTGGGATTGCGCTGGGAGGTTGATCCTCCTCCAACCGGTTCCGATGGAAAGGACGCCCTTACCCTGCAGGGAAGTGTGAGCGACCCCAGCACCTTGACCTTGGCTCCAGCGGGAACGCCACTCTGGAAGACAACCTGGTATAACTTCGCCCCACGGCTAGGAGTTGCCTGGACATCCCATTCCTCGCAGGAGTGGCCGACCGTGGTTCGAACTGGTGGAGGAGTTTTCTTTGACACAGATAATGAACTTGCGGGCACCGGCTTTTCGGGTCTCGGGTTCACGGCCCAGAAATCCTATACGGGTTCTCCTCTTCCGATTACCGCCGACCAGCAAAATCTTGAGCCCTCAATCCTTCCTCCCTATGGCGCCGGTTCAGTCTACGCCTTCCCACAACATCTGCAGCTCCCCTACACATTCCAATGGAATGCCAGTCTGCAGCAGGGGTTGGGAGCCCACCAGACGCTAACGATCTCGTACGTGGGAGCGAATGGCAGGCGTCAGGTTCAGGACAAAGAGCTATCACTTGCTGGCGCGAACCCCGACTTTTCGACGATCGTCTATTTCACGAATGGCGTAAGTTCCAATTACCAAGCTCTACAGGTTCAGTTCCAGCGGTCGATCTCGAGGGGTGTTCAAGCCCTGGCTTCCTATACCTGGTCACACTCCATCGACTTTGGCTCAAATGATGCTGCAGCTCCTCAGACTCGTGGAAACTCAGACTTCGATGTCCGCCACAACTTTCAAGGTGGATTGAGTTGGGATCTGCCGCAGACTCAATCCAACAAGATCCTCGAATCGTTGCTCGATCGCTGGAGCCTCGACGGGCGACTCGTCACGCGGACCGCTTTCCCCATAACACTGAACGGGGCCTATCTTACGGATCCTGTCACGGGTTCTCAGTACTACGGCAACCTCAATCTCGTACCGAACCAGCCAACGTATCTTTATGGTTCTCGGTATCCGGGCGGCAAGGCAATCAACAGCGCGGCGTTTACGCTGCCGGCCGGCAGCGCAATCGGAGATGCGCCGCGCAATTTCGTTCGTGGGTTCGGACTGGCCCAGATCAATCTGGCTGCTCGCCGCGAATTCACACTGCACAATCACATCGCCCTGCAGTTTCGCGCTGAGGCATTCAACCTCTCGAATCGCCCCAACTTCGGCTATGTCGATCCGTTATTCACGGACGCGACGTTCGGACAGGCGACGAAGATGCTGAACACGAGCCTGACGACCGTGGCTTCGCAGTATCAACAAGGCGGTGCCCGGTCCATGCAATTCGCGTTGAAGCTTCTGTTTTAGTGGCTTCTCGTTTCCATCCGTTAAAGGACTCCTAATTATGAGAAAAATTGTCAGTTGGACCTGTTTGTTTGTGGCGATGTTCGCCTCACGCTGCATGATGGCAGAGGATTCTATGTTCTCTGTTCGGGATTCTATTCAAATGACGCGGTTCAACGATCAGCCGCAGACAACGGACGGACAGGGCCGGCGCCCGATCGTCAAACTATCGCCAGATCGCAAATACGGGGTGCTTCTCACCTCTCGCGGAATTCTGGAATCGAATCAAGTGGAATCAACGCTGTGGTTGGTCGATCTTAGCGCCGTGCAGGTATCCTTGCGGAAATCCGGCGACGAACCCATTGCTCCCCCGCGAGCCCTGGCCGTCATCGCAGCACCACCCGCAATCGATGCGCGAGGAACCGGCAACTATGGCTCCGTGATCTCCAACGTGCAGTGGTCCGAGGACTCGCAAACCATTTATTTTCTCGGCGAGAACACACATGCTGAAAGACAGCTCTATTCGGTAAAAAGGATCGGTACTACGCCTCGTTCGCTTACCCCTGCTGGCCAGGATGTGGAGAGCTTTGACTTCAGGGATGGAACGGTGGCGTATCTAGCGGCATCGTCGGTAGCTGGAGCCCCAGTTTCACGGCCAGGTATCTCCATAAACGCTTTGGCTTCGGTCCTCACGGATATTCCCATCGGTGTCATCTTCAACGCACCGGCCCTTCAGCTGCGAGCCTACGACCTGTGGTCCATCCACGACGGCCAGAGACGTCTCGTTGCGAGGGGCGCCCGTGTAGTGCAGTTGGCAAGTTACATCCTTGCCAAGCCACTCGTCGTGTCTCCAGATGGACGATTCGTTGTGATGCTGATGGAGGCCAAAGATATTCCGGAATCCTGGGAGCAATACCAGGCACCAGCTGCATTCCCTATTCTCCAGCTCAACCACAAGGATCTGCGACCGATCTCTCCTTATAACTACACCCCGCTTCGCGAGTACGTTGTCGTCGATCTACGCAAGGGGACGTCCATTCGGGTTTGCGCGGTCGATGCTCGATATTTCGACTATCCGGGTGCGGGAACTGTCGTGTGGTCGCAGAAAGGAGATCGAGTGCTGCTGACGAACGTGTTTCTGCCGGCCGAGCACATCGATGCCGCGGAGGTCGCAAAGAGGAGTCATCCTTGTGAAGCTGCCATATTTGGGACCGGGACGGGCAAGATAAATTGCCTAGTCTATTCGTCAACGGGCCTCACTGCCGATGGCTCCCATTTGCAGAGCGCTTCGTTCGGGTCCACAAGCGACCAGGCTGTTCTTCAGTACGGTCTATACGGCCATCCGCCGCGGAGCAGTGAAACCTATTGGTACACGGACGATCGCTGGACCCTCGTTAATCGGTCCCAGAGGGCTTTAGTATCTACCGGCGAAATGCAAGATCCAAAGGAGCAATTCTCCATTCGGGAGGGCCTCAACGAACGGCCAACCCTCTGGGTAGAGGATGAAGGTGCCAAGATCACCAGAAAGATGTGGGACCCCAACCCGCGGTTCGCGAGCGTTCGGATCGGACAAGGCTCTGTCTATCGCTGGAAAGACTCGCGGGGTAACGAATGGACCGGTGGCCTGTTCAAGCCCGTAGGCTATAAAAGCAATCTGCGATATCCGTTGGTGATCCAAACACACGGATTCGACCCTGACAAGTTCATGACGGACGGGGCCTATCCCACAGCGATGGCTGCTCGTGCCCTGACCAGCAGCGGGATCATGGTGTTGCAAGTCGGCGGAGATGGCAACGCTAGCCATATAGATTCGCCTCAAGAATCAGAGGACAACGTTCAGGCTTTTGAGTCCGCGATTGACAACTTGACCGCAGATGGGCTGATCGACCCGAAGAAGGTCGGGATCGTTGGTTTCAGCCGTACCTGCTGGTATGTGGAGAACGCCCTCGAGAAGGACCCGGCAAGGTTTGCAGCCGCAATCCTGGCCGATGGCGTTAGCTACAGCTACTTGCAGTACGTACTGTACGCGCCAACGAGCGTTCAATTTCAGCGCGAGTATGAGAAGGTGATGGGCGGTTCGCCAGTGGGAAAGGGGTGGGAGACCTGGATGAGGTCAGCGCCGGATTTTCACGTGGATAAGATCGAAGCACCGCTCAGAATCGAGGCCATCGAACCGGTGTCGGTGCTCCAGGAGTGGGAACTTTATTCCTCCTTGAAGATGGAAGGGAAGCCTGTCGATCTGATTTATTTCCCGTCGGGACAGCACGTCCTTCAAGCGCCGCTCGAACGCTTTGCCTCGGAACAAGGAGCCGTCGATTGGTTCCGTTTTTGGTTGCAAAGGGAGGAAGACCAGGATCCTAAAAAGAAATCCCAGTACGAGAGATGGCGAACGATCCGGGAATCCATGCGCGCCCCCCTTTCTCCGGTTGCTGCGGGTCCATGACTGGTGAAGCACTTAGATGATCGGATCGCAGGCGTCGCAGTTCCGAGTGTCGATCCTCGACCGTGCCGATAAAATGATGCTGCCGAACTGCGTCGCTCGAACGGAGATCCGCATTCCGGCAGCATCAAGAGTTCAGGACCTACTCATCGCCTTCGTACGCAGGGTTGTTGGTGAAGTTAATGCCAGCGTCGACCTGGCCTCCCAGCTTATCGCCGGATTGCATTTGGATGGTTGAAGTGGCTGTGGATGTCGTCAGAACAGCGGGTGAAGTGTAAGTCATTTGGTTCTCCTTCTATTGCAAATTTCCCTTCGTTTCAGATCAAGCTACGGTCTGTCGCTCAGGGATCTCGTTGGCTCCTAATGCTTGGAGCAAGGACGGTTGAGCGATGTCGCTCGGGGAATCTCCAAATGCGAAACTTCCGTGCTGAGAGCGCAGCCAAAGCTCAAAGGCGGCGGTTCTCAACAAAGGCATAGTCCACAATTCGTGACCGCCGCCGACGACGGATTGAAGCGCCGACCGCAACACCTTCCCGTCGATCCATCCATAGCCTTCCATGTGCGGGGACGCGAAGAGGTTCTCGAGGTTAGCTCGCTCTCGTTGGATCAGAGCCAGAGGGCCGCGCACTACGAAGGCTTTTCTGCGTCTCTCCACAACCTCGACCGGCATAATTTCTTTCAGCGCGCGACGCATCATGGCGCGTCGCCGTCCGGGCTGAACTAACTGCTCCCTGGGTAGACGCAACAGAAAGGAGACCAGGTCCCGGTCCAGGTACGGATAGCGATACTCTCTCCTCGCAGCGTTCTTCGGACGCAGGTGAGGCAGCGTCTCAAGAATCGAGAACCAGTTACGCGCATGAGCAACGGAACTGGGAGGGAGTCCGGAGCGAGAGCCTTGCAATGGGTCCTCCTCTGCAGCCTGGATGCATGCTTCTTGGAGGCGTGGCGTGAGCCATGGTATGAGTTCTTTCGACCAGGTACCGGGATGCCCATAGATGTTGACAGCAAACTTTACGGTGTTCAGGAAGGTGTGCGGGAATGGGGTTCTGCTGCTAAGGCACCATGCGGTAGTGCGTCGGAAAAGCTTTCCTAATTCAATGGAGTAGAGGTGGTCTGCCAATTCGGGATAAGGCGTGGGAACGCCTCCCAGCAACTCATCGCCGCCGATTCCCGATAGGATGACTCTGTACCTCTTTCCGGCGATCGACTCTTCAAACTGATCTTCGAACTTATGTGCATTCGCGTCCGGACCCGGGAACGGGAACGGTCTGTGGTAGGCACTTCCGCCATGAAAACTGCGATCGAGAAAGGAACTGGCAATATGGATTCCCGCCTTTCCTCGATAGGCTTCAGTCATCGAGAAGAAGGGTTTCTCATTCCAGTCCGGTTCGGAGTCGTCGTAGTATGAGACGGTTTCGATCAAATCGGTAGCCGGATTCTCCAGCCTCCGCAGATAATCCGACATGCAGACGATCGCAGTTGAGTCCATCCCACCGCTTAATTCGGCACACATTAGACCCCCAGGCCCGGTGCGGCGGCGAATGGATTGCTGAAAGAGAGCAACAAATCGCTCGTCGTACTCTGCATCCGATTTGCAGATAATCTTTCTTTTCGCAATCGGGCTCCAGTGGGCCTTGACGCTCATCTGGTGTTTGGCAAAGACCATGAAGTGGGCGGCCGGCACACAGAGAATGCCTGCATACGGCGTCGACACCTGATTCGGGAGTCCACCAAGATAACGAGCCGCGAACCCATCATCCAGTCTCTTGTCTGTCCCTTCTTCGAGAAGAGTCTCAAGGTAGGTCGACCACTGCAGCTGCCCGTTGAACTCTCGATAATAGAGCGTGCGGGAACCTGCGTGATCACGAGCAAGATAGAGTTTATGTTCCTGTTCTGACCAGAGCGCAAGGGCCCAGTCCCCTATGAAATGGAGGAAACAAGCCTCATGCCACCTCGAGAACGCAGCAAGCACCAGGGATGAATCCGTTGCGTTAGCGCTGTCGATATCCAGGTCGCGCTGCAGTTCCTGATAGTTGTCTAGCCGACCGTCGAAGACAACCAAATTCCCGTGGACGTCTGGTAAAGGCCAGGATTCCAGCATGGATCGATCGGTGGTGTGATATGGCTGGAAACCTACAGCAATGGGTCCGATTGCCTGGGTATAGGTGCCATCAGGTGCATAACGACTAGTTCGTTCACCGAGTACCGCTAGCGTTTCGATGCGAACGGGCTGGTCACTGTAATCTAAGATGCCAAAGATAATGCCCATCGTTCCTCCTCTCACTGCCCCCCTAGCACCGATGTAGTTCCTGATAAATCTCCGTCACATAGGGCTTATCGTTTGCCACATCTCCTCCGACTTCCACCCACGCGTGCGATCGAAACGGCATTTGTTTCGCGCCAATCACCATCTCTGCCGGAAAGCCATGCCGTCGAAGCAAGATGGTTGTTGCGGAAGATCGCTGGAGGCAGAGAACTCGCCGCGGATAGAAGACGGAAGCAAGATCCATCGCATGACAGAGCGTCCGAGCGTGCAATACCGAAGTCCTTCTTGACTCAACCATTGCCTGATTCCGAACGAGAGTTTCAATGGACGTCAGGCCGCGACCTGTTCGCATCAGGATTTCAACCCTGATCAGGTGCCAATAACTTTCAAAGAGAAATCGCCACATCTTCGAAGCTCCTTGGAATATCGATTCCGAGTTCACGGCAGAGGAACGCGATCCTGAACGTCAAAGCGTCGATCCGGACACTCAAAGGCAGTCCAGGGGCGTGTCCGCGTTCAGAGGTGTAATCCATCAGGATCGGGTTGCGTTGGATCGGCCGCCCTTGCAGCAAAGCCGCCATCTTCCTCGAATGAGACGGATCACACCGATCATCCTGATCGCCAGAAACCAGAAGCGTAGAAGGATAGTCCACGGTCTCCTTCACATGGTGATACGGCGAGTAGGAATGAAGAGCGAAGAAGTCTTCGGGATTGTCTGTAGCTCCGTATTCTTTCTGCCATTTGCGCGCGCGGCCGAAGTGATCGTACCGAGCCATGTCCAGGAGAGCGGCAATGCAGAGCACAGCGCGGAACAGATCGGGCCGCTGCGTCATCGCGACCGCTACCAAGAGGCCGGAGTTCGAACCGCCAAAGATCGCGAGCTTCTTCGGGTCGGTGATGCCTTCGCCGCAGAGCCACTCTGCCGCCGAGATGAAGTCGTCAAAGGAAACTTGGCGGTTCTTGCCCCTCGCAGCTTCATGCCACCTCGTCCCGTTTTCGGCCCCACCCCGGATATGCGATAGTACGAACACCGCTCCAAGTTCCAATAGGATCGTGACGAGTACCGAAAATCGTGGCGTCGCAGCCACGCCAAATCCGCCGTAGCTTGTCATGATGACGAAACGGTCTCGCAGCGCCGGGAAATGGCTTTTTGTTACTAGCGTGATGGGGATCCTGGTTCCATCCTTTGCGACATAGGTACTGCGGAGAGAGGTAGAGGAACCCGATTTCGTCGGGCACTCTCTTGCAGACCACTGGATGGTCATTGTGGTCTCTGGATCGTAACGAAAGATCGTGGAGGGAGAGTCGAAGGACTCGTGGCTGTAAAAGAGCGTATCGTCTGCGGAGCCGTATGGCAGGCATGGACGGATCGTGCCGCCGGATGGAGTGCGAATGGCCCGAAGATATTCGCCAGCCATGTTCCAGACGTGGAGCGAACCCTCATAGCCGTCAAAATGATGGGAATAGAGGTATTTGTCTCGAATCGACACACTCTGGACCGTTACACCGTTCTTCGGGATCAATGTTTTCTGCGGCAGACCGGGGCACAGCTCCACGAGAGTTTCGTTCGAAGCATCTCCGTGGCTGTACAGAAAGATTCTTCCGTGCCGAAGTATCGGGACCGAAGCGGCCGGTAGGCTCGCAGCCACTAATTTCCACGCGGTATCAACGGTCCGCGAAGCGAGATAGAAGTCGCTCATGATTTCGCCGTCGTGCTCATGGAGGTACAGCGCACCGAGATGGACGCTGTCGGCCATGACGATTAGCTTGCTGATTCCTACCCGAGGCATCGACAAAATCACCCAATCCTCCTCTTGGCCTTCACCAAATCTGTGAGCGCGAATGGAATGGGCTGATGTGTCGTTGACCTCGTCGTGCCCGTAGTAGAAGCCTGTGTTATCGGAGAAGAAGACGATGCCGCGAGGGCGCCCACTGGCGAGGTATTCGGGGAATACAACTCCTTTGTCGGTGTCCAGAAAGTGAATCTCCTTCGCGTCCGAGCCGCCATCGGCAACTTCAAAGGCCAAGAGTGATCCGTCCGGTTTCACCTGATGTATCTGGACAGACGCGAAGATGCCGCGAATTGCAGGATCGAAGAGCATACGCTCCCCACCAGTGTTGAGATCCATCCGGCATATTCGCGCCTGTTCGCCATCCCTCTTCCTGTGCAGGTAGAAGAGCCGATCGCCCGTTTTCACGGGTTGTTGGAACTCTTCCATGCTGAGAAACTGATGCACCCGAGTCCGCAAAGCATCGGTCCGATCGCAGCCAGCCAGATAGTGCCCGTAGGTCTCGCGCTGATGTTCGATCCAGGCTTGTGTCGCGGAAGAGTTGCGATCCTCGAGCCAGCGATAGGGATCAGAGACGGTTAACCCATGAATGACGTCGCTCGTGGTCTGTGGAGGGAAGACAGTCATTTGCATAGGACCCCCAGAAACTGTGTGTCGTTTGCGACACGCCACATGTGGAGCATCAATCTGCGGCAGAATCTTTGGAAGTTGGGCTCCTCTACTCGCCGCGCTATGCGTTCAATCCCTTGCCCATGGAGGTAGGCGTACGGAGCGAGCAATGGCGACAGGCTAAACGCGTCGTCGACCTGGGCAACAGAGAGCTGAGTTCTCCAGGTTGCGGAGTAACTATGTTGAAAAGGAATTGCAAGGTCCGGAAGCCTCCTCAGTAGATAGGTATGCACATGCTGGAAAGCCAGGAACGGGTTTCCCACGTATGCGTGACACCAGTCAGTAAAGACACATCGATGTCCATCCGAAAGAATGTTGGCCAGCTTCATATCATTGTTGGTTACGGTGTCCGGGATATCGAGTGCGCTCATCCGGGCGATCGCCTCACGCAGAATGTCTTCAAGCTTTGAATGGCAGATGCCTTCGATCTCCGGAAGTTCTCCCGCGCCTTCTCTCGGCATCATCTTTCGTAGGTAATGGAAGACCTCGCTCAGGTCATTGCTTAAGAGATCCAAGCGCTGGTCGAGACAACCGCTTCGGAACAGTTCGTCGGCTTGACCGACTGTCTGTTTCTGTAATGCCGCGAGGCCACTGCCGGCGAGTTTGATCGTAATGAGGGAGACGGAGTGTGCGAGCGAACGGCCTACCTCTTCCATCGCCCAGGCATTCCAATCCTCGCGAGTCGCCACAAGCGGCGGTATCAATTCTGGCGAAATCTTAGCGAGGTGCGCGGTGACAGATAGCTCATGTCGATTTGGCTCTCCCGTGGCCTTTACCCAGTACGCTGGATCTTTCAGGGTCCCAAACCGAATGAGCGCGAAACTGCCGCCAGCATTGAGCTGCCGAGTGTCCTCACTGAATTGGAAGGCGTTATCGGATACGTTCTCTCGAACCCAGTCCCTTGCTTCGTCGACCCAGCCCAGCCGAGAGAACGGCCCCCGGTCTTGTGCATCTCCTGCCAGAATGCTTTGCACCGTCACACACTCGGCGGTGGTCATCTCTTGTTCATCGAGATCATCGATTGAGGCCTCATAGAATCCGTCTGCGGCGAACTCCCAGTCAGGAGAGCGGATTTCAATTACAGCGCACCGGGGAATTTCCAGCGCTCCTGGCAAAACATCGATTAGGACCGATCTCACGTTCCACGCTTTTAGGAACTCGTTCGTGAGTTGTTCTGCGATTCGAGTCCACTGTGGAATGCGGATGCGGGGCAGACGAAGGATCTCGTTATGACGTTCCGCCAACACCATCTTTGAACGTGGCAGGACTAGCACAACGCGATACAGATCTCCTTCAACAAGTTCTTCAGTCAATGCCATCACCACCCCGATGTTCCGTATAAGGCCCTGTTCCGTTATGCAGCAGATGTTTCGCCATTAGCTGTTCGACGAACGCGCGGACATCTCGCTCGACATCCATGGGATCAGTGTTGCTTTCGATGGATAGCTCTCGAACGACTTCATCGACGCTCTTGCCTTGTTGAATTTTGGCCCATACATAACCACCTGTTGAGTTCAACGTAACCATTCGATTTCCGGGAATATCAAGAATCACGGCTCCGTCTTCATTGACAACGGAACGAAGGTGAGAGCAAGGCGAAAACATAGGAGTATCTCCAGGCAAGTCAACTGTCTTGTCGGATGGACAGGGTTGCTGGTCCAACCGTGAGGACGAGTCTGTCACTGGTCATCAGAGGACGCAACTGAAACTAGGTAGCAGCATGCGACAAAGTGAGGCATGAATAATCGTTGACCCATAACAACAGATAGCTCGAAACGCATCTCGAGTCCTTGCTTACGACTTCTTCTCATCGCCGAGGTCTCCGCCCTCACCTCGACCCCACACGGCGGGTGTGCTCCTTGTGTGCCTCCGGAAGAAGCGAATGAAATCGCGAACCTCGTGATAGCCGAGTAGGTTTGCGATGACAGAGAGCTTCGTGGGCGGAATCATGCGGAGCAGCGTCTGCGAAAACTCAAGACGCGCTTCCCGCTGGCATTGAAGCATCGTATTTCCAAACTCACGATCAAATACCCGTTCAAGCGTTCTCATCTCCACGCCGAGTTCCTTCGCGAGTGGCCAGAAGCGGAGCTTCACGTGCCCGTGGTAAGTAAGAATGAGCTGATGCATGAGTTGGGCTTGCTTCTCCGGAAGGGCGAGTGTGGGGGCGGTATCAGCGGAGCTCTTCAGCGCTCGAATCATTCCTATAGCTTCCTTCTCGACAGGAGAGAGCCGCTCTGGAATGCGGGTCGTCACATGAGGCTCCTTTGGCAGCTTCTCAGCCGGCGCGCGCATCTCTGCGACCCAGGACGCAAGACTCAGAAGCGAATGTGAGTGTTGATCATTTGCCCCCACCATCGGTCAATGGGTCGGAGTCCTTCCGTCTTCAATCCGGCTAGATCGAGTCGCAGATCGGGTCGATAAAATCGGCCCGATTGTGACGATCTCTATAGCCAGGTCCCTGAGCGGCGAAAGTGTCCGATTCTTTTCTGTCGTAGATCAGGAATCGGATTGAGCGCTGGCTGTGGCTTATGGCTGGCTCGAATGCAGGGTCGATCTCGGAGATTGGCCCATCAGTGATGTAGAGTCTTGCATCAGGCATTCGTTCCCGCAAGCGGAACCGTATTGCAGGACGCGACAATCTTCAATCACGACGCTGCGTGCTCGGCGACTCATCGTTAGGCTGTATGTCAAAAGTTAACTATTCGAGTCAAGATCGCCGCTGTTTTCCGCGAGGCGCCGTGTGCGCTCAGCTTCACTCCACGCATAGGGGCTATTGCCAGCGTGTTCGTGAAAGAAGCGCTCAAAGACGTTCGGATCGTTGTAGCCAAGTTCCTTCGCGATAACGCTCATCTTAAGGTCAGGGTTGCTGGAGAGCAGATATTGGGCAAACTTGAGGCGAGTCTCGATCTGAAAGGCCTTCATGCTGGTATGGAAGGTTTTGAGAAAGGAGCGTTGTAAGGTCCTCACGGTCACGCCGAGTTCCTTAGCAAGCTTTGTTGTTCGGAGTTGGACATGTCCGTGATACCGGGCAATTACATAATGCGCGAGATGTTCTGGTCTCTCGAATGCCTTCGGCAGCTTTCCTGTTCGAGTCTGATGGCGAAGCTCGCGAATCAACGTGACAGCATGCCGTTCCACACCTGTTAGCTGATTCGGACTATGGGTTGACATAAAAGCCCCCCATAGCAGTCAAGGATGGTGAAACGATAGGGACTTCATAGCGCGCATGGCAAGGCTCTCCAACCGCCCCTCCGGCGTATCTTTGACCCGCATGTTGTACTGGTAACCTTGCACCGTCGTCGCGGACCGGGAGCCCATTTCTGTTTTGTCGGTGATTCGCCCATTGGGCAGCCCGGTTTCTCATAGCCTCGACGCCTTTGGGTCTGTCGAGCGTTCGTCTCGGTCAACGACTTGATCGAACTAGATGATTCGGCTAGCGATCAGACCCACAGGCCAAGGGAACAACGGCACTTAGGAAAGGAACAATTTATCGTTTGCGCGTGTGTCACGGATGACACATCTGGTCGAAATTCGACTATAGCTCGCGAATGGCCCTCTCGCATTCCACTTTCGGGTGAATCTGGATGATCGTCCAGCCAGGCGTGAATAATTCCGCACGTGTGATCGTCGAAACGCTGTCTTCGTGAGACTTATCGAACGGATTGCTGGGGTCGCAAATGACAGATATAGAGCGCGGCCGTGATTGCCGGTGGCTTCGTTTCGTGCATCGATCTCGGAGCGGTGTCATCAATAGGGTGCTTCGTTACCGGTATTCATCCGTCGCGCTATCGACACAACGCTACGGATGATAATTTCAGCATCGATCGTCGCCCTTGGAGGCTTGTCAACCTGCCCTGTCTTCAGGGCATTTTGTCGCATTCTGCAATACATTTTTTATTGTGTGAGTGCGCGATATAAGACACAGTGAAACTAGCCTTGGGGAGCAAGTCTCGACCAAAGCAAGAATGATGTAGGGAACTGAGGAAGCGGACCTGCGGCAGGAGAGGCATGCCGGAGGACATTGATACATCGGCGCTACTTTCTCGCCGAAGTAGTTCAATCTGGGTGGTGGGCTCTGGTCGATTGCTTCAATCCGCAAAGGGAATGCTATCGTCTCATCCTTGTGAATGCCTGGGACGGACTAGTGCTTTCCGACATCATTGAAGGTTCTCCACAATTGCCTCGACTCTCGATCTCTCGATGGTCACGGCTGGCGAAACAACTTCAGGAGGAGATCGAATGGCGCTGGCATATCAGAGCCTTCATTCTGGATATCGTTCAGACTGCTCCGGAAGATACAGACATTGTGCTCGCGGAGCTGCTGTTTCGACCCGATCCTAACCACTCACTTGAGGATGCCGAATGGGCGCGCCCCGAAGCGCTCTTTAGAGGGTGTCTCACAGAAGAAGAGCACTTGCTCCTTGATCACTCTTACTATTGGACCGACAGGGGAGTGACCTGTGGGGCTCCCGGATGGATCCACGAAGTTCTCGATTGGGTCGGACAACAGGCACCATTTGAGTCAACTGATGGAATCCGTCAGGTACAGCAGTGGAATGCGAGCCCTGCGTCGTATCTGCTTCAGCTCTCTGCGGAAAATAAAGCCTCTTGGTGGTTGAAGATCGTGAATCCGGCGCACAGTGCGGAATACCGTGTCACGGTGGCGCTCACCTCCCTCTTTCCGGAATACCTTCCACCAATCGCTTCATCTCACGACCTATGGGGAGCCTGGCTTATGGAAGATGGAGGGCCGAGTATGGAGAGTACGGAACTCTCCGAGCCAAAGACGGTTTGGAATTTGTCACGTCGTTTAGCGGAACTCCAGGAAGCCAGCGTGTCACATATCCCGAGCCTAAGCGAGTCTGGCTGTCCCAATTGGAATCTCGAACGCATTTGCAACGGAGTAGCCGCAGCTCTGCCCCTTATAGAGGCGGCGATGGACGCACAGGATATTCCTGGAGTATCTAGACTAGGAAAGGACAGCCTTGATGAATTATGCGAGGTCACCGAGGAAGCATGCTGTCGTCTCGGTTCTGCTGGTATACCCGACTCCCTAATTCATAATGACCTGCAACTCGAAAATATCATCGGCTGGCCGGCTCGCTGTCGATTTATCGATTGGGATCAGGCAGGAACTGGCAATCCATTTCTCACCTTCGAGCAGTTGCGGGTTCAGGTTCCTCAGAGCGGAGCGGCCTCCCTTGCTTCGGGCTATCGCTCCTGGTGGTCGCGGAGTCTTTCTCCAGAGGCCATTAACATCGGCTTCGCGATGGCTCCTTCAATCGCCATCGGAGTTCAGCTTTCGAGCTTCGCGGCGTCTATCTCTGCAGGACATGTGCCTCGCAGACTTGAACTGAGGAATCTGAGAATTCTTACAAGGCAATTGGATACAGCCCTTCAGCCTATTAGGAGATCGATACGACGGTGCGCATAACCAGTCGTTCGGCATTGAACTAACTACACCTTCACTCGATCCCTATTTTGGCGCGAAGACTCATCAATTCCCGGGTGCATTCCGCACATTTGAGAATATGAAGGTCATTCAATTCCGCGAGGCTGACAGATGCGGGATCGTCGACAAAAGCTTTCAGGATGGAAGGCGAAGGACAACCAATGCGTTCAGGATTCGGACAATTCTGCAGAACCATCTGCTGGAGTCGTTCGAAGAGCGCAGTGTCATTGTCATCGTCTTCGAGGAAATTGCGGTGAATGTTCACTTCGCTCCTTCTGTAGGATCCCGTTAATCCGAGTCTTTCTTTTTGCGGCGTTGCTGAACTCCCAACCTGTTGCGCAGTCGCTCCAGCTCTCTCCTGCTGGCCATGCGGATGGCATCCTTGGACGTATTGAGATTCTTCGCCAGTTCATCCCACCCAGTTCGAGCTCCATATCTTGCCAGAAGTACACGGCGCATTTCGGTAGAAGTATCGCGCAGAATTGAATCTACGTCGAGGCGTGCGTCAACGCCGTTGGTCACGGGCTGTACGGATGGAGCTAGAAGTTCAAGGTCTGCACCGCTGCCACGAAGAACCAGTCTGGAATTTGTGCGCTGCTGCCGTCGGACCGCATTTCTGTAATACGTATTGAGAATCTTGCGAACTCCTTCAACGGCCATGGGAGATTGACTGGCTAGATACTCATGAGCCTGCTCGATTGCGGTTTCCATAAGTTCGCGCGCAAAGATCTCGTCGCCAAGTTGCACCCGTGCGATAGTCCGCGCAAGCGGCCACTCAGCCCGCACGGCCTCACGCACAACCGGGACGATCCAGCGTCCCTGTGGCTTGAACCCGATGACCCAGAGAAGATCGGAAGGAGAAGGAGATGTCATACGTTCGCCCAAAGAGGAGATATTCATGGCTCTATTGCGATCAAGCTACAACGCGCCAACCCGTATCGACAAAATAGCGTAATCCCCAAGTGTTTTCCACACAAAGAAGGAATTTTCCTCGTTTACCTGTTCGTTTTTTTCGTTTTCAGCGGCTTATAGGTGTAGGGCATTTCATATCTACAGGTGCGACATGCAGAGCCATCCTCAATCGTCCGATTCTCCCACTGGCGGGGTCACAGAAGCGCACACGCTCATGGGGAGATTCATGAGAGTGTGCTTGGCAGCCGTGTGGCAGGGGGCAGGGCATTCGGGGTCAACATGACCGTTCGGCCACTTTGCTGGCACTCGCCGGAGAACCATCATGTCTTAGCACTGCAGGTCTATGTGCCAGACCCTTCTCAATTCAGCAACCATCGCAAAGGTTATCAACCGTACCCATGCCCAGGTCGCCCTTTTGCTGGTGGTGTGGACGATGTAGAGCGAATCTATGGCAACTCTTCCGAATTCCCCTGTAAGTTTCCCCGACTGGAGCCCGAAGGCCAAGGAGATGGCTGCCGAAGCCAAGGTCCTCTCCGGCAACAAGCTTGAGCAACTCGTCATTCGCATTCAACGGCACACCGGGCGCCCGAAAGACACCTGTTGGCGGTTCGTCATTCAGTACGGCATCAAGAACAAGCCGGAA
>Ga0073928_10002247_pt1 | contig 33952 bp, 26 predicted proteins | sample PaiPotPPA55metaG_FD_76969 | JGI IMG/M metagenome (GOLD analysis project Ga0073928, IMG submission 76969) | Iron sulfur acid spring bacterial and archeal communities from Banff, Canada, to study Microbial Dark Matter (Phase II) - Paint Pots PPA... ...
CGTCTGAGCTGGCCGACGTTCATCAGGAATTCATGCGCTACATCCTGCCCTTCGCCACCGGCAATGTGCACCCCGGTTTCATGGGCTGGGTTCATGGAGGCGGCACACCGGTAGGCATCTTGGCGGAGATGCTCGCGGCGGGACTAAACGCAAATCTGGGAGGGCGCGACCACATTCCGATCGAAGTGGAGCGCCAGATTGTTCGGTGGATGCAGCGCGTCTTTGGCTTTCCGGAGAGCGCGACCGGTCTGTTTGTCACGGGAACCTCGCTGGCCAATCTGGTCGGCATCTTGATTGCGCGCGATACCGAGCTGGGCTTCGAGGTGCGGTGCGCGGGTCTCGCGGCTGGTTCTAAAAAGCTCACAGCCTATGCCTCGGCGGCGGCGCATAACTGCATCGGGAAAGCCATGGATATTTGTGGCATCGGCAGCGATGCGCTGCGCTTGCTTCCAGTGGACGGACGCCACCGGATCGACCTCGCCGCGCTCGAAAAAGCGATCGACGCTGATCGCCGCGCGGGCCTCACGCCGTTTCTAGTGGTAGGAACCGCCGGAACTGTCGACACCGGAGCAATTGATGACCTGGACGCCCTGGCCGGCCTGTGCCGTCGCGAGCGGCTCTGGTTTCACGTGGACGGTGCGTTCGGTGCGCTGGCGATGCTGGCTCCGGATCTGGCGCCGCGGCTCAAAGGAATCGAGTGTGCGGACTCGCTCGCTTTCGATTTTCACAAATGGGGCCAAGTGCCTTATGACGCTGGATTCATTCTGGTGCGCGACGGCGTTCTGCATCGCAAGACCTTTGCCTCATCGGCGCCTTATTTGAGAAAGGAACTGCGCGGCCTGGCCGGGGGCGCGCCTTGGCCGTGTGATTACGGGCCCGATCTTTCGCGCGGGTTTCGAGCGTTGAAGACCTGGTTCACGCTCAAAGTGTACGGCACCGAAGCGCTGGGAGCAGTCATTTCCCAGACTTGCGCCCTGGCCCGCTATTTGGAAAGCCGGATCGCCGAAACGCCGGAGTTGGAGCTGCTAGCGACGGTGGAACTCAACGTGGTTTGCTTCCGCTATCGCACCGACGATGCCCAGCGCATCAATCCCAGAATCGTGATCGAACTTCAGGAGTCCGGAACTGTGGCGCCATCCACGACCATCCTGGACGGACGCTTGGCAATTCGCGCGGCCATTGTGAGTCACCGGACTAGGAGGCGTGAGATCGACATATTGGTCGAAAAGACAGTGGCCCTGGGACGCGCCCTGGAATCCAGCGCCGCTCGGAGCCGCGCGCCACTTCAACAACCGGGCGCCGATTGGCCGCCGCAACGTGCGCGAGAATCCGCCCTGCGCGATCTCAGCGAACACATCGCATCCAATCCCGACACGGTGAGCCTGCGATTTGAAGTCGCCTGTTTACTCGCCGAGATGGGCCGGACTCTGGAAGCTAGAGACGCGTATCTCGCTCTTCTGGCGCGCGAACCTTCTCACCGGCTGGCGTTGAACAATTTGGGCACGCTCCTGCATGCCACCGGATATCGAACCGCCGCCCGCACGGCATACGCCGAAGCCGTGGCGCGCCATCCCAGCGATCCGATGAGCCACGTGAACTTGGGAAACGTCCTGTATGAGAGCGGTGAGTTTGCGGCTGCTCGCGAGCACTTTGAGACCGCCCTGCGTTTCGATTCGGGCCACGCGGAGGCGCATCAAGGCCTGTCGTATGTGCTGGTCGAACTCGGCGACCAGGAGGCCGCCCAGTGGCACCGGCGCAAAGGTTTTGAAGATCGGCCAGTTGTCGCTTTGCCTTATCGCGGAGAAGGGTCTCCGGTCTCGTTGCTGTTGCTGGTGTCATCGGTCGGCGGCAACATACCGACCCGCCATTTGCTGGACGATCGCGTCTTGCAGACGTTCGTGGTGGCGCCCGAGTTCTACGACCCCAAAGTGCCGCTGCCGAAGCATCAAGTGGTGTTCAATGCCATTGGCGATGCCGACTTGGCCGCGCCAGCGCTGGCTGCGGCGCAGTCGGTAGTAGCCCTCACCGCGGCGCCAGTGATCAATCTGCCTTTGGCGGTACTGGCGACGGGGCGCGCCGATCATGCGCGGCTTTCGCAGTTGCCGGGCGTGGTGCTGCCGTTAACCGCCACGCTACCTCGAGAGCTACTCTCCTCGCCGGAGGCTGCGGGTACCTTAGCGCGCCACGGCTTCCGTTTCCCGTTGTTGGTGCGGACGCCCGGCTTTCACACGGGCCGCCATTTTCTGCGAGTAGAAAGCCCGGAAGCGCTGGCCGGTGCGGTGGCCGAGCTTCCCGGGAGAGAATTGACCGTGATCGAGTTCCTGGACGCCCGGGGCGCCGACGGAAAAGTGCGCAAATATCGGGTGATGATGATCGATAGCGAGCTCTATCCACTGCATGTGGCGATTTCCAGCCGCTGGAAAATCCATTACTTCACGGCCGACATGGCGGAACAGGCCGACAATCGCGCCGAGGACGCCGAGTTTTTGGAGAACATGCCTGGTGTGCTCGGACCTCGTGCCATGCAGGCGCTCGCCCAGATTCAAGCCACACTCGGCCTGGACTACGCCGGCATCGATTTCGGCTTGAGCGCCACCGGAGATGTTTTGGTCTTCGAAGCCAATGCCACGATGGTGGTGCATCCGCCCGAGCCCGACCAACGGTGGGCATACCGTCGCCCAGCTGTCGAACGGATCTTCGCCGCGGTTCGAACGATGCTGACGTCTGCTGTCAGGACCCGCTAATCCCTGCGGTGGACAGCGTGTTGAGAATAATCGCCATCGGATCCAGCGCGTCACTCTGCATCCCATTGGACTGCATAGCCGACAGGAATTGACTCAGGGTCTGGCTAGCGCTGCTGCTCGAACTGCTGGTGGGATTGTTATCTGAGCCAGACGAGTCTGCGTGGAAGTGATGATGGTGATGGCCGCCACCGATGGCCTGCGCCAGATCGAGGATGTTAGGCAGTTGACCGCTCTTGGAGGCACTCGAGAAGTCGGTCGAAAGCTGGTTGAGCTGGGTGGCCGCTGTCGTATTACCATCCGTTTGGGCCGTTTGAGCGGCGGTTAGCAGGTTCGCGCTGATTTGCTGCGTGATCTGCTGATACTGGCTCGGATTCGATTGTTGAAGCTGCTGTAGAGTGCTCATGATGTCGGCCAACGGCGAAAGCTGGCTATTATCCGGCTGTAGCGCAGCCGAAGCCAAGCTGGCGGCGCTTTGACTGTTCCCAGTGTTAGTCAAGCCCGTGGCCTGGAGAGCGGTGCCGAGAATTGACTGTAAATAGGTGCTGGAGAGATTGGTTATAGAACCCATGCTCTCCGTATTGGCATTTCGGTCGCCGTTTTTTCGAGGTCTTAGAACGTTGAAAAGGCGGGCTCAAGGCCTTTCGCCGTTGTGGCAAATTTCTGTCCGAGCGACAAACGCTTGGCGGCAGCGCTAAAATTGCGTCCGCGCTAAAATTGCCGACGCCTAGGTCGATATCACTATTGGAGGTGCCCAGCCATGGGTTCCGTTAGCTCGACCAGTTCTAATCTTTCCAATCTGCTGCAGACTCTCAGTGCTGCGTCGCCGGAGCTTTCGTCCATGCTCTCTGGGCCGCAAATGCAGTCCGCGCTCGCGAAGGCATCTCCCAGGGATCTTGTCCAACTCAGCGACCAGGCTCTGGAATTGCAGCAAGTGGGCTCGATGTTCGGAAGCTTGGACGGTACACAATCTACGGAGTTCAATTCGGCCCCGGATTCAATTCTCTCTGCCCTTTCGCCCAATAACTCGACCACTCAACCGGATCTCCTCCTTCAGGCCTTGGATTCGTCACTGGGCATCACCGGAACGAACGGGGCCACGACCAGTTCCGCCGGCTCGACCCCCACCTCGTCGTCGCTGGCCGCTCAAATCGCCAGCAGCGCAAGCAGCTTCCAGGCGCAATCGCTGGACGCGCTCTTTGGCACGTCCCGGCCGGCGGACCCGTCACTGAATACGCTCGGCTGAGCAGTGGGTAACAGTCCGCCGGTTGTAGACTGATGTTTTGTTCTCCCTTCTCCTCCATTCGTCTCCCGACCACGAAGACTATCTGATCGCAGAGCTAGCTGAGGAAAATACGGAGGGGATTGTCGAGGAAGACGGCGACATCCGCGCTTTCTTCGAAGATGACCGCGATCCCTCGCGGCTGCTCGATCGTTTTGCCGAGTTCTCGCCGGAGCTGCGCCGGGAGCCATCGGTCGATTGGGCGCAAGCGACGCGCGACGCGTGGCCGCCTCTGCTTATCGGCCGGCGGTTTCTTCTGGTTGCACCGTGGTCAGATGAACCGACGCCCGATGGCCGCCTCCGGCTGGAAGTCTACCCCGGGCGGGCCTGCGGTACGGGGCGGCATCCTGCCACGCAACTCTGCCTCGAGGCGCTGGAAGAATACGTCCAGCCGGGCGATCGGGTGTTGGATGTTGGCGCGGGCTCGGGCATTCTCTCGGCTGCGGCGGCGCTGCTAGGTGCAGGGCAGGTGGTTGGGTGCGACGTCGATCACGAGGCGGTCGAGATCGCGCGCGAACGGGTCCGTTTGCCTCTATTCACTGGCTCGGCCGATGCGGTGCGATCCCAATGGGCGGATGTAGTCGTCGCCAATATCGACTCCGCGACCATCGAGCGGCTCGCACCGGAGTTGGCGCGAGTTCGCAAGCCGGATTCGACGCTCATTCTTTCAGGTTTTCCGAAAGGGGACCCGCCGGAAGGTTTCGCCGTTAAGAAGACCCTGCGGCGCGAAGAATGGCGGTGCTTGATCTGTTGAGGAGAACTCTCGCCCTACTCGGTCGAAGCCTCTTTTTCGAGCGTCTTGCGCGCACTTTCGGGAACGATTCGCCAGTTGTCGACCGGCTTGGTTGGCAGCTCTTTGTGCTCGATGTAATAGCGAATCACCAGGTCCCGAATCTCATCCCCCGATCGCCACACGACCTTGGCGCCGCGAAAGGTCGTGTATCCGGCGCTGCCTCCCGAGCGGTAGTTGTTGACGGCGATCCGGAGCGACTGCGTATCTTGCATCGGCTGCCCGTGCCAGCGAAGATTTCGGATGCGATCACCCACCGGCCGGGTCAGATCGATTTCGTAATCGACGCCCTCCGCCATGTCATAGTTGTAGCCGATCACGCGGCGATTGATGAGGGGACCGGCGGAACAGTCGCCGGAGCATGTCTGAAAGTAGCGTGCGGCGTTCTCGAGCGCCTCTCGAACCATCTTGCCGGTGCCTTCGACAGCGTAGAGCTCGTTTTCGTAAACGTACAGGGCCGCGATTTCACGCACCGTAACCGGTCCCTTCGGAATCGCAACCCGCGTATTGAACGCCGACGCGAACGAGACATCGGCCTTCGAATAGAAAAGCTGCACTTGCTGGACCGCATCCAGCAAGGCCGTGTCCCGGACGCGAGCCAGCCGCGCATCGAGGGAAACCGGCGCGTCTGCTATCTGAGTATTGAGGTATCGCTCGGCGAGTTCGTGGTACGGCCGCCCAATCTCCATCACCTTGGCGTCCGCCGGCGTGGCCGCGCTAACCGGGATGAGCCGGCTGGTCTTCGAAATAATTTTCCAGCCGCCCGAGGCGTCGCGATCGAGGACGAGATCCATGCGCCCGAGCGATATGCCCCAGTTCTTCGGTTGCATCAGGAGAACGCCTCCCAGCCTCAACTCGGCCAGTTGTTGGTGAGTGTGACCGAAAATGATGGCGTCGATCCCTTTCACTTCAGTCGCGATCTGATAGATCATGTCTTCGCGCGAGTCACCGGTAGGAGCCGCCGGAGTCTTTGGATCGCGGTCGAGCCCCGAATGCGCGGCTAGGATGACGACATCGGGATGTTCCCGCTCGCGCACTTCAGCCACCGCTCGCCGCGCTGCGTCCACGCCATTTTCAAAGCGATAACCGTGGTAGTGTTCTTCCGACTCCCAGTCCGGGATCGACGGCGTAGTGATGGCGACGATGGCGATTCTAACGCCCGCGACGGTTTTGATGAAATAGGGCGCGAAAGGCTTCACCGCTGCGCCCGTGTTCGCGATGATGTTGGCCGAGATCCAGGGAAAACCCGCCGCCGCGCGGGCCTGGGCCAGGTTTTTCAGGCCGAAGTTGAACTCGTGATTGCCCACTACCATGGCGTCGTAGCCGATGTCATTCATGGCCAGCATCATGGGATCGCGCTGGAGCGGCTGTCCTGAGAACGCCAGACTCAGAGGGAGATGCCCAGTCTCGATGTATTCCTGATAAACCGATTCGAGCGGCGTACCCTGGATGGTATCGCCGCAGTCGATCAGCAGGTTGTTGGGATTTTCGGAGCGCTCGTCTTGAATAAGGGACGCGATTTTGGCCAGGCCTCGGTTGACTGGCCGGGCGGTGTAATAGTCGTAAGGCAGCAGGTTGCCGTGGAGATCGGTAGTGGCCAGCACTGAAATCCGGGTCTCTTCGGCTTTAGCGCCAAAGACAACAAACAGGATGGTCAGGTACGCTCGCGGGATGCGCATCGAAGGGCACTTTCAGTATAATCGAGGTGAATGAAATCAATTTTCGCGACCATCGTTTTATGTTCGAGCCTGCTGGCGCAAGCGCCTCCGGCGAAGAAGGCCACTTCGGGCGGGCCGCCCTCATTGATGAACCCCGGATCGCTGCGGGCCAAGGCCCCGGATGTCTTCAAAGCGGAGTTCATTACAACCAAAGGCAACTTTGTTGTCGAAGTGCATCGGATCTGGGCACCCATTGGTGCGGATCGTTTTTACAATCTGGTGAAGAACGGCTTCTACGATGAAGCCAGTTTTTTCCGTGTCGTTCCCAATTTCGTTGTCCAGTTTGGCATGAGCGCAAAACCGGCCATTACACAAGCCTGGGAAAAAGCCAATCTCAGAGACGATCCGGTCAAGGAGAGCAATAAACGCGGCTATTTGTGCTTTGCGGCGACGCAGTCGCCGAACACGCGAACGACGCAGGTTTTCATTAACTTGAAGGACAATGGCGGCTCGTTAGATCCCCAAGGTTTCGCTCCGTTCGGCAATGTAACCGAGGGCATGGAAGTGGTAGACAAGCTCTACAGCGGCTATGGAAATGATCCGGATCAAGGCCGCATAACTGCGCAAGGGAAACCTTATCTAGACAAAAGCTTCCCGAAGTTGGACAGCATCAAGACAGCGAAGGTTCTTCCTGCCGAAGGCGCCGGCGATAAGAAGTAGCGCGCGCTAGTGGTGATAGTCGATCGGAATTTCGAAGAAGGTAATATCCTGGCCAGTCGCGGCTTGCTTGATCCCCGTCAGGAAAAACTTCGCGCCCGGCCGATGTTCAAGCTGAAAATAGAAAAACCCATTGGCTGAATCGTGCGCGGGCAGTATCTTTACAGAAAAGGCGCGGCCCTCGATCTCGATGGTGTTCAGAGGATTCTTGTACTTCTTGTGCGGCAACGGGATAGGGCTTCCGCTAGGCAGCTTGGGTCGCGGAGATCCACCCAGCACTTGAATGTCGGAAGCGGGCGTGGCTTCGACATGCCGGCCATCAAAACCGGTATAGTCTACTTCTAGATGGTCCAGCTTGAGGGCCTGGTCCGTGTCATTCTGAATGATGACGAGAACGGGCAGAACGCCATATTCATTGGGGTTCAATTTCCCAAATGCCATGTGAGCCAGTTCCTCGGTATCGTACGCGGTCACCGCGATGGTCACCTTGTCGTTGGTTTGCTTGTTTGAGTAGGATGAAGCCGGGCCCGGCAAGAACTTGCTGTCGCTCTTCTTGTCCGCGAACGCTGCGGCTGCGGCCATGAAGACCATCAGGGAAATCCAAAGCGCTTTCATCTATTTCCTTTATTGGGGATGCCGCGTCTTTGCGTTCCCGCTGCTTGTATTCTATTTCGTTTATCGGTGTACCCGTAGTCCGGGATATCGATGGCGCTTCTGGGAACGATGGGGCGGACTCCTGGCCTCGTTTCAGGCGACGGCGCCTGGCGCGATTTGGTTGCACGCCATTTCGGTGGGCGAGGTAATCTCCGCGGCCGGATTGCTGCGTGAACTGCGCGAGCGCGATTCCACGATTGCGCTGTACGTGTCGGTGGGCACCGTGGGAGGACGCGCGATCGCCGACGAGCGGCTGGCCGGGGTTGTCACCGGCATCTTTTACGCGCCCATCGATTATCCCTTTGCGGTGCGGCGGGTGCTGCGCCGGATCCGGCCGGCTGCGGTGGTGATCCTTGAAACCGAGATATGGCCGGTGCTCTATCGCGAGGTGAAGCGCGCTGGGTCAAGTCTGGTGATCATGAACGGCCGCATTTCGGATCGCACGCTGCCACGTTACCGGCGGCTCCGCTTCCTCTTCCGCCAGGTCCTTCGACTCCCGGACGCCATATTCGTGCAAAGCGAACAGGATCGAGCCCGATATATCGAAGCCGGCGCCCCGGCGGAAAAGATCGAGGTGCTCGGCAACTTGAAGTACGATGTAGCGCCGATCCAGGGCGATCCCCCCAAACTGGTGGTGGATCTTCTCGCGAAGCTGCGGCCGTCGACGGTCTGGATCGCCGCCAGCACCATGCCACCGGCCGATAGCTCGGACGTTGATGAAGACCAGGCGGTTATTGAGGCCTTTCAAGAACTGGCGCCCAAATATCCGGGGCTGCTGCTGATCCTGGTTCCACGCAAGCCGGACCTATTTGACGACACCGCGGACCGGCTGCGCGACGCGCGTGTGCGGTATCTGCGGCGCTCCGAAAACAAAATCGATCCGGCGCTCCAACTTCCGTGCGTCCTGTTGCTCGATTCGATGGGCGAATTGGCAGGGCTTTTTCCGCTGGCGCACATCGTGTTCATGGGAGGATCGCTGGCGCGGCGCGGCGGCCACAACCTGCTCGAGCCAGCGGCGTGCGGGCGCCCTATCATCGTGGGACCGCACATGGAGAATTTCGCCGAAATCGCGGCAGCATTTCGCGAACATTACGCCATGCTCGAAATTCCGAACGCGGACGAACTCGCGCCTGCAGTGGAGGAGCTCATCCAGGATCCGCGACTCGCTGAAGACCTCGGAACCGGCGCGGCTGAAATTGCGGCAAAACGGAGAGGCGTTACGCGCAAAGCCGTCGCCGAAATCTTGAGGTGGCTCGACCGGGCTGTTCCATGCGCAATCCCAGCGGGGCCTGCCAAGCCGCTCCTGTGGCTGCTCGCACAACTTTGGACAGCGGCCAGCACCTGGAGCCAGCGCAGAAGTTCGTCGCGAGCGCGGCATCTCGAAACGCCGGTAGTGAGCGTTGGCGGTATCAGCATGGGTGGCGCCGGGAAGACGCCGATGGTGGATTACTTAGCGGAACGCATGCGCCAGCGCGGGCGCCGGCCGGCCATCCTGACGCGCGGTTACATGCGCCGTTCCATCGAACCCAGTATATTGATCGAAGCTGGCGAGGATGTTCCGGCCAGCGTTACCGGTGATGAAGCGCAGATCTTTGTTCATTCCGGCTACGCCGACGCTGGAATCGGCGCCGACCGTTGGTCCACCGGCCGTCTGCTCGAAGAGAAGTACCATCCTCATTTGTTTCTCCTAGACGACGGTTTCCAGCACCGGCGGCTGGCGCGCGACTTGGACATCGTGCTGATTGACGCTTTAAATCCCTTTGCCGGAGGTGCGGTCTTTCCGTTGGGCCGGCTGCGAGAACCGCTTCGCGCTTTGTCGCGCGCCGATGCTTTCGTCCTGATGCGGGCCGCGCCGGAAAGAGAATATCGAGGCATTCGCGATCGTCTGCTCGCGCTGAATCCCAAAGCACCGATCTTTCGCGGCCGCATTGAGCCGCGCTACTGGGTGCATACCCGAACAGGGCAACCCGCCCATCCGCCAGAAGCGCCGGCAGCCGCTTTCTGTGGCCTGGCGAACCCGGCCAGCTTTTGGAGGACATTAGGATCGCTTGGCATCGCCCCCGTGTTCACCTGGACATTCGACGACCATCACCGCTATCACTGCACCGAAGTCCAACGTCTGGCGGCGCAGGCGCGAATGCATGGCGCACCCGTCCTGTTGACCACCGAAAAAGACGCCATGAACCTGCCCGAGCGGGCCGCCGAGATCCTGCTGGACGGTTCCACGGAACTTTACTGGCTCAAGATCGGGATCCAGGTGGAACGGGAAGCGGCGCTCATGGAATTAATCGAATCGAAGCTTGCTAACGCGCGCGGCTCCGTATCGCTCGCCGAGCCCCAACCCTAACGGCTCTCCTAGCTCCGGCTACCCGAAACACTTGGTGTCCCTCGCAAAGGTTAACTAGTTCTGCAAACGCTAATATCTGTGGACGCCTGCCACTGGATTCACGCGTTACGATAAGGATGCCCGCATCTCTGAGCCGTCCCAGCAGGCTCATTATCATCTGCTTGCTGGGCATGCCTACGCGCCGCTGGAGTTGTGCCGGGCTGAAAACCGGCTGCTCAAACAAGACATCCAATAGCGGCACGGCATATTGAGAATGCGTGATCTTAATGATTTCTGCTTTTGACTTTTCGTAGAGATCGATAATACTTCGCGCCACATCCAGGTTTTTCTTGGCCTGCTCTGCGACAGCTTGAAGAAAGAACTTGACCCATCTATTCCAGGCATCCACGTCCTGCTTAGAACTCAAAGCGCTTAATCCCGCCGCGTATTCGTCCTTGTGTTCTTCGATGTAAGCAGATAGATAGAACACTGGACGCGACAGCAACCTCCTCTCGAACAGAAATAGTGGTATCAGGATCCGGCCAATTCGGCCGTTGCCGTCTACGAACGGATGAATAAGCTCGAACTGTCCATGCAGCATAGCAAGTTGCACGAGTTGATCTGGCCGCTCGGCGTGATAGTACTTCTCCCAGTTATCCAGGAGTGGCCGTACACTGAGTGGTTCGGGAGGAATATGAGCTGCCTGGTGGATCGGGGAGCCGGGACGGCCAATCCAATTTTGGATAGTTCTAAACCGGCCACGGCCCTTGTCCCGCCCTCTCACACTATCGAGCAGGACATTGTGCAGCTTAAGCAACAGGTTTAAGTTAAACGGGCGCGACCGCAGTTCCTCCTCGGCGACATGTAGCGCCGTCCTGTAATTCAGAATTTCCTGAATGTCCAGGCGACGTGATTCTTGTTCCGGCTCTTCACCGGCCTCAAATTTCAATACCTCCCCAAAAGTCGCTTGCGTGCCTTCAATTCTTGATGAAAGAACCGCTTCCTGTGTTGTCAAAGGAGACAACAGGAGTTCGGCATTTGGCATTCCATATAGAGCACCATCGAAGTTTGCGAGTGCACGATTAGCGGCCACGATCGAAGGAATCAAGGATTCCCAATCCAGGTGCAAGGGCAAAGTTCGAGGGATGAAAGGTTTGATTTTGCCAGTCCGCACTTTGTGTCAACCTGCAACGCCTTAAAAAGATTTGTGTAAAGCGTCCCCACATACAGTTTACACAAACACACTTGTGGGTGGCACGCTTGACACAACGAACTGGGTACCCGGTTTCCTGGTATCTATAGTCCGCGGAGAATAAAGACACCCGGTGAAACGCAGGCGGGCTCTGGTGGAGACCATAACGCGCTCCCGGCCCTTATATTCCCTCTAGAGCCGGTCGCGCAGGTCTCCGACAGTCTCCGACCTGCGAAATCCTTATCTCCGCTTGGAGCTCGCGGGCCTCGCAACCCCCTGGGCCCCCGTCAGCGGTAGAATTGCTAGCAACAGCAAAAGGAGCTAAATGAGCTCTCGATTTCTAGTAATTGTTGGTGCGATGGCAGTACTGATCTCCGCGCCGGTGGCAGGCCAGACGCGCACACCCGATGGCCATCCTGACCTGCAGGGAGTCTGGACCAATGCCACCATCACTCCGCTCGAGCGGCCGAAATCGCTGGCCGGGAAAGCGACGCTCACTGACGCCGAGGCTGCGGAGTTCGAAAAGAACGCCGCGAAAGAACTTCAGGACGTCGATGGCAAATCAGAGAACCCGCTACTGGCTGCGGCGGGGTCGAACGGGACTGGTGGCTACAACATCCTCTTCATCGACCGGGGATCGGAGCTGGCGCGCGTCGATGGAGTGAAGCGAACTTCGCTGATCATCGATCCGCCGGATGGAAAACTTCCTCCCATCACCCGCGAGGCAAAGAAAAGGAATGCTGAAATCTTTCAGAGTTACATCACCTTCAACAAGGTGAAGGATCGGCCGCTTTCCGAGCGCTGCCTGGTCGGGTTCGGTTCCACGTCCGGACCGCCGATGCTTCCGGTCCTCTACAACAACAACTACCAGATCGTGCAGACTCCCGACGCGATCATGATATTGGTCGAGATGGTCCACGATGTACGCATCATTCGCATGAATGGCACGCATGCGCCGCCGAATGTTCGCCAATGGCTCGGTGATTCTATCGGACATTGGGATGGCGATACGCTGGTGGTGGATACCACCGATTTCAGCGATCAGACCAAGTTCGAAGGAGCCTCCCCGGACCTGCACGTAATCGAGACCTTCAAGCGCGTCGACGCCAAAACGATCCTTTACCGTGCCACCATTGATGATCCCTCCACGTTTACGAAGACCTGGGCGTTGGAATATCCGTTCCGCGCCACCTCGGGTCCGGTCTTTGAATACGCGTGCCATGAGGGGAATTACGCCATGAGCGACATCATGGGCGGAGCTCGCAAAGCCGAGTCGAACAAGAAATGAACCCCCGGTTTCTCGCTTCGTTCAGTCTCGTGGCGATGACAGCCGCGTCGCTAGCGGCGCAGCCGCCCCTTACGCCCGACGGTCAACCGGACCTGCAGGGAACCTGGCTGGACAACAGCGCGACTCCGCTGGAACGCCCCAAAGAATTGGAAGGCCGGCAATTTCTCACGGACGCCGAAGTCACCGAGCTGAAACGCCGGGCTGATCGGCTCTTCAAGAACGGGTACAGTGACTTCGCGGGTGGAGACAGTTTCTTCCTGGCCGCTTTGAGAAATGTCGACCAATACAAGAACCCTGCCACGACCGGTTACTCGGACCAGATGGTCCCCAGAGAGTTCGACAACCGAACTTCACTGGTTATTGACCCACCGGATGGAAGAATTCCTCCTCTGACTCCGGAGGGGAAACGAAGGCAGGCGGCGGCAATCGCAGCGGTCACGTTCCAACGTCCGCCGGCAGGACCGCAAGACCTCAGCAGTGCGATGCGCTGCATTACACCAGGCGTACCGAGAATCGGTGGGCGCTGGGGAGCGGGCAACGACGGCTACTACCAGATCATGCAGACTCGTGGATACGTCATCTTTTTCATGGAAGCGTTCCACGATGCTCGGATCATTCCCCTCGATGGACGCCCGCACCTTCCGCCGGAAATCCGCTCATGGAATGGCGACTCCCGAGGGCGCTGGGAGGGGAAGACCCTGGTGGTCGACACGACGAACTTCTCCGCGAAGAGCAGTTTTATGGGCGCTGCCGAGAATCTGCATTTGGTGGAACGCTTCACCCGTGTCGCCGCCGACGTGATTACCTACCAAGTCACGATTGACGACGCTACTACCTGGACCAAGCCCTGGACCGTCCTGGTGCGCCTCAAGCAAACTAAGGACAAGCTTTATGAGTTCGCCTGTCACGAGGGGAATCTTCCAATGATGGGTACCCTTGCGGGTGCTCGAGCGCAGGACAAATGAGATTCAGGACGTGAGCTACTGCGGTGGCGCGGGATATTTGGGCGAAGTCTGCACGGCTTCCTGACTGCCCGGCCTGCCCGATTTTACGCCCTTCTCGACCAGAAACTTCACCACGCTGTTGTACTTCAGCGCCTTCGCGGCATCAAGCGCGGTGCGGCCATCGGTGTTGGCGGCATTGAGATCGACGCCCAGCTCGGCCGCCAGCTTGACGGCTTCGAGTGTCAGAGCTTCGCGTTCGGCGCGGGCCGGTTGAATCCACGCCGTTCCACCGCCCATCCCCGTGGCTGCCATCGCCGCGGTCGTTGCCTCGATCCGGTGTTGCAAACGCGCCTCGGCTATGTAGTCGGAGTGAAGCACGAACAACGGATCGGCGCCATGTTTCACCAGGAGGCGCATGACATTGGGTTGGACGAATCGGGCAGCCAGCCATAACGGCGTCGCTCCCACGATTGCGGGATCAAAATGGTAGTCCTTGGACGAGCGGCGGGTCGGCGTCCAAGTGCGAAGCGGAGCGTTTGGGTCGGCGCCGTGGTCGAGGAGAGCGGTCACCATCTTTTCATCGCGACGCATGATGGCCTCGTGAAGCGCTGTAAAGCCCGCCGCAGCCTGATTCGGATCGGCGCCTTTGTCGAGCAGAAATTCAGCCAGTTCCCGATAGCCAGCATGAACGGCCAGAACCGTAGCGCTAACACCCCAGGCATCGGCGTCATTCACGTTGGCGCCAGCAGCCACCAGGAGCTGTGCCGATGTGAGATCGCCCACGCGCGCGGCGAACATTAACGCGGTCTCGCCGCCGTGCGGGATCGCCTTGTTATAGGCCAGGATGCTATGCGGGGGCACAGCCATTACGTCGGTCCACACATCCGACCGAGCCTGGATGTCCGCGCCGTGCGCCAGCAGCACTTTCACGACCTCGGGGTGCTTCTGCGCCACCGCCCACATGAGTGCCGTCTGTCCTCGCGCGCCATGTGCGTTGGGATTAGCTCTCTTGGCGAGCAACGTCTCCACGATGTCGGGATAACCGGAGCGAGCGGCCACCATCACCGGCGTCTCGCCCGCCAGCAGCGCCAGGTTCGGGTTCGCCCCAGCCTCCAGCAACCTCTTGACCATCGGCGCGCTGCCGTTTTGACTGGCCGCCCAAAGGGGGGTGACACCAAGATCGTTGGCAGCATTCACATTCGCACCCGTGCGAATCAGCCGATCGGCGCTTTCCAGATCATCCTTGTAACTCGCCCGAAGGAGAGCCGTCGAGCCGTCGGGTTCCGGCGCATTGACGTCGACATCGGCCCTCACAAGGCACACGGCGAATGCCGCTATGATCAGGCATCGCCAATCCGCTGTCATCGCCATAGAATTGTTACACACCCGAGAGGGTATCGAGCGGAAGCCGGCCGGTACTGCCGCCGAGGTGGTCGACCGGCACGTCCAGCTTGTCCATCAATGTCACCAGCAGGTTTGCCATGGTGGGTTTGTCGGAATAAGTGACATGACGGCCACCTTTGAGTCGCCCGCCACCTCCGCCGACCACCAGCAAAGGCAGGTTTTCGCCGGAGTGCCGAGTGCTGTTGGAAATCCCCGAGCCATATAGGATGGTCATGTGATCCAGCAGCGACCCGTCGCCGTCCGGTGTCGCACGGAGCTTCGCCAAGTACTGCGAAAACAGTTGAGTGTGATAACGGTTGATCTTCGACATGTGCGCGATCAACTCGGGAATGTCGTTATGGTGCGAGAGCGGATGGTGCGCCTCTGGCACTCCGATCTGCGGATACGGCCGAGCGCTCTGTTCCTTTCCGATCATGAACGAGATGACGCGCGTGAGATCGGATTGAAACGCCAGGAGCTGCAGGTCCAGCATCAGCGCCAGATGATCTTCGAAGACCGGCGGGGCGCCTTGAGGCTGCTCCATGGAGGGCAGCTCGACATCGCCCTGGCCCTCGGCCATCTGAATGCGGCGTTCGACGTCGCGAATTGCTTCCGCATATTCGTCTACTTTGACCTGGTCCTGTGGCCCGAGCTCGCGCTTCAGGTCCGTCAGCTTCGCCGTGACGGAGTCCAGAATGCTCTTGTGCTGCTGCAATCTCGCTTCGCGGGCGGCGTGTTCCGTACTGCCACTGTCGCCAAACAGTTTTTCGAATACCGCTCGCGGGTTCCACTCCATCGGCAGCGGCTGCGTGGGGCTGCGCCACGATAGCGTGTGCGTGTAGACGCAACTCAAATTGCCGGTGCAAGCGCCCGCGTTGGCCGGCGCGTCCATGGAGAGCTCGAGTGAAGCAACCTGCGTCTCTTTGGCAAAGTGCCTGGCCAGCAACTGGTCCATCGATACGTCGGCGATAATTTCGACTTCGTTGCGACCGCCGTGCGTGGTGCCGGTGAGAAACGATCCGGATGCGCCGGCGTGGATATAGTTCCAGTTCGCTTTGATGCCGGACAACACCAGCATCTGATTTCGGAAAGCCGCGAGTGGCTCGAGAATCGGTGAGAGCTCGAAGGCGCTCCCTTCGCCCTTCGGTACCCAATATTCCATTGCCATACCATTGGGGACATAGAACGCCTGGAACCGATTCACGGGCTTCGTAGACGCGCGTGCGAAGGGCGCAAACATAGCGTCTAGGAACGGCAGCGCCATCGTTGTGCCGAGACCTCGTAGAAGGGTCCTTCTCGGCAACGATTTCTTAGTGAGAAAAGTCATGTCTGTCGTCTCCTATAAGTTTGGCTGACGCTGGATGCGACGTCCACATCAGGAAATTGGGGCTCTCAACAATTCCAAGAATAATCGACGACCAACGGTAATCATTAGCCGCTGCATCGCGGACGATTTTGCGTACTGCCGGCTGATCGTAATATTCAAGCCGGCGCCCAAGAGCGTAGGCCATAAGTTTTTCGGTGACGGTGCGGGGAAATTGCTCGGGTTGATCGAGCAGCATCGCTCGCAATCCTGTAAGCCCGTCGATTTTCGCGCCGTTTGCGGTAGCGCCGCTGGCGTCAATGGGCTTTCCCAATTCGTCGACCGTCCGCCAGCCGCCGATGACGTCGAAATTCTCGAGCGCAAATCCCAGCGGATCGATGACCGAATGACAACCGTTACAAGAAGGGTCCTGGCGGTGCTGCGCGAGGCGTTCGCGCATCGTGGTCGGTTTGGCGCCTGGCTTCGTTTCCAGATTTCGGTCTACATCAGCGGGAGGCGGCGGGATGGCCAGTCCGAAAATATTGTTCAGCAACCATTTGCCGCGCAAGACCGGCGATGTGCGGTCGGGGTACGACGTCGTGGCGAGCAGGGCGCCCTCGGCGAGTAACCCGCCGCGTTGGTCGTGATTTGGAAGCGTGACTCGACGGAAGCGGCTGCCGTAAATCCCCGGAATTCCGTAGTGCCGCGCCAGCCGCTCGTTGACGAATGTGTAGTCGGCGTTCAGGAGGTCGACGATGCTGCGATCCTCGTGCAGGGTGCTGGCGATGAAAAGCTCGGTCTCCTGTTTAAACGCCTGCAGCAGACTCTCGTCATAGTTGGGATAACGGTCAGGATCGACCACCACTTCTTCGACGCGCCGCAGATTCAGCCATTGGGCGGCGAAATCGTTCACCAGTGCATCAGTGGCGCGAGGTTCGGCGAGCATTCGCCGTACTTCCTTGTCGAGTATCGCTGGATTTGCAAGCTCGCCGCGCTCGGCCAAGGTCAGCAAACGATCATCGGGGATGCTGCTCCACAAAAAGAACGACAGGCGCGAGGCTAATTCAATGTCGCTGATGCGCGAGGTAGCCGCTGACGGCATGGCCCGATGAACGCGCAAAAGAAAATCCGGATCGACCAGGAGCCGTTCCAGCGCGAATTGAATTCCGGTGTCAAAGCTTCCGCCATCGTGGCGGCCGCTGTCGAAAAACTGGAGCAGCGTCTGGACGTCTGCTTTCGTCACGGGCCGGCGGTAGGCGAGCCGCGCCATTCGCGAAAGGATGGTGCCGGCGCAAGCCCGTTCTTCGGAAGCAGCACTGGGCTGGCAGACGAAAATCGCGCGACGGCTGGGCGTGTCCCTGGCCGGTCCAGCGATCTTATAAGGGCCACCAATTTGGACAGAGCCCACGTTCGCGTAATCCATGTACACGTTGTCGTCCGCGATGACCCGGCCCCTTTGCAGCGGTTGCGGAAGACCCTCCGGCTCCCACAGTTCCCGCACGAACGTAACACCGACGACGTGGGGACCGGCCTGGACTGGGACGCGAAGCTCCAACCCGGCGTCACCGGTAAGCTGCATGTATTTTTCCCATTCGGGATCACCGGCAAAGCCTGGCTCACCGTCGCCGGCGTAACTTGTGGCCGCGGGCCTACCTTGTGCGCCGCCTCCGACCGTGAAGCGTTTGAGCAGCTTGCCATCCAGGCGAACGTCGAGCTTCTGCGGCCAGCCCATACCTTTGAGGTAATCCTGATACTGCCGCTGGAGGCGCACTTTGATGAGGTATTCCGCGTTAACAGGAAAATCGTGGTGAATCGCGATGCCGCCACGAGATCCGAGCGGCAGATCTTCGCTCTGGCGGTCGTTTTGCAGCACGTGCAACGGGATCTCGAATCTCTCGAGACCGCCGCTGGTGGGAGGAAGGCCAGTGGCGAGACGCGTGACCTGACGGGCCACCGACATGTATCGCTCCAGGTGAGCCGTCGAAATGGAAAGCACATCCGCAAAGTTGTCGAAACTGCCGTCGGCTGTCTCGTCGCCAGGGAGCAGCGGCTTTGCATCGAAATCGAGCGCGAACAGGTCGCGAATTGCGTTGTTGTATTCCGCGCGATTGAGACGATGGACGGCGTTGATCCGGCCAGGATTCGGGTTGGCTGCCCAAGCTTTGTCGATTTCGTTTTCAAGCGTAGTTGCGATGGCGTGATATGCGGCAGCATCGGGGTGCGGCAATCCAGGCGGCGGCATCGAGCCGGCTTGAAGCTTTGCGATTACGCGTTCCCAGACCTCCGCATTGCCGCTCGGGTGACTGGCATCCAGGGTGTCGAGCGAAAGTCCCGCGGTGTGGAATTTCTGGTTGTGGCAGGTGACGCAGTAGGTGTTGAGGAACGCCCGCGCATCGGGGGACTTAGGGGGCTGCGCACGCGACGGCGACAAGCAGATAATCAAGAGCGCGAGAATCAATGCGTGTGCCGCCTGCGAGCGTCGGCTCGACCACATTTCGCCCTCCCATCAGCCGGGATTCCGTAGTGCGTCCGGACAAGTGCATTATATCAGGGAAGGCTTGCGGGCGTAGCAGTGCACTGGCATGATTGTAGGCGGCATGGACAGGCGAACACTCTTGAAACTCCTTTCGGCTCCAGTCATTACCGGGTTGCCGGCCAGATCAGCAGCCGCCAAGGATCGGGTCGTGATCGCCGGGGCCGGCATCATGGGCGCTTCGATCGGCTACCATCTCGCCAAGCGCGGAGCCCAAGTCACCATTCTCGAAAAGGGGCGACCGGGAAACGGAGCAACCGAGAAATCATTCGCCTGGATCAATGCCACGTTTTCCAAGCAGCCGCGCTCTTATTACGATCTAAACCTACTGGGCATCGCTGGATGGCGTCGTCTGACTGTGGAATTCGCGGGCGACTTGCAAATTCAGTGGGGCGGCAGCGTGCAATGGTTCGAGCCTGGAAGTCCCGAGGCGGCCAAACTAGCGGACAAGGTGCGAGCGCTCCAGCGATGGGGTTACGCCACTCATCTGGTGGATGAAATGGAGATCCGACGCTTGTTGCCGCCGATCGCGCCCGGGCCGGTCGGCGCGGCGTGCCACAGCGAAATAGAAGGAACGCTTGATCCGATGCATGCGCTAGGGGTGCTGCTCAAGCGTGCCCAGCAGCTGGGAACGAAAGTGGAATATCCATGCGAGGTGACTGGAATTTCGGTGGCCGGCGATCGCGTGCGCGGGGTCGAGACAACCAGTGGTCCGATTGCGGCGGATTTTCTAGTGCTCGCTTCGGGCGTCGATACACCCCGATTGGCAAAGATGGTGGGAGTCAACGTGCCGCTGAAAGAATCGCCGGGATTGCTGGCGCATACCACGCCGCAGCCGCGCATGCTGGAGCGGATCGCGCTCGCGCCCAGCACTAATATCAAGCAGAACCCGGATGGGAGGATCGTCACCGGTACGGATTTCGAGGCGTCATCGACTCTTGACACCAGCCCCGAGTTCGGCATGAAGCTGCTTCACAACGCCGAAAAATTTCTCGATCGGTTGAAGGGCGCGAAGCTCGAGACCGTAACGCTGGGTCATCGCGTGCTGCCAAAGGACGGCCATCCGGTGGTCGGGTTCGCGGAGCGGTGCCCGAATCTATACATCACGGCCATGCACAGCGGGATCACCCTGTCGCCATTGATCGGACAAATGGCCGCGATGGAGATTTTAGACGGCGCGGACGTCGATTTGCTGAAGCCTTTCCGACCGGCCCGGTTTGCTTAAGCAGACAGTTTTTCGAACACGGCGTGATCGCCTTCCAGGCGCGCATAGTAAAGATCAACCGCAGTGCTGAAGCGTTCCACCAGTCCTTTTCGAGCGGTCTTGAGGTCCGCAATCTGCCGCTCTCGCAGGTTCGTCGTGCCAGATGCGAAACCCATGGTGACGTACCAACGGCAGTCATCATGCGCAATCAGGATGATCCGCGCCGGTTGTGCGACTCGCTCCATCACTTTGACCCACCGCCATCCGGCCCAGGCAAACTTCGGCAAGTAGTCGGACAACGTGAGACAGTGCGGTCCGCCGGGCACCGCGATCAAGGCGTAGTGTGCCAAACCAAGTCCCGTTTCGAGAAACTCCTGGAAATGGGGCTGATAACGGGGATCGCTGCAATGAATCACGAGGGGCTTGGATTCGCCACCAGCGCCGTGCGCTGAAGTGTAATACACAGATGGCAGCACGAGATCAGTCTGTGCGGTCCGGAGTCTTCTTCACCACCGAGCTATCCGGCGGCACGCCACCGTTTGACTGGTGTACGCCCAATTGCTGGAGCAAAGAGGGAACATTGAGCCCGAGCGCTTCGAGTTGCTGCAACAAACTGAACACGACGGTAGGGCCGGCTCTCGCAAGCCTACCGATGCCGCTAGACGCGCCGTCTCCGGAGCCCTGATCGATCACCACGACCTTGTCGATGTTACCCAGCGGCGCCGCGACCGCGCCGAAAATCCCGCTGGAGGCCTGCAGGATCGCCGGTAGTTTCTCCAACACAGTCTGCAAACGCGCCGCCTCGTTGAACTGCTTCCAAGCTTCCGCCTTGCGCAAGATTGCGGCGGCTTCCGCGACTCCCTGCGCCTCAATTGCTTTCGCCTGAGCCAGGCCGATGGCCTCAATCTTGGCGGCCTCGGCACGGCCCTCCGACTCGACCGCGGCAGCACGCCCGGCGCCCTCCATTCGCAACTTCTGCTGTTCGGCTTCGGCCATGGCGATCAGCGCAGAGCGCTTTCCTTCGGCTTCCAAAACTGCCGCGGACTTGGCGGCCTCCGCGCGAACGATTACTGCCTGGCGCTCGGCGTCGGCGGGTTTGATGACGGTGGCTTCCAGTTCCCGCTGCTTGCGCAACACTTCCTGTTCCTGGACTGCGATCTGCTCCTGGGTACGAGTGCGGTCGACCCTGACTTCTTCGGCAACTACCGCCTGCCGGGCCTTGGCCTGCGCCAGCGGACCGGCTTGCGCGGCTCGCGCCTTTTCCGCTTCGATTTCGGCTTGATACTGGGCTTGGCGAAGAGAAAGGTCGCGCTGAGACTGCGATATATCGGCTTCGGAGCCAAGCTTGGCCTTCTCGCCTTCCTGCATTGCGCTGGCAGACCTGATCTTGGCATCGCGGTTCGCGTCAGCCTCGCCGATGGTGGCATCGCGCTTGACCTCCGCGGTCCGGCGTTTGCCGAGCGCGTTGAGGTAATCCTCTTCGTCGCTGACTTCCTGAATGGTCAATACGTCGACGCCGAGGCCCATTTTCTCGAGGTCCATGGCAGCCTCGGTCGTGAGCTTCTGCGCAAAGCTCTGGCGGTCGCTATTGACTTCCTCTACCGTCAGGGTGCCCAAGATGGAACGCAGATGCCCTTCCAAGGTTTGGAAAATGACCTTCTGAATGTCGACGTGCGTCATGCCGAGGAAACGTTCCGCCGCAGCGTGGAGCGAAGTTTCATCTCCGCGAATCTTCACGTTCGCCACGGCCTTTACCGATACCGGGACGCCTTGCACCGTATAGGCCCGCTTGATCTCCAGCGGGATGGTCATTACGTTCAGGGAGAGATACTCGACCTTTTCGAGCAGCGGGATTCTGAGTGCGGCGCCACCGCGCACCATCCGGTAACCGACGTAGTGCCCATCGGCCAGCTTGCGCTTGCGCCCACTCAAGACCGCCACCATGTTCGGGGATACCTTCAGATAGTTGCGGCTGAATAGCCCCGCAGCAATTAAAATCGCGAGTACGACGGCGAGAATGATTAAAGGGAGGAGCAATCCCCCCAGGTCCGAAAGCATACTTCACCTCGAAAACTACTGTTTACGAACAATAACCATGTCGCCGAGCGTCTCTTCCACCCGCACCAGGGTGTTCTCCGGAATTGGTGTGTCCTCGCGAGATTGGGCGATCTTGTCGAACATCTCCTCGCCCACGCGGCAGCGAACCTGGCCGACGCCTCCAGCGGGAATCGCGACCACAACCCGGGCAGGTTGACCGATCAGGTCGGCGTTGCGCACGTCTGTTGAGGCTTGTTGTCCATGCAGGAACCGGGCGAACAGGTAGATAAGGCCGCCGAAGAAAACACCGCTCAGGAATCCGACGCCCGAAGCCGCCAGGATGGACAAACCATAGTGGATGCCGACCGCGCCGAACCCACCAAACGAGGTAATAAACACAGCGACGATGCGCGGGCTGAAGAAGCTTGGGCCACCATGATCCAGAGTGTCGAAATGCGCATCCCCGAAGTGACCGAAGACCTCTCCGAAGATCAGCGAGACCAGGAGAAAGATGAATCCGACCGCGGCGATTGCCAAGAACACGTGAAACGCAGATATGTCTGAGACAGCGGGCATGCAATCGTCCTTCGGTTATTGGAGCAAGGATATCACGGCCCAAAGCCGGGCGGGTCAGGAAGCAGGAGGCCGGCGGAGTGTCGGAAACTTGCTGGCCTCGTGACGCCGGGTTTTTCTCTGGCTCCGACGCCGCCGGCGGCGACCTGTGTCAGCAAGTTCGGTTTTGGCGCCCGCTACACCCCCATGCAGCCATCTCCACTTTGCGTTTTTCTGCGTAACGCAGCCGGTCGACAAAAACGGCAACTTTCCTGGGATCAAGACGAGCGGCCTCGATCAGGTCTGCTTTCGCACCTTCAAAATCGCGTTTGGCCGCGCGTAACGTGCTACGGCTTATAAAGACCTCGGCGTAATCTCGCTTGAGCGCGATAGCCTGGTCATAGTCCTCCAGCGCGCCTTCGATGTCACCCTTACCTCGACGCGCATGGCCGCGATTCATGAAGGCGACGGCGCAGTTGGAGTCAAGGCGAATAGCTTCGTTGCAATCCTGGAGTGCGCCTTCCATGTCACCCTTTTCGCCGCGTATCGCTCCGCGATTCACATACGCATTGGCCGAGTTCGGTTGGAGGTGGATAACTTGGCTAAAATCCGCAAGCGAACCCTCGCTGTCGCCCATAGTGCGCCTGGCCAAACCACGATCCGAAAGGGCACGAGTATTCTCAGGGTCGAGACGAATAGCCTCGTTATAGTCATCGAGTGCACCTTCTATATCGCCATTCTTACAGCGAATCGTGGCGCGGCGAATATAGGTCATAGCATCTTCGGGCTGAAGCCGAATGGCCTCGCTGTAGTCGTCGAGCGCGCCGGGGTGGTCGCCGCTTACAGCACGGATCTTGGCACGGTTGATAATACCCGAAACACTATCGGGATTTGACCGAATAACTTTGTTGGCCTCCTCCAGAGAGCCTTGAACGACTGACGAAAATCTCCGGAGCAGCGGCGGCGTGAACTCAGCGACGAGGTCGTCTTGTGTCACTTTTACAATCTGAGGTGTTTTCGCCCCGACGCGCATTTCCGGAGGACGTAGCGACAATTGGACCTCAAGTTTCTGGTCTTCGCTCAGTGCACGCCACAGCCGGGGCGCGATGAAGGGCTCCTCGCCCTTGGAGAAAGCGAGCTCGTTCACTAACCGTTCCGTCTGCGATGGAAGATCATAGTCTGCTAGGAAGGCATCGAGATAACGCTCGACGACCTTAAAAATTGTAAGGACAACAAACGAGGCGTCCGCGAATGAGATCACATTGTAAGCGACGACCGAATCAAAGGTTTTCGCTTGCTGAAAACAGCCGCAGCATGAGACCTGTAGATTGCGAGCGAACGGTATCCAAAAGTATTCGACACGATCGACACCCGCGAAGATACTTCCTATGTACAGATCCCTAAAGAGCGAGTTCGCGGCCTCCCATTCTTCAGCGACGTGACTGTAGAAATGCTTTCCTTCCACCTGGTGCGTCAACTCCGATAACTTGCGGAAATAATCCGCGGTTCGCCTCCTCCTGCAGTATTCAAAAGAAAGAGCGCGCAAATGGAGAGGGAAACACATCGTCTTTTCGATCGGAGTCTTCTCAGCTGCTGCAAAGAGGGCAGAATCGTGGCCGGCGCAAAATCCGCGAAATACACTAGCTTCATTCACGCCGACTTCGACGACGTCCATGGGGGCGGCAGGCGAATCCACCGTCATCACCGAATTGAAAGATTGCCTCAGTGTGTACACCACTCCGTGGTCAGCTAGCGCCTCCACGATTGACGCGCGCTGAATCGCGTGGCTTCGAATTGCAGGCTTTGTGCAGCCCGGGCACAAACACAAGTAGGTTTTATTCCGTGCGTACTTGTCCGCTCTTTGGATGGCTGCTCGCCGATTCTTGTCCATTTATTCAATGGCCGGCTCAGTGCGAAACAGACCAACCGGCACGGCTCTTCTCTTATTCTGCCATCGCCACCATGGAGAAGGCGTGACGTCTCCAGCTATGTGCGCCACGACCTGATCTCAGGCTCTCGAACGTGCAAAGCGACATGGTCGATTACTCGTAACGCGTGAGCGTTTACCGATGCCCAGTTCTATCCAACGTAGGATTAAGAATCACTGCTGTCCATTCTCGGCTGAACTGCAAATCCCAGGTAGGAATTGTGGCGCGTCTCAGTGATCGAGAGTTCAGTCTACACGTCGATCCGGCAGATCCACCCGGAGTTGGGATCGTTGCTGACATTGCTGCCCACCGGGAAGCCGGCATCGCAGTAATACAAGTGGCCGTCGTGCATGCACATGCCGTGCGGGTCCGGATCTTCCTTGGATAGCGTCACCGCTTCCAGCACTTTACCGGTGTCGGCGTCGATTTTGTGAATCACGTAGTCGCTGGAGAACATGATCCACAGCGCGCCGTTGTCCCAATCGATTCCGTGAACGCGGTTATATTGCACCGGGATCAGGTGCTTTATCCGGAAGTTGTCCTTCACATCCAACTCCGCGATGCACTTCAAGCCCACGGCCGTGACCCATAGGCTGTTGGTTTGATCCACCCACACGATCCCATGGGAGCCGCTGGGCCATGGTGGCTGATACCTTCTGATCGTCTTGCCGGTCTCGAGATCGCACTGAACTATTTCATCTTTTGGGGAATCCGTGGGACGGGGAGGCCGGCGGTTGCTCACGCTCCCGTTCGCCGACATCCACAGATAACCGCCGCCCACTGCCATCCCGCTTGTGTTGTGCGACTCTGTCTGTACCTGGTGCAGGACTTTATGAGTGTTCCAGTCGACCTTGTAGGCGATCTCGCTCACCTGGTCGCCGATCCATAGCGCGTCCTTCGTGGCCTCCAAAGCGTTGGGATGGTCGCAGGGTCCCTTGAAGACTTTCACTACCTTGGCCTTGCGCGTGGGTATTTCGTTCTTCCCCTTGGAACTCGGAGAGTCGCCCTGTTGTGCCGTTGCCACGCCGGCGGCCAAAGCCGCGCCAATAAAATCTCTGCGTTTGATGTTCATACATCTCTCCTAGCTGGACTCGATCCGTTTTACTATTCCGGTGGTGGATGTTATCATACTCGACGAATGTTTGCCTAAAGGAGCGATTATGAAAGTCTTGATTGCGGTAGCTTTTGGATTGACGATCGGCGTTTTGATGACTGTCGCGGTGGAAACCCACACGGTGTCGTACATCGGCCACGATGAGGTGGCAGCCAAACTGGCCAAAGGTGGAAATATGGTCAGTACGCCAAACTATATCGTGCTGGGAAGCCATCGCGACAAACAGGGCGGAGTGGAAGTGCACGACAAGGAGACGGACGTTATTTACGTCACCGACGGCACGGCGACGTTCGTAACGGGCGGGACCATGATCGGCGGCAAGATGACTAAAGCCGATCAACACCTGGGTACGGATATCAAAGGCGGGGAGACTCATGAGTTGAGCAAGGGCGACGTAGTGGTTGTCCCAGCCGGTACGCCGCACTGGTTCAAGAGCGTTCCCAGTCAGGTGAGCTATTTTGTCGTGAAAGTGATCCAGCCTTAAGCAGGCACGCTCTCATTTCAAATCGACAGCGATCCTCTCCACGGCGTGATCCAGCGGGTTCTCTTCGGTGTGAGTCATCGGCTCGTCCAGGCGCACTTCCCCGGCTTTCCCTTTGGCTTGGTCGGTCAGATACACAACGATGTGGTTCAGCTTGTGCTCGTGCAGTACGCCTTTTTCATGCGGGCCGAAGCGTACGCGTAACACTCGTACCTGGTCGTTTTCGAATTCGAGCGAGTAGTGTTTCGGATCGGCCTTGAGGGGATCGTTACCCGGCATTTCGACGTGAGGCTGGGGTTTATTCTTCAGTTCGATTTCGACGATCTGGAAAGGCTGGCCGGCAATATACTCGCTCGTATGCGGACCCTCGGCGGGGCTCCATCGCACGTCGCCCGTCTTGAATTCGAGAGTTTGCATTTTTCCGTCCGGAGTCTTGCGGATCATTTGGCCGCTGCCCAGGTAGATCATCACGCGGTTCATGGGATGCTCATGCAGGGCGCTTGGATGGTGCGGCTGCTCTGTGACGACCAGAACCCGGGCTTGCGGGCTGTCGATCTTCACGTTACTGGGCGCCTGTCCCAAAAGAGTAACGGCGGCAAATAGCGCCGAAAGTTTGCAACTCGCGAAATTTCGCATAATTCATAACGATAGCAAGAATAACGAAAGCAAGAACATTGAAACCGCCCAACTTTGACGCTACAATCCCATGCTGGCCGCCGCTCAAGCGCCGGCTGACCGCTATGCCGCAGCCGACATTCGAGTGATGGCCCCGGGTGTGGTCTATAATGCGGGCCTGTTAGATCTCGCCGCAGCTTACACGAAAGAGACGGGTAAGAAGGTGGCCGTGAGCTTGGTTGGTATGGGCACCATCGTCAATGGCGTAAAGAGCGCCAATCCACCGGCGGATGTGATCATGCTTCCCTTCGAACTAATGAGCACGCTGTCGTTAGATGGAGGCATTGTGCCGGGCAGCTTCGCGCCCCTGGGCCGCTCCGAAATGGGCCTGGCTGTTCGCGCGGGTGCACCTCACCCCGACATCTCGACGGTCGAAAAATTAGCCGCCGCGCTCCTCAGCGCCAAGGCGGTGATGCGTTCGAACCCAGCGGGCGGCAGCATGGTGGCGAAAGTGATCGAAGAAAAGGTGATCAAGCGGCCGGAATTCGCCGGCGTCAACAGTCCGGTCAGCACGCAAGGGGAAGGCGGGCAGGCCCTGGTGCGCGGCGAAGGCGACATGGCTCTTCAGGCGATCTGCGAAATTCTTCCGTACAAGCAGATCGAGCTGGTGGCACCGCTCCCACGCGAGCTGGGGGCGTGGATCGATATGGGGACGGCGGTTTCGGCCAGGGCGATGCATCGCGACGATGCGCTCGCCTTCATCAAGTACTTGTTGCGGCCGGAGTCGAACACGGTGTGGAAAGCGAAAGGCCTGGAACGGTTCAACTAACGTCCCGGCGGCGCCGAGGCTTGCGCCGGGAGCTTCAGAAACTGGTCGGGCGCCAGGGCCTTGCGAGTAAAGCGCGCCTGGCGGACTGACCCTTTGAAGTAGTACATCTTATTGATCCGCACGCCCACCGAAGAGTGGCCTGGACCTTCCGGGGCGAAGTGGATCGCGGCTTTGCCCTGCAGCACACCATTGACGTAGCTCCTGAATTCCTTTCCGTCGTAAACCATCGCGACGTGATGCCAGACGTCGAGCGGATGCAGGAGATTCCGATACAGCAGGGCCTGATTTGCCGTGGGTGTGTGGACGAACGCATCCAGACACCATTGGTCGGCGATTACCCGGATCTCGAACAGCAAACGCGTTTCCGTATCCTGGCCAGTCTTGAGGTCCTGTTCGGCCAAATGAAACCAGCGCTGCTCCGGCGCTCCGCCGCGCTCAGGGCGAAAGATGGCTTCGAAGGTGAAGGTTTCCGCGCCGGCTAGAGGATGCTCCGGAATGAAAAGCGCGTCATCGACACCGTTGAACTGCACGGCTTTTCCCAAGGGAGTCTTGATGACGTGCGGATGGCCGACAATAGTGGCCGGCAGACCGCCGATTTTATCGATACGATCGAAGGTCCAGACTTCGGGGCGCGGCGCTCCGTCCGAAACAGAGTTCAGGATTAACGCGCCCGCCACAGTAGCACTTGCGAACCGCATGAAGGCAGTATACTAAGGGGATTCGATATGCGGCATTTGACACCTTCGTCTCGATTGCTCTTGTCCGCGGTGTTTGCAGCGGGCGTGGTCTCGGCACAGCCCACCGGCGTTTTCACAACAGCACAGGCTCAGGCTGGGCGCGCCGTTTACGAACAGAATTGTTCGGCTTGTCACGGCGCTAACTTCGAAGGCTCGGGCGATGCGCCCACGCTCGCCGGGGGGACTTTCATGCTCAAGTGGGGCCCCAAGATGGTGAGCGAGCTTTTCGGCGAGATCCTGCAAACGATGCCGCCCACCAATCCGGGATCGCTCGGTGAACCGGCGGCGCTCAACGCGACCGCATATATCCTGCAGCGCAACGGCGCGCAGCCGGGTCAGCAGGCACTGACTGGAAGCGTTTCCACGCTGATCGGTACGATTGCCAATGGCCAGGCGCCGGCCGCTAACACGCAAGGTCAAGGCCGCGGTGGCCGGGGCTCGATGGTGGTGGGTGCGGGATCGGGTAACGGAAGAGGCGGCGTGGCGGCAACGCACGGCGTCAATGTTGCGGGCGAAGTTAAGAACTACGTTCCTGTGACCAAAGAGATGCTAAGGAATCCGCCGCCGGAGGACTGGCTGATCTTTGGGCGCAACTACCAGAGATGGAGCTATAGTCCGCTGAATCAGATCACGCGCGACAACGTGCGGACGCTGCAGTTGAAGTGGACGTGGGCCATGAACGACTCGGGGGCGAATCAGACCACGCCGATCGTGCACAACGGGATCATCTATCTGGCCAGCCCCAGCAATATCGTTCAGGCCCTGGATGGCAGAACCGGCGATCTGATTTGGGAGACGCGCGCCGGTCCGGATCAGGCGCCAGGCTACGGCGGAATCCGCAGCATCGCGATCGCCGAGGACAAAGTGTTCCTGTCCACCAGTGACGCGCACATGGTGGCGATTAACGCCCGCAACGGACAGATTCTCTGGGACACGCCGGCGTCCGACAAACCGCATGTGTCCACCAGCGGCGACATCGTCATTGGCGACAAGGTGTTGATGGGCTTGACCGGCTGCGCGCGCTTCGACGGCGAAGGCTGTTACATTTCCGCATTCGACATCCACACCGGGCAGCGGGCCTGGCGGTTCTACACGATTCCGCGCGAGGGACAGCCCGGCAGCGACACGTGGGGCAATTTGCCGATGAATAACCGCGCGGGCGCCGAGACATGGCTGGCCGGTAGCTACGATCCCGATCTCAACATCACCTACTGGGGCGTCGCGCAATCGAAGCCGTGGAATTTCCTCAGCCGCAGGCTGACGCCGTTCGATAAGACGCTGTACGCCAACTCGACCGTGGCGCTGAATCCGGATACCGGCAACCTGATCTGGTATTTTCAACACGCCCCCGGCGAGTCGTTCGACCTCGACGAAGTATTCGAGCGTGTTCTCGTCGACATCGGCGATCAGAAAGTTTCGTTCAACGCCGGCAAGGCGGGCATTCTGTGGAAGCTGGATCGCCGGACCGGACAATATCTCGGCAGCAAGGAAATGGTGAAGCAGACGGTGTGGGATCATATCGATCCTAAGACCGGCACGCCCAGGTATCGCACGGACATTCTGGAAATGCAGATCAATAAGCCGATCAACGTGTGCCCCAGCACGGAGGGCGGGAAGAACTGGCAAGCGATGAGTTACAACCCTCCATTGGGACTGCTGATCGTGCCGCTTAGCCAATCGTGCATGGACTTCACCGCGCGCGAAGTCGACTTCAGCGGCAGGGGCGGCGGTGCGGGCGGAGATCGCAAATTTTTGCCCATGCCGGGCACCAACGGGAATATCGGCAAGCTGGCGGCGTACGACGTGAAGACCATGAGCGAGGTCTGGAAATACGAGCAGCATGCTCCGTTCCTGACCGCCGCTCTGTCGACCGCGGGCGGCTGGGTGCTGGCCGGCGACATTAATCGCGGAGTGCACATTCTCGACGCAAAAACCGGCCAGATGTTGTGGGAGACGCGGCTAGGTACGTCAGTGCAGGGCTTCCCGGTCACGTTCAGTGTCGATGGAAAGCAATACATCGCGGTGATGACGGGACTGGGCGGCGGCAGCCCCCGCAATGTGCCGGCGGCGATTGCGCCGGATATCAAGATTCCGCAAAGCGGTCAGGCGTTGTACGTCTTTGGATTGCCGTAGGCCTTTGGAAGAACGAAAATTGGTATGGCGGATCTCGCCAAGAAACCGCTGTTGTCGATGGCTGTTGTGCTCGGCGTGCTGATCTCGTCTCCTAACAGAGCACAAACCCCAGCACGCCTGACATTTGAGGTGGCATCGATCAAGCCGAGCGATCCCAACAGGCCCGATACCGGATTGCATCGCAGTAACACTAGATTTGCTGCTACGAATCACACACTAAAGCAGCTCATTGCTTTCGCCTATGACGTCGAACTTTTTCAGATCTCAGGGGGGCCGGCCTGGGTTAACTCAGATGGCTTCGATATTACCGCGAAGATTCCGGATGAAGTCGCCCACCATAAAGGGCCGGATGATGACAAGGTGATGGTTCAAGCGCTGTTATCAGATAGGCTCAAGCTCCAATGCACAACGAGTCCAGGGAGCTTCCCATATACGCGCTAGTCATCGGGAAGAATGGATCAAGACTTCAGCTTGCGAAGCCACACGTCGGTAGCAGTGGTTGGACCGGGCGTGGATGGACTCACTGGATTTTTACAGAAGCACCTCTCTCGTCGTTGGTACACGTCCTTTCGCAGCGGCTGGGGCGCCCTGTGGTGGATCGCACTGGCCTCACTGCTCACTATGATTTCAAGCTGGAATGGGTGCCCGATCCAACCTCTTCGGAACCGCGAGATTTCGGTTCATCGGCTTCTGACCCTGCTGGTCCCACTCTTTTCACGGCAATTCAAGAGCAACTCGGGCTCAAGCTGGAGGCCCAAAAAGGTCCAGTTGAAATCTTAGTTATTGACCATGTGGAAAGACCGTCCGAAAATTAGGCGATTGCTGTTGGCGACCGCTGGAATCGCAGCCTGTATCGGCGTGGTGGGTGCACAAACCCCGGCGTCGCGGACGTTCGAAGTGGCATCGATCAGGCCGACCAACGCTGAGCGTCCGAGGATTTACACCAGTCCATTTGTCTATTCACCGGGCGGCCGCTTCACGGCCACCAACGTCACTTTGGTAGATATCATCGTGATGGCTGCGTACCCAACCAGACGCATTCAAATGCAGGGCGGTCCGGCCTGGATTGACTCGGACAGATTTGACATTGTCGCCAAAGCCGACATGGACCAGGGCGAGATCAAGCCGGGACAGTGGCCGCTGATGGTCCAAGCACTATTGGAAGATCGATTCAAATTGGCGTTCCACAAGGAAACGAAAGAAACGCAGGTGTACGCTCTCGTCGCCGGAAAGAACCCACCCAAACTTCGACCGTCGAAGGATGGCGAGCAAACAATGTTTACTCCGGGCGAGCGCGCGGCAGATGAACATCCAGAGAATCGGTGTCGTGGGGCTTGCTAATACCCTGTCGAATATCTTGCACACTCCTCTGGTAGATCAAACAGGTATTACCGGATCCTTCGATTTCACACTGGATCCGATCCAATTCGCGGCGCCCCCGAGTCCGGACAACCCAGTCCGCCCTGACTTCAACGGACTAGTCCTGACGGCGGTGCAAGAGCTGCTCGGGTTCAAGCTCGAAAAAAAGAAAGCGCCGCTCGAGTTCACGATCATTGATCGCGCCGAGAAGCCTTCAGAGAATTAGGGCACCAGCATGACCGGCGCCTGCCAGAACGCCGCCTTCTGACCGGTCGGATCCAAGACGGTAACTTGGCAGTTATACTGACCCGGCGGCAGCTTACTAAGTGAGAGGCTGAATTTCAGAGGCGTGGTCTTCAACCGGTTATTCAGCGACTCCGTTACCTGGAGCGGAGGTGTCTCAAACGCCTTGGCTTGGCCGCGATAGAAAGTGACGAAGGCCACTAGCGGCTGGGCAATCTCCACGGCCGGTTGGTAAGCCTGCAGGTAAATGTACATGTCGCGGCTCTTACTGAATACTCGCGTCACGCTGGGAATCAGCTTCTGGCCTTCTTGCACCAGTGGATTGACGGTCTCGGCCTTCCCCTTATCCTTGGCGGCATTGTACAGCGCATCCTTCAGCTCCACGCGCTGGCTGCTCAAGACAACGGAGCTGATGGGAATCCGCTTGTCTTCCTTATTTAAGTTGGGGATCACAAAGGGAGTTTCGTAGGTTCCGATGCGGCCCGTCTCGGCGTCGCGGGCCAGGAACTTGATCTTATATTTGCCGGGAAGCAGCGTGAACCCGGTGTCATATTGAACGGGCCGCTTGGCCAATTCGGCGGCTGTGGCATCGCTTAGCTTGATATCAACCTTGTCGCGGACGTTAGAGACGGTTGTGCCGAAGTCGTCCTTGATTTCGCCGATGAAATCGAGCAGCGTGTGCTCGGCGCCACCGCGCTTGGCGAGCGCCAGCTCGCTCCCGGGGACCTTCACCACCAGCGGGACGAAGTACTCGGCGCGGTTGAGCTGGAAATAATCCACCTCGACGGCGATGGTGAGTTCCGTGATCGGGTCGCCCAACAGCAGCGCATCTTCGAGCTGCCGCTCTTTTTCGGCGACTGTAAATTTGCCGAACTGCTTGCCGGCGAAGTAGCCCTGACGAAATTCGATATTGGCGGCCAAGCCGTTATTGAGCGAGATCTTCACGCGACGGAACTTGCCGTCCAGCGCAGCGTTGCTGGCGTAGTAGCCGATCAGGTAATAACTCGAAATGGCTTGCTGGGCCTGCGTCATTCCTTTCGTCAGGTCGTTGTAATCGAGCAGAGCCTTGCCGCCGGTGTCCGCGGCCAGCGCCCACAGCGTGTCCTGCGATTGCTGGAACCTGAAAGTCATCGCGCCCGCGGAAGCTCCCGTGTACATGGCGAGACCGCCGGGCGATCCGTGCGCAGCGTCGCCCAATGGAGCCTGGGCAACCAGACCGCGCGCGTCGATGGGCCAGAACGAAACACCGGCCCGGATGGCGGCGTTGATGGTGGCGTGCAATTGCGCCTGATTATCGACGCCGTTCAAGTGCAGCCCGCTGGCGAAATAGATGAGCGCCTTCTTCTCGCTCAACGAACCCAGCATTTTCGCGGCGGTCTGAAGAGCGGACAACTGGCGGTCGGTACTAAAGATGTTAAATTCGGAATCGTCCTGGCCGAACGCTGCGCCGGTGTCGGCGGAACTGGCGTCATCGGTAGTGTCCCCGGAATTCTGGTCTTCACCTACGATCAGGGTTTCAACTATGCTGAGCAATCGATCGCGGTCATTGGTGAAATCCTGCAAGATCTGCACCGCGCCTTGCTGGTAGACCATCAGAGCCATCAGATCGGATGACGTCATCTGCTTTTGGATGAAAGTGCGTGCCGCGGTGAAGGCGCGCAACTGATCGGGTTCGGGCATGGCGCTCATGTCGAAATAGAGCGCCAGCAGGCGGTGGTCCTGATACTTCACATTTCCGGGCGCCTCGGGCGTGATTTGGCTCTTAGGCAGCTTCGGAAGCGGCGCTGCTCCAGCGGACTGCGATGTGCTCGGGGCCTCGGGCGCACTATCCTGCAGTTTTTGATATTCAAAAAATCGAATGGTCTGCGGCACGCCATCCTCGGTGACGGTGAAATCCTTGGCGCTCAAA
>Ga0073928_10002249_pt1 | contig 33939 bp, 26 predicted proteins | sample PaiPotPPA55metaG_FD_76969 | JGI IMG/M metagenome (GOLD analysis project Ga0073928, IMG submission 76969) | Iron sulfur acid spring bacterial and archeal communities from Banff, Canada, to study Microbial Dark Matter (Phase II) - Paint Pots PPA... ...
AAGAATGCTAGTCCACATCGCACCATCACACAGGTAACCGGATGCCATCGAAATCTGAAGCTGCCCGCCTGTTTCTCGAATTTCAGTGCAAAAGGGAAGGAGAGGAAACGAGAAGACGTCCTGCGGCAAAATACCCGCCCGCAAGTTGTGCTCGACTGACGCGATATTCTCAGGGTCGGAAAGTTGTTCGTACCATATCGCAAAAATTAAGCATTCAATTTCCCGCGCGACCGCTGCGATAATCGGATACCACCCAAGACCGCATTGGATGCCGGAGAACGCGAGGTTCGACGGATATACCCCGGGGTAGCGCACCGAGCGGAAGAACAACGGGCACTGCGAAAATAGTTTCTGCTGCTCCTCGAGAGCCAGCCAGGGACGTAGCTCTTCGCTCTTATTCGAAGCATTCGTTACTTCGGTTCGATGTCGTGTCTGCCGACGGTTCAACGCTAAGCTACTGACTGCCGCTTGTGTTCCGGTGGACCCACAGTTTTCAGCAAGTATTAGTTCAGTCCCTACTCAAAGTAGGCCCCAAAAAAATGTTGGCAAGGAAAAAGCCCGTCTCAGCAAAGAGCACGGGCTTTTACCAACAAAAAAGTCTCTTAGTAGGTTCTTAGAACGGTTCTCTTCCGAAATTTCGTAAAGATCCTCCGTAGACCAGCATGTCGTGGGCATTGCGACGGTTCGATCAAGTGAAACGTCAAGTTCTGACGGCAAAAGGGTGTCGACCGTCATGATCGGTTGCGGTACCGGCGCCGGATCTTCCGCTTCGGCGGACGGTCGCGTCGGTGACACCGATCGGCTTCACCTTCATGGGCGTGTTTCACCCCGCGGGGAACGCCATTGACACGATGCGCCAAGTCCTCGAGGCTCTGTCAAAGCACGATCCAACGTTCGCGGAGCGTTTTGCGGCGCTACCGAAACACGGGAGAACACGGTGCTATCTTGCGATGGATCCCAATGAGTTGTATCCGGGACGTCCTGACCTCGTGCGCGACAGCTCGATCGAACTATCTCCCGTGCCGCCGGGTTCTCAGGAGCGTCAGTTATTCAATGGTCCTCGCTGTTGGCCAGCTGCTCCGGTCGCAAATAGATCAGCGGACCGATTCCAATCCGAAATGGCGGCTCGCCATATCTAGACGTTTCTAACCATGTCCTGTCGAACGTGTCAAACTTCACGTTGACCTTGAATCGCTCGCTGAGCGATTATTCGTGATCACGGAATGGGCATGGGACAATGCATGAGTGACGAACACATCACAGACGATGGAGCTTCCGATAAGCTCGAGGCTGTTCGCGCTCTGGACCTTGTGTCGAAATTGTTCCATCAGGTAAACCGCGTCGTTCCTGCTGACCAGCAACTGTTGACAATCCCCCCGGAAATGGCAGTCCGTGACGCGATCGCACTCTTGCAAGAGCATCGATTTTCTCAATTGCCAGTGGTCGCCGGTGAGCGAGTCCTAGGGGTATTCTCATATAGATCGTTCGCACACAAAGCGGCACGACTCAACGCATCCGATATTACAAAGCAGAAGTCTGCACCCGGAGATCTACCAGTTGAGGATTTCGTGGAGACGTTCGAATTTGCCAGCGTCCATGACGAAATGCCTAAAGTGTTCGAGTCGATGGAAAACGACAACGGGATATTGATCGGTTCGCATGACAAGCTCATAGGCATTTTGACACCGATGGATTTCCTCCGATATCTTTACGAGCTGGCAAGCCCATTTGTAATGCTATCCGAGATCGAATTGACGTTGCGCGAGCTTATCCGTCTCGCCGTGTCGCAAGAAGAGCTGGAAGCGTGTGCAATTTTGAGTCTCGAAAATCTATACGGTGCCGAAAAGGTTCCCAAGACCTTGGAAAGCATGACGTTTGACAACTATAGAATGATCATCTCGCATGGCGAAAGTTGGCCCAAATTTCAAGGCCTGCTAGGTTCTAATCGGACCTTGGTATCGGGGAAGCTCAGAGAACTTTGCGAATTAAGGAACGACGTCTTTCATTTCAAACGCGAAATTAAGGCTGCAGACCGGGAAACAATCAGAGAATACCGGCAATGGCTCCTATTCCATGCACGGAAAACTGAAGCCCGTCGAGGAGGCATGTGAATATGAACTCCAAAACGATACAGAATAGGGGCGAATCAGTGCTGCTTCCCCATCAACTCGATCTAATCGACCGGTTCTTCAACCCGGAGGCGGCTCAAGGGCTACTGGTCCGCTGGGCGGTTGGGCTCGGACGCCTTCACACCGCTAGCCATATCATCGCGCGTCAGCTTGTTTTAAAGCCAGACGCACGTATCCTCGTGCTAGTGCCGGCCGCGCTCCAATCGCAAATTCAGTTTGTGCTGGATCAGAGAGGCATAGACAGCCTCATTGTTGATCGCTTCCGCTTCAGAGAGATGCAAGAAGCTGCTGAAACGGTGCAAGCTCCCTTCGGGACGGGAAGGGCATTTCTTATGAGCACGGAATTCGCAAGTCGAGATGATATTCGTGCGAGTCTGGGCACGGTGCAATGGACATTGATCGTTGTGGATGAGGCGCACCGCGTTGGAGGAGGCAAACGGGAAGGCGTAGTGCGCGATCTGGTAGAGGGCTCGCCCGATGTCCGCTTGCTACTTTTGACTATCCCCGGAATCGGGCGAATTCCGCACTTTGGGATTCAGCAATGGGCGGAGACGGAGCTCCGTAGACAAGAGGTCATGGACTCTGCTGGTCGGCCGATTTTTGGCGCTCGCACCTCGGTACTGCTACCTCTCGAGTATCGGTTGTCAGAACACGAACAACTCCTGCGGAGGGAGATACTCAATGCCGTTCGTCTTGCTCAAAGCGAAGGCGGTACCGCGCACACATTAGCGCACATATTCGAACGAGCGTTGCGGTCAAGTCCATCCGCCGTCGAGGCGGCGCTCCGTCGGCTCCGAAATCGACTCGCACATTTCGACACCGGAACCTTCCAGTTGGACGAGGGCGCTGAACTGTCGGAAATCGCTACAATTTCGGCGAAAGGAACAACAGCGGCGTTTGAGCGACTAGGTGTGTGCATCGAGACGCTCAATTCGGTTGATGTGGATTCTAAGCGGCGTGCGTTTGAGGGACTTTTAACGGAGAAATTGGATAAGGCCTCAATGCCTCCCGCCATGTGCGTCTTTACTGAGTTTCGGGCGACGCTTCACTACCTGCAAGCAGTTTTAGATGAGCTCGGTATAGAGTCCCGTGCAATCCACGGCGCAATGCCAGAGCGCGAGCAAACGCAAGCCATCCATGAATTCCGGGGACGAGGCGGCGTCCTGATAGCGACAAACGTAGTCTGGTCCAGCGGCGCAGAGCTTGGGGCAGTCGACTCGCTTGTGTTGTACGACGTGCCGCGATCGGAAATAGCGCAACGACAGCTTCTTGGCCGATTCAATCGATTGAGCCAGGACAGGGTCTTTGCTGTGCATGCTTTAGTCGACACGACATCGGTGCCTTTGGTTTCTCAGGAAGCTGTAGGTGCTCTTGCGACGATCTTGCAAGAAGATGCGCTCTAGGCCAGTCCCGATGGCTGCACGAATCCAACGCCATCATCGCCTATCTGGAGCGGTAATCCCCCGCTTGGGCACAGGTGAGCGCATTCATTCCACGGTCTTTGGCGGCGAATCTTCCTTTGACCGCTTAGGCTGCCGTACGCCCGACGTCTGAAATCTGTCACACGAATCGTAGGCATGAAGCACCTCGCGCACACGCTGCTCAGGCCAGCGGGAAATCGATCTGCGATATCTCAACGAGCGTTCGAATGATATTGCTGATGGCGAAGCAACGTTTAAAGCACCCTTAGTTGGAGTGCGGCCCTGTTCCCTGCATCGACTTCGTCAGCCGTTGTCAGTCCCTGCACTCGACATTCAATGATTACTTCAGCGGCCGACGTAGCTTCTTGGGCTGTCTGAAGCGCAGTTAATTGCTCTTCCTCAATGGCAGTTCGGCGTCTCTTCAATGTGACCTGATCGTGCCTCGGCGAATTGCCAAACGCAGCGTCCGTATTCGCACTGCCATCGTGGACTTCCCTTTACCGAGCAGGCATCAGGCCTTGGAGCAGGCGATGTCTACACCTCACAGAATACATCACCGCTTTATCGAACGAAAATCTCGATCGATAGCCTTGAAGATTTTTTCGGCGGCATCGCCCCTCACAACCACTTTGAAGATAGGCGTCTTACCTACGTATTGGCGAAGCGAAATCGTTGTAGCCAAATTGTTCGTTCGCGATATGTAGCTAAACGCCAAGCAACCGTAAAACCATGTGGATTGCCCTCGCCGTCGGAACCCGTGGATTTTCGCCAGTTCTTGGAACGAAGCGATACCGGGGAAAAAATGCAAGTGATGGACCGCCGGTATTGATTCAAGTGTAGAGCTAACAAACTCATGGACGTGCGTCGTTCCCCGTACCTTTTTTGGCAACCAACACTCGAGCCATACGCACTGGCCATCTGCCGGCCAATAGAGAACCGCTCGCGCGTTGAGATGCGATGTGACAACGGTAAACCGTCGCCGAACTATTCCAGTACCCATTGGGCGTCCCCTGTCTGGGGGTCACGAACGGATGGGTCGATAAAGACGAACTTCCCATTGAAGGTGCTTCCTCCTCCATCGAGTTGCATAACAAATGCCCCGGCTCTTCGTCGAGCAAGGTTCCCCACCTCTTGATAGTGACCGACGAGATACTGGTCTTTCGTCCAGATGGCACATCCCTCAAGTACGACCCCTTCGGTGTTTGTAAGCCGGCACCTGAACTGAGGCTGAAACAATCCAGTGGGCAGTAATTCATAGCGAAGTACAACATTACCCCATGCCACAGGCTTTTCAGGCGTTGAAACATCCGTAGCCCTGTAAGTCCCGGCAACACTACGGAGGCGCCGATTCCACAGAACGATCCAAACAATGAATGCTATGACCACGGCTGAGAGGAGGTTAGCTAGTATGCCGAACCCCATCTCAGGAACCCAGTTCGGCCATGGAAGCTTTTTCAGGTATTCGGCAACACCAAAAATTCGCTCTGCGAGCGGTCGCCAGAATAATGCAAAGACAAAGATGTAGAGCGCTAACGCCGGTATGCCAATATAGAATCGAAAGCCTCCAACAGTTTTTCGAATCGGATTCGACGCTGGCGTGGTTTCAGGTGTTGTCACAATGAGTTTCCTAAGCTGACCTTCATGGTCACCGAGTCAAGCAAGACTCGGGCACCTGCGGTTTGTTCGGGATAGGTACTAACTGCGGTGTCGCAACACTATACATTGCGTTTCGGGCTCCGCTCATGTCAAGCGACCGTTCTTTTGCATGAATATAGGGAAGTCGGACGGTTGATATGGGTCCGGGATAAAGCGCTTGTCTCTGGCACCGCTGCGGCGGATGTCCGTACGAAAGGCAAACGCAGTGAGAGGGACTGAGTCGTCGCTCTCGGAGGCTTTCTGAAACTTCCTTGAGTCGCTCAGCCGATATCTTCACTGCCGTGTGAATATCCACGGGCCTTGACTTGAACGACTCAGACGCGAGTGCGAGCTGGACGCATTTGTCAGCCAGCCTACTGTCTCTTTCGTCGGCCCCACCCTGTAGCCGGCGGATGAAGTTTATATTCTGCTGATGCTCAATATAGCCACGTCGAACACCCCGTTCCTCTGCCCGTTGCCGAGCAGGTCAGCGTTCTATGTGGGTCATATTCGATGCAAATTACTGCGTAGGGTGGGGCAGAATTCCGTGCAAATCAACACTCGTACAACCGATCGTTTGGGCGGCCATCTTTAGACACGCAGGCGAACTACCACACGCGTCCTGCTTCAGCATCGAATCAAGGGGAAACTCGATACCCCACGACCGATCAATATGAGCCACAGAAGGGGTCGTGTTTTACATCGACTACTTCTCGGTAGTTCGCTTCCGAAGCTGCTCATCGATTTGTGTTATGCGCAACTCGGCTAGTCTGACCGACGTTACGTCCTTGACATCCCGAAAGCCTGGAATGGCGATTTGGTAGTCATCTGACGCCTGCCTCAATTCGGTCGAACTGGACATCCACGTTCCCAACAGTTCGTGCGCCGCTCCCTCCATGCCATAGGTCGTCGCCCAATCATATGGAGTGCGTTCGCGCGAGAACTCTTTCAAAGCCGCCTCATAAGCAGTTATCGCGGCAGTAAGTCGCGCCGGGTCGCGACGCTCCAATCCCGAAAAAATTAGAGCGTCCCCAATACTGCGTTGATCTGAAGCCCATTCGAGGGGGACCCTCTGTGGCGTTATTGCCGTGAGAGCTTCGCGATAAGCAAAAACCCCGTCGTCAAGTGCCTTTAGGTCATGCGCTTGTTTTCCGATAGTAACTAGTGCTTCGCCCAAGTTGTTCTGCGCCCCGGCCCATTGTAATGGCTCTTTCGCACGGTCAAAGGTCCTTGTTAATTCTTGAAATACCAGAACCGCTTGTTTCAGCGCATCCGTATTTGGCATTTGCTTTCCGAGAGCGCCAAGCGCACACCCCAGATTGTTCAGCGTAGCAGCCGCCGCCAACGTCGACTTTTCGCGCATCCATTCCTTTAACGCCGCCCGATAGGCTTCGATCGCGTGTTGCAATGACACTGCGTCGGACGCTTTCAAACCCAAGACAAAATAGGCGTTGCCCAAGGTGTTTTGTGTTTTCGCCCATTCAACCGGAGATTTCTGGGGCGCGGTATCTTTCAATGCTTCATCCAGAACGGCCACCGCCTCCAACAAAGGCTGTGTCTCATTTGACTGAGGTTCATCGTAATAGGCGTACATTGAGAGTGCCGTGGCAAAGATACGTTGAACCTCCGCTCGAGTTGCGCCGCTCCATTGGCTCGCGTCGCTGCTCGTGAGTAGTTCACGTACCCGCCGGATGAAGGGCGCCAGTTGGTCCCTTTCATACGGGCCGTCCGGCTTCAAAAATTCCTTTTCATTTTCGATCACAAGGAGTCCAAAGATATGGGTCAAGTCATGCCAGAATACAATCGGCAAACGCAAGTCTTCGCTGACCTTGATCGGATACCGACCTGCAGGGATTCGTTCAGCTAGTGCCTCTGACGGCGTCCAATACAGCTTCGGAATACTCTCGTTACCTTGTTTAAGTACGACTCCCCAAATTAACACGTCGGCGCCCGATTGATTGAGCAGGGCCCTTGCCCGGTCGTGCGCCTCACGTTCGTCCTGTGCATTGTTTCCATGTTCCGATTCAATCACGCGGTCGAACGATAACGTCGCGACTGCGGGAAAGTCTGCAAGCGACTCACGGATCTTCGCTTCCATTTCGTGTCCATCGTCCCCTTCCAAATGGGCGATAGCAATATTGAATTTCCCTTTGGTAGCACGCGGCACAGGCGTTTCTGTCACGTATTCCACGAGCGATTCAATCCCCGGCAACTTACTAATATGATCCCACTGCCACCAGGTCGCAACGAAACAAATCACAAGCGTGCCCAACGCTCCGAAGCGCTTCCGCACGTTACCTTGGACGGACCTCCAGAAATCTGATGGCTCGTTTTCCGACGAGGCTTCAACTGATGGTTGTTTCTGCGAATTTTCACGACGGTTCACGGATTTTTTTGACAACGACATTATTCCCTCGCAAATTTTCTGATACGACCTCATTAGTGAGACGCGTGCGAGGTCTATTTTGGGCAGCCGTGACCCAAGCCGGTGCCGGGAGCTTGCAAGCATCGAGTTGTTCGGCGTCGGCTAGCGGTTTGTTCGCAAGGAGCAGCCTGTCGAAAGTCGCGCTCTCGGCGCTTTTTCCGTGAAACAGTGTCGGCACTTCCCCTGACATTGAGGCGATCTTGCCGTCGGGGCATCTTCGAACACCGCGCCATCGCCGACTCGCCGTCGAATACCGCCCCGCGGCGGTATCGACTGTTGGTGGCGCGTGACGTTCTTGCTTTCTCAATGCCTCGGAGTGTGGAACCACGCTCGAAAAGCAAGAGGTTTTTGTACCGTCTCGTTTTATCGGTTCCCACGAACATTGCGCGGCGTGACACTTGGATTTGGTGGCGCCGGCTGGTTAGCAACCCTCCACCGATACAGACGCACTGCGTCCCGCTCACCGCGGTCATTCGTGCGCACCACTTAGCCCCAGCCGATTCGGAGCAAGTCGCTCTGCTTCAATATATTCGCCCATTCGCTGTTGAAACTCGCCAAGTAGCGTCGATTGTCCGAGGCTTTCAAGCGCCGCGATAAATTTTGAGGGCTGTTGTCGAGTCAGGCGCACGACATCACGCGAGTATACTTGCGGTTCGCCGGCACGATACCGTTCGAGTTTAATATCGAAGTACTCAGCCGGCTGACATTCATGCGCAACACGATAGATGGCCATCCAGGCCTGCCATTTTTCCTTCGACAAAAGTGTGCCGCACTCGTCAACCCGTGTTGATCCTGCAAAGACGGCGATGTCGGTCGGCTCGACGTGCGGCAACGGCTTGATTTCGCCAATCATCCTCGCCAGCGAGTACGAGCCTTGAATCGCGTAAATCGCCTTCTGGAAGTCCCGACTCGACAATGCGTATTTGTCGATGAAAGCTCGCTTCATGTCCTTGAAGCGCTCGCTAGTAGCCCACTCGCTTTTGCACGGCAAAGCCGTTGCAAGCTCGACAAGTTGAGCGCGTGAGAGTTTGCTGGTCTTCGTTGCGTAGCCGTATTCCTCTTCGAGCGCTTCAAGGCAGAACTCGAAGTCCATTGCAGCGGTGTTGAAGTGCCCGATGGAAATTCCAAGCGCCTCGACATTTATAGTGCCGAGGTCGGCAAGGTGCAGAACGCTGTCGGTATCATATGCATAACGAAATGTTTTCCCTGTGCTATCAATGCTCGCAAATTCGGAAATCGTCACTTCAAGCTTCGCGAGCTTCACTACCAGCCGAGAGTCATGTTCGCGACACAATAGGCTCAGTTGCTTCAACAGATCGCCAAGATCGTGCCCTGCGGCGATGCGCTGCTCACCTTCGCGCAGCGTTGAGACCCGTTTGATCGCGCTCTTGAGAAGCAGTTCCATATGGTGACGCGCACAGAACAAGATCGGGTAGATAAGCGTGTCCAAAAGTACAGCAGCTTCTGTGCCGTCGGCCGCCATGTATGTTTGCCTGATGGCGGCTGACAGCAAGACCTCGCTTGCCGTAGAAAATCCGTGCATGTAGCCGAACTCGTTATCGCCGCCCGCATTCGAGCCTATGCTAGCATTGGGGAGCGGATTGAAGCCTTGTTTAGAGAATTCACACATGTTTCACGTTTTCCGCGCAGAGCCGCTAATGAAGCCGGTAGAACAATTTTATGGTTGCTAGCGCGAACGCACATCCGCGCTTTGCACAGCGGACGAACGCCACGTGAGTCAATGGCGCAGATAGACGTAGGCAATAGAACAAGATTATAAATTGCCCTTGCTCGGGGCGTGGTTATCCCGGTAACTCGCCGACTCCCTGTGGCGTATCACATACTGCAGGGCGAACGTCCGGGTCGCCATGATAGGCGACAAGCCGATGATCTCACCTCGAACAAAACAGCTTCAGCCGGGTATTCGCCCTTGCGCAGGCCGTTTGCATGGCATCCCAGTGATCAGAAACTGACGAAGCCGATTTTCATGTGGCTGCCGCTCAAGACCGTCGACCAGAGCCTGACGGCGAACCATCTTCGCACCGACAATCCAGATCTCCCTGTCAAATGACGGATTGCCGCTGGCGTACCGGAGTGCGTCATTCAGCTGGACGGTCGTCATTCCAACTAATCCGCGAAACAGACGGTCGTGGCCCCTAAGAGTGACCGTATTTGCCTGAACGTCGTCTTCCCAACGCTCCGGAGTCCAGACCGGCGAGGGTTGACCCTGCGCACCGCGTGCCGAATCCAAACATTGGCCACGTAAGCTATCTATTCGCGCCGTTCCGACTGCAGCCCTGGCCGGCGCATCGTCGTTAAGATCGTGAACATTTTCCCTTTATGACAAGAGTACGGCTACATGGAATGTCGGCAGCATGCGCGCATTCTTTAGCCGAATCGTGTGTGGTTTTGAATCGGATGCGCCATCACGACCAACGCAACGGCGGTAAGCATCGGTCTGAACGGGATCGTCTCTGTAAAACCGCCTGGAAATGCGGGCGTGGCGCCGACTGACCCATTGCAACGGGCAACATTCGTGAACCTCGCAGAAGCCTCCGTGAAACGCTTGGGCTGCCAATGGTCGCGCTGTCTGGCTCGCACAGGTTCCGGCACTGGCTGCGGACGAACCTGGCCGAGGCTGGCGTCAGCACCGAGACCGCCGATTAGATCATTGGTCGTGCCGGGACTGGATCGAGTGGTCGCAAGGAGTACACCGCCGCCGCGTCTCTGCCGGTTATGCTTGAGGCGCTGGACCGCGTCAAGTGACCCCGTATAGGACAAGGACACCAAGATGACTTTGATTATCGGACACGCCACCAAAGAAATAGGCTTCTTGATTGCCGACACCCTGCTAAGTTCGTCCGTCCCATTGAGAGGCGATGAGGGTTCGTTCAACTGTGTCAGTCATACATTAAAGATTCACATACTGTCAGGTCGCCCTGCGGTCTCATTCGCTGGGGCCCCTGGCTTGACCTATGACCTCATTGCCGAGCTGAAAACCGAGACTGAGGCGAACTAGAACCTAGACGTGCCGCAATGTCTTTTCGAGAAGTACCGGCAACGCGCAACCGAGATACCGGAGGCCCAACGCTCAGATTTTCTGATTCTGCGTTTGCTGGATGATGGCCCGAGGCTTGACAAGGTGACGCTAGAGAACCGCATACGGAATGCAGAACGGGCCTACATAGGCGACGCAGACGGCTACCGACAGCTAACCGGACTGTTGGACGCGTATGCTGGACCGAAGATACGCGTTTTGACACGCTCGGGGCCAGAAACTGCCTCTCACTCGGCGGCAACGAAGGACCGCTCTAGACTGAATTGCGATCCCTCGCGTTTCGGCGCGCTGACCTCATGAGGCGCAAGCGTCCGCCGATCACACCTTGACGCAGTGTGATCAGCGGGCTGGTTGCCGCGGATGCGGGGGCGCTTCCCAACACCTATCTCGAGTAGCTGTGCTGGGCTGTCTTGTCGATCTTCGCACCGTCTTCCCGAGACATCTGAACCTCTCGCCTGGCGAAGGCATGGATGGTGAAGTCTGCCTGGAGAGCCTTGAACTGCTGCAGCCCGGCTGCGGTCAGAGACACGTAGAATCCTTCGCCCCAAAGCGAGTCGTTGTCGATATCTGCCGGCCCCGAGTCGCGCCACCATATGAATCTTGCGACGACAACCGAGCCGAGGTCGACGTAGACGGACGGATCCTCGCCATGCTCTCGCCACCGAAGCCGACGTAGCCAGTTCGGGCAGAGGGTGATCGGATACGCTGGCGCGTCGATCCCAAACGAGCTGACAAGACGTCTGATGAGTGTCGGTGCCAGTTCGCCATCCAAGGGTACGACTTGCCCCAGCCAAACCGCGGCGGGCAGCTCCTGATACCAGTCCCGAAAGGCGTCGCCATGGCCCCTTAGTCGAGGCGCGCGGATGCGGTAGAGCCGATACTCCGCGCGCCTTGCTTCAAAGATCTTGAATCGCGAAACCTCAGCCACGACATGCTCATTGGCACGATCCGCCCACGGCGCAACATCGTCACCGACTTGGTCAGCCCACAGCTTTTCGGCTTCCCCCCAGGCAGCGTTCTGCACCTCAAGCGGCCGCCGAATTCCGTGGGGGCGAACCTGCGCTTCGATGAGAGGCCGGGGCGGCAGCGGCGCGTTCAATTGCTCCAAAATCGACGGCACGTCGCGTCGGGAGAGCACGCCCGCATGGCGCAACTCTCCGGCGACATGGCGAAGTGCTAGTACACCAATCATCGCGTGGGGCTTGAAGTAAGTGATCTGCATTGAGAGCGCGCGCAGTTGAGCCTCAAGCTGCTTGACCGCTGGCAGTCCGAAGGTGTCCAAGCCACCCCACTCCTGAATGAACATGGCTGCGCGCTGCCGGATGTTCAGTTCGTCGCTGCTTGCTGCTTCTGCAAGCGCCTGGGCGATCGGCCTTAGCGCCTGCGTCCAGCCCAAGGCCGCCTCCACGCGCATCGCGCCAGTGGCCTTGTCCAGCAGCATTTCGCCCACCTCAAGAGTGCCGTTCAGTTCCAACCGATAGACCAGTGGCAACGGCCGAACGTCCAACGAAACCTCGACACCCCAGCGCCGGGATAGAAGCTCTGCGGCCTCCGCTACGGCCACGTCCCTGTGGTTGACCAAATCGGCCACCACGGCGCCCAACGACGCGGCGAGACGATCATGGTCCAGCAGTAGGAGCGTCAGCAGCGCTTGCAACGGCTCATCGAAGCTTCCAGCAAGGAGCCGCTGCATGACGAGCTCAAACACCCTATCGGCGCCTGCGGCCTGATTCGCCAACTGCAGTGCGCAATTCCGAGCGTGTCGTTGGACCTCCGCGACCGGCAATCGCAGCGCGAAGTACAGCAGTTCGGCGAGCAGTTCTTCGTCTTTCAGCGGCCCTTGGCCTACCTCAAACGGCGTGCCGAGTTGGTGCTCGCGCGTCGACGTCATTTGCTCCGCCAGCAGAGTCCAGATCGCCGGCCAGTCAGGCGCAGCACAGATGACCGGCAAGATGGAATCGATTTCCGCAAGCACAGCCCGGGTGTCCTCCTCTCCGGCAGCGAGCGAATCCACGAAGCTCTCAAAGGCTACGCGGTGCGTGGCCGCGCCCTCGAGCAGCTTGCGCGCCTGGAAATAGCGGAACTTGCCTCCACCCATCCATTGGCTCCAGGAGTTCCACTTGTCGCCACGAGCATCGTACTCGTGAAACAGCTTTTTTGCGTAGGGCGTGTCGCCCGCCTGGACGAGCCGCTCCACCAGCATAAATCTGCAGCGCGTGTCGGCCTGCAGACTGTCCCAGCGTTCATACATCTGCCGCACTTGCTCTAAGGGAGCCGACTCGGCCAGCTCGCGGAAGCGGTAGGGAGCGTTGTGGTCCAGCTTCGCGTCGTCCGCTTCGAATGCACGCTGCAGTTCTTCGAGGGTAACCGCATCATCGTACTTCTGCGGGGTGTTGGAGTGCCGAGGCGACGGCGCCTCCGATGACCAGCGGATGATGGCGCCCTCTAGTCGGCGATCCATGTACCCGTGCTTGGCCGCTGCTGCGCGTAGGCGCTTGAGTAGCGCGGGCCGCTCATGAGCCCGCCCATCAATCTCGATCGCGCGTTGCAACAACGGCGCGAGTCTCCCGATGAGGCTCGGCCCGGCAGCATTGGCTGCGATATCAATGAAGTCGCCCACATGCGTGGGGTCGCGGTAGTACGGCTCCATATAGAACGGCAGGCACAGCCCGCACCACGTGGAGACGCATGCGAACAACAACTCGGGACGGCGACGCAACATCCCGATCATCAGTGCGTCGACGCGGTTGGGCCACGTGATGAGATGCCAGTCCGCCAGCGTTTGCGCCACGTCGGAGCCGCTGCGAGCGTTGACCCGCATCGCCTCGTCGATGAGCACCATTGTCAAGCGGTGGGCCGCGTCGGCGCCCTCGGTCTCCTTCATGCCATCGACCTGTCGCATCAGCTCCGAGATCCGCTGAGCCCGCTGCTCAGGGTCCGCCGCATTGGCCAGGACAAGGACATCGCGCCACACGGCGTACTGTGGATCTTTGCGAGCGGCGAGGGCGTAGCCGAGACAGTGATCGGGCACAGTGGCAAGCAGAAGTCGCGCCTGCTTGAGGTCACCGATCGCGGCGAAAGCGATCGCCAAGTCCGCCAAACCGTCGAGTTGCTCGCTCGGAGTGTTCTCCACGAGTTCGCCCACCATCGGCTCCAGGCGAGCCGCTGCACTTTCCCGGTCGCCGTCAATTCGATAGGCTGCGACCGCGACTTCGCGTCGTAGCAGCATTGTGCCTTTGAGCGTCGATGCGGCGACCGCCTTGTCGATCTCGCGCAGCACAGCCCGATATTCCGTCTCTCTACACATGGCGCCGACCTGGAGTAGCGATCGCGCCAGCACCGGCGCGGCCGTCATCGCCTGATGCATCAGATAGAAGTCACCCCCGCCACTCGGATTGAGTCGAAGCACGTACCCCATGGCCGAACGACTCGTCATCTGTACGCTGCCCGGGGAGATGGACGATGCATCTGTCGCTGCGCGGCCCAAGAGCGAGCCGACCTCTGTAGCATGAGCCTGCAGTGGTCGAAAGATCGCGTGTTTGGACGACACGACCGTCGGCAGCGGCTTCCCGAGCATGACGCACAACTGCGCATGCTCAATCACCGCACGCACGAGGTTGCCCGTACTGCCCGCGTGCGTTTCGTCGTCCGCCATGGCGATCGCTGGCGCGACCAGTTTGTCGAAAATGGCTGACGCGACATCTCGGCGCCCGGAGTTCGCGGCAAGCATTGCGATGGAGCGGCGCCATCCATTGGGGACTTCGTCAAAGCGTGGCAACTCCATCGCAGCGACGAAGGACGCCAGCGCCTGCGCGCTCGCGCCCCGGTCCAGGGCGGCGAGCCCGCTGTGAACCATTAACGTAGGAATCTCCACCCGCTCAATGCCGAGCTGGTTGCAGATGTCACGCACGTCCGCACCGGGTTGCTGGCTTAGGACGGCCTCGGCGACCTGCAGCCTAAGGCGCTCGCGCACCGAGGCGGCTGTCGCCTCGGATGCCACGTCGCGCATCTGCTGTACCCCTTCGACGGCGAGGTGATCAATCGACTGCCGGATCTGTTCGAAGTCGCGGAAGTGAAAGACTCGTCCCGCCCACTTCTCAAACTCTCCGAGGTTGTGCTCCTGGCCGTGGTATTGGAATCGGTCTGTATGAAGTTGTGACAGCGGCTCGAGGTGCTCGAACAGCTCCTTCGCGCGGTCAAACTCCCCGTGTTCCAAAAGCGCATCCACGACTTCGTAGCCCATCTTGGGAAAGTCTTGAACAAAAGCCTGAGCCGCGTCGATGTCTCCCACCGCGAGCATCGCCAGCGGCAACTGGTCGGCGTATTCCAACGCAGTCGTTCGCCGGGACACTTCGTCGCGGCACAAAAGCAGCCGTGTGACGATGGTGGCATCGAGCGTGACGCGTGCCGCGAGCAAAGCGAGGCGGATGTCGGCTTCGATTTCCGACACGGCACGCCCTTGGGCAAGCTGCTGCCGAAAGCGCTCAGGCGTGGCCAGCGCCAGCACACTGTCACGGTCGTCCGCCCGCGCGTGGTAGCGCAGTTCCAGCCAGTACTGCAAGGAGTCCGCAGGTGCATCGCGCGCTAGCTGGGCGAGTTCGCTATACACGCGCCGGGGGTACGAGACGTCGACGCTTCCGAGATGCATGCGCGGCTTGGAGAGCACGAACAGACGGAAGCTGTTGTGGAATACACTCCAGCCTTGCGAGGTTTCCCTCAGTAGATGGCGAGCCGTCATGAGTGCGCGCTCGATCGCCCGCTCGTCCACAATCGTAGCAAGCAACGTCAGCGGCATGGGCGCTTCGACCCTGGCGATGAACCCAAGCACGTGCATGGCGTCGGGGTCGTTGGCGATTTCCCGCCAGGCCGACGCGTACACCGATTCGATGTCCCCGTTGAACGCCATTCCGCCGGCGAGCAAGAGCGCGCGCGCCGGCTCATCAGCCCGTAGCAGCGCCTGGATAAGATAGCGGGTCGCCAGAGGGTGTCCATGGCTGAGCTCATTGAGGCGCTGGCGTGAGACCGCCGGGTCAAGGCCAAGTGCCTCTGCCATTCGCACCACCGCCTCACGCCCCAAGGGACGCATCGCGACGAACCGGTCTGATTTCGCAGCCTGTTCCTGCACCGCTGGCCTCAGATGCGCAAGATCGAGACGCTGAGTGCCGAGCACGAACGTGACGCCCTTGGGCACGGCGGCTGGAAGCGGCAATTCGGCCAGCAGCGAGTATGTCGGCCTCTCCTCCCGCGGCACATGATCGAGTCCGTCCACGACGATGATCGTGCGTACGCCATCGCTTTCGTAACGCTCGGCAGCTTGCTTCAGGAGCGCGCCGAACTGCTCGCGCCTTTCATGTTGGGAGCTGTCACGGAGGCGCAGGCCCAACAAGCCGCCGTTGCGCATCTGCGTTGCCACGTCTTCCAGGAAGTCATCCGCTTCTCCTCGGCCTACCCCCTGCGCGGCGCCCGGCATGAACGCCAGATAGCGCACGAGCCGGACATCAGGCTCGGTGGCCAGCGCCATCTGCAGTAACGTTGACTTGCCCGAACCTGGGGGGCCGACCAACGCCAGATACCCTTGATCGACAGCGCGTAGCGCCTGAAGCAAGGAGAGCTCGGTATCGCGGTTGCGCTGCACGTATGCCCCTATGGGGAATCGATGCAGATGGTGCGTCTTGGCAGGGTCTCTCCATCCGAGCTCCTGCAATAGTTCTTCGCGGGACCACCGATCCTTATCCCGCCCGTCGGTGACCAGCTTCGGTAGCACCTGGGCGATCTCGGCCGCCAAGCGTGCCTGCTCCGCGCTGAGCTTGTGAAACTGCACGAAGTCAGCAGCGGCACCATGCAGCACGCGTAAAGCGTGCAAGAACCGCTCAAAGTCATCGTCGCTCAGGCTCGACGCTTGACGTAGCTTTTCTATCAAGCGGCTCCAACTGCTGGACCGCCATGCCTGCAGGGTGCGATCGGGAAATCGCTCGAACTCATCCAGGAAGGCCGCGCTGTGCGCAGGCGCGACCTCGCCGGGCTTGTCGTTGACCGATGGATAGTCGTTCAGGACCAAGCGGATCTCTACACGGGAGCCCGGGTCGGTCTTGCGCAGGCCCTGCCAGGCTCTGACCAGCGGATTGAGCAACCCGTCCGCCCCAGTGAAGAGTGTCTCGACAGTGAACGTGCCCGGAAACTTGGCGGTCTTAAACTGGTGTCCCACTATCCATCCGTCGAACCCCAGCACCAGATCGTCGACGATGCCCGCGCTCCGGTCGGCAACGCCGATCCACCGCAACTGGCCGCGCTCCAACGCAGCGTAAATCGCCGCACCGGCCCTTTCGTATTGCCCCATATAGCCACGCATCGCCCGACGCTCCCCTTCGGCCGGCGCCGGCGCTTGAGCTTGAGCAATATTGATCGGCACGTCTGAATCCCCGCCTGAAGGCATACCCCTAGTACTCGATATTTAATGAGAGAACGCGATATTGTGGCCTTACCCGCGCCAAAGGTAGCATTGATTGTAGAGGTCACCATCGAGGCAAATCTCGGCGCTGCGTCGGAAGCAGCTATCGGATGAGGGTTGGCGTCACACCGCCGGGGAGCATACGTCAACAAGACGTCGTCCCAGGATGGTCAGATGGGTCGCAACCCACGATGTGCCACCACCTGCTGTACCCAGCCCAGTTATCGCACCGAGACGGCCCAAATTACCTAGCGAGAAGAGCACGTCTTCAGATGGCTGCGTCTTAGGCTGCGCCATGTCCTCACGCCATACCGTCGCGGAGTCTGGAAGATCGCTTGTAACAAGCGCATCATGTGGCCCGGCGCTCGCCTCCCTAAGACAGAAGAGAACGCGAGCGTCGAGGTTCGACATATTTTCTAGCATGCTGATAAAGACGCGATGCATGGCGATTTCAGGCTCAATTGTCGCGTTGACTAAAAGTCGGGCCCACAAATCCTGCAACTGGTCATCGTCCTCAAGGGAAGCGGCTTGCAGCAGAGGAACCGCAAACTTCAAGGGCACGCCGTTGGGTGGCGCATCCAGACCGCGCTCCGCGAGGAACGCCCCGGCCCGTTCCATAAGCCGTCGCTGACGTTCCCATCGTGTATATCGAAGTTTGTCCTCAAAGATGCCGAGTCCCTGCTCGATGGGCCCGCGCACATAGTTGGCAATGAAGCCACCCATCGCCGTTGCAGCGTCGATTCCTTTTCCTGCCACCTTCGCAACCTCTTGAACCGCCTTTGCTGTCTCTGTCGTTGCAGTCACTGGATCCACCGTCGTGCTCCTTCACATAGGGGTGAATAGCCTAGCATGGGAAACTAGGGTGAACTGAATCAAGTCAAACGCGACGTTCCATTGGTAAGCAACCACTCTGCAGATCCAGCACTGCTGTACACGCGATGCATATTCGGCGCGGACGGATATCGCTGATATCGTACAGCTCGCGCTGGATTTGAGCTTGATGCGCGTGCAACTGGAGCAGGGCTACGACGCTTCTGCGCTCTGACCGACATCGGCGCCGCGTTGGACACTCGACATCGGATACTAAGCGGGCGTGATGTTCGCTAGCTTGAGGATGGGTAGAACTCGCTCTACGAGGGCGTCCAGTGTCGCGCCGCTGTCAATGAGGTAACAGGAGCGCCCCGTTAGCACGGAGTACTGCGTCGCAACTGTCGTCTGCGTTTGCACATGCATTCCAAGTTCAAATTCGGATGGTAGAGATCGGCCGTCGGGTGCGTTGCCAATGCGATCGTGCAACAGGTCTGGTGATGCGTAGAGACAGACGATGGCATCAGGGTTCAGCGCCTTAATCTGATCGGCAGTAAATGGTGCAACCCGAAACCCGTACGATTCCTTTGTAACGGGGTGACTATCGATGATGATGTCGTGTGTTTGGCGCTCCTCGTCGACCAGCCGTAGTAATTTTACATCCACATCGGCTACGTCAGTACGCGTCACAACGGCGCCAGATTGCTGACGCATCTCAATCGCACTCATTGAAACGCCGAGCCGTTCGCGAAGGTGGTCTTGCAGCATGGAGCTGTACGACACCACGACTAGGTCGGGTGTGACCTGCTTTAGAGCACGACACAGTGATGATTTACCGGTGGCAGGCGCACCGGTAAGGTAGATTACGCGCCCCATCTCACACCCCTTTTCGCGATGGCCTAGTTTGCCGCCATGAATCCAGTTATCTGATCAGGCGAAGATTGTGGCCCGCTCGACCTCTGCCTTGTCGAGGAAAGGTGATTCCGACCCGAACATATCAATTGTCCGAGCCTGTGGCTTTGCTATCGATGTCTTCGTGCGCAACCGAGTCACCAGTGCAGCCCATGCTTCGATATCTCCCGTCCGAGGGATCTCCGCCGCCTTTTTCAGATCACTAGGCTTAAGCAGAGTCGGATTGGCCAGTCGTACAAAGTAAGGCGCTTCAAGTTGAACGACAAAACTTACCGGGTAGCTCTTGAGGTCAGGGTCGCACTCGCCATCGTATGCGACAACTGCTGTCACCTGCGACGCGCCCAACGCCTTCCCAGTGCTCAGATTGCGTAGCGTTGCCGGTGAAACGCTCAACTCACACGCCGCCCCTAGCGGCACAGGAGACGAACAAACGAGCGCGTAATGGCTATCTTTCGTGCGCCCCGATGGAAGAGTCGCCCTGCTCGTCACGAATGTGTGCAAAGGCAGGGGCCGTACATGACCAGTAACATCAATCCACGAATTCCAGAGTACGACTTCGCCGGGAGTCACGTCGATGGACTTCGGACGACTTGGCATCGGGGAAAAGATTCCGGCCAGCGGTGTTCCGCCTGCTGCGGCTGCGTCGGCGTTGGTTCCGAGCGACTGCCCGATCCCCCAGAGAAATCGTCCGCCGCCGAGCCGACGTTCCCATTCCTTTCTCAGAGTGATGGACGAGAGATCTTCCCCGGACTCTGTACCCATCTTCGTCCAGCAGAAGGTAGGCGGTAGCTGCTTCAGTGTCATTCGAATCTCCCAAGGTAACAGTATTCTAGCATATTCAATTCAATAATTTTTATTGAATATGTATAATGCATAGCATGAAAGATGAAATCCCTGTCGAAAGTGTTCAGCGACTCATCGAAGCTCTGAACAAGGAAAAGCGTTCTGCAAGCGAAATTGCGCGTCTTACAGGGGTAAGTCAACCTACCGTTTCGCGTATGCGGGCTTCTGCGGGTCGACGCATGCGGCGCAGCACGTCATTCAATAAGTTATGCAATTTCTACGAAATCCCGCTCGCTGTAGTCGGAAAAGGCAGCCACAGATACAATGAATTGCTGCGGGATGCCGTCATTGATGCGTGGGATGGATCCGAGACCCATGGTCAAGCCCTGCTTGTCGTACTTAAAGGGCTGAAAGGACTGCAGGCCCCAACGCGCGGAAACGCTGGAGACTGAAATGACGACACCGTCTGGCCGCCTAAACAACATATTTGGCTCGCTCGAAGCCGCCGGATATCCGCGCAGCCTGCAGAGGTCGTTGCTCCCGGAATGGGTAACTCCCGAGGTTCTCACCGACGAGACGGTTTCTTCTGAGATTGCTGCGATTCTGGCCAAGCGCCTTGGGCTCAGGGCGAGCCCGTTGTTCGCCCAACCGCCGCATGTGGAGTCGTTGAGACGTAGAGACACAAAATACAAGCGCTCCATACCGAACCGTTCAAGGAATCTCGTCGCCGCTACGTCCGTTGCTGTGGCGGTTGCTGAGTCGGTCGCAGCAGCTTGCCCACGTCCATTCAAACCATTTGCAGATACAGCAGCGGCGCTACGTCAGGCGGTACTTCGCGACTTTTCCGGTCATTGGCTGGGTTTACGCAATCTAGTGATGGCCTGCTGGGCACATGGAGTGCCCGTAGTCTTTCTTGCCGAAATGGGTGAGGGCGTACCCAAGATGGACGGCATGGTCGTCCAGACAGATAAACGTCCCGTCATCGTCCTTTCCAAGGCCTCTGAACTGTGGGCGTGGCAACTGTTCGTCCTTGCGCATGAAGTGGGGCATATTGCGCTGGACCATGTTGAGGCGGATGAGATTCTCATTGACGAGGAGCTGGGAAGGGACTCGTACGCAATGGAGGATGCAGATCTGGACGAGCGGGCTGCAGATGCGTTCGCAATAGAATTGTTGAACGGTCGACCAGACGCTACCTACGTCGTCTCCGAAGAAAAGGTGAATGGCCCGACGCTGGCGAAAGCTGCCTTCGACCATGGCAAGGCTCGTCAAGTCGACCCAGCTCATATCGTACTGAACTTCGCACATAACTCGGGTCAATGGGCTGTAGGAGTCGCTGCGGCGAAATTGCTCCAAGGCAACAATGGACCGGCCTCCGGCGTGGTAAACGAGGCAATGTGGAGGGAAATCGATGCGGATGCATTTCCAGATGACACGCTCGAATTTCTTCGCCGCGTCACCGGCACAGTCGCGCAATAGACTCAAGCGATGACCCTGCTCATCGATAACGACGCGCTTCTGAAGCTCGCACAATACGACCTACTTGACACCGCACTGACGTCGTTTGGCTTCGGTCGCGACGACGTGCGGGTGCTCGCGACGGCAAGGTACGTTCTCCTGCCGGCGAAGAACCGGCTGCGCCGTTGCAAAGACGAGGCGAGCGCGGACCGGTTAGAAGCGTTCTTGGCGAAGGTGAAAACGATAACCTCCGAGCTTGCCGATGAAGACAAGGTTGACGCACTTGCAGCCCCGCCTAACATCGATCCGGGCGAAGCGTTGATGCTGGCTGTTGCCGCGTCCACCGCAGATGCATATGTCATTACCGGGGACAAGCGGGCGCTAACAGCGCTAAGCGAGGAAGACGATCTACAGGCTGTGCATGCAACGCTTTCGGGCAAAGTGTTGTCGCTCGAAGTGCTTTTCACCTTCCTCATCGAAGCTGACTTCGAAGGGGTGCAGGCCTGTGTAAGGAGGCAGCCAGCAGTCGACAAAGCGCTGACCAATGCGTTTGGTGTCTCGGCGCCGGCCCCCCTTTTATCTGTGCGTGCGGCGCTCGACTCATACGTTGAGCACCTTCGTCGTATAACGGGCACTTTGCTGCATCCGCCGCCGGCTAGTTCCTGACGAAGACCGCGAACGGCGACTTGACGCGTGCCACCAGGCCAATCGGCTTGATAATCCGCTCCTCTGGCGCAACGGGAATCTCTCTGTCAGAAAACACGAAGCAGCCCTTGTCCGCCTGATTGATAAGGTACTTGTCGCCCCGCTTGCCACGGCTTGGCCCGACCCCCACCTCTAGCTCACCGAGGTCGACAGGAAACTCCTCGACGCGTAACTCGTCCAGCACAAGAGCGTACCGAGAACCGCGCACCTCGATTCCTTTGGGAATCGGTTGCCAGTTCACGCCATCGTCCGAATATTCTTTGGCAGCCTCGGGTGGCGCGGAGTGCTTCGAATTCATTTTCTGCATGATGATGAGCACCTCTTCGCCTTTCGCCTCAATTTGCTTCGCGAACGGCTGAACCATCGTTAGTGGGTGGCACGTGCTGCCGCCGTATCCCCAGAAAATCGCGCCGGCCTCGTCAAACTCTTTCTGTTTACGAGCAATGATGTCTTCAATACTCTCCCGCGCGTGCAACCCGACCTTCATGAAAATCAGGCCCGCTTTCTTTTTCGCTTCATCCATTTTTTACCTCGAATGGTTCAAGGGAATACAGACGGTCAGACTCCCGGTCCGTGTTGAGGGTTACCTGCTGACGGACGTACCTTACGCGTAGCGGAGACTCTCGTCCGTAGAAATTTTGCAGTTGTGATCCAGCGAGCGGCATCGATTCCAGCTCCATACAACTCGCGTCTATCCGCCTGAAGAGGCACGAGCACGATCTGAGATCCGGATTGTCGTCTAGATGATACAGATGCAATTGCGGCTGCATTTCCGCTACGACATATCCCAGCTGTATCGCCCTGGTCTGCGTATCGCGAAGCACCTCTTGCGTCCAGGGCAGGTCGGGGTCGTCCGCGATTACGACGATTCCAAGACTTTTTTCCTTCGTTGCTTGGCTTCCGCGCTCAAAGAAAGCGGTGACACTCGCACCGCCGTTGCTCGCGCCCCAAGGTGGATTGATATGGAACCCGTCGTAAGCGCCAAAGTGGCGGTCTGGAAGCGAATCGGCGACATTGTAGAGGTGCGCCGAAATGTCCACAACGCCGCGCAGCTTCTCACCGAAGCGCTGCACCGACGTAACAATGCGTTCGTCGAAGTCCAGTAGCGTGATGGACTTCGGACCATAATCGATTACATGTTGGGCCTTCAAGTGTGCTGCCGACAGTGCGATACCGTCGCCGTCCCCGACAAACACGACGTGCCTATCGTCAAAAACGCGCGCTACGTACTCGGCCTGGATCACCATATCGGCGACCTTCATGTAGATTTGGTCGAATTCGCGCAACGGCGGAGGGCGATTCTGAACCACGTCGGAAATGGCATTAATCGCGTTACGGAGGTCGAAGGTCATAGCCCGCTCTCAAGTAACCTCTACGCCGTCGCGTATATCCCCGGCTTAGCGGCTTATTATGTTTCTTAGTCGCTTCCCAAGTGCCGACTGGGCAAGCTTGCATACTTTAACTGAAATCGGTAGCTTAGGTATGCGACATTTTGTTTGTAGAAAAAACAATCGAAACCGTCAATTTCATAAGGGGAAGCGGCGAGACCAGCGGAAGAGGCTCAGAAATAAATTGGAAAGCCTGCCGCTCCGTTTCGAGTGCTTGTTAGATAGCGTTTTCACCCTTTCGGTACAGTCCATGTTCTTCCAAAAGCGAAAGAAGAAAGTATTTGATTCTCCCATCTTCGTTGTAGATGCATTGGGCTTTTCTGCCGCGATAGAGCGTAGCGACCGAGATACGATCATTGCGTTGGGACGGCAGTTGGAGCGGCACTATCATCGACTTCGTTTAGCGATACCGTTCACTTTGGTGATCAATACAGCGCGACGCGTTTGGGGAACCAGGGAGTTCTCTACTTTTCAACTCAACGACATGTTTATCATTTATTCAAGAGTCTGGAAGGATGACTTTGCGCTTAGATACCTAATCACGGCATCGTTGGTCTATCAGCGGCTGCTTCTGGACGGCTTCGTTCCGCGCGGCGCACTCGGGCATGGTGTAGTTCTGGCCGGGGAGGGCTATTTGATCGGCTCGGGCTTCATTGATGCATACAAGGCAGCCGAGCAACGTAGTGAAGACACTCGCAACGTTTGCGCAATACAGATTTCTTCGGCATTTATCCAGACTGTTCCCCCGAGCGCACACGTGCAGCCGCTTATATGCTTCTATCGTGGTCATTTTTTCGTCAATCCGGTCTTCCTCGTCGACCACGTGCTAGGTACCTTCGACCGTACTGCTGTCCTTGACCACCTGGCAGCAGCCGGCGCGAACGAGCAAAAACTGTCGGCTACGAAGCAATTCTTGGAAGAGTTCGAAGATTACGACGCCGCTGCGAAGCCGAACTCACTGTCGCGGCAGTTTATGATGGGACGTAGATCGGAACCCTAACACTGATGAAATGTATTGCTACCTGTGGGTCGTCGAGGCGCGTGCGAGGTCACACGCGACGAGTCGGGGTAGCAGTGTCAAGCTGATACGAGACCGCGGAGCTTACCGGTACCGAAGCGTGCCTGCGCGCAGCCCCCTCGTCTGCGCTCAGCTGCGGACCTATATCAGAGCGCGCCGCATATTAGCGGACCACGCACCCCTCGCGTTTTCGGGTCGGTCACTCACATGACGCCAGGATTTTGCGTACGACAGTAGGAACGTGGTCTGTGCTGCTTGCTTATACAGGTTAAAGGTCGGAAGCGGGCAGTTGTCAATTGCGACAGTCGGGCGCGCCTTGCCCTTCACTAATATCACGTCTAGCCGAGCTTCTGGAATGTGTTGGGGTACCCCCGCAATGCTTCGTAAAATAAGCACCATCGCAGCCTCAGTGCACAGGTAAGGGCCATCTGATCACAGGCCCCTCCTTGCTGCAGTGCCTGCCCAACCCAGCACGCAGGCTTACCCGGACATCAATTCACAGCGGATCGTCCGCCTCGGGCGGAACGTAACTGTAGATCTCCCATGGCGGCACCTTCCATTTCCTGTAGTGTCCGGACAGTCGGTCCCTACGGTAATCTTCGAAATCGTGGTGATACATGCAGCCTTGGACATCCTCGCCGGGAATCACGGGGCACGCCGAGCCGGTCATCCACGCTCGGAATTCTGCCCGGAAAGGTTGGGGGATATCAACGAGACGTACATAAAGTATTGTCGAGTCTGGTGTCAGTTTTGCAATATCCAGCGCCCTCAAGCCGTCCAACTCTGCCTGCACAACGTTTCCCTCCGATGCGTTTGCGTGTCTCACGACGCGCAGCCGCTGAACACCAGTTCATCCGTCCACTCCGAGCTTTCGCCTGGAGCGGGCAACCAAGAAAAACAAGCTCGCTGATGGCCTTGATCGTCCACATAGACATACGATTTCACAATGCTGTCTGGCTCACGGTAACTTCTCAATGCAATGACTTTGGTTAGCACCGGCAGCGCATCACGATTGCCGTTCGCGAGCCCGAAATGGAACACTCGGCAGCGATCTCGCCCGAAGTCCGTGACAACCTCTATCAGATCCTCCGGCGCTGACACCAAAACGCTCCGAATAGCTTGATCCCGGCCCTCCCCTCCCCAGAAAAGATCGACAAAAAAGATCGGCGACTCTGCCGAAATGCCAACGCATCTCCAAGGTCGGTTCGGCGCAGATAGCCTGTTCTTCGCCGGATTGGATTCGGCCCACTGGCTTTGGGTCAACAACATTTTCAACTCACAAGATTTCGATTTGTAGATTATATCCCGTGGACCAACAATCTCAATGTCGTCAGCCTTCAGTCCATGAAGCAACGCGACTATGAGACGCTGAGAAAGCATCTGGCGACCAACCTCAAGACATTCCGGCGAGATCATGGACTGTCGCAGGAACGCCTGAGCCTTGAAGCCGAGCTCGACCGGACCTACGTAAGCCAGATCGAGCGGTCGATCGGAAATCCTTCGCTGCTCGTAATTTCGGCTCTGGCCCATGCACTGGGGAAGGACGTCTGCGAACTCTTGTCTCCGCCGCAATCACGAGCTCGCTAAAATTGAGATGCTGCGCCGGATCTCTTTTGACCGAGGGCTTGGCGGTGTAAGTAAACTGGATGCTCGCGTACGCGTTTCGCGGAGAAATGAATGGATGATTGCCAAGTGCCACCACGCGACCGAGTAGACTCGGCTGCAACGACAGTCGGCTGACGGAAAGGCACGAGCGAGTATGCGCTCGTGCCGTTGTTGACAGGTACTGCCTCGGGACAACGGAGGCAGTAGCTTGCAAGCTACAACGCCTACAAGTTGCGCAAAGGACTTGAGCCCTGGCAACCGAGATACGCACACAGCACCGTCAGGTTCGTCCGATCGTCCCGAAGGCCAAATCGCGGACGCGCTAACTAGAGGATCGTTCCGAGCCTGTGTCCTTCCGGTTCAAAGCATCAAGTGGTTTATCCAGATCGTCGATGCTCAAACCGCGCCTCGCACAGTGAAAGGCGATGCGTTGCCAGCGCTGGAGCCACCTTTGTTCGAGCGTTTCATATCGCCGGATCTCTGATCGCAGGTTCTTCACCGTCTGATCGAAATATTCGCGCTCATCGCCTCGAGAACGGGAGCGCGACGGCGTACCTGCCTCAGCCAGCGAGCGCTTGGCATCCTGGTAGGCGAGCATTATTTTCGCGTGGCGGCTCATCGCCTGCCGCGTAAACCCGGAAAATGACTCAATCCGTTCCCAGGTAAGTTTGACGCCGAGCTCCCGGTCTCGCCATCGCTCCAACTCTGCAATGATCTCTAGCGCCTTGCGCTCACTGATCTTCGAGTTCGCCCGAATCGTTTTGACCATCGCTGTGTCCTTCCTCGATATAGCGCACTAGGTCTGCCTCGTAGAAATCAAGCGTCGACAGCTGAGTCATCAACTGCTCGTATTTGATTTGCAGATGCCCCCGCCACTCCGGCTGAACCAGGCCGCCATTTTGCTCCCGCTTCTGTACCGTCCGCAGATTGATATACGCACTTGCGGCCTGCCGTTTCAGATCACCCGCTCGCTCCTGGTCTTCTTTTACCCAGATGTACTCGTCGCAATCACAGGTGCACTGAAGATGCCGGCCGCAAGGCACCATCTGGAAATCGTGAAAACACATACCGGGACCCACATCGTGGATTGCATGTATGCGAGCTTCCAGAAACGTCCTTGCGACTTCGACCGGCAACACCTTCACGGTGTCCACTATACGACCTCTAATTCCGCCGTCGAGAATGCCGGCGACAACACGGCTGGCACGTTGCGCGTAAGTCAGATGCTGATAGGCTTTGGTATCCGCTGCATGCTTGCGCCCAAACCATTTTGTCTGGACCAGATCGGGCGCGCCCCCCTCGTCCAGGAGATTGTTCAAAAAGTGACGAAAGCCATGCGATTTGGCGTCGATCTTCTGCCCGTCATCATCGACAATCTGATAGCGCTCAAAGATATTCGCGGTTCCGGTGCGGCCGGTCAGGAAATCCCGAGCGCTTTGATCGGAGATCGGCTTGGCCGCATGCATCAGTGTCGTCTTTGTGCCCCGATGCATCTGGTGAGCATACGTCACGCACAGCGCGTCATGCAACTCGAGTCGTTGCTTCGGGGACCCTGGAATCATTGGATAAAGCCAATGGTCCGATTTCAACCCCTCCCGCAACGCACCCCGGGTGACATGAAGCTTCCTGCCGATCACGTAGAATGGAATTTTCCGATATCGAAGAAACTGGGCCACGCTTCTGCTTTTCAACCCTAGTACCTTGATCAAATCGTTCACATCGAGCTCAGGTTTCAACGAATCACTATGGAGCAGTTCGCCAGACTCAAGGAATAGACGCGCAACCTCTCTTGCTCCTCGCGTCGCACCCTCAAGTTCCGACACCGCATCTTCAACTAAAGTCACGGTCGCGGTGAGTAACGGCTTCGTCCGCCATTCAACGATGACGTCGTCGCCACGTCCCTTCAGTCTTGCATATCTAATGCACTTGCTGCCGTCTTCTGCTTCGATGATCGCCTTTGCAGGAAGCGTGAGCCCCTCTCCAATCCGCAATCCAGTGCAAACGAGAATCGTCGCCACCAGAACCATGATCCGGTCAGCGCTGACTGGATCATATGGTGACGCGCAAGACGGGATAGTCAAGTAAAGGTATCCGACGGCTCGGATCACCTCTTCTTTTGGTAGACGCTCGTTCGCGACAGCCGTAGGCGCGGCATCCTCGATCCGGTCATGCGACATCGATTCTGGCCGCTTCTTGCGCCTGCACCGCCAGTCAAGCCGTATCCGGCAAATCCCGTTGCAGTCCAAAGCGTCTGCGAATTCTTCGATATGCCCGATTACCTTGTATGCCGACGACTCGGCCTCGCGCTTGAACAGTGCGTCAGAGGCCGCATCAAGGTCATCACCGGTAAGTGTGCTGATGTCGTGGTTCGCGTGCGCCAACGCATCGAATACGTAACGCGTTCCACGAATAAAAATCATATGACTGCTGGCCGTTTGCCCACGCTGGCAATGCCGTGCACAAACCAAAGACTTGACGACCTCACCGAATGCTCCAGACAGCGGGGCGCCGTCGACACGTGCCTTCGGTGCATGTTGGGTGAAGAAAATTCGTTGCACCGGCCGATCCGTCTTGTAGCCCCTTGTCCGATGTTCGTATGCAACCGACACGTCCCAGTTTGATTCCTCCCAGATAACACCAGGAAAGGGAATGCTCTCTCTCGACTTTGTTATGAGCCTTTCCTGGTTAACCAGCCAGCTCTCCGTGGGCTTGCCGATAACCGAGCCCGTGAGTGACATCGATTTACGTCTTCTTTTTCTTTCGACGGACATATTTGGCGATCTCCACGATCACTTCAGCCACCGCGTAAATGACATCATCCAGTTGAATTGCTAGACGACTGCCGTACTTCCGAAGGCGCTCTTCGCGGCTCGAAAGGAGCTCCGCGAGCACAGCACCGTGATCCGCTTCAACATAGGGTTGGAATTTTGGGCAGGCGTAACAGGAAAACGGAGGGTCGAGGGAACATAGACTCCTTTTGCCACATGCGCCAATGTCAATATCGGGCACGGCGTGCAAATCGCCCGCAAACCTAACCTGCTTTTCCGGCTTGTCGCCGTTCACGGCCGCGGAGCACGAAGAAACGACTTTGCCGCGAAATATGTTCATCAGTGGCCCCAATCTCAGCGCGGCGGCTCGATCCAGAATATTGGTGAGCCGTTTTCCTTTCAAAGAATAGTAGACCTGAACATGCTGCGTGTCGGAGTGATCAAGCATGGCAGCCAGCACGCGCTTGGAGACACCCAGTTCGACCATCGTCGTGGCGAATGTGTATCGCAACCGCCGAGGGGTGATGTGAAGAGCCTGTCCGGTCCGCGGAGATATGAGCTGCATCCGAGACGAAAACTGCCTAATAAGATACCTGAATGTGTCGACCGTCAGGTGATATCCAAACTCTTCAGTGCCAGTTCCATCGCGCCACCAATCAAAATTTTTTCGCATAAACAGCGGCCTTGGGGTGTTTCCGCAGTCCACCCGCTTATTGCATTCAAGAAGTTGATGTATATAGCCAGCCAACTCATCCCCGACATGCTCTTCGATAAATGCGCGCCGCGGTCCAACGCCGGGTTTCTTGATTCGCGGAATTGAAAGTGTCCATTGGGCCGGCACATCAAATCCGGCCAGCGAGTTCTTAAAGTCTGTTTCCCGCAGCAAGCAAAAGTTGGCAGGATTCCGTCCGTACGCAAGGCTGAGCGCGACAGCTGCACGTTGCATTGTGTGGATTCGTTCGGTTGACTTATCGTGGAGCAACGCTCGACGCAAAACCGTCACCTCGACGTCCCACAGGGGACCGCATTCTGCGCCCTCCAGTTCGACCGCAATCCCAGATAGTCGACTAGGGATACTAACTTGTTCTAACTCCAACCCGAGCTCTTCGTCAAAACCGAGGCATGCCATCGTCTCACATGACCATGCATACCATGTGCGTACGGTATAAAAGTCGCCCATGGATTTTCGCTGCCGGAGGTTCTGAACAGCTTTTACCAATAAAACTCGAAGGGACTCGCCAAGGGATGAGGGTTCGACCTTGGTTGATGTGTCGCGCCACAACTGACGTAGCTCAGCTGGCCATCTTCCTGTAGCAGATCTTCCTCCACTCAGAACAGTCAAGAGAACTGTCAAGGCAGAAACCACGGCCCCAGCGGATTGCTGGGTCAACAGCATCGTTGACCATCGGCGCACCGAATACATCAGAGCTACGCTGCAATCTGAGTAGCAAGTCCAATCGATGGATCGATGTGTTGTTGCGACATTGAACTTCCACACCGATCCGCTAAGGTCCATGATCCGCCCGTCCCGATCAACTATGTGATCAGGCAAGCGGGGAAGGCCATAGACCCGAAGTTGTAATGCCATTTGCCGGTTCACATCGTTGTTGGTCACACGTCCGTCCGAATGATGTGATTGCGGAATAACGAGGCCTGATAGGTCCGACCGATCTGGCATGCTTCGCGGCGGATCGCATCGTTGACGTAGGGCTCGATTGATTTTTCCGAGCGCCAGCCGAACCAGTACATCATGTCTGAATCCAAGCGTGTTTCCTCCAGGCCCGCACGCAAACCATCCGCCCGGTAGTTCGTGGCACAAGTGCTGCGCAAGGCATGCGGATGAATGTCGCTGAATTCTGCGTGGGCAATACCGATCTGATCAAAGATGCCATTCACCCGCCCGAGACTCATTGGCCGCCCGGTGCGCACCAAGAACAGAAAGGGGCTTCGATCTGAGCCTGAAATCTTTCTTCTCTCCCCGACGATATACCGGTTGAGTTGGCTGGCGAGAGCCGCGTCACACGGCAGCTTCCTCGATTCGGTCTTCACCTGAGGCTCGTTGCGCCGAGGATCATCCTGATCATCAGGAGATCGATCGATGTGGATTTCCGGAATACTGCGTGACAGAAAGCAGTCCGATACCCGTAGCTTTAGCAGTTCGCCCCGCCGGATGCCGAGCGTCACCATCAAGAGGAGGATGAGGCGGTTTCGCTGCCTGTATTGCTTTTTCCACGGGTTCTCAGCGTTATTGATTTCGCAGACATCGAACAGACGCTTAAGCGCCGCATCGGCAAGTGGCTTTGCGTGTACAGGCGCTTGGCGGCGGCCCACACCTAAGTCTGAAAAAATCCGCTGACTCTGCCGAAGCTTTGCCTGGATATCGCGAATCTCAGGGCTACCTACTGGATACGAGGTCATCGCCCGTTGCAGGTGCCAAGTGATAAACGCGGATACAACGTCCAGGCGGAATGCGACGGTATCGCGCGCCACAACCAGGCTGCGAACCTTGTCCTGCGCACGGAAGTTTCGACGGAGCCACGGGTAAAGCGCGCCTTCGATTTCATCGTGCGTCAGACCGTTACCCGAAACAAGCCGGTCCTGCAGGGAAAATGGCTTACCTAGATTCTCTGGCCTGTCGGGCTGATCGCACGCCCATGCCCAAAAATAGCCAAGAATACGAGCGACCTTGACGAGGCTATTGAAGGAAAGTCGGGTACGCAAACGCTGGATGATATAAGCGTTGATCCACGCGACTGGCTGACGCTCAGCATCAAGCAAGACTGGCAACCGCTCACCGTCGGTATGAACCACCACCACCACGTAGAACCGGATCGCCATGCGACCTCCGAGGAAGCCTCGAAATTCACGGTAGGTGATGTTTACGATTTTTCCAAGGAAAATCCGACGAATACTCGTCAATTGGCTACGACTCTGGCGTGAAGTTTACAAAATTAATTACGACATAAAAAAGGCGACAGCTGCGGTACCCCTCCGTTCAATGTTTCGGGTGCGCGAAGGCCGCAAAACATGAGATAGATAAAGAAAACCCCGCAAAAAAAACGGGGTTCATGTTTACATTTTTTGGTTACGGGAAGTCAAAACGGAATATCGTCGTCCATTTCGTCGAAGCCACCACCTGCCGGCGCGCTCGGACGGCTTGCGCCGCCGGCGTTGCCACCACCCGCAGGACGTCCACCCGCTGCGGCGCCACGACTTGCACCGCCACCACTGCTGCGCTCAGTCGGCGCGCGGCTGTAGCCTTCATCTCCACCACCACCGCCTGCGCCGCTGCGTCCGCCCAGCATCTGCATCTGCTCAGCAACGATCTCCGTCGCATACTTTTCCACGCCGGCTTGGTCGGTGTACTTGCGCGTACGGATCCGGCCCTCGATATACACCGACGAGCCCTTCTTCAGGTACTCGTTAACGATTTCGGCCAGCCGGCCGAAAAATGACACGCGATGCCATTCCGTCAGCTCCTTCATCTCGCCGGACGTTTTGTCCTTGAAGCGATCGGTGGTGGCAAGACGGATGTTGGCCACGGCGTCGCCGCTCGGCAGATAGCGGGTTTCCGGGTCGGCTCCCAGATTTCCGACGAGGATGACTTTATTGACGGATGCCATGATTTCTCCTGTTGATTCAATTCAATGTGATCTGATGCGGTGCGCTCGCAACGCGACACGCGGTGGTAGTCAACCTGTCCAGCAAGAGCTGCAAAATCCGCAAACCTCATGCACCACGCTGCGGCAAGATTTCGCCAACACGGCGAAATGCACCCACCTGGAAACTAAAACCGCTTAAACCGTGCGCCGGACCTTCTGCGGCGGCGGTTTCATGTTCGCCGCGACGATCAGCCATGCAAAAACCAACCCTGAGCACGCGAAAAATACAGCGCTTTGCCCGTCTACTTTCAACAGCCAGCCGCCGATCACCCCGCCAATGGCAAGGCCGATTGACTGCGTTGTGTTGTAGACGCCTGCCGCCGCACCCTTTCTCGTGCCAGGCGCGAGTTTGGAGACGAGCGACGGCTGTGACGCTTCCAGCACGTTGAAACCGAGGAAGTACACGAACAAAACCGCGGCCACTGACCACAGGGTATGCGGAGCGGCGCCGAGTAACAACTGGCCAATCAGGATAAGACCTATGGCGCTGACCATCACGGCCTTCATTTTCCCGCGTTTCTCCGCGGCAATAATGGCCGGCACCATCATGACGAACGCAAGGCCCATCACCGGTAAATAGACTTTCCAATGGGCTGCGACCGGCAAGCCGCCCGCTTCCAGAATGCGCGGCACGACGAGAAACAGCGCGGTTTGCGTAGCGTGCAAAACGAGCACGCCGAAGTTCAGGCGCAGCAATTCCACGTTGTGCAGCACCTCGGCGAAGGGCGCTTTCACGTGCACAGGCGGCATGGGTGCGTCCGGGACGACCCAGATCACCACGCCGACGGCGAGTATCGATAAAAAGCCGATCAGCGTGAACAGTCCGCTCATGCCGACCCACTCGAACACAATTGGCGCGCCGACAATGGCCACGGCGAACGAGACGCCGATGCTCGCGCCCACCATGGCCATGGCTTTCGTGCGGTTTTCTTCCGTAGTCAGGTCGGCGATAAACGCGATCACCGCCGACGACACCGCCCCCATGCCCTGGATCACACGTCCGACGATAATCCACGTCATGGAATGGCCGACCGCCGCCACGAAGCTGCCAATGGCGAACACGACCAGGCCAAACGCGATGACCGGCTTGCGTCCGAGCTTGTCGGACACCCAGCCATAAAAGATGTACAGCAGGGATTGCGTCACGCCATAAGCGCCGAGCGCTATGCCGACGAGCAGCACGTTGTCGCCGCCGGGAATGGTTTTCGCGTAAATGGAAAACACCGGCATGATCATGAAGAGACCGAGCATGCGCAACGCGAAGATTGCGGCAAGCGACACGGTCGCACGCAACTCTGGCGCGCTCAAACGTGTGGACGTAGCAGACGGATTGGACATCGGGACGAGGTAATGTGGAAACGCGTCTGGCCGTGCGCGCGGACGCGCAACTCAAGCACGGCCGCCTTGTGGTTGCCCGGAACGGCACTATATGAGACGGGTGGCTGAAGCGTCCGGACCTGCGTTGCGTCCAGATCTGCCCTGCGTCTGGACGGCAAGCAAAAGTCCTTCGAATGTCACCCGGACCCGGCATGAATAATCCGCCAACACCCTTCGCAACCCCGCCGCACGCTTGATTGACGCCGATGAGCGCGGGCAACGCGCCCTCGAAAAGTCGTTATAGTAGCAGGTTTAGCCCCCTTACTTTCCGCCCGGTTCATGGAAGAAATTCGTATTCGTGGGGCTCGCACCCACAACCTTAAGAACATCAGTCTCGACT